>Ga0136557_1000172_pt1 | contig 53517 bp, 51 predicted proteins | sample AntRauTorckE6832_FD_104796 | JGI IMG/M metagenome (GOLD analysis project Ga0136557, IMG submission 104796) | Saline lake microbial communities from Rauer Islands, Antarctica - Metagenome Torckler E6 #832 | ecosystem: Environmental > Aquatic > Non-marine Saline and Alkaline > Saline | place...
AGATATTTTTTGTTCTTCTTCATAAGATCATCCTTTCTCAACACTTATTATATTAGAAAATGAATATTTACTCAATGAAAATATCTTCACAATAATCCTGAGAGAGTTTTTTGGAATAAGAATTTAGTAGATGACAATGGTTGACGTTTGGCTTACAATACTCATTATTTTCTTCACCGGTTCAAAAGCAGGGATTAATACAGGTATTGCCTTTTCATTATCGACAAAAGTAGTCATCGATGTACTTAATACAATTAATACTAATGCTTAACTTAAAATATTTTTCATTTTATACTCTAATTTTTTGTCTTAACTCATTTGGCTTAGAGTCATTAGAAGTACAGGTTTCAATTTTCTTCCAGAATTTTTAAAAGCTTAAAAGAATCCTTGATTTGACAAAGAAATATCATTATGCTATTATAATTATTATTAAAAGTGAATAAGTTATTTTTAATTCTTCAGGGGTGAGTGTGATTCTCAACCGGCGGTAAAAGTCCGCGAGCTAACGCTGAACTGGTGTAATTCCAGTACCGACAGTAAAGTCTGGACGGGAGAAGAATGTATTAATTATACAATTTCGTGTATTCCCTGAAGTGTTTTTGCTTCAGATTTTTTATTTAAGGAGGATACAATGAATCAATCAAAGAAATTATTAAATATTAAAAACATGACAAAAATCTCAATATTATCAGTTATTGCATTTATCTTAATGCAGTTAGAATTTCCGGTACCAATCTTCCCAAGTTTTCTTAAAATTGACTTAAGCGATTTACCTGCCCTTATTGGTGGTTTTGCTTTGGGACCAATTGTTGGAATATTGATTGAGTTATTTAAAAACTTGATGCATTTGATTCAAACGTCGACATCAGGTGTAGGAGAATTGGCAAACTTTTTAGTAGGTGTTGCTTTAGTAGCCCCTGCAAGTTTAATCTATTACAGAGATAAAACAAAGAAGAATGCAATTATTGGACTATTGGTTGGAACAATAGCTATGGGAATCATGGGTGGCTTAGCAAACTATTACATATTACTTCCTTTTTATGCCAATGTATTAAAATTTCCAATTGATGCCATTGTAAAAATGGGAAATATAGTCAATAATAACATTGTTGATTTAAATTCATTGATATTTTATGCGATTATTCCATTTAATATTTTAAAAGGACTGTTGCTATCAGTTATTACAATGCTGGTTTATAAGAGAATATCAAGACTGTTGTAAAAAAAATATAATTTTAAAGTTGACTTAATATTTCTGCTATGTTATGATAAATGAGTAAAGAGAAAGTTTAATAATTATGGAGGTAAAAAAATGAAAAAAGGTACAGTTAAGTGGTTCAATGCGGAAAAAGGATTTGGTTTTATTACAGTTGAAGGCGAAGAAGATGTATTCGTACATTTCTCAGCAATTCAAACTGACGGATTCAAAACATTAGAAGAAGGCGAAGAAGTTGAGTTTGAAGTAGTTGAAGGCGCTAAAGGCCCTCAAGCTGAAAACGTAACTAAAGCGTAATTAAAGAGTAAATCAAATACTAAAAAGACTATAATTTAATATTTTATTATATATTTTAAGTAATATGGAGGTCTTTTCAAACAATGAAAAAAGGAACAGTAAAATGGTTTAATAAAAAGAAGGGTTTTGGCTTTATTTCTTTAGAAAGAGGTCAAACAGATGTCTTTGTACATCATTCGGATATTAAATCAAGTGACTTGGAAAGTTTGGAAGAGGGTACTATAGTAGAGTTCAAGATTGTTGATACTACTAGAGGACCTCAGGCTGAAGAAGTAGTTAAGTTATAATAATTTGATTTTAAGAGGACATTATTTTTTTAAATAGTGTCCTTTTTCTTTTTTGAGAAAGGATGTAAGATGAATAAAAAAACTGATGTAATTATTATAGGCGCTGGGGCAAGCGGATTAATGGCAGCGAATCAAGTAAATAAAAGTGCTATCGTTTTAGAAAAAAATAGCCAAGCGGGCATAAAGTTATTGATTTCAGGTGCTGGTCAATGCAATTATACAAATAATATTTCTTTAAAAGAGTTTTTTAATAAATATGGAGAGCATAAACGCTTCGTTCGGTATGGATTGAGTAAATTTACAAATAAAGATAGTATTAAATTTTTTGAGCAAAAAGGCATTAAAAGTACAGTCAGGGAAGATCAGAAGGTTTTTCCAGCATCTTTTAAAGCCGAAAAGGTTTTTAATGCTTTACTGAGGGATTTAAAACACCCAATTGTTTACAATACTAAAGTCACGGGTATCGAAAAAACAAATAAAGGGTTCATTGTCAATAGTACAACTGGTATTTACGAATCAAAAAAATTAATTATTGCAACAGGTGGTCAAACCTATCCTCATACAGGTAGTACTGGTGATGGGTATAATTTAGCAAGAATATTGGAAATACCTGTAACAAAGCTTTATAATGGCCTTTGTTCAATAGAAATAGATAAAGACCTTTCAAGTTTATCGGGCATTACTTTAAAAGATATTATAGGTAATATTTATCGTGACAATAAAAAAGTAAAAGAAATTATTGGCGATCTATTGATTACACATAATGGGTTAAGTGGTCCTATGATTATTAATAATGCCAGGGATTTAAGAGCTAATGATTCACTAAAAATAAATTTTGTTGGCATAAGATATCAAGATTTTGATGAAAAATTAATAAAACTATCGCAAGAACACTCAAAAAAAGATATAATTAATGCGTTGAGAATCTTAAATTTACCCAATCGATTACTTGAGTTTTTAATAAAAGGTATTGATAAGCATAAAAATATCGCATCATTAACAAAAAAAGAAAGAAAACTTATATTAGATGCTTTTGTTAGAAATACTTTTGAAGTGCTTAAAGTGGGAACATTAAAAAATTCAATGGTAACCGTTGGTGGTATTGACTTAAATGCTATTAATAAAAAAACCATGGCAGCAAAAAAAGATTCTAATATATATTTTATAGGTGAAGTTCTAGATGTTGATGGTGATACCGGTGGGTTCAATATTCAATGGGCTTTTAGTAGTGCCTATTTAGCGAGTGAAGATGTGAATAAAAATAGTAATTAGAGGAAGTGATTATGAAAAAAGGATATATAGCCATTATGTTAGCAGTAATCCCGTGGGGATTAAGCTTTTTAAATACTAAAATAGCTCTACAAGCATTAGAACCAATGACCCTTACTTTTCTTCGATTCTTACTAGCATTAAGCCTTGTGGGAATTGTTGGAATTGTGACTAAAAAAGATTTGCGTATAAAAAAAGAAGATATTAAGTATTTTCTACTAGCCGGTGGTGTTGGTATAACAGTATATTTTTATTTTGAAAACAATGGTGTAAAATATATTGAGCCAGCGGCTGCTTCAATGATCTTGGCAGCACTGCCTATTGCAACGATTTTTGCTGAAAGTATTTTTGATAAAAGACAGTTAAACAAGAAATTAATCTTTAGTGGTATTGTTTCATTAGTAGGTGTTTTAATTATTATTAGTAGTGACATATCTATTGAAGGATTAATGGCAGGCGATGGTCTCATTGGTTATTTGATGATGTTTGCAGCCATAGGTGCTTGGATTATTTACTCATTATCTACGAAAATATTATTTGATAAATATCCTCAGTTCACAATTGTTTTTTATCAGTTTGTATTTGGTACAATTCTAGCCATTCCCTTCGTGTTGTTTGAAAATAATAATTTTGAACTGGTGACTTCAACGACGGTTCTCAATGTTGTATTATTAGGTGTTTTTTCTTCAGGTGTAGGCTTTTTTGCCTATAATTATGCAATGAAACACCTAGGGGTTTCAAAATCATCTTTATTTATTAACTTTATTCCTGTGGTAACAATTATTGCCAGCTATTTTTACTATGGTTCTTTAATCGGAATGAAACAAATTATTGGTGGGATACTGATTATTGTTTCCGTCTTAATGAATAAAGAAGAGAAAATTATTGAAGAAGTAAATGATCGCAGAAGTATTGTAGAGTAAATAAAAGCTAAATCCTTAGGATTTGGCTTTTTTTCTTGAAACTTCTTGAAAAAATGACGATAGTTATATTGGAGGGGTACTTATGAAGATCACATCATTTTTAAAAACAAAACAAAAAATTGAACAACAACCAATAAAAACGGAAACTGTTGAAAATAAATCTAAAAAAGAATCTGGTTTAAAAGCATTAAATCTAGAGAAAAATGGTATAAATGAAAAGATATATAAAACTTTAAAAGCCAATGCTATTGAACCAACGAAAGAAATGATTCAAAACATTAAAGGTCATTTTGAAAAGTTAGAAGGGCCATTAAGCAAAAAAATAAATGCATTAAATTTAATGTTAAAAAAAGACGTTGAAGTAACTTTTAAAAATTTAGTAAGTATTCATCAAACGTTAAAGAAATCTATTGATTATGGAGAAATATTTAAAAACTTAAAAGAAATGTATCAAGGAAAAGAAAATATTGATTATAAAAAAATACTAAAAGCCTTAGAATTTTCAGAAGAGAGCATTGATTTCATTAAAGACCAGTTTGATTTAGGGCTATCTTTTAATGAAAACATTTTAAAGGTTCTAGGAATGGAAAAAACGTCGATAAAGATTCAAGATCAAGAAAAATTAGAAAAACTCGTGAATAAAAATAGTTTTGAGACATTTGAATTAGCAAAATCTACTGAAGCATTACTTGTTGATTTTGAAAAAAATGTAACAGAGGTTTTAAATGAAGTGAAAGATGAAATGACGGTGGAAATGGACTGGTTACCCGATGTAAATCATTTCAGAAAATTTTTAGTTGAAAAAACAACTGAAAAAATGAATGAAGTTAAATTAGAGTTTGACCAATTTAAAAATAAAATATCAAAAAGTTTAGATCAAATAATTGAAGCCCCTAATAAACAAGTGACCAAGGAGAGTATAGAAAAAATTATTCATAATTTCGAAAAAATTATTATGAAAAGTGAGATTACCCTTTATACATCAATGTCAGAAGAAAAAGAACTTATTCAAATGGCTTCTCTATTAGAAGAAGCAAAAGAGCTGTTAATGAATGATGAAACAGCAGAAGTAAAAAAACTTTTAATAAATATAAAAAAACAACTAAATGATATGGCTTTTCAACCAAAAGCCTCTAAAGTTAAAGCTTTTATGAAGGAAGATTTAAAGGAATTATTCTATGGGAAGAAAGCTTTTGTCGAAAACCTTGAAAGTCAGATTAAGCAATTGAACAAAGGACCACGAGAAAGTCTAGAAATAATAAGAAATATAGGGATAAATCATGAGGCAGAGGTGGTACAAGGTCTTGAACATAGATCTGAAGAAAAAATGCCTATGGAAAATATAAAAAATATGCTTATGTCTTTAATGACAAATAAAAGTAGTGGAGAAAAACTCCCTGAAATGAAATCAACTGTAGACCATATGACAGGGCAACAATTGTTAAGCAAATTAGAGGTCAAATCAAATATTCAGCAGATGACACTTAATATACCTTATATGGCAGAAAATAAAATTAAATCCTTAGACTTATTTATTCAAGCAAAAAAAGAAGGGGAAAAAATTGACTGGAAAAATTCCACACTTTATTTTGTAATGGATTTAAACCGCTACGGGAAAACAGGTATTAAGATTCAATCTGTTAATAAGGTCGTCAATATGACAGTTAAAAATAATAATGATACAATAGAACAAGAAACAAAGACTGCTTTTGAATCTTTCTTAGATGAATTAGCAGATGAAGGCTTTAAAAAAGGTTTTGTTCAATATTATGATTTTGATAGATCAGAAAAGAATCCAAGAATAAGTGAAGTTAAACCAGAAAATTCCGTTAAACAACAAGATTTTAACTTTGAGAAAGGATTTGATTTGAAAATATGAATAAAAAATACGATCAAGGGACAATTAATTATGACGGTGTTATTGATGCCTTAAGTCAGGAATACATTAATAAAGCCAAAGAAAAAAAGATAACTATAGAAGAAGATCCCAAAACCTTAAAAAACACCATTGACATGGATATTCGAGAAAATATTCCACCCCAACTTTTATCAATTGTTTCAGGGGTTGTTAAAATAATTGAGTCTTTAGAAAAAGGTGATTAAATGAAGATAGAAAAAAATAAAAGGTTGAGTAAAGTTGATTCTAAAAAAATAAAAAAAACACAGGATAAAGTGATTCCTCGCTTGAGTTTTACTGAAATTTTAGAAAATACTGAAGAAGATAAAATGAGACAGGCTTTAAATGGCATTTTAGAAGAAATCAATAAAAAAGGACGAGAATTAATTGATAAAAGAACCGTTGAAAATTTATTGTCTTACAAAAAAATGGTAAGAGATTTCGTTGAAGATGCCGTAGATTTTGGCTTGAAAGTCAATGCAAGGCGTGGTTATGGCCTCGGTGGTCGAACAAAAATTTTAAGAACGGTGAGTACCATTGACCAAAGATTAGTAGAACTAACGGATATTATACTCAAGCAAGAAAAAAAAGGTGTGAGCTTACTTAAAAAAGTAGGTCAAATAGAAGGATTACTAGTGAATATTTTTGTTTAACATAAAATTTACAAAAAAACATTTGACAATGTTAAAATTATGTAATAATATTACAATCAATAAAAAAAGCTTTGAGAAAAAGAGTAAATACGATCCCTTTAATGAAGCGAGCCGGTGATAGTGTGAGACGGGTATTAAACATTGTATTGAAAAACATTTTTGAGTTATTAACTGAAATCGAAAGAAAGTAGGCTTAATCGGATCTGACCGTTATATCAGTAGAGTATCGATTAATTTCCGTACTCAATACTAATAAATCAAGGTGGTATAGCAAAGTTCAGTCTTTTGTCCTTTTTAGGATAGGAGACTTTTTTTATTAAAAAAATTGTAGTATTCGAATTTAAAGGAGGAAAGAAATGAAAAGATTAACAATTATTGAAGGTTATAAATCCCTTATGACATTAATGGAAACAGAAGTAGCTCTTAAAGAAACAAAGGACTTTTTCGAAAGAGATTTAGCGAAGGTTCTAGATTTGACACGAGTATCTGCTCCGCTATTTGTATTACCTAAAACGGGTTTAAATGATAACTTAAATGGTGTAGAGCGCCCGGTATCATTTGACTTAAAGGAAACGGGTGAAGTTGCTGAGATCGTCCATTCTTTGGCTAAATGGAAGCGGATGGCTCTTCATAAATATGGCATTGGTGAAGGGAAAGGTTTGTATACTGATATGAATGCTATTAGAAGAGATGAAGATTTAGATAACTTGCATTCAATTTATGTGGATCAGTGGGATTGGGAGAAAGTGATAACAAAAAAAGACCGTACGGAAATCTACTTGGAGGAAACTGTTAAAAAGATTTATAGGGTATTTAGAGATTTAGAATTATATCTTTATGAAAAGTATCCAGACTTACAAAGAAATCTACCGAAAGAGATTACATTTGTTACAACCCAAGAACTAGAAAATATGTATCCAGATTTAACACCTTCTGAACGAGAAGATGCTATTGCAAAGAAACATTATGCAGTATTTATTAAAAAAATCGGTAAAACCTTAGAATCAGGTGAAAAACATGATGGTAGAGCGCCAGATTATGATGACTGGGAATTAAACGGTGACATTATTTTTTGGAACCCAGTGCTTGAACATGCCTTTGAATTATCGTCTATGGGCATCAGAGTTGATCGAGAAGCCCTTGAACAACAGTTGAAATTAAGTGGCTGTGAAGAACGAAGAAATATGGAATTTCATCGAATGTTATTAGATGATGAATTGCCATTAACTATTGGTGGCGGTATTGGTCAATCCCGTATGTGTATGTTCTTTTTAAGAAAGGCACATATAGGCGAAGTACAAGCAAGTATCTGGCCAGACAAAATGATTGAAGATTGTAGAAAAGAAGACATACATTTACTGTAAAATTATATGCAAAGGTCTTGATTATTCAAGGCCTTTTCTATATGATAGAATAAACAAAATAGAAAAATATGAATGCAGGTGAATGATGGAAGCGGTTAATCAAAAGAAAACAGGAGTGAGAAAAAGCAAAAGAAATGATGTTTTAAAGGTTATCGCAATGCTTACTATGTTAATTGATCACATTGGGTATTTATTTTTTCCGAATATGATGATTTTCAGAACCATTGGTAGAATAGCTTTTCCTATTTTTGCTTATCTGATTGGTATAGGTTATGACCATACCTCAAGTTTGAAGAAGTATATGTTACGTTTATTAATCTTTGCTTTGATTACTCAAATACCCTATAGTTTTTTTAATAGAACTCTAACTTTTGAATCCTATAATTTAAATATTTTATTTACTTTACTTCTTGGTTTAGTTTTTATTCATTTAATCAACGAGAGCATTCAATTGTTAAAATCAAAAATATCAATAAAACATTTTAAAATTCCAATTAATTTAAGTGTTTTATTTATAATCCTTTATACCAATGAGTATGTAAAATTTTTAGATTATGGTAGAGGCCTTGAATACGGATGGTATGGCATTGTATTAATACTAATTTTTTACTATTCAAAAAAACATACAATATTATTAGTTATCAATTATATTTTATTAACATTTGCCCATGCTTATTACAATATCTTCTTCTCATTAGTTAGAAGAAGTCAAGAATCTCCACTAGTGTATCTGATGAATAATGCTGGATTAATATTTGCATATATTTTTAATAATGTGAATGAGATTTTAAATCTAAGTTCGTATTTTTTTCAAGGCAGAAGTTTAATGGCATTGTATTTCATCAAGGGATTCAATCAAAATAATTTTTTTATAAGCTTGAATCCATGGGTTGGTTATATTTTCTATCCTGGACATATGACTTTATTGATTGTAATAAAATTTTTAGTTAAATAATAAGCCTTTGATTTTTTCATTTTTGCATTTAAAAAATAAAGCAATCATGATATCATTAAAGACGAAAGTTTGTTTATTGAGAATCTTTTAGATTCTTTTTTTGATTTAAAGTTTGGAGTGAATAATGGATTTAAGTAATTTAAATAAAATGCAACGACAAGCAGTTGAAACGACAGATGGGCCTTTACTAGTTTTAGCCGGCGCAGGTAGTGGTAAGACAAGAGTACTCACCCATAGAATTGCTTATTTAATAGAAGAAAAAGATATTTTTCCAAGTAATATTTTAGCGATTACTTTTACCAATAAAGCAGCAGAAGAAATGAAAAAGCGTGTGGCCCGGTTAATTGGTCAAGGGGCCTTTGGTATGTGGATGGGAACTTTTCATTCTATTTGTTTGCGAATTTTAAGAAGACATGCAGAAGTCATCAATTATAAAAGTGATTTTACGATTTATGATGTAGCCGATCAAAACACAGTTGTCAAAAATAGTATGAAACAACTAGAAATTGATACCAAAAGGCTTAATCCGAAACATGTAAGAAATGTGATTTCTATGGCTAAAAATGAAAAGATAGGCCCGGAAAGATTTGAAGAAATTCACGGCGGAAATTTTAAGTTTGAACAGTATATTCGAATTTATCATTTGTACCAAAAGACATTAAAAAATAACAATGCAATGGATTTTGATGATTTAATTAATAAAACCATTGAAATTTTGCAATTAGATGAAGAAGTTTTAAAAAAATATCAAAAGAAATTCAAATATATTTTAATTGATGAGTACCAAGATACAAACTTTGTACAGTATTTATTAGCGGCGCTTTTATCTGGTGGCCATCATAACCTGTGTGCCGTAGGGGATGGGGACCAATCGATTTACAAGTTTAGAGGTGCAGATATTAGAAATATCTATGAATTTGAAAAAGACTTTTCAGAAGCCAAAATTATTAAATTAGAGCAAAATTACCGATCGACACAGACCATATTAGATGCGGCAAACCATGTGATTAGTCGAAACCAAGGGCGAAAGCCAAAGAATTTATGGACGGCTAATGGCAAAGGGGATCAAATCAATTATTATGCTGCTTATACTGAAAAAGATGAAGCCAATTATGTACTGAACAAAATAGAACAATACAAAGAAAAATCTTATGATGAATTTGCCATTCTTTATCGAACGAATGCCCAATCAAGAAATTTTGAGGAAGTCTTTATGAAAAACAATATTCCTTATCAAATTATTGGGGGATTAAAGTTCTACGAACGAATGGAAATAAAAGATGTCATGGCTTATTTAAAACTAATTCAAAACCCAGTAGATGATATTGCCTTTGAACGAATTGTGAATGTACCTAAAAGAGGTATTGGTAAACGAAGTGTTGAAAAATTATCCGATTATGCTGAAGATAGGGGAATCAGTTTATATGAAGCTTTATTAGAAATAGAAAAAGTTGGTGCACTTTCTAGTCGGGCAAAAAACGCTTTTTCTGAATTTAGAGAAATCATTCGAAGTATTCGAAAGAAGCTAGACCATTTAAATGTTTTAGACGTATTTGACATGGTCATTGAAAAATCAGGCTACCTGGATGATTTGAGATTAAAAGGGGATGTCCAATCAACGACGCGAATAGAAAACGTTGGGGAACTTAAAAGTGTTGTGACAGAGTTTATTAAATCAAAGGAAAATGAAGAAGAAAGCGAAGGGGATTTAAGTACTTTTTTAGCTGAAACAACATTACAAGCCGGTATTGATACCTTGGCTGATGATGAACCTGGTGTTTTAATGATGACGCTTCATAGTGCGAAAGGGTTAGAATTTCCAAATGTATTTTTAGTGGGTATGGAAGAAAATCTATTTCCTTCCTTTATGTCAAGTGGGACAGATGAAGACTTAGAAGAAGAACGGCGCCTTTGTTACGTAGGGATTACTCGAGCAGAAAAAAGATTGTTCTTATCTCACTCAAATTCTAGAAGTCTTTATGGAAAAACCAATAGAAACGCCCCATCAAGATTTTTAGATGAAATTCCTGATGAACTCATTAATATTGACAGTAAGAGTATAGACAGTGTTTCTAGTAAAAGCGCATTAAAAACATCAAAAGATGGTAGTTTTAAAGCTGGCATGAAAGTTAAACATAAAAGCTTTGGGTCAGGTACAATTATAGAAAATAATGATGGGATCTTAACCATTGCCTTTGATGGCCAAGGCATAAAAAAGTTAATGGCAGATGTTGCACCTATAGAGGTTGTGAGTTAAATGAGTGAAAAAGTTAAAGAAAAAATTAATGAATTAAAAAAGAAAATAAAAAAATATAATAAAGAATATTATAGTTTAAATCAACCAAGCATAACGGATCATGAATATGATCAACTCATGAATGAATTGATAAAATTAGAAGAAAAATATCCGGCTCTTAAAACACCAGATTCGCCAACAAAGCGCGTTGGTGGCGAACCCTTAGATACCTTTAATCAAGTTGAGCATGAAAATAAGATGCTAAGCTTATCTAATGCCTTCAATAAAGAGGAATTAATTGACTTTGAAAACCGATCAAAAAAAACAATTGAAGAACCAATTGATTATTCTGTTGAGTATAAAATTGATGGGTTATCTGTTAGTTTAAAATATGAAAAGGGTATTTTTGTTCAAGGGGCCACAAGGGGAAATGGTTTAGTAGGAGAAGATATTACTGAGAATCTAAAAACCGTTAGAAGCATTCCTTTAACTTTAAATAAACCTGTAGATATAACTGTTCGTGGTGAAGTTTTTATTGATAAGGAAAGTTTTAAAAAATTAAATGAAGAGAGAGAAGAAATAGGAGAAGCCAGTTTCGTCAATCCGCGAAATGCTGCCGCCGGTTCTCTAAGACAATTGGATCCAAAAGTAGCAGCCAAACGGCCTTTAGATATTTTTGTTTTTGAAATATTAAAAACAGAAGAAAGTTTTGAAACCCATTTAGAGTCTTTAAAATTTCTTGAAAGCTTAGATTTTAAAGTTGTTGAAAGATTTCATTTTGACACAATAGAAAAAGTAAATGAATTTTGCGAAAAAATGATTGAAAAACGACATGACTTATCCTACGATATTGATGGTATGGTTATCAAAATCAATAAAATTTCTAGTCGTGAAGCTTTAGGCCAACGGTCAAAGTCCCCAAGATGGGCAATTGCTTATAAGTTTCCGGCTGAAGAGGCTGAAACTGTAATAGAAGATATTGAAATTCAAGTGGGTAGAACTGGGGTTTTAACGCCAAAGGCGAAATTAACACCTGTCTTTGTAGCTGGTTCTACTGTTAGTTATGCCACATTGCATAATCAGGACTATATTGATGAAAAGGATATACGTATTGGTGACCATGTGGTGATTCAAAAAGCTGGCGACATTATTCCGGCAGTGGTTTCGGTTATAAAGGAAAAAAGAGACGGTCAAGAAAAATACAAAATACCTGATGAATGTCCTATTTGTCATAGCCCAGCTATAAAGGCTGAAGATGAAGCCTATAAAAAGTGTATTAACCCAGATTGTCCAGCAAAACTCAATCGAAAAATCAGACACTTTGTCTCTAAAGCAGGCATGGACATATCCGGCTTAGGTGAAGCCATGGTCAAACAGTTAATAGAAAATAATTTAATAGAAGATATTGCAGATCTTTATACACTTAAAAATAAAAAAGAAGAACTCTTAAACTTAGAACGTATGGGAGAAAAATCTTTAGAAAATTTATTAAGTGCCATTGACGCATCAAAGGATAATCCTTTACACCAACTATTAAGCGGTTTAGGTATTCCTCTCGTTGGAGAAAAAGCAGCTCGTGTATTAGCTGAAAAATTTCAAAGTTTAGAAAATTTAATGGCGGCTGATGTAGAAACGTTGGCTTCCGTTGATGAGGTTGGCGAGAAAATGTCACAAAGTATAAAAGATTATTTTATGAAGTCTAAAAACCAATTAATGATTGAAAAATTGAGAAAAGCAAATGTAAACTTTGAAGAGCCTGAAAGCGAAAATACTTCCAATCAATTGAATAATAAAACATTTGTTGTTACTGGAAAGCTAATGAATTATACTAGAAGTAGTATAAAAGAAAAAATTATGGCTTATGGTGGCAAAGTTACTTCAAGTGTGAGTAAAAATACAGATTATTTGCTTTATGGTGAAGAGGCTGGTTCAAAATTAGAAAAAGCTAAAAAATTAGATGTCGAATTATTAGATGAAGAAGCATTTGAAAAAATGTTAAAATAAAAGGAGGATCAAATGGCGTTATCAGTTAAAGATGTAGAACATGTTTCGAAACTATCAAGATTGTCTTTTGGTGAAGATGAGAAAAAAGAATTTGTTGAAAAGTTAAATTCTGTTGTTGATTATATCGAAAAATTAGAAGAAGTAGATGTAGAAGGTGTAAAGCCAACGTATCATGCGTTAGATATAAAGAATGTTTTTAGAGAAGATGAAGTAAAACCATCTTTTAAGCGGAAAGATATTTTAAATAATGCACCTGATTCAGAAGGCGGTTGTTTTAGAGTACCAAAGGTTGTTAAATAGGAGGGAGCGATAATGGAAATATATGATTTAACCATTCACGAAGTAAGAGATTTATTAAAAAAGAAAAAAATTACATCTGTTGCTTTAGTTGAAAAGGTATTTGAAAGAATTGAAGCGGTTGAAGAAGATGTGGCTTCCTTTTTAGCCTTATATAAAGAAGAAGCATTAGAAAAAGCAGAAGTAATGGATGCAAAATACGCAGCAGGAGAACCTTTGGGTGATTTAGCGGGGATACCAATAGCTGTGAAAGATAATATGTGTACTATAGATAAGAATACAACCTGTGCTTCAAAAATGTTAGAAAATTTTGTGCCACCTTATGATGCTACTGTCATCAAAAAGCTTGAAGATGAAGGGGCTATAATCATTGGAAAAACAAATATGGATGAATTTGCAATGGGTTCTTCAACGGAAAACTCAGCTTTTCAAGTGTCTAGAAACCCATGGAACTTAGATTATGTACCAGGCGGGTCGTCAGGCGGCTCAGCGGCCGCTGTAACAGCTGGAGAAGTCTTTGGCGCATTAGGAAGTGATACAGGTGGTTCTATTCGTCAGCCGGCAGCTTTGTGTGGTATTGTTGGGATCAAACCGACCTATGGACTGGTATCAAGATATGGTTTGGTTGCTTTTGCTTCAAGTTTAGATCAAATTGGTCCTTTAAGCAAAGATGTTGAAGATGCAGCTATTATGTTAAATGCTATTGCCGGACATGATGAAAGAGATTCAACAAGTGTTCCAAAGAAAAAAATTAATTATAAAAAGGCTTTGGTTAATGATGTAAAAGGTATGAAAATTGGCGTGCCAAAAGAATATTTTGGAGAAGGCGTTACGCCAAAGGTAAAGGAATTAATATATAAGGCTCTAGATCGTTTAGTCGAGTTAGGTGCTGAGTATGAAGAAATCTCATTACCTTATACTGAGTATTCGTTACCAACATATTATATTATTGCACCGGCGGAATGTTCATCAAACTTAGCAAGATTTGATGGAATTCGATATGGTCATCGAGCAGAAACCTTTGAAGGAATAGATGATCTATATACGAAATCAAGAAACCAAGGTTTTGGTGAAGAAGTAAAAAGAAGAATTATGATTGGAACCCATTCTTTGGCTTCAGGTTATTATGATGCTTATTACAACCGAGCAATGAAAGTAAGAACGCTTATTAGAGATGATTTTGATAAAGCTTTTGAAAAATTTGATTGTATCATTACACCAACGGCTCCTGATAAAGCCTTTAAAATTGGTGAAAAGACAGATGATCCATTAGCGATGTATATGTCAGATATCTGTACGGTTCCAATAAATATTGCAGGGGTACCGGCTATTTCCATACCGGCTGGCTTTGTAGATGGCATGCCAATAGGTATGCAAATTATTGGTCAACATTTCGATGAAGAAACGATTATTAAAGTGGCATATACATTCGAACAAAACACTGATTTTAATAAAAGAGCAACATTATAGAAAGGAGCAAACATGGAATTTAAAACAATCGTTGGTTTGGAAATACATTCTGAGTTAAAAACGAAATCGAAAATATTTTGTAGTTGTACAACTGAATTTGGTGGCGATGTCAATACCCAGTGTTGTCCTGTATGTATGGGATTTCCTGGAAGTTTACCTGTTGTTAATAAAAAGGTTTTAGATTATGCCATTAAAGCGGGTTTGGCTTTTGAGTGCGATATAGCAAGTCATAGTAAAATGGATCGAAAAAATTATTTTTATCCAGACTTAGTAAAAGCTTACCAAATTTCTCAGTATGATTTACCCTTGTGTTCCAATGGTAAAATTACTATAGAAAAGTCAGATGGTACAACAAAAGATATTGGATTAATAAGAATTCATATAGAAGAAGATACAGGCAAGTCATTACATGGTTTAAAAGAGGTGTCTTTATTAGATTATAATAGAAGTGGTGTAGGTCTAATAGAAATTGTTACCCATCCGGATATCGAAACGCCAGAAGAAGCTGTCTTGTTTTTAGATGAACTAAAAGCAACTTTAGAATATCTTGAAGTTTCAGATGTTAAAATGGAACAAGGCTCATTAAGATGTGATGTAAATATTAACGTGGTTGCAAAGGATGGCTCAATAAAGAGTAGAATTAGTGAAATTAAAAACTTAAACTCCTTTAAAGCTGTTCAAAAATCCATTGATTATGAAGCCCATAGACATACCGAGTTATTAAAAGCTGGAAAAAATAGTGAAAAAGATACAAGACGTTGGGATTCTGATAAAAACAAAACAGTATTTATGAGAAGCAAACAACATGTTGAAGATTATCGATATTTTCCAGAACCAGACATAGTTGATTTTGAAATCAGCGATGAATGGATTCAAGAAATAAGAGAAAAGCTACCAGAGTTACCCAAAGCAAAAAAAGAAAGATTTGTCAAAGAATTCGATATACCAGCATATGATGCCCAAGTTTTAGTAAATGATAAGAAATTAGCCCATTATTTTGAAGCGTTATGTGCAGACTTTAATGATCCAAAACTAATAAGTAACTGGATTATGACAGAAATGCTTCGTCGAATGAACTTAGAAGAAGTAACATTAGATGAGTTAAAGTTTGAAGAAAAAGATTTAGTCATTTTATTTAAACAGATAGCTGAAAATAAAATTAGTAATAATGCTGGCAAAAAAGTCTTTAGAAAGATGTTTGAAACTGGTGAAAAGCCATTGGCTTTAATTGAATCGATGGGTTTAAAGCAAATATCTGATGATGATTTTATTGAAGAATTGGTTACTGAAGTCTTAGAAGAAAATCCAGATGCTATAGAAGATATTAAAAATGGTAAAGATCGTGCCATCGGATATTTGGTTGGTCAAGTGATGAAAAAATCAAAGGGGAAAGCAAATCCGCAAATGGTTAGTCAAATGATTAAAGACCATTGTTTATAAAATAATTTAAGATCTCTCAGAAATGAGGGGTCTTTTTTTGTGCAAGAATACTTGAAAAATGAAATGTATTCTTGTGTTTTGACTGATAGCATTCATTATTCAGAATATTTAAACTCTTATAAGGTTGTTTTAAAGGTCTGGAAATGACAACGTTTTCCTACTATTGGAGGTTATAAACATAGGGGTTTGAAGGGGTGTTACAAAAAGTTAATATCTATATCAGGTAAATTTGTTGTAATAAAAATGAATATAAGCTAAAATAATAGTAGATTTAAGAATGACGAGTGAAATTTTATTTTGATCACTTGTAAAATTCACAATATTGAAAGGAGAAGCAATAATGGGTAATTATTTAGTTAAAAGATTATTTTCTATGTTAATAACGTTATGGTTCGTTATTACAATAACTTTTTTCTTAATGCATTCAATACCTGGAGGACCTTTTACGAGAGAAAAGGAATTGCCGCCACAAGTAATTGAAGCGTTAAATGAAAAATATCATTTAGATGATCCACTTTACAAGCAATATTTTGATTATTTAAAAGGTGTTGTAACATTTGATTTAGGACCATCTTTTGTAATGACAGGAGTTGAAGTAACAGAACTAATTAGAAAAGGATTTCCATATTCAGCGCGAATGGGAGGTCTAGCAGCATTAATTGTATTGATATTAGGGATACCCATTGGTATTATATCGGCACTCAAACAAAATTCGATTATTGATTACATTGTAACGATTATCGCAACGATAGGGGTAGCAGTACCCGGGTTTGTAGTGGCCACGGTTTATATTTATATATTTAGCTCGAAATTATCATTGGTACCATCCTTCGGTTTAGATGGTTGGAAAAGTTATATTGGACCAGTGTTAGCTTTATCATTTTTCTCACTAGCATTTGTTATGCGTTTAATGCGATCAAGTATGTTAGAAGTACTAGGCGCCGATTATATTAGAACAGCAAGAGCAAAAGGTATTCCAGAGCCAATTGTAATCTTTAAACATGCTTTAAAGAATGCAATTATTCCAATTATCACGTATATTGGACCAATGATTGCAGCAATTTTAACAGGATCCTTTGTAATTGAAAAAATATTTGCGATCCCAGGGATGGGTAAATATTTTGTTGAATCAGTAGGGAACAGAGATTATACGGTATTAATGGGCACAACAGTGTTCTATGCTGCATTAGTAATTGTGGCAATTTTAACAGTAGATGTTGCGTATACTTTAGTAGACCCAAGAATTAAATTCGGAGACTAGGAGGGAAAGATGGATAATAAAAAAATCTCTCCTGAATTATGGGAGAAAGTAGAAACGGAAGCAAGCCAAACGGAAAAAATAACAAGAAAAAGTTTAACCTATTGGCAAGATGCATGGCGACGATTAAAAAAGAATAAATTAGCCATGTTTGGTTTAGCAGTAGTTATATTAATTGTTTTATTTGCAATGTTTGGTCAACATTTAACAGACTGGGATTATTCAAGTCAAACATTAAAAAATGCAAACTTACCGCCGAAAATGGATGTTTATCCAGTAACAGAAGATAAAAATGTCTTTGTTCATAGAGAATATACACTATTCTTAGTAAGTGACAAAGGTGAAATTATAGAACGTTTAGAACCAACCAATGGTACATTAGACATTATGCAAAATAAAAGAAGAGTTTATGAAGTAGATGGTAATGAAGTGGTACTTGATTTCTCATTTATTGCTGCAGCAAGACTCAAAGATGAAGTAGCAGAAAAATCTTTTGAATTAAAAGTCAATGATGAGTTAGTTGAAACCACAGAAAGCACATGGAATATGACTTATTTACTGGGTACTGATGATTTAGGAAGAGACTTACTTGCCCGGGTACGATATGGTGCAACAATTTCATTGCAAATTGCACTCGTTGCAACATTAGTACAGTTCTTTGTAGGTGTATTCTACGGAGCGATTTCCGGTTATGCTGGGGGAACTGTCGATAACGTGATGATGCGTTTAGTTGATATTATTTCAACCATTCCATTATTGTTATATGTAATTTTATTAATGGTTGTTCTAGGTTCGGGTTTAAGTACAATTATGTTAGCTTTAGGTTTAGTTTATTGGGTACGAATGGCACGAATTGTGCGTGGTGAAGTGTTGAGTTTAAAAGAACAAGAATTTGTTATGGCGGCTAAAACATTAGGTGCAAGTACATGGCGAATTATCTCAAGACACTTGGTACCGAATGCTTTAGGACCAATTATAGTATCTTTAGCAATGATGATTCCAAGTGCAATCTTTACAGAAGCATTTTTGAGTTTCATTGGTTTAGGTGTACCAGCACCAATGGCATCTTGGGGAACATTAGCAAATGATGCAGTTAAAGCTTTAAGATCATATCCGCACCAATTAATGTGGCCTTCATTAGCTATTAGTATGACGGTTTTATCATTTAACTTTTTTGGTGATGGTTTAAGAAATGCACTAGATCCGAAATTAAGACGATAGAAGGGAGTGAATAAATTGAGAGAAAAAATAGTAGACGTAAAGAATTTGAAAACTTCATTCTATACACACTTGGGGGAAGTGCAAGCCGTTAGAGGCGTAAGCTTTGATGTAAAAAAAGGTGAAGTTTTAGGTATAGTAGGTGAATCTGGTAGCGGGAAAAGTGTAACAGCAATGTCAGTAATGAAATTGGTTTCTTATCCTGGCAATATTAAAGATGGTGAAATAATATTTAAAGGTGAAGATCTTGTTAAGAAAAAAGATAAAGAAATGCTTTCTATTCGAGGAGATAAAATTTCGATGATTTTCCAAGACCCAATGACATCATTGAATCCTGTATATACTATTGGTAATCAAATCATGGAGGCTATTACAAGACACCAAGGTTTGGATAAAAAAGCAGCAAGAAAAAAAGCAATAGAAATGCTGAGATTAGTTGGTATCCCATCACCTGAGGATAGAATTGATAATTATCCCCATGAATTTAGTGGTGGTATGCGACAAAGAGCTATGATTGGTATTGCGCTTTCTTGTGAGCCGGATTTACTCATTGCAGATGAGCCGACAACAGCTCTAGATGTTACAATACAAGCACAAATTATGGAACTTTTAAAGGAATTAAAAGATAAAATCGATACATCAATCATTTTGATAACACATGACTTAGGTGTTGTTGCAGATACATGTGATAAAATTATGGTTATGTATGGTGGTTTAGCCATGGAACGTGGTACAGCCCAAGAAATATTTTATGAGCCAAAGCATCCATACACAATGGGATTACTTAAATCAATTCCAAGAATGGATTTAAATGAAACAGGTAGGTTAGTACCAATACCAGGAACACCACCTGATTTAATTAGTCCACCTGAAGGCTGTCCATTTTCTGCAAGATGTCCTTATTCAATGAAAATATGTAAAATAGATATGCCAGAATATACTCAATTTAATGAAGGACGAGAAGCAGCGTGTTGGTTATTACATGAAGATGCACCTGAAGTAGAAGTGGATACAGGGGTAAAAAGAGGTGAGGTTAATGACAAATAATAAAGAAGCTTTATTAGAAGTCAAAGGTTTAAAAAAATATTTTCCACAAAGGCATGGCTTTTTAGGAAGAGACACAAGATATGTTAAAGCTGTAGATGGCTTAGATTTTAAAATATACCGTGGTGAAACCTTTGGTTTAGTAGGTGAATCGGGTTGTGGTAAGTCGACAACTGGTAGAACGATTATTCGTCTTTATGATATTACTGAAGGCCAAGTGATTATCGATGGTGTAGATATTAGTGAATTGTCTCAAAAAGAGTTAATTCCATACCGTAAGAAGATGCAAATGATCTTTCAAGATCCATACGCATCATTAAATTCACGAATGACAGTTTCAGATATTATTGGTGAAGCTCTAGATATTCATGGTTTAGCTACAGGTGATGCCAGAAGAGATCGAATTAACTATTTATTAAATCGTGTTGGTTTAACAACGGAGCATGCCAGTCGTTACCCACATGAATTCAGTGGTGGTCAAAGACAAAGAATAGGTATTGCAAGAGCATTGGCAGTAGATCCAGAGTTTATTATTTGTGATGAGCCAATTTCAGCACTTGATGTTTCCATTCAAGCCCAAGTTGTAAACATGCTTGACGATTTACAAAGTGAATTAGGTTTAACATATATGTTTATTGCTCATGACTTATCAATGGTTAAGCATATTTCTGATAGAATTGCAGTTATGTATTTAGGACGGATTGTAGAAATTGGTGAAGCAGATCGATTATATGACAAGCCAGAGCATCCTTATACACAAGCACTTTTATCTGCAGTACCGATACCAGATCCAGATGTTACACGTGCTTTAGCTAAAAACCGTGTAATACTTGAAGGGGATGTACCAAGTCCGTTAAATCCTCCGTCTGGTTGTCGTTTCAGAACGAGATGTCTTTATAGCAAACCAGTTTGCTCAACGCAAATACCAGAATTAGAAGATTTAGGCGACGGACATCAAGTCGCTTGTCACTTTACTGGCAAGTTGGTTAGAAACGATAGATAATAAAATGTTAAATCAAATTTGCGTAAATGTTAAAAATATATTATAATTAAGGTAGTGATATTAAGAAAAATTAATTTCTTAATAAGTACAATTTAGAGTAGAGAGAGAAAATGGAGGGGATTTTATTGTTTAAAAGAAGCGTATCGTTACTTCTAGTTATGATGTTAGTCTTGACTGCTTTCGTGGGTTGTTCACAACCGGCAGAAGAAGAGCCAACTGACGAACCAACAGAAGAAGCGACAGAAGAAGAAACAACTGAAGAAGCAACAGAGGAAGAAGTAACAGAAGAGGCAGCTGAACAAGTATTAAACTGGAACTTAGGAGCAGACCCTAAGACAATTGACCCAGGTTTAAACGGTGCATCTGATGGTGGACACGTAATTAACAATACTTTTGAAGGTTTAATGAGAGAAGTAGAAGGTAACTTAGAACCAGCAATGGCTGAAAGTTACGAAGTTTCTGAAGACCAAATGACTTATACGTTCAATATGAGAGATGGCGTTATGTGGTCAGATGGAGAGCCTTTAACAGCTTTCGATTTTGAATATGCATGGACTAGAGTTTTAGATCCTGTAACTGCTTCAGAATATTCTTGGATTTTCGGAGAAGCAAATGTTGATACATTTGAAGCAGTAGATGAAGATACTTTTGTTGTTAACTTAAAAGCGCCAACACCATGGTTCTTAGGTTTAACTACGTTCTATACATTCTTCCCAGTTAGAGAAGATGCTGTAGAAGCAAAAGCTGACGGTTTATGGGCTAAAGATCCAGAATTAGCAGTTTCTAATGGACCTTTTGTATTAGCTGCTTATGAGACTGGAAGTAAATTAGTTCTTGAAAAGAATGAAAATTACTGGAGAGCTGACGAAGTTATGTTAGATACAATTAATGCTGAAATGATCGTTGAAGCTTCAACTGCTTTAACAGCTTATCAAGCAGGCGAATTGGATATTATCATGACTGTACCTAGTGCAGAAATACCAGGTTTAATTGCTGAAGAACCAACATTTAATATTTTCCCAATGTTAGGAACTTACTACTATAGCTTTAATGTAAATGTAGAACCATTAGATGATGTTAAAGTAAGAAGAGCGTTAACATTAGCTATTGATAGAAAAGCAATTGTTGAAACTGTATCAAAAGGTGGACAGTTACCAGCCAAAACTATGATTCCTACATCTTTAAAAGATGCTGAAGGTAATGTATTCCAGGAAATGACTGGAACTTACGGAATTGAAGATACTGCAAATGTTGAAGAAGCAAAAGCATTATTAGCTGAAGCTGGATTTCCAGAAGGCGAAGGTTTCCCAGAATTAGAATTGTTATACAATACTTCTGAAGGACACCAAAAAATTGCTGAAGCAATTCAAGAAATGTGGAGTGAAAACTTAGGCGTTGATATTACATTAAGAAACCAAGAGTGGGCAGTATTCCAGGATACTAGAACTCAAGGTGACTTCCAAATTGCTAGAGAAGGTTGGATTGGCGATTACACAGATCCTTTAACTTTCTTAGGTATGTTTAGAACTGGTTCACCAATGAACCATACACAATGGTCTAGTGAAAAATATGATCAATTATTAGCGGACTCTATGACTGCTACTGGTCAAGAAAGATTTGAATTATTATTCGAAGCTGATAAAGAATTAATGGAATCTGCTGTTGTAATGCCTGTATATTACTACACAGATCTTGAAATGATTTCTAATGATGTTTCTGGTTGGGAATTAAATGCTAAGAATACTTTCTACTTCGGTAGAGTTGAAATGGTTAACTAATACCAAATATACTAAATTAAAAAAGCAGAAGCCTAGGCTTCTGCTTTTTTTTATATTTAAAATTATTAAATACATATGACAAATGATATATTTGATTGCAGTATGCTCCTTAATTTGTTAAAATGAGTAGGTAAATAGTATTTTAAATGGAGGTTATAATGTGAAAAAAGCTATTCTAGTTTTTGTTGTTTTAATAATGCTTTCGAGTGTTGCTTATGGGAATAAATTTTCTGAGATAGATAGTGTTGAATTAATGGATTCTAAAACGAATACAATTAATACTTATCAACCAATTAATCTGATTTTAAAGGGAAAAGACGTTATAACAGATGTACCGGGTATTCTTTATGATTTAGATGGCGAAACAAGAACCTTAGTTCCAGTACGGTTTATTATTGAAGAATTAGGCGCTAGTGTGAATTGGGAACAATCAACACAAACAGCTACTATTACTCACAATGGAAAAAGTATCACATTAACCATTGATGAAAAATATGCATATGTCAATGGTAATAAAACTGAATTACCAAGTGGTGTGCCGGCCAAACTAATGTCATATGACGATACTTGGCGGACAATGGTACCCATCCGATTTATATCTGAAAATTTTAATTTAGATATTGATTGGTTAGGAGATACTAAAAGTGTAGCAATTAACTCATTAGAACAAGATTTAACTGGGATTGATTTTAAATATAAATTGAAATTTCCAGAAATAAGATTAAAAACGACAGGCTATGTTGACATTAATGATTATTCTGTTGGTGGTAGTAATACAGGTATTGAAGATAAAATGATTTTTTCAATTCCAAATGTAACCCTTGTTAATAGTGCTTTTGAAGAATCAATTTTTTTAAAAAAAGAAAATGGCATGATTAACTATGATATAAGTCTTTTTGGTATTAAAAATCTTATCATGTCCCAAGAACAAGGGGACATTAAAAGTATTACCATTGAAATGAATCTAAATAAGAAAAAAGGCTTTAACACATTTTACGATCAAAAAACTAATGAACTAGTCATCCAACTGATTAATTCAGTAGATAAAGTTTATACAGATGATTTATACAATTCTAAAGCGTTAATTATTGAGACTCAAGAAGATCAACCAGCTTTTGACTATAACCAAAAAGAGAATCAAATCATTATAGATGTAGTGAATAGTAATTTAAAGGTAAATCCAGGTGATAAAACTACTGTATCGATTAACAGTGGGGGTATTTTAGATTATACCTATTATCAGTTGAATATTTCTTCAGATACGCCTTATGAATCAGATGATAAGGTGACAAGAATTGAGATGAATTTAACAAGTGATAAAAGTGTTGATGATGTTTATGTTGAAGAAATAGATAATAAAATATATGCTTATGTATCGGGGAATCCTCTAAAAGGATTTGAGTATGCGAAAACAACAAATGCTGATTCGCTCTTAGATATTCAATTCAAAGAAAATGGTAAATATAATTTATCTTTTGATGAAAAAAATAATATTTTAGAAGTTTCATTCTTAAGAGATTTAGTAGATATAGATGAGTTAAATTTAGATATTGATGATCAAATCGTCAAAGCAATCGGTATTTCGAAAAGTCTTGATCAATATGTAATAAAGATTGCTTTAGAAGGTCCAGTATCTTTTAAAGAAGAGAGTGATAGTAATAGAAATACTGATTCAATTAATCTTGCTTTTAAAAATATAGAAATTATGAATTCTAAATATACTGACCGTTTAATTGTAATCGATCCTGGTCACGGTGGTAAAGACCCTGGTGCTGTGGGAACAAATACCAAGACAAAAGAAAGTGATTTAGTATTAAAAGTTGGTTTAATGCTTCAGAAGCAATTAGAAGCAAAAGGTTTTAGAACTTATATTACAAGAGATGATGATCGTTATGTTGATCTATACCAAAGACCTAATATTGCTAATAAGTTAGGGGCTGATCTATTTGTCAGTATTCATATAAATGCCTTTAGTAGAGCAAGTGCCCAAGGTATTGAAGTGTTATATTCAGAAGATCCGACAAGAGATAATTATGGATTTGCTAGAATTATGCAAGATTATTTACTAAGTTATTTAAACAGAGTTGATAGAGGTGTTGTGAATCGACCAAGGTTAGTTGTATTAAAAAATACAATGATGCCGGCAGTTTTAGCAGAACTGGGCTTTTTAACAAATCCTGAAGAAGAACAATTATTGATTCGTGATGAATACTTGGAAAAAGCTTCAAATGCAATGTATAAGAGTATCATTGATTATTTAAATTAGTTTAAATAAAAAATCTCTGGGTATCTAAGCAGTAGTGAAAGGAGAAAGGCATGTTAATTGTAGATAAGAAAATTAAATCAACTTTTGAAGCAGTTCATGACTTTGTTATAGAAGCTGCTGATCTAATAAAAAAAATTGATGCCCCTGAGGTTGATAGTTTATTATTCAAAATTAATATTATGTTAAGAGAAGTCTTGAATAATGCTGTTGAGCATGGCAATAATTTTGATGACACCAAATTTATATATTGTAAAATTTTCTATGAAGAAGAAATTTTAGTTTTCGAAATAGAAGATGAAGGTGAAGGTTTTGTTGCAAATGATTTCTATATGATGGATGAGGGATTTACGATTAAAAATCGTTCCAGAGGCTTAGAACTCATTGAAAAATATGGTTTTGAATATAGATTTAAGAAAAATAAAGTGATTGTAGAGTATGATTTGAACAAGGAGATGTTATCATGAAAATAAGTCGCGAAGGTAATTTAATGAAATTTATGATTCAAAATGATTTAATTGCACCAAATGTTAAAAATATGAATAAGGTTTTGATGGAGGCTTTGGATCAAACGGATGGTATTGAGGAAGTAATTGTTGATCTTAATAAAATCGAAAATATTGATTCCGTAGGCGTATCCTTTGTTGTAAGCCTATATAAGAATATTAGTAATGAAGGATTAGAGTTTAGAATTGTAAATGCCAGTAATGATATCATTCAATTATTTAAATTAATGCGATTAGATGAATTTTTTATTATTGAAGAATAATATGGAGATGATCATATGAGTCATAATGTCCTTGTGGCAGACGATGGTAAAATGAATCGATTTATTATAAAAAAAATATTGAACGAAAACATTGATAATGTCAGAATTTTTGAAGCGGTTAATGGTTTAGAAGTTTTCGATATTTTAGAAGAAGAAGATATTGACTTGATTATTTTGGATTTGATTATGCCCAAAAAAAATGGCTTTGATACTTTAAAAGATTTAAAAGCTCATAAAATATATAAGGATATTCCTGTTATTGTTAGTTCAACAATTACTGAAATATCAAGTATAGAAGAAACTCTAGAAAGTGGAGCGGTCGATTATTTTACAAAACCTTTTTCAAGAGAAGAAATTGATATAATATTACCATTAAAAGTTATCAATGCAATAAAATTTTATGAACAACAAAAAACAATTCAAGAATTGAATAGACACATTGAAGAAGAACTGAAAAATGCAAGTGCTTTTCAGAATCTAATGTTGCCTAAAACCAATGAGTTTAAAAATATAGATTTGTTCATTAAATATAAACAATCCATGGGGATTGGTGGAGACTTTTTCGATTGTGTTGAAACCCCTGAAGGTTTGTGGTTTATGATTGCTGATGTTACAGGTCATGGAATTGTAGCAGGGATGATTTCCTCGATGGTTAAAGTGATGTTTAGAAATGGAGTAAATGATTCTAAAATTACATCGCCTTCAAAAATGTTAGAAAATATGAATACAAATGTATTTGATTATTTTTACACAGGACCGACGGATAATAGTGTTGTTTTTACTGGTTTTGTGGGTTTGATTTCAAATAAAAAATTAACCTACTCTAGTGCTGGTCAACCTTTCCCATTGCTTTATCATGAAAGAGACCGGGAAATTATTCCTTTGAAACAAACCGGAATGAATATAGGCTTCTTTGAAGGTGTGAAGTATGTTGATGAAACCATTGAATTGGTTAAAGATGATATTCTACTGATGTATACGGATGGATTATTTAGTACAGGTAAAGCTTCTGATTTTTCTAAATGGCCAGCCGTCGAAAAATTTGCCAATGAGAATATGAAAGTTCTTAAAGAAAAGCCAGAAGAATTTTTAGGGGATATCTTTTGGTATTTCCTAAGTAGACATATGGAAAATGATAGTGAATATACTGATGATGTTGCCATCATGCTTTTAAGATACAAATAGTTTAAACGGGAAGGAAATAATGACTTATAAAAGAGAACAAAAAAATAATGAAATTAGACAAACTAAAATTACAAAAGACTATTTATTACATGCTAATGGGTCTGTTTTAATTGAAACCGGGTTAACGAAAGTAATCTGTACGGCTATGGTGGAAGAAAGTGTCCCACGATTTCTTAGAGACCAAGGAAAAGGATGGATTACTGCAGAATATGCTATGTTACCTGGGGCGACACAAACGCGTTTTCGAAGAGAACGTTCAAAAAGCAATATTTCAGGGAGAACTCAAGAAATTCAACGACTAATTGGGAGAGCTTTAAGAGCCGTTGTGGATCTTGATCAATTAGGTGAACGAACCATTTGGATTGATTGTGATGTAATTCAAGCCGATGGTGGTACACGTACAGCATCTATTACTGGTGCTTATATTGCCCTTTCAAATGCTATTGAAAAATTAATCTTAGAAGGCGTTTTAGAAAAAAATCCGATAATAGATTACCTCGCAGCTACTAGTGTAGGCATCGTTAATGGTGAAATACTTCTTGATTTGTGTTATGAGGAAGATTCCAATGCAGATGTTGATATGAATGTAGTTATGACAGGTGCCGGAAAATTTGTTGAAGTTCAAGGAACAGCTGAGAAATCAGCGTTTACAAGAGAAGAGTTGAATGAATTTTTGATTTTAGCAGAAAAAGGCATTAAGGATTTAATATTAGAACAGAAAAAGTATACGAAAGATATCACAGGAGATTAATCATATGGAAAAATTTGTATTGGCTTCAGGTAATGAACATAAATTAATAGAGATTAAAAAAGTTTTAAAAGATTTTGGTATTGAAATTGTAACTATGGCTGAAGTTGGCTTAAAAGATTTAGAAATTATAGAAGATGGGGATACTTTTGAGGGAAATTCTTTTATAAAAGCTGAAGAAGTTTTGAAAAGAACAGGACTTCCGACGATTGCCGATGATTCAGGTTTAATGGTTGATTATCTTAATGGGGCACCAGGTGTTTATTCGGCTCGTTTTGCTGGCGAGGATGTGACTTATGAGGATAATAATGATAAACTGATTGAAGTGTTAAAAAATGTGCCGGAAGATGAAAGAGGTGCAAAATTTGTTACTGTGATGACGCTTTTATTTCCTTCAGGGGATAAGATTGTTGCCCGGGGAGAAATAGAAGGTAAAATTTTAAGGGAAAGAAAAGGCCAAAATGGATTCGGTTATGATCCTTTATTTTATGTTGAAAAATATGGAAAAACTTTTGCTGAAATGCCTATTGAATTAAAGAATGAAATCAGTCACAGGGGCAAAGCTTTGGTTAGCTTGAAAAATCAGTTAGAAGCTTATTATGGATAATTTAAAGGTTTTAATTATTAGTGATTCTCATGGGGCGAAGAGTCTTCTTAAGCAAGTAATTAATATAGAAAAACCCGATAAGGTCTTTTTTCTTGGGGATCACATCAATGACATCTATGATTTAAAAAACACTGTAGATGCCGATATTTGCGCTGTAAAGGGCAATGTAGATTATGGTATGCCAGGTGTTGAAGACTTAGTGCTAAGTTTAAATGGTCACAAAATGTTATTAACCCATGGCCATAAATATAGGATAAAGTATGATTGTTATTCTTTATACTTGAAGGCAAGAGAGTATGAAGTAGATTTTGTTTTTTTTGGTCATACCCATACTTATGTGGATTTTAAAGAAAATGGTATTCGGTTTTTAAATCCTGGAAGTATTGCAAAACCTAGAGATCATACGAAAGGCTCTTATGTTATTATGCAGTTAAGAGATGAAAACATAATTTTTACAAAAAAAACTATTGACTTAAGTTAAGATAATATGTATAATAATATTCGTTGATTAAAAGAATATTAATCAAAATAAAGAGAGAAATAAGGCGGTTGTAGTCAAGGGGTTAAGACACAGGATTGTGACTCCTGCATGCGTGGGTTCAAATCCCATCAGCCGCCCCATTTAAGACCCATTAGCTCAGTTGGTAGAGCATCTGACTTTTAATCAGGGTGTCCGGCGTTCGAGTCGCCGATGGGTCACCAAAAATATGCGTCCATAGCTCAGCTGGATAGAGCATCGGCCTTCTAAGCCGAGGGTCAGGGGTTCGAATCCCTTTGGACGTGCCATTTATGAGGCGGTTGTAGTCAAGGGGTTAAGACACAGGATTGTGACTCCTGCATGCGTGGGTTCAAATCCCATCAGCCGCCCCATTATATATGAAATAGAGTGTTATAAAACAACTATAATTAGCGTTGTTAGCTCAGCTGGATAGAGTAGGTGGCTTCGAACCACTTGGTCGGGGGTTCGAGTCCCTCACAGCGCGCCACTTAACTAAGTGCAATGAACTTTGATATTTTCAAGGGTTATTGCACTTTTCATTTTTTGATATAAAGTAAATTTTAAGATAAAATTGGGTTTGTTAGTAAAGTTTGAAAAATATGCTTAAAGTAGGTACCGAAGGGTATAAATAAAAGTAGGTGATGAATATGAGTATCTTCATAGAAAAATCAAACGGAAATCAAATAATAAAACTTTCTGAAGAAATTTTAAAAACCACAATGAAAGAAACGTTAGATGAAACACATGATTGTATGCGTAGAATTTGCTCAGAAGATAATGCGAAGGTAATTTTTGATCGCAGTATACAAAATAGGGGGGTAACCCAAGAGAAGAAAGAATTAATAGATGAGTTGAATGATTTTTTAGTAATCCGCTGCGAAAAGGTTGCAACATTGTTTGACAGTCAAAAGGAAAAAGCAAAATATAATTATAAATTTAAAAAAAAAGGAAAACTAATGAAAACAAAAGGATTCACAAATAACGAGATTGATAGCGTCAAAAGCTTCTTAGATTACTAAAAGATTTGATGATTAAATTAAATCTTTTTTTTATTTTCTGTTTTAAACGATATTCAATGGGTAAATTAACAATATCACAAAATAAAATCCATTATAGATGAAAGGGGATGGATATATGAAAATAATTGTAGCAGCAAGACACATGAAAGTAAGCGACGATTTTGTAGAATATGCCGCAAGTAAATTAAAGAAATTTGATTCTTATTTTGATGAAAGTGTAGAAGCACACATAACATTTTCGCATCGAGATGATATACAAATTTTTGAAGTAACGATTCTAATGAAGCGAGGTGTTGTATTAAGGGCAGAAGATAGCGACCGTGATATGCGTACCGCTATTGATAGTGTGGTTTCTAAGATTTCTAGACAAATTCGAAAGCATAAGTCGAAACTAGAAAAGAAATATCGAGGCAATGAATCAGTAAAATTTGCTGAAGCTTTAGCAGATTTTGAGAAAGAGAGAGAAGAAGAAGAAGAACCAGAAATTGGTGGAAAAATTGTAAAAAGCAAAAGATTTGGTGTTAAACCAATGGATGCTGAAGAAGCTGCTATGCAGATGGAGTTAATCGGTCATGACTTCTTTGTATTCTTGAATGCGGATACGGACGAAGTTAATGTTATTTATACTAGAAAAGATGGTAACTTTGGTTTAATTGAGCCATATTTTTAAAATATATGTAAAATAAAAAATCAAGTGGAGTAGAAAGTTATGAAAATAACTTTTTACTCCTTTTTTAGTTGAATGCACCCTTTAAAATAAGTTAGAAATAATGTATAATAGAGTAAATGACAATTAAATTGAGAAAGGTGAAAATATATGTTTATAGAAGCAATAATTCTTGGCATGATTATCGGATTGATTACCAAACGACGCATATCCAATTTATTTTCTATTGAGATTAAAGGATGGCATTTTATAATATTGGCGGTTTTAATACAATATTCGCCCGTAGTTTTAAAGTCATTTGACTTTATTAGTTTTGACTATAATTATTTTACTTTAACAGGTAATATTATTATTTTGATTATTGTTCTTATCAATAGAGAAATAAAAAGTAGCCTTGTTATTTTCCTTGGGGGATTAATTAACACAATAGCATTTTACATTAATGGTTTAAAAATACCATTATTAGAAAGTGTTGCTTCAAATCAAATGATTGAATTAATACGTAATGGAAAAATAATAAATTATAAATTAGTTAGTGAATTAACGAGTTGGAAATTATATTTAGGAAAGATTGTTAAAGTCCCTGAAATCTATCCATTTGCTAGACCTCTTAGTATAGGTGATATGATTATTATGTTGGGTTTGGTATTGTTAATTGTTAGAGAAATGGATAAAACTTATTTTAAAAATAATGGGGCCATGTTAAGGTTCCCCTATCGTTAGTATTTAATGCTAGAGATGTCTAGCATTTTTAATGTTTATAGAAAGGACACAATAATGGGAAAAATTACTGATTTTTTTGGTTCCATTTTCGGAACTTTTAATGGTAGAGAAGTAAAAAAAGTAGCAAAAATTGCTGAAGAAATAGAAATTCTTGAAGAGGAAATGAAAGGCCTTAGCGATGAAGCTTTACAAAATAAAACAGATGAATTTAAAAAACGATTAGCAGCCGGTGAAACCATAGACGATCTACTAGTTGAAGTTTATGCCGTTGTGAGAGAAGCAGCTTCTCGAGTAGTGAACATGAAACATTACCATGTACAGCTTATTGGTGGTATTATTTTACACCAAGGTAGAATTACTGAGATGCGAACTGGTGAAGGTAAAACTTTAGTAGCCACATTACCCGTTTACTTAAATGCTCTTGAAGAAAAAGGTGTACATGTTGTAACTGTTAATGATTATCTAGCCCAACGTGATAAAGCATGGATGGGAAAAGTATATGAGTTTTTAGGACTTACCGTTGGATGCATCATCAGCGGCATGGAAAAAGATGAGCGAAGAAAAGCGTACCAAGCTGATATTACTTACGGAACAAATAATGAGTTTGGTTTTGACTACATACGGGATAACATGGTTGTACGTTTAGAAGATAAGGTGCAAAGAGGATTTAATTACGCGATTATTGATGAGGTTGACTCAACATTAATTGATGAAGCACGAACACCATTAATTATTTCTGGTGCGGGTTCTAAATCGACTGGTCTTTATCAAAAAGCAGATAGTTTTGTAAGAACCCTTGTGAAAGAAGTGGATTTTACCGTTGATGAAAAAGGAAAATCTGTTGTTCTAACGGATGAATCTGGGATTGATAAAGCTGAGCGTTTTTTTGGTGTTGAAAATTTAAGTGCGCCGGAAAATATGGAAATTAATCATCACATTAATCAAGCATTAAAAGCAAGAAATATTATGAAAAGAGATGTTGATTATGTGGTAAAAGAAGGTCAAGTAATGATTGTTGACGAATTTACTGGACGTTTAATGTCTGGTAGAAGATACTCGAATGGATTACATCAGGCCATTGAAGCAAAGGAAAATTTGGCTATTAAAAAGGAAAGTCAAACTTTAGCGACGATTACTGTCCAAAACTTTTTTAGAATGTATTCAAAATTGGCAGGCATGACAGGTACTGCAAAAACTGAGGAAGAAGAGTTCAAACATATTTATGGAATGGATGTTGTAATGATTCCAACAAATAAACCTGTCATAAGAGAAGATCGTGACGATGTTATTTATCGAACGGCAAAAGGAAAATTCAAAAATATTATTGAAGATGTTAAAAAATCCTATGAAAAAGGACAACCGGTTTTGGTTGGTACGATTTCAATTGAAACATCAGAGTATTTGTCGTCTTTATTAAAGAAACAAGGTATTCCTCATGAAGTACTTAATGCAAAATACCATGAGAAGGAAGCTGAAATTGTTGCCCAGGCAGGAAGATATAAAGCCGTAACCATTGCTACAAATATGGCCGGTCGTGGAACGGATATTGTTTTAGGTGGTAACCCAGAGTTCATGGCAAAAAAAGAAATGAAAAAAGAAGGTTATTCTGATGATGTATTAGAAAAAGTAACAAGTCCTTTAGATTATCATGATGATGAAATTAAAGCGGCAAAAAAAGTATATAAGAAATATTTCAAGGATTTAGATGAACAGTTTTCTAAAAATAGAGATAAGGTTATTAAAGCTGGCGGTTTACACATTATTGGTACAGAACGTCACGAATCTAGACGTATTGATAACCAATTGCGTGGACGTGCTGGTCGACAAGGAGATGTTGGTTCTTCTCAATTTTTCATATCCTTTGAAGACGATTTACTCCGTCTGTTTGTAAGCGATAAAATTAGAGATATGGTTGCAGCTTTAGGAATGGATGATGATACGCCAATTGAAGCGTCTATATTATCCAACTCTATTGAAAAGGCTCAGAAAAAAGTAGAGGGCAGAAACTTTAGTATTCGTAAGCATGTTTTACAATATGATGATGTTATTAATAGACAAAGAGAAATTATTTACAATGAACGAAATAAAGTTTTGAAAGGTGATGACTTAAAGTCAAATATTTTAGGTATGATTGAACGGATTATCGATGAATCCATTCAAACCTATACCAGTGACTCAGATTACCCAGAAGATTGGAGTTTAGATTTATTAGAAGCACATTTACACTCAATATATTTGCCAAAGGGTGTAATTGACAAAAAAGATTTAGATTTAAGAAGAGATGAATTAAAAGAACTACTATATAATAAAGCAATTGAAATTTATGAAAAGAAAGAAGAAGATTTTACTTCTGAACGGATGCGAGAATTAGAACGCTATATTCTCCTAAGAGTAGTAGATAGTAAATGGATTGACCACATTGATGCCATGGCTCAATTGAAACAAGGAATTGGTTTACGAGCTATTGGACAACAAGACCCTGTAATTGCATATAAAAAAGAAGGTTTCGAAATGTTTGAAGAGATGACAAACAATATCCAAGAAGAAACCGTTCGATATATTTATGGTGCAACAATTCAAACGAATACTAAACGGGAAAAAGTTGCTGTGGTATCCGATGCAATTAAAAGAAATTCAGATAGTTCATTAGCAGAGCCTTCACCAACAAATACTGGTGGTGCATCATCAGGGGATGAAGTGAGAACATTTGAAAGAAATAATGAGAAAGTTGGAAGAAATGACCCTTGCCCTTGCGGTAGTGGGAAAAAATACAAGCAATGTTGTGGGAGGTAAGTTGTGAGTGATAATTTAAAGAAGTTATTATATGAAATCAAACAATTAGAATCTCCAATAAATGAAATAAGGAGTTCACTTTGACTTAACTGAACTGAAAAGAGAACATAAAGATTTACAAAAAAAGATGACAAAGGAAGGCTTTTGGGATGATCCGAATGAAGCCCAAGTGATTGTAAAAAAAGCAAATCAGTTGAAAGAGCGTATAAATGAATTTGAAGCTTTAGAATTAACATATGAGGAAACAAAAATGCTATGTGAAATGGCTATAGAAGAGTCTGCTGAGCATTTATATGATGAAATACATGACAGTTTATCCGGGATAAAGGATGTCATTGAAGAAATGCGTCTAAATGTCTTACTTGACGATGAATTTGATCATTTAAATGCAATCCTTTCTATTAACTCTGGTAGTGGGGGATTGGACGCACAAGATTGGGCGGAAATGTTACTGCGTATGTATACAAAGTGGGCAGAATCTCAAGGTTATACAGTAGAAGTATTAGATTTAATAGCAGATAAAAAAGGTGGCATTAAAAATGTAACCATTAAAATTATAGGTGAGTATGCTACGGGTTATTTAAAATCTGAAAAAGGTGTCCACCGTTTGGTTAGGATTTCACCCTTTGATACAGCTGGTAAAAGACATACCTCTTTTGCATCTGTTGATGTTATGCCTGAATTAGATGATACAATTGATATAGAAATTGACCCAACAAATTTGAAAATTGATACTTATCGTGCATCTGGCGCTGGTGGACAACATGTTAATACAACGGATTCTGCTGTGCGTATTACACATTTACCAACGGGAGTTGTTGTACAATGTCAAAATGAGAGATCTCAATTAAGCAATAAAAAAACAGCGATGAAAATGTTAATGGCTAAGTTAATCCATTTAAAAGAAGTCGAACAAAAAGAAGTTATAGAAGATTTAATGGGGGATTACTCAGAGATTTCTTGGGGAAGTCAAATTAGATCCTATGTTTTCCACCCTTACAGTATGGTAAAAGATCATCGAACGAATTATGAAGTCGGTGATGTAAACAGCGTAATGGATGGAGACATTAATGGATTTATTAATGCGTATTTAAAAATGTCTAAGCAATCTTAGACGTTTTTTGTTGGAAGGAGAGTTGTAAATTATGGGGATTATTATTGATCAATTAGCAAAAGAACTAAAAGTTAAAAAGAATCAAGTAGCAACAACAGTAAAGTTAATTGACGAAGGTAACACCATTCCATTTATTGCTCGTTATCGAAAGGAAATGACGGGTGGTTTAGATGATGTTACACTTCGAAAGCTAGATGAACGATTAATCTATTTAAGAAATTTAAAAGACAGAAAAGAAGATGTTATTAAAATCATAGATGAACAAGGAAAATTAACAGAAGAATTAAAAGAAAAAATCTTAAAAGCTGAAATCATACAGCAAGTAGAGGATTTATATAGACCTTATAAACAAAAAAGAAGTACGCGAGCAACAAAGGCAAAAGAAAAAGGGCTAGAACCTTTCAGTGAAATTATCATTTCCCAGGAAATAACTAATCAAGAGATTAATGAAATTGCTAAAGAATACATTGATGAAGAAAAAGGTGTCGAAACCGTTGAAGATGCGATTCAAGGAGCATTGGATATTATTGCAGAAATGATTTCTGATAACCCTGATTATCGTAAATATATTAGAAATTTTGTGATGCGTCATGGCTTAATTAAATCTGAAGTTAAAGATAAAGAAAAAGATGAAAAACAAGTTTATCAAATGTACTATGATTTTCAAGAAAAAGCAAATAAGATTGCCAATCACAGAGTTTTAGCCCTTAACCGGGGAGAAAAGGAAGATATTCTAAAAGTCAACGTCGTAGCAAATGACAATGCCTTATGTAATTTTTTGAATAATCGAGTAATTACAAATGAATCGTCAATTTTTTATGATTTATTAGTTGAAACGATACAAGACAGTTATAAACGACTTATTTTTCCGTCCATTGAAAGAGAAATTCGTTCAATGTTGACAGAATCAGCGGAAATAGAAGCAATTTCTGTATTTTCAAAAAATACTAAATCGCTATTAATGATTCCGCCGGTAGAAGGTGTCAATGTGTTAGCAATTGATCCGAGTTTTCGAACAGGTTGTAAAATTGTTGTACTTGATAAATACGGAAAATTATTAGACTATACAACAATTTATCCTAATGCACCGCAAAACAGGGTTAAAGAAGCAAAAGAGGTTCTTAAAAAATTAATAACAAAGTATAACATTGATATTATTCCTATTGGGAATGGAACAGCTTCAAGAGAGACGGCAAGTTTAGTGGCAGAAATTATTTCTGAGATTGATGACGAAGTTTACTATACCATTGTTAGCGAAGATGGGGCTTCTGTTTATTCTGCGTCTAAAATTGCAAATGACGAGTTTCCAGAAATCAATGTTTCCATTAGAGGTGCTATTTCAATTGGCAGAAGATTACAAGATCCTTTAGCAGAGTTGGTTAAAATTGATCCAATGAGTATTGGTGTTGGACAATACCAACATGATTTAAATAAAGGAAAACTTGAATATTCTTTAACGGGCGTAGTAGAAGATTGTGTTAATAGTGTCGGTGTAGATTTAAATACTGCTTCACCAACATTGTTGCAATACATTTCGGGTTTGTCGAGTACTGTATCAACTAACATTTTAAAATATAAAGAAGAAAAAGGACAATTTAAAAATAGAAAAGAATTGCTAAAGGTGAGCCGTTTAGGCCCTAAAACCTTTGAACAATGTGCTGGATTTTTAAGAATTAAAATGGGTGACAATATTCTTGATAATACTGGGGTCCATCCTGAAAGTTACGATAGTGCTAAAAAACTATTAGAAATGTTAGATTATAGTGAAGACGATGTAGCAAAAAGAAATTTAGATGATATAAATGATCGGATAATGGAAAAAGGTGGTCTTTCTGAATTATCAAAAACTTTAGATGTTGGTTTGCCAACATTGAAAGATATTGTTAGAGAGCTAAAGAAACCTGGTAGAGACCCGCGAGAAGAAATGCCAAAACCAATCTTTAAAAGTGGGGTTTTAAGTATTGAAGATCTATCACAGGATATGGTTTTAAAAGGTACTGTTAGAAACGTTGTTGCCTTCGGTTGTTTTGTAGATATTGGCATTAAACAAGATGGTTTGGTACATATTTCTGAAATGAGTGACAGTTATGTTGAAAATCCAATGGATGTTGTAAAAGTTGGAGATATAGTAGACGTAAAGATTATCGATATAGATGTAGATCGTCAAAGAATTGCATTAAGCATGAGAAAAATTTAGGTGGGTTTATGAATGAAAAATATATATTGGTCTTAGGCGCATCTGTTGTAGATATATTTGGTTTTTGCGATAATAAATATGCTTCACGCGATTCTATCCCTGGCAGAATTAAAATGACCTTTGGTGGTGTTTGTCGAAATATTGCGGAAAATTTGGCGAGAATGGAAGTCAATACAAAATTTATTTCTGTTCTTGGTGATGATGAAATCGGGCGAGAAATCATAGAACACTCACGATATATTGGATATGATATGTCGGAGTCTTTAATTTTAAAAGATAAACGTACACCAACGTATTTGGCTGTACTTGATGAAAACGGAGAAATGGTTTCAGGCATTAACGATATGAGTAGTATTAATCGCTTAGACATAGAATATATAAAAAGTAAATCAGATGTGATTAAAAAAGCAGAGTATGTTTTTCTAGATGCGGATAATCCAATGAACCTTGAATTTTTACTTAATAATTATGATGGAGAAACAAAGTTTATTTTGGACCCCATTTCCGCAAATAAAACGGAGAAGATTCTACCACTTATTGGTGGCTTTCATACAATTAAACCGAATAAATTAGAAGCTGAAGTCATTGCCGGTATGCCTATAAAGAATGACAATGATTTATTAAAAGTAGCAGAAAAAATTCATGCTCTAGGTGTGAAAAATTTATTCATCACCTTAGACAAAGAAGGTGTATTTTATTCTAATGGAGACGTACAAGGATTATTGAAAAGTTTAAATCCGGAAGTTAGGAATGTGACTGGTGCAGGGGATTCTTTTGTGGCTGGAATAGGTTATGGTTATACAAAAGGTCTGTCAATTGATGAAATTGCTAAAGTTGCAACGACAATGGCTTTTATTACAATTTCAAATCATGAAACCATTCATCCGGAACTATCATTAAATAAGGTGATTGATGAAATGCAAGCAATAAAGTGGGAAGAAAGAAAATTCTAATGATGCCAGAAGGAGGATGTATGATCTTATTAAAAAATGCAAAAATATATACAATGGAAGGCACTGTTATTGAAAAAGGTTTTATTTTAATTGATCAAGGAAAAATAGTAAAAGTAGCAAAATCGATAGATGTTGATGAAAGTGATGTTGAAATTTACGATTTAGAGGGGAAAATCATTACCCCTGGATTAATTGATGCCCATTGCCACTTAGGATTAATAGAAGATGCTATTGGTTTTGAGGGAATGGATGTTAATGAAATGACCAATCCAATTACACCAGAGTTAAGAGCGATTGATGGTATTAATCCATTGGATGAGACCTTTAAAGAAGCGTTTGCTGGTGGTGTAACAACTGTTTCGTCGGGACCAGGTAGTGCAAATGTTATTGGTGGTCAATTTGCAACGATTAAAACTTTTGGAAAAAGAATAGATGATATGATTGTTGAATCCCCAGCAGCAATAAAGTGTGCCTTTGGTGAAAATCCTAAGAGAGTTTATAATGAAAAAAAAGAATCACCTTCCACACGCATGGCAACAGCGGCGGAATTACGAAAAGCTTTATTTGAAGCTTTAGAATATAACACTAAAATCAGAAGAGGGGATGATGGGAAATTTGATTTCAAATTAAAGGCTTTATTACCTTTGATTAACAATGAAATTCCATTAAAAGCCCATGTTCATAGAGCAGATGATATTTTAACTGCCATAAGAATTGCAAAAGAGTTTGATTTAGATTTAACCTTAGACCATTGTACAGAAGGGCATTTGATCGCTGATATATTAGCTGAAGAAAATTATCCGGCAATTGTTGGACCAACCTTTGGTCACCGATCAAAAGTAGAGTTGAAAAATAAATCCTTTAAAACACCAGGCATTTTAAATAAAGCAGGTGTGAAAGTTGCCATTATGACAGATTCACCAGTGATTCCGTTACAACATTTAAATATGTGTGCTGCATTAGCTTATAAAAGTGGCATGGATTATTTAGAAGCTTTAAAGGCAATAACAATTTATCCGGCTGAGATACTAAGGATTGATGACCGTTTAGGTAGCATAAAAGAAGAAAAAGAAGCAGATTTAGTCGTTTGGGATAGAGATCCATTGGATATACAGGCCAATGCAATTTATACCATCATAAATGGTCAAGTAATTAAAAATCAAGAGGAATAAATGAAAAATATTAAAATAAATGGTGGGAGAGCTCATTTAAATGGGGTGAGTATTTATAGCAACAATGGCTTTGCTCAAGTACTTCTCGATAAAAAGCACCATCAATATAAGATTAGAAGTGGCCGTTATAAAAAAAGCGAGACAAAATTTTCTAAAATATTGAATTTTTTATCAAAGATTCCTTTTTTACGCAGTTTTATACTAATCTATAATATTGTTAAAAGGAACTTGAAGAAATTTGTTAAAGCATTGCTTCTTTATGCCGTATTCGTTGTAGCAATAATATTTATAGATTCACCCCTTTCTAGCCAAGTAGATTCTGTACTGAACAATGAAAAACTTTTGTATTTAGGAATCCTTTTAGTTGTTAGTCTTTTAATAAAAATCACAAGGGTTTCGAATTATCATGGAGCAGAACATATGGTGATTAATTATTTCAATGAGAACAATGACCTAGAATTTATTGGTTTAGAAAACGTATCAAGGGTATCAACCCATTGTGGAAGTTTGTTGGTTATTGAGACGTTTATTATATTCTATATCATTAGTTTTTTTACTTCCTTTTCTGATTTAAACTTTTTAATAGCCTATATGATAGGTTATGAAATCTTTAAAGGACAATATAAGATTTTCAAACCGATTATGTCCATGAGTTACTTGATTCAAAAATATTTTTTAACAGCAAAACCGACGGTTGAAGAATTAAATGTGGCAAAGCTTGCCTTAAAAAAAGCTGTATTGCATTAATTATTAATGAAGGCCATCTTTTTTAGATGGCTTTTTAGTTTAATGATTTAAAATTGTTAGATATTTTTTACTTCTGTTAAAATAAATTGCTAATTATGATATAATAATCTAAATTGAGGTGTTATATGAAGATATTATGTGAAAACGAAAAAGAAACAAAAAAAATTGCAAAAAGTGTAGCGAAATTTTTAGAAGCTGGTTCCATTCTTTGTTTGGATGGAGACCTTGGAGCAGGCAAAACAACTTTCACCCAGTATTTGTGCCAAGCCTTAGGATATGAAGGGTATGTTAACTCTCCAAGCTACAGTATTGTTAATGAATACACTAATGAGATAAAAATTAATCATTTTGACGTTTATAGAATTTATTCAGTTGAAGAATTATATGAAATCGGTTATGAAGAGTATTTTTTCGGTGATGCCATTACCATCGTAGAATGGGCCTCTAAAATTAAAGAGTTAATCCCAGAAGAGAGTATTTGGATTACTATTGAATTAGGTAAAAAAGAAAATGAAAGAGTTTTTCATATTAAAGGGCTGCCAGAAAACATAAAGTTTTAAACAAAGGAGAAGTATATGAACATTTTATCTATTGAAACATCATCTGTTGTGGCAAGTGTTGCTATTTCAAATGATCAAGGTATTCTAGGGGAAATAACAATCAATCATCCCAGAATGCATTCGCAAAAATTAATGCCAATTATCAAATATATATTTAATAATTTGACTTTATCAATAAAAGATATTAATTTAATAGCAGTATCGAATGGGCCAGGGTCTTTTACTGGTGTGAGGATTGGTTTAACAACGGCCAAGGCTTTGGCGCATCCTTTTAATATTCCTATTGTGACAATTTCTACATTGGATTCTTTAGCAATGAATTTATCTGCTTTTAATGGGAAAGTCATTTCTGTCATTGATGGCAGACGTAAAAAGGTATTTATAAAAACCTTTGAATTTGGTAAAGGAAAAATTGTTAAAAAATCAGCAGCTCAGATGGGTATGATTGATGCGTTCCTAGACCAATGGAATGCAATGGATGAGGAATTGATTTTAGTCGGGAGTGGAATTGCTGAAAATAAGAAATATATTTTAGAAAATAAAAACAGTAAAATTCAATTAGCAGGATTAAAAGATAATTTTCCCTATGCTAAAACATTAGGCGCTATTGCAAGAGAAATTAAACCAGAAAATTATCAAAGCTACAATACCATTGAAGCAAATTACATCCGAAAATCTCAAGCGGAGATGAATCTAAAGGAATAAAGGGTGATAGCTATGCAAGGAACAATTCAATTAATGCAATTAAGCGATTTGAAAAGTGTTCTTAAAATAGAAGGACAAAGTTTTAGTACGAGTTGGACTTTTAATGCATTTATTTATGAATTGTTAGTGAATGAAAAAGCAACCTATTATACTTTTAAAGTAGAAAATCAAATCATCGGCTATATCGGTTATTGGTTGCTAGACGATGATATACATATTACGAATTTAGCTGTTGCACCAATTTTTCGAAAAAAAGGTGTGGCAAGTCAATTAATAAATTTTGTTATCAAAGAAGCAAAAATGATAAGTGTAAGTCGTGTGAGCTTAGAAGTGCGGATGACAAATCAGGAAGCCATTAAACTTTATGAAAAACTAGGTTTTAATAAAGGTAAGGTCTTAAAAAAATACTATAAAAAAGAAGATGGTATTGAGATGGTCCTGTTCTTAAAGGGAGGCAATGATGAAGAAAAATAATTTCAGAGTAAATAAGAAGAGAGTTGCTGTATTAATTGGAGTGGTGATTATTTTAGGGTTTATGATCTATGCAGCCTTGAACCAATCTGTTAATCAAGAAGGTGAGAAACATTACTTAAAAGCCTTCGAAGTAAAAAAACAGGAACTTTCATCAATTGTATTTACATCAGGACAAGTGGTTTCCAGAGAAGAGCAAAATTTAACTTTTAATCAATCGGGAAAAATTACAGAACTAAAGTTTCAAGTAGGAGATTTGGTGAAAAAAGGTGATTTAATTGCGGCATTAGATCAAGAAGGATTATTAAGTCAAATTAGAAGTACCGCTTTGCAAGTTGAAATCAATAAAAAAAATATTCAAAAACTTCGAATGTCCGGTGTGATTAATTACGAAGGTGCTTATAAAAATGCTCAATTAAATTATGAAGAAGCATTAAATGCCTTCGAAAATAATAAAAAATTATATGAAAATGGTGTGATTAGCACCTCAGAATTTGATCGTTATAAAAATGCTTTAGCTTTAGCAGAAAATGATTATAACACGACTAAGAAGAAATATGAAGGGTATGGTAATGGTATAGATTTAGAAATTGCCAAGTTGCAATTAGAAGAATCTGAAGCCCAATTATCTGATTTAAAAGATAAATTAGAAGATACGACGATTAAAGCACCTTTTAAGGGTGTCATCACAAGTAGTAACTTAAAACAAGGAGAATTTGCCATGGCTAATACCCAGGGAATAGTTATTGAAACAATAGATGATTTAATAATCGAAACGGAAATTAGTCAATATGATGTTGGTAATATTGGTATTGGTCAAGTTGTTGATATCTCAAGAAATGGTGAAGATATTGTCTATGAAGGAAAAGTGAGTAAAATTAATCCAACTGCTGTTGTATCACAACAAGCCTCTATCGTTCCCGTTGAGATCAACATCATTTCCAAAAATCACTATAAACCGAATTATACTGTAAATATTGAAATTGAAACAGCCACCAATAAGGATGCTAAAGTAATACCTTATGAAGCTTTGATTAGAGATGAAGAAAAAAATCATATTGTTTTTAAGTATATAGAAGGGAAAGCCAAAAAAATTATTGTCGAACGAGGTATTAATGGTCCCCTTCGAACGGAGATTATTTCTAACGATGTTAATATTGGTGATACCATTTTATTAGATCCGCCTTTAGAATTAAAAGATGGTGATTCAGTTGAAGTTATTGAAACCGTTGAATAAGGTATGTGATAACAAATGATTACTTTAAAAAATATATGGAAAATTTATGATACTGGAAAAATCAAAGTGGATGCCTTACGTGGGGTAGATTTGACCATAGAAGAAGGAGAATTTGTATCAATTATTGGTGCTTCGGGTTCTGGAAAATCTACAATGATGAATATTTTAGGCTGTCTTGACCGCCCCACAAAGGGGAAATATTATTTGCATGAGCATAGTGTAGATACCTTTGATGACGACCAGTTAGCTAAAATCAGAAATAAGAATGTTGGATTTGTCTTTCAAACCTTCAATTTAGTACCAAGAGTAACAGCATTTCATAATGTTGAATTGCCTTTAATTTATGGGAAGTTTAAATCAAAAGAACGAAAAGAAAAAGTAAATAATGCCTTAGCTAAGGTAAGTTTAACTGATCGTATGCATCACAAACCGAATGAATTGTCCGGTGGTCAAAAGCAAAGGGTAGCAATTGCTAGAGCACTGGTGAATAATCCTTCGATTATTTTAGCAGATGAACCAACAGGGAACTTAGACTCAAAGACAACTATAGAAATAATGAATATTTTTAAAAAGTTGAATGATGAAGGGGTAACGGTCATTATTGTTACACATGAGTTGGATATTGCTTTAATGACGAAAAGACAAATCACATTTAAAGATGGAGAGATTATAAAAGATGAAGCAATCTCAAGTAGAAAGCTTGGGGTGGAAGCATGAATTTTATAGAAAGTATTCGTATTGCTTTAAAAGCACTCTGGGTTAATAAAATGCGTTCTGTTTTAACAATGCTTGGTATTATTATTGGGATTTCTTCTGTAATCATTGTTGTCGCTCTAGGGGATGGCACCAAAGGAGCAGTTTCTAATGAATTCAACAATATTGGTGCCAATCGTATTTTTATAATGACAAATTATCAAAAGGAAGTTTATGATAAAGATCGCTTAACTTATGAAGATTATCAGCTGATAAGTACGGTTTTTTCGGATAAAATTGCAGCGAAATCTATAGATTATAATTTTAGTGGGAGCACTTACGATATGAGCGACAATAAAGAACCCATTAGCATTGCAGTAGAAGCTGTAAGTGATGAGTACAATAATATTGAGAGTTTTGAGATCCTTCAGGGACGGTTTATTAATACAAGTGATATTAATACGAGGCGAAATATTATTGTTATTGAAGAAGCCCTTGCTTTGGATCGTTTCCAAAGAAAAGATGTACTAGGGGAAAAAATAATTGTTGATGTGAATGGCGTGGGGAATGCTTTTATTATTGTAGGTATATTTGAACCACCCAAATCTTTAATACCTGCTATGGGCGCAGTACAGCGAAAAGCTTATATTCCTTATAGTACTGGCGCTAAAATTTTAAATGCCAGTCAGTTCATACCAGGTATGGATTTTAATCTTGTTCCTGATGTTAATGGACAAAAAGTCATTGATGAGATTGTAAAAGTTCTCTCGCGAAAACACAACAATGTAGGTGAAGAGAAATATATTGGTTTTTCGGCTGAAGGGCAATTAGAAATTATTAATAATGTTATGCAAATGTTGACTTTAGTCGTTGGAGCAATTGCATCAATATCTTTGATTGTTGGTGGTATTGGGATTATGAATATCATGCTAGTATCTGTTACTGAACGGACGCGAGAAATAGGTATTCGTAAAGCAATTGGTGCCACTAGGCAAGATATATTAATACAGTTTTTAATAGAGGCAGTGATTATCTCGGGCATTGGTGGTATTATTGGCACTAGTCTTGGTATATTATTATCAAAGGTGGCGTCAAATCTTATTGATATTCCTGCCCAGACAAGTTTAATCGTAATTATTGCTGCGACGTTGTTTTCTACATTAGTTGGTATCATCGCAGGGTTGTATCCTGCAAACAAAGCGGCGAAACTTGATCCGATTGATGCGCTTAGATATGAGTAAGGAGGAAAAATGGATAATAAAGATAAAAATGGAAATGGAAATGATTTAATTAAAGATTTTGCTACTGGGGAAAAAAAGGAACAAGAATTGTCACTATTCAATCGAATAATAGGTGTTTTTATTAGCCCTGAAGAAACATTTAGGGATATTAAGCGAAAAGCCGATATTTTAAAACCAGGAATTTTGTTAATGATGATTTTTGCAGTTGTTTTTCTTATTCAAAAGGATTTGATTAAAACGCAAGTCATTAATCAATTAAAAGCTGTTGCTGCTGTGAATCCGGATTACGAAATTACGGATAGTCTAGTAACAACATCCCTTCGAACCGGTATTATTGTTGGGGTTTTAAGTGCGCTAATAAATCCTGTGTTTAAAGGCTTATTAGTTCATGGTATTGCTATGTTAAGAAATGGGAAAGCGAAATTAAAAGCATCAATGAGTGTCTTGGTCTACTCATATTTTATTGTGGCCCTAGGGCAAGTGGTTGTTGCTATTTTAAAGAGTATGACAGGAAATATTTATTTAACTTTATCACCAGCAGTGTTTTTTAGTGGCTTAGAGCCTACAAGTGTTCAATTTGTATTATTATCCTATTTTGATGTATTTACTATAGGTTATTTAATCATCAGTATTATTGGTATTCGATTAGTGCATGAGTTTAATTATAAAAAAGCAGCTATGGCTGTATTATTGCCTTCTTTGATTTATTTATTAATTCTTGTAGCATCATCAGCGACTGCCTTAATGGCTTAAAGAAGGGAGTGTAAAAAATGAGTTTAATTAGTTTGGCTATTGAAACCAGTTGTGACGAAACTTCAGTAGCAATTATAAAAAATAAAAGAGAAGTGCTAACAAATATTATCTATTCGCAAATTGATATTCATAAGAAATTTGGAGGTGTTGTACCTGAAGTTGCCTCGCGAAATCATGTTAAGAAAATTTCTCAAATTGTTGATGAAGCATTAGATGCTGTTCAGATGACCTTTGAGGATATAGATTTCATTTCAGTAACCAATGGACCGGGACTTGTAGGAGCATTGCTTGTCGGATTATCCTATGCCAAGGCATTAAGTTTTGCTCTTGATATTCCTCTAGTACCAGTCAATCATATTGAGGGACATATCTATGCAAATTTTGTCGAACATCCGACATTAGAACCACCTTTTTTATCCTTGATTGTCTCAGGAGGGCACACCCATTTAGTTGAAGTAAAAGATTATAGCGACTTTCATGTTATTGGGCGAACAAGAGACGATGCTGCAGGTGAAAGCTTTGATAAAGTGGCAAGAAGATTAGAACTCGGTTATCCAGGTGGTCCAATCATTGATCAATTGGCTAAAAAAGGTAATCCGAAAGCCATTGATTTTCCAAGATCAAAAGTGGGAGATTATGACTTTAGTTTTAGCGGATTAAAAACAGCAGTTTTAAATTATATAAATATGATGAATCAAAGAAATGAAAAGATAATTGTAGAAGATGTCGCGGCAAGTTTTCAAGCAGCCGTTGTCGATGTATTAGTTAATAGAGCAAAGGAAGTTTGCAAAGATTATAATTTAGGTAAAATTGCTTTAGCTGGTGGGGTTGCGGCGAATAGTGGTTTAAGAGAAGGACTAGACCAGATGGGTAAATCTGAAAACATAGAGATATATTACCCTTCGAAATTGTTATGTACAGACAACGCTGGCATGATTGGGTGTGCCGGGGCTTACCGATATGCTCAAGGCCTCTTTGGTAGCGAAGAGACTATTGCTATACCTAATTTAGAGATTAATTAGTAAAAAAAGGGTGAGCCGACAGGCTCACCCTTTTAATCTTAAAGTACTTCATCAAGATAGTCTAATATATCTTCCGTTGTTTCAATTTTTTCTGCTATTGCATCAGGTACTTCAATGTCGAAAGAATCTTCAATTTCCATGATAATTTCAACGGCATCAAGTGAGTCAGCGTTTAAATCATCTTGTAATTTTGCATTCACGGGGATTTCAGTCCCGGCTTTTCTTCCAAGTTGTAAGTTAATAATGTCTTCTACTAAGTGTTGATTTGTTTTGTCCATAATAGCCTCCTATAAGTTTATAAATTCTCTAAGTGTTTATCTAAACGACCCCATTCTTCATAAAGTTTGTTAATCGTCGTTTCTAATGCTTGATTTTCATCGTTTATTTCTTTAACTTTTTCGCCATCAGAATAAACTTCTTCTAAACACATTTCTTTTTCGTTTTCGTGTAATTTTTTCTCGTAAGCTTCAATTTCTTTTAAAACTTTTGCCATGCGCTCTTTTTTGCGTTGAACTTCTCTTTTGACTTCTTTTCTTTCTTGTCTTTCTTTTTTTAATTCAGTCTTTGTTTTAGTCGGTCCTGCATCGACTTTGAATAAACTTTCATTGGTTTTTTTCTTATTAATATAATAATCATAGTTGCCAAGGTAGGTTTGAATTTTGTCTTTATTAAATTCAAAGGTTTTATTCGTTACTTTATTTAGAAAATATCGATCATGAGATATTATTAATAAAGTGCCGTTGTAATTGTTCAGGGCCTCTTCTAAAACTTCCTTTGATCGTATATCTAAATGATTTGTTGGTTCATCTAGTAAGATGAAATTTGAATCAGATAAAACAAGTTTTAATAAAGAAAGTCTTCCTTTTTCCCCACCACTTAAAGAATCAATGGTTTTAAAAACATCATCACCCATAAATAGAAATAAACCGAGTTTGCTTCTAATTTCAGTATTTGTAGCTCTTGGTATAATTTCTAAAATTTCATCAAAGACAGTATTATCCGGGTTAAGTTTTTGCTGTTCTTGATCAAAGTATCCAGTGTAGACATTATGTCCTATAGAAACTTCGCCAGAATCATAACCTAATTCGCCTAGTATAATTTTAAAGAGTGTTGTTTTACCTACACCATTTGGACCAATCAGTCCAATTTTTTCTCCACGAAATATGTCGAAACTAAGATCTTTGAATAAAATTTCTTCATCGAAGGACTTTACTAAGTTTTTTACTTTTAAAACTTCTTCTCCGCTTTTTATATTCGGTTCAAAGCGTAACTTAAGGGTTGGATTGTGTTCGTTTGGTGCATCAACACGATCAATTTTTTCGAGCATCTTTTCACGACTCTGTGCTCTTTTTACAAGTTTCTCTGTGCCTCGTCCTTTAAAGCGTCGAATAATTTCCTCTTGTTTTTGTATTTTTTTCTGCTGTTTTTCATAGGCTCGTTCTTGGACCTTCACAAGCTCTTTCTTGTACTTCTGAAATTCCGAATAGTTGCCTTCGTGTTCTAAAAGTTTGTGGTTCTCAATTTCAAAAATTTTAGTTGTGACACTGTCGAGAAAGAACCGGTCATGGGTAATGGTAAGAATCGTTTTAGGATAATCTATTAAAAAATTCTCTAACCAAGTAGTTGTTTCTAAATCTAAATGGTTTGTTGGTTCATCTAGTAAAAGAATATCCGGCTCTTCTAGTAATAGTAGCGCCAATTGTAACCGGGATTTTTGTCCACCACTTAAAATATTTACAGGTGTATCATATTCATCCGTTGAAAAGCCTAATCCATTAAGAACACCTCGGATTTTACTTTTGAAAGTGTAGCCACCACGTTTTTCAAATAGATCCATAGTATCGGAATACTCGTGGAGTAATGCTTTATTTGTTGGATCCTCAGTTATTTTTTTTTCAAACAATCTGAGTTCTTTTTCCATATCAATTAGTTCTTGAAAAGTGGGTTGACAGGCTTCATAAATACTTAATGATTCATCATAATTATTTTTTTGTTTTAAATAACCAACAGTTTTATTCTTAGATAAAAAGACTTCCCCTGAATCATGAGGGATTTCTCCTGTGAGTATATTGAAAAGGGTGGTTTTTCCACAACCATTGTCTCCAATGAGGCCGACCCGTTCTCCTTCGTTTAAACTGAAACTAATACCGTCAAGTACTAAATCGACGCCATAGGATTTTCTAATATTTGAACATGAAATAGATATCATATATTTTCTCCTTACTTTGCTCTCATCTTATAGTTTATAATATTTGTCTTGATTGTCAATTAGAAAAATCACTAAATTTCATATTTTATTGACAAAGAATTTTTTCTGTGTTAGATTGTAAAAAAAGAATATTAATCCTAATGGGGTCCGAGAGACCTTTTTAGATTATCGATTGTACACCTCTTTGGGATTAGTTTATCTTTCAAGAGGTTTTTTTGTTGGAGGGATTTTATGAGTATGTTAATAAAAGGTGGGAAAGTAATTGACCCTGGGAACGGTATTAATGGTTATTTCGATGTAGGCATTAAAAATGGAAAGATTATTGAAGTGGCTATTCAAACAAAAGAAAAGTATGATTTAGTCATCGATGCAGAGGGGAAGATTGTTTGCCCTGGTTTTATAGATGCCCATGTACATTTACGTGTGCCAGGTCAAAGCCATAAAGAAACATTAGTAACGGGAACCAAAGCTTCCTTAAAAGGTGGATTTACTACTGTGGCAACTATGCCCAATACTGATCCGGTCATTGATACTGTTGAAAAATTAAATGATTTAAAAGAAAAAATAAAAAAAGAAGCATTGATGAATGTGTTACCCATTGTTAGTGTAACAATGGACCAAGCAGGAAAGACTTTGGTTGATTTTGAAAGTTTGGCAGATGAAACTGTGGCTTTTTCTGATGATGGGATGGCAATAATGGATGCGCGAGTATTAAATGAAGCTTTTCAGAAATTACCAGAGAAATCAGTAATTATTTCTCATTGTGAAGATTCTGTTGTTAGTAAAAAGTATACCCAAGGCCCATGGCCATGTATAGCTGAGTCGAGTATTGTTGAACGCAATTTAAAAGTTGCTAAAAAGTATAATAAAAGAATCCATATCGCACATATTAGTTGTGAAGACTCTTTAAATAGTATTATTGAAGCAAAAAAATCTGGTGTAAAAGCCACTTGTGAGATTACACCACATCATTTCTCTTTATCTTCAGAAATTATTGATATGAAAAACCCTTATTCAAAAGTTAATCCACCCATTCGATCTGAGTACCATCGTAAAAAGATGATTGAAGGTATAATGAATGGTATGGTAGATATTATTGCAACAGACCATGCCCCTCATGAAAAGGAAAGTAAAGAAGTTTCTTACGAAAAAGCATCCTTTGGTATTAGCGGAATTGAATATGCATTTCCTTTAGCTTACACCAATTTAGTTGAAAAAGAAGATATTCCTTTAGAAAAAATAATAAGTATGATGACTAAAAAGCCGGCTGAAATCTTAGGAATTGATAGTGGATGCATAGGAATAGATGATTTAGCTGATTTAGTAATAATTGATTTATCAAAAAAAGAAACAATTGATTCAAACAAGTTTGTTTCGAAGGGTAAAAACACACCTTTTAATGGATATAAAGTAAGAAGTAGGATAGAAATGACAATTAAATCTGGAGAAATCAAATATCAAAGGAGTGAAAAAAATGAATATTAAAGGGTTACAGGAAAAGATTATTCAAAAAAAATCACCAGTTGTTGTAGGACTTGATCCAAGATTGGAACGTATACCAAGAAGTTATAAAAAAGATAAAAGCGTTTCCGAAGCACTTTTTAGTTTCAATAAGGACATTATTGATGGAATATATGATATTGCACCGGCGGTAAAATTGCAAATTGCTTTCTATGAAAAGTATGGTCTGGAAGGTTTGAAAGCATATGTTGAAAGCAAGAAATATGCTCAGTCAAAAAATTTGTTTGTAATAGGCGACATTAAAAGAGGAGACATAGGTTCCACATCAAAAGCCTATTCAAATGCTCACTTAGGACATACCGTTTATGGCAATGAAATTATTGATGATTTCGAAGTAGACAATGTAACGGTTAATCCTTATCTAGGAGAAGATTGTATTAAAGAATTCATCGAAGATATTAAAATTTATGATAAAAGCATTTTTGTTTTGGTGAAAACGTCAAACCCTTCTTCAAAGCAGATTCAAGATATTTCAAAAGATGGGTTAACAATATACGAACGTGTTGCTCAATTAGTTACAGAGATGAACAAAGAATTCAGTGGTACATATGGCCCAATTGGTGCGGTTGTAGGTGCAACTTATCCTGAAGAGATGGTGGCTTTAAGAAAACAGATGCCAAAGGCGTATTTCTTAGTGCCTGGTTATGGTGCACAAGGTGGCAAAGCTGAAGATGTTGTAAGAGCATTTAATGAAGATGGTTTAGGTGCAATTGTTAACTCTTCAAGAGGAATAATATTTAATTATGAAAACTTAGAATCTACAGTTAAAGTAGGTGCTAGAGAAGCGGTTTTGGAAATGAATAAAGCCATTAATGATGCTCTATCTTTAGCTAATAAAGAGTACTGGGGTTAATTATGAAAAAGATAAATGGAAATTATAAAATAATACGCAATGAAAGTTTAACGGAAGATGTTTATAAGTTAGTTGTAGAAAAACCAGAAAAAATCAAAGTAAAAGCAGGTCAATTCTTTATGATCAAAAGCATAAACACATATCCGTTACTTAATCGACCCATTAGTATCAGTGGTTTTACGGAAGATACCATTGAATTTGGTATTAAAAAGGTTGGTATTGAAACCAATCATATGGGAGAACTAGAAGTAGGCGAAAGTATTTATCTGTTAGGGCCTTTAGGCAATGGCTTTGATATTAAGGAAAGTTATAAAAATGTACTGCTCATTGGCGGTGGTATAGGTATTGAACCATTAAAAGGTGCTTTAAAAGTACTGTCAAATAAAAAGATAAAAACGACTACATTATTAGGTTTTAGAAATGAGTGTTTTGATTTAGAAGATTTTGGAAAGTACAATGGTAAACTTATTACTTTTAGTGAGAAAGAATCAAAGGGGGACTTTCTAGGTTATCCGACAGATGAACTAGGAAGAATACTATCAATTGAAAAATTTGATGCAGTTTTTACTTGTGGTCCTGAAATACTCATGTCAAAGGTAAAAGATATTTCAAAGGTGTATAATGTAGAAACACAATTATTATTAGAAGAAAAAATGGCATGTGGTATTGGGGCGTGTCTTGGATGTACTTGTGAAACGAAGGATGGGTATAAAAAAGTATGCACAGATGGACCAATGTTTTATGGGGATGAGGTGTCTTTTAATGAGTAAAATTAATATGAGTGTTGATTTAAATGGGCTTCAATTAAAAAATCCTGTAACAGTTGCCTCGGGAACTTTCGGTTTTGGAGAAGAATTCGAAGAATTTATGGATCTAAATACCATTGGTGCAATTGCCGTTAAAGGATTGACTTTAAAACCTAAACCGGGAAATCCACCACCCCGGTTACATGAAACACCAATGGGCCTATTGAATTCAATTGGTTTAGAAAATCCGGGAGTAGAAGTATTTATTAAAAAGTATATTCCTTATCTTAGACAATTTGATACGAAAATTATTGCAAATATAAATGGTAGTAATTTAGAAGAGTACGAGCGAATGGCTGAAATACTTGACCAAGAAGATATTGATTCAATAGAGTTAAATATTTCCTGTCCAAATGTAAAAGATGGTGGTCTGGCCTTTGGTACAAATCCAAAAGTAGTGAAAGAGATTGTAACAGCGATAAGAAAAAGTACAACAAAACATTTAATGGTTAAGTTATCACCAAATGTAACGGATATTAGAGAGATTGCCTTAATAGTAGAAGAGTGTGGTGCGGATGCTATATCACTTATTAATACAGTGGCCGGTATGGCCATAGATATTGAAAAACAACAGTCTGTTATTAAAAGAAAGGTAGCTGGTTTCTCTGGTCCGGCTATTAAGCCAATTGCTATTCGGAAAGTTTATGAAGTGGCAAGTGTTGTAAAAATTCCTGTCTTAGGTATGGGTGGAATCACTACAGGAGAAGATGCCGTTGAGTTTATGTTGGCAGGTGCCACAGCAATAGCAGTGGGCACGGGGAATTTTATCAATCCTACAACAAGTGTAAAAGTTTTAAAAGATATAGAAGATTATCTGAAAAGAAAAGAATATTCATCCGTTGAAGAAATCATTGGATTAGTAAAATAGTGTTGCTAGGCCCCTTTTGGGGCCTTTTTAAATTATCAGAAAAGTTTTACTTCTTTTAAATGATTGACTTCATATTTTGCTAATGCTATTATAGAGAAGTCGCAAAAGAAAAGTTATTAACTCTAAAGAAAAAAACTTATAAAAAGTGTTTGACATTGAGGTTTTAAAAATGTAATATTATAGATGTCGCAAAAATAAAATATTTGTTAGAAATTATAAAAAAAGAGCTTAAAAATTCCTTGACATTGGGTGCTTGAATTGATAAAATATTTAATGTCGCAAGTAAGTGAAATTGATAACTCTAAGTAATTTTTAAAAATAATTCTTGACGACAAACACAACATTGTGTTAATCTATAATAGTTGTGGAAAAAAGCAACAAAGAGAAATGAATGGTCTTTGAAAATTGAACAGTATGTCTAAAAGAAACACAAGAAATACATGTAACAAACATGCAACAAGCGAGAAACGTCAGAAATAAGAATGAGAAAGATTTTAAATTAAGAGTTTGATC
>Ga0136557_1000174_pt1 | contig 53034 bp, 40 predicted proteins | sample AntRauTorckE6832_FD_104796 | JGI IMG/M metagenome (GOLD analysis project Ga0136557, IMG submission 104796) | Saline lake microbial communities from Rauer Islands, Antarctica - Metagenome Torckler E6 #832 | ecosystem: Environmental > Aquatic > Non-marine Saline and Alkaline > Saline | place...
AGCCAAACTTTATGTTTGGCTTTTTTTGCATGAGATTTAATGGCACAACATATGCATTTATAGATATATAATCCTTAACGTAAATATTTTTATGATGACTTTATCAATTGGGCATTCTCGTACTACTCAATCAGGTTTTACATTAATTGAGATAATGGTTGTAATTGCAATAATAGGTATTCTAGCAGCCGTATCAGTTGTGGGTTATCAAGTTCAAGTAAGAAAAACGCATATTGCAATCATTTATCAGACTTTAAATGATTTTCGTATGCCTTATGAGATATTGGTCAATGAAGGGGTAGTAGTGATAGGTTTTAGTCCCTCTGGGTTGAACATGCCAGCACAGACTCAATATTGTCAGTTTAGCGTTACAACGCCTAATGTTAATGCTGCTACTCCTAACGCGGTGCGTTGCCAAATTCAAAATCTCAATTATTTATCTAATCAGACTATAGGTCTTGATAGAAGTGCAGATGGCAGGTGGAGTTGTCGAGCATCCTTAGGTATTCCTAAAAACTACTTACCACAGGCTTGCCAGTAAGAATAATGCATCCGAATTTGTAAATTACAGCCAATAAAAAATCACCTAACAGCATAGGGCAATTAGGTGGTTTTTCTTGTCTCAATACATTGAGCTTTTTTGAGGAACTAGCTACTTCTCTAAATACTGAATCTTACCTTCCACACCATCCCACTTTTCAGCTTCTGGCAACTGTCCTTTCATCTCGGTGATGTTTGGCCATTTTTGCGCCAGCTCAGCGTTCAGCTCAGTGAACATCTCTTGCCCTTTTGGCACTTCATCTTCTGAGAAGATCGCATTGGCGGGACATTCAGGCTCGCATAGCGCGCAGTCGATGCACTCATCAGGATCGATGACGAGGAAGTTTGGGCCTTCATAAAAGCAGTCCACAGGACAGACTTCCACACAGTCGGTGTATTTGCAAAGAATGCAGTTATCTGTAACGACAAAGGTCATAGTGATGTCTACCTGTTATTGGATTGGGGCAAAATAGAATAGTGGAAAATTAGGCATATTTTAGCGCCTTTACCGCTATTTGACAATTCCCTTTAATGACTAATGAATTTCTTAAGATGATATATCAAGTCATGCGCTTGCTTCGGCGTTAGGTTGTCAGGGTTGATGGTGCTTAGTTCATCTTGTAAGCTAAATAACTGATTTTGCTGTGGATTATTATTTATATTCTTAGTTTGATTATTGCTGCTGTCGTTTGCTTGTTTTGCCCCGTCACTATCAGTCTGCTGGCGTTTATCCTTTACTGACTTAGCTAATTCATTTTTGTCATCAACTTTGTGTATAACAACTTTTTCGTTTTCTGTTTTTACGCTATTTATTTCCAAGTTATCTATTTTTAAGTTGTCTACTAAATAGCGTTTGGCATCATTGAGCACTTGTGTCGGAATGCCAGCCATTTTAGCCACATGTAATCCAAAGCTAGAGCTTGCTGCGCCCTCGCGGATTTGATGCAGTAGTAGCAATTGACCATCGACTTCACTGGCAGCGACATGGACATTGCGGATGCTGGCATGACAATTTTCATTGTTTTTTATGTTGTTTTCTGCCAATTTTGTCAGTTCAAAATAATGGGTGGCAAATAATGTCAGGCAGCCAATCTCTAGCAGTCGATTGACACAAGCATGAGCGATTGCTAGCCCGTCTGTCGTTGCCGTACCGCGTCCGACTTCATCCATGAGTACGAGTGATTTACTAGTCGCTTGATTGAGAATATTAGCAGTCTCAATCATTTCCACCATAAAGGTTGATTTGCCACCTGCCAAATCATCAGCCGAACCAATACGGGTAAAGATACGGTCAATATCACCAATATGAGCACGCGCTGCTGGGACAAAGCTACCGCAATGCGCCAGTAGAACAATCAGGGCGGTTTGGCGCATATAGGTCGATTTGCCACCCATATTAGGGCCAGTAATCATTAACAGTCTTTCAGGATTTTCATAACTGCCTAATGCGCAATCGTTAGCAACAAAATGGCTAGTATGTTTCGCAGGATTATTTTGATGAGTATGAATAGGATTTAATGCAGCCTCTACAACAACATGACGACCTTCTTTGATATCGATACTGGTTTGAATGCCAGTATTCGAGCTATCTGTATTCTCCGAATTATTACTCATGACTGGACGCTGCCAGTTATAAGTGATCGCAAGTTGCGCCCAATTACTGAGGACATCTATCTGGGCGGTAGCAGCGCTAAGCTGTTGTAATTCAGCTAAATGGCTACCTAATTGTATCAATAGCTCATTATACAGCTGCTTTTCGCGAGTCAATGCTAAGCTTTGCGCGCTTAGATATTCAGTTTCGACTGTTTTTAGCTCGTCAGTGATGAATCGCTCGCTACTTTTCAGCGTTTGCCGACGGATAAAATGCGCTGGTGCATTCTTTGCCTGCATTTTAGGCAACTCGAAATAAAAACCGCTGACCTTATTAAAACCCACTTTTAGGCTGGGTAATTGGCTCTCTTGACGCGCACGTTCTACCATCTCATCCAATGTCACTTGGATATTGTCATGTAGATGAGTCAGGCGATCAAACTCTGCATCATAGCCTGCGGCTAGCATGCCACCATCACGAATATGGGCAGGCGGCTCAACGATAATGGCTCGCTCAATAAGCTCAGCGATGGACTGTATGGCAGGTAACTGCGCAGGCAATTGCTGCATGAGCATGGGTAATAAGCCAGTATCCTCATGGCTGATACCTGATACAGTTAGCAAACCAGTAAGCTGGGTGCTACTTGCAATACCGTCTGCAAGCTTACGTAAATCGCGTGGCTTGGCGCTTAACAGACCGATACGGCTACTAATACGTTCAATATCACCGATAGCATTTAAGGTTTCGCGCAAGCTGGTAACTAATGAGATATTTCCCGAGCATTGCTCAGACTGTTTATCAGTATCTAACAAGCTAGTTATCGCATCTAAACGCAAGTTAATACGCGAATGCTGACGCATTGGGCGTTTCATTTGCTGCACGAGTAAGCGTCGACCCATCGGCGTTTGACAATGGTTGAGGACAGATATTAATGACGTACCATTGCTGCTAACGGGCGTAAATAGCTCAAGATTTTGCTGACTATTGGCATCAATGATTAAATAGTCATCATTATATTCGACGATAAGCTGGTTAACTTGTGGCACATGACGCTGCTGAGTTTGCCGTGCATAGTGAATAAGCGCCGCACAGCTAGATTGGGCAAGTGGTGCATCGCTAATACCAAGCCCATCAAGACGCTGAACCTCAAACTGTTGGCACAAAGTTTCGCTGGCATGCTCGCGGTGGAAGTCATGGCCTGCAACTTCAATAATAGGGCAGTCGAGATGTTGACGTAGCCACAGCAGCCAATCTTCGCTGATATCACCGTTACTGTAACTCAGCGCTTCACTAATAATACATTCGCTTGGCGCAAAGCGTGCCAGCACCGTGAGCATTTGGGTTTGTAAAGCTTCAATATCATCGTGATTAGCGCTGATCGTTTGCGTCGTCAAAGTCCCAGCGGCTAAATCCATTTGGCTAACGGCAGCTTGCACAGGTTGTTTGCTGTTCGATTTAGGAATCTCGATATCAATAGCGACCACAGTGGGCGTATGGTTGGGTGCAATTAAGGCGTCATCAGTAATCGTACCAGCGGTCAGGGTTTTTACCACTTCACGGCGCATAATAGTGCCAGCAGTAGATTTGCTCTTATCTTTCTTCTGTTTATCGCCTATGGTGGGAGAGTTGGAAATATTAGTAGCTGATTCATCAATTTGTTCACAGACAACCACGGTTTGCCCAGCAGCGATCAATCTTGCCATATAACTATCTGCAGCATGAAAAGGGACACCTGCCATCGCAATCGTATTACCTGCTTTATCGGTCCCTCGACGAGTTAAAGTAATGTCCAATATCTGCGCCGCACGTTTGGCATCATCAAAAAATAACTCGTAAAAATCACCCATCCGGTACAGCAATAACGCTTGGGGATAGTTAACCTTCATATTGAGATATTGCACCATCATCGGCGTATGATCTGCTAAGTGATAGATGGCATCACCTATGACCAATGAGTCAGAGTCAACTGGCACAGATTTTGAAGTGGGTTTACTAAGATTGTTATTTTGAGCAGAAGGTTTAACTGGCATGCAGAATCTCTTAAGTTGTCTTTTTTATTTATTGAATAGGGGTGTTTAAATAAGTTTGGCTAGATAGAAGGCTTTAGATATAAAGGCTAATAATAATCGGTTCAAAATAAAATAGGTCACCTAGAAAGTGTATTGGTAACAAGCAAAAAAATTGAAAAACATAGGTTTATAAGTGTTATTTTAACACGTCCTATCACCTTTTTACGTCGGCAAATATCTGCTAACTGCCCTTGTATCCATCGCCGTCATAACCATATATAATGACGTCACACTTAATTGGGCGATATTTTATTGGACGGTCTTAAATTGGACAGTAACCAGCCAAATAATTAAAAAAACAGCGAGTAAAGCGTTGTCATACGCACTAATTATCGAATATTTCCATAGGTCAAAAAATTATGTTATCAAAGATTATAGGCAGTGTCGTTGGCACCAAAAATGAGCGTGAACTCAAACGCATGCGCAAAGTGGTCAGCAAAATCAACGCATACGAGGCTGCGATACAAGCCCTGTCTGATGAACAATTACAACAAAAAACTGAAGAATTTAAAGTAAGACACCAAGGCGGTGAAAGTCTAGATGCATTATTGCCAGAAGCGTTTGCGGTTTGTCGTGAAGCGTCTTTACGGGTTAACGGTATGCGCCACTATGACGTGCAGCTGATCGGTGGTATTACTTTGCACGAAGGCAAAATCGCTGAGATGAAAACTGGTGAGGGTAAAACCTTGATGGGTACCTTGGCGATGTACCTCAATGCCATCAGTGGCAAAGGCGTACATTTGGTGACGGTTAATGATTATTTGGCGGCACGTGATGCGGAATTAAACCGTCCCTTATTTGGCTTTTTGGGCATGACGGTTGGCGTGATTTACTCGCAGCAACCACCACAAGAAAAAGTCAATGCTTATCAAGCGGATATCACTTACGGTACCAATAACGAGTACGGTTTTGATTATTTGCGCGATAACATGGTCTTTAGTTTAAAAGAGAAAAAGCAGCGCCCGCTAAACTTTTGTATTATCGATGAAATTGACTCTATTTTAATCGATGAAGCTCGTACGCCGTTGATTATCTCGGGTCAAGCTGAAGATTCATCACGCATGTATGCGCTGATTAATACCATTATTCCCGTGCTTATTCGCTCAAAAGACGAAGAAGCCAATAAGAATAATGAAGAAGAAGATTTCTGGATTGATGAGAAAAATCGCCAGATTGAGATTAGTGAAAAAGGCTATGAGAAAATTGAGCGCTTCTTAATCCAAGTCGGCGAGCTTGGCGAAAACGAAAGTCTTTACAGCCCAAGCCGTTTGCCATTATTGGCTCACGTACAAGCAGCGATTCGCGCCCATCATGTCTTTGTGAAAAATATCCATTATATTGTCGATGACGGCGAAGTGGTTATCGTTGATGAAAACACTGGTCGTACCATGCCTGGTCGCCGCTGGTCAGAAGGTCTGCATCAAGCCGTTGAAGCCAAAGAAAATGTTGAGATTCAAGCCGAAAATCAAACCCTTGCAACCACCACATTCCAGAATTTTTTCCGTCTGTATGACAAACTGTCTGGTATGACGGGTACCGCTGATACTGAAGCAGCAGAATTTAAATCAACCTATGATTTAGATGTCATTGTGATTCCAACGCATGAGCCGATTGCTCGTGTCGATATGGATGACCAAATTTTCTTAACCAAGTTAGGCAAATACAAAGGCATTATCCGCGAGATTCAAGAGATTCAAGCAAAAGGCGCGCCAGTATTGGTTGGTACGGCAACGATTGAAGCCAGTGAAGAATTGTCTTATCTGCTCGATCAAGAAGGCGTTAAGCATAATGTGCTAAACGCTAAGCAGCATGAGCGTGAAGCTGAAATCATTGCTCAGGCAGGTAGCCCAAAATCGGTCACGATTGCTACCAATATGGCAGGTCGTGGTACCGATATTATCCTTGGCGGTAACTGGCAATCGTTTATTGAAGATATTGATGCGGTTAGCCCTGACGAAATGGCGCGTCTAAAAGCCCAATGGCAAATCAAGCATGACCAAGTCGTTGCGGCTGGTGGTTTGCATATTATTGGTTCTGAGCGTCATGAATCACGCCGTATTGATAATCAGTTGCGTGGTCGTGCGGGTCGTCAAGGTGATCCTGGGATGTCACGTTTTTTCTTATCACTTGAAGATGACTTAATGCGTATCTTCGCCGGTGATCGCGTCGTGAATATGATGCGTGCCATGGGGCTAAAAGAAGATGAAGCCATTGAACATAAAATGGTCTCAAAGTCGATTGAAAACGCCCAAGGTAAGGTAGAGAGTCGCGATTTTGATGCGCGTAAAAACCTACTGAAATACGATGATGTGGCCAATGATCAACGTAAAGTCATCTATGGTCAGCGTGATGATTTGTTGGCAGAGATGGATTTGTTAGAGGCCATTAAAATCATGCATCAAGAAGTCTATAATGCCATGATTAACCAGTTTATTCCGCCAGGCTCTATCGATGATCAGTGGAATGTCGATGGGTTAGAGGATGAGCTTGAGAACGAATTTAAGATTGCAATGCCTATCAACGATTGGCTTGATGAAGATCGCCGCCTAGATGAAGAAGGCTTACGAGCCAAGATCATCGAAACAGCATTGGATCGTTATCACAGTCGCCGTGAGCAAATGGGCGAAAAAGATGCGGCTCAGCTTGAGCGTCATTTTATGCTGCAAAGTTTAGATAAGCACTGGAAAGAGCATTTAACCCAGATGGATCAGCTGCGTAAAGGTATTCATCTGCGTGGTTATGCACAGAAAAACCCTGAGCAGGAATATAAGCGTGAATCATTTGAGCTGTTCCAGATGATGCTTGGCGCGATCAAGTCTGAAACAGTACAAGACTTATCACGTGTGCATATCCCAACCAAAGAAGAGCTAGAGGCGTTAGAAATACAGCAACGTGAAAATGCCGCTCATATGCAAATGCAGTTTGAGCATAGTGATATCGATAATATGGATGGCGGTGTGGAAAGAGCAGCAGTGCAAAGCCGCAATGTCGTTGGCGCTGCTACGGGTTCTGGCGTAGCAGGTGCTATGGCGGGTAGTAGCGATGATGCAGACCCATATGCTGGTATGAATATCAGCCGTAACGCCCCATGCCCATGTGGTTCAGCACTTAAGTATAAGCAATGTCATGGCAAAATCTAAACCTAGCTAACATTTCTTGATTAAAAAGTCCTTATCGAAATAGATAGGGACTTTTTTTATGCCCTGATGATTGATGGCTGAATAAAAATATCATCTACATTGTATTGATTACTTACAAATTCAATGTAGGCGCGCATTTGTGGACAGGCTATAGTGTTTAGCATAATTATTTGGGAGAGCATGATGAATGTAGCATTATTAAAACAGTGGCGTCACTCTTTGGTTGTTACGGCATTATTGGCAGGAGCCTTGTCTATAACAGCCTGTCAGCCAAAGCAAGAAACAGAGCCAAGTTTAGAAGAGAGTATCAGTGAAGAGCAGGCTGTGCCTATGTCTGCTGAACCTGCAGAGCCAAGTGATGTAGTCGTAGATGCCCCCGCTAGCGAAGTCGCAGATGATACCGTAGCTACAGTAAATACTGGCGTCAATCAAATAACGTACTTGTGCTCTCCTGAGCTAGAAGTCGAAGCGACTTATAAAGATACGGATAGCCAAGTGGTACTTGCAACTGCTAAAGGTACTGTCACTTTGACAAAAACCAATGAAGCCAGCAATCCTGAAGTATTTGAGGGCGCAACGGCTATCGATGGGACGACAGGCTTTGTACAATGGCGCGTAGCCCATAAAGATCGCGAAACAGGTGTAATGCGTACCGCTGGCACTGACACTACTAACGTCACTACTTATGAATGTAAAAAGACTCAATAATGGCTAGAACGTTGATGGATAATTTAATATAAAAAAAGCAACGTTCGCGTTGCTTTTTTGCTTTTGCTTTCCACAAAATTCGAAATTCGACAGCTTATCTCTTATGAGCCGTATTTTGTTCATGTGCCAAAAACCCTTCTTCAGTAACATCGAGTTCCTCATGTTTGAGTTCGACTTCAATGCTGTCAGTATGCGTATGTGTGGTTTTTTCAATGGCTATTTCTTGGATAACATAAGTGTCCTTAGTAATGGTTGCGATTTGACGCGATAAGACAATTTCAATAGGCGCATCGCCAATCTCAACTTGTGTGCCATTGATAGTAACGACGGCTTTACTGTCTAATGAAGGCTCCACATGACGCAATATGTCTTTATCATCATAGTTCCCTGACAATAGATCCTGACTTTCGGCATCCTGATAATCGGTACGTACCGTGATATATTCTTCTACCAGCTCAATAGGTACTTGAATAGTTTTGGTGCGAAAATGCTTGGTGACAGTTACTTTACCAACATCCAAGCGCTCTTTATTGACTACTGGGCGCTCTTCTAATAATTCTAGATAACCACCGTTATTGTTATTAGTATCAGGTAGATTTTCTGAAATACTTTCTTGTTGATTGCTTATTATTGTTTGCTTCTGACTATGATCAGATGATAACAAGTCAGATGAGGTTAAATCATCTTGCGTGCCACTAGCGGTATTATTGGTAAAATCAGGATAGTTGGTATTAGGATAGTTATTTTCATTATTAGCATTCATGGTTGTTGTCCTTATTATTGTATATAAAAAAAGACCAGAGACGAGCTCTGGTCTTATCTACTGAGCAAATCACTCAGTGGCTAATGGCTGTCGTATAGTATTGATTTAAATAGTATATAACAATATCACAAATACTATTTAGATTATAAAGCCATACGAATGGCTAGCCTATTACATACCACGAGCGCGGCGTACATCTTCAGCAGTGATATCATCACGGGTAAACAAATTGCCATCACGATCAATCACGTTACCATTATTATCGACATCTAGCTCTTCACGTTGAATAGTATCTACGATAGTCTCAGTATGACGCTCTGTCGTTTTACCAACATTCACTTCTTCTGTGACATAGGTCTCTTTATTGACATGAGCACGCTCAGCTTCTAGCTCAACTTCGATCGTATTATTGCCATCGATATCACCGATACGGCGTTCAGTTGGGCGATTAACGTTGGTGCGTTCAATATTGGCATGCTCTTCTTCCAAGTCAACATTGACGTTACGCTCTTCAGTCACGACATGTTTACCGACTTTTACCAAACCTGCCACAATACGATCTTTATTAACAGTCAGACGTTCTTCTAATAGCTCTAACGTATTTGGTGCATCGTAATTATGATCGGCAATTTCCATACGCTCAGCTTCTGGGATACTGTCAGCGACAAATGCCTGACGGTCTCTTTCATACTGTTCTTTATAGCTATATTGATAATCATGGTCATAGACTTCCATCGCTTCGACCTGCGATTTGGTTAAGCTATCAAAGAATACGTCATCACCAACGATACGTGCTAAACCTGCTGGTACCAATACTTCTTTTGAGCTAAACCAGCCACCTGCATCGACGATTAAGTAACGAATGCGACCAGTCGTATCTTCTACCAATGCGCCTTCGATTTTACCGATTTTTTCTTCATTAACACCAAAAGCAGTCTTGCCAGTTGGGTCATAATAATCATCGCCGATCAGATCACGGTGAGTTGCTTGGATATCTCTTAAACGAATAAGTTGGCTCATTATTATCTTCCTTTTGTATGAATAAATTTCTTTTTATAAAATGGTTTATTGATATTCTTATATGAACTGTTATTAGATAAACGGTTCAATCAATAGTATTTATTATAGCCAGTCGCTATCTCGACTTGTTGTTATCGTAACAGGACGATTTGGCACGAGATATATAAGCAAGGTAGCAAAGTGTGCGCTTGACGTAAGGGTGTGTAATAGGCTGTAAAGAGCATAATCACTATATAACCTTTAAGTTAAGGCTTTCCTACGCTAATACGTTTAAGCAGACGGGTGTTAATATTTTGACATAAAAAAACCGCATTGCTCAAAGCAATGCGGTTTTAGATTCTAATAATAAGCTAAATATTTACAGCATACCGATCATTTTAAAATAGTTTAAGCCAATTCGATTGCTACTGCTACTGCTTCGCCGCCACCGATACATAGTGTAGCAACGCCTTTTTTGCCACCAGTACGCTTTAGAGAGTTAATAAGCGTCACTAGGATACGAGCGCCTGAACAGCCCACTGGATGACCAAGGGCACAAGCACCGCCTTCTATGTTTACTTTAGCATGTTCGATGTTTAGCTCATCCATTGCTGCCATCGTAACCATGGCAAATGCTTCATTGATTTCCCATAAATCGACATCAGCGACTGACCAGCTAGCACTCGCCAATACTTTTTCAATTGCGCCAACAGGGGCAATAGTGAACTCGCTTGGATGACGAGAATTAGAGGCAGTCGCAATGATACGCGCTTGATACTCTAGACCTTCTTCTTTGGCTTGTGACTCTTTCATCAATACAACAGCTGCAGCACCGTCTGAAATAGAGCTGGCGTTTGCTGCGGTGATGGTACCGTCTTTTGCAAAGGCAGGACGCAAAGTAGGGATGCGCTCAGCATTAGCAAGGGCAGGCTGCTCATCGGTATCAACCGTTTGTTCGCCTTTACGAGTTTTGAACGTAACTGGTTCAATCTCATCTTTGAAATGATTGTCTTTGATCGCTGTAAGTGCACGATTTAGCGACTCAATAGCAAAATTATCCATTTGTTCGCGCGTATAGCCTTTTTCATCCGCCATTTCTTGTGCAAATTGACCCATTAGCTTGCCCGTATCGGCATCTTCTAGACCGTCTAAGAACATATGATCTTTGACTTCTTTATGTCCCATGCGGTAGCCACCACGCGACCCTGGCATGATATAAGGCGCATTGGTCATCGACTCCATACCACCAGCAACGGCAACTTTAAAGCTTCCAGCTTTGATACCGTCATGCGCTTGCATAACTGCTTTTAGACCTGAGCCGCACAGCTTATTGATGGTAACCGCACTCGTTGCATCAGACAAGCCAGCTTTGCGCATCGCCTGACGCGCAGGACCTTGACCCAAACCTGCGGTTAAGATACAACCCATAATAACTTCATCAATATTATCAACATTAACGCCTGAACGCTCAACAGCTGCTTTGATAGCTGCTGCGCCCAAATCTGTGGCGCTTATGTCTGTCAATGCGCCTTGGAAGCCGCCCATCGGGGTGCGAGCGCCGTTTAAGATTACAATTGCATCATGTGACATTGTTATTTCCTTTTTTGAGTATTTTAATCCAACATATTTGATTGATTAAAGCATATTTTTACGCCAGCTCATCTAAGCGTATGCGTACTACTTTATCAGTAATGGTGTCTAACTTCTCGATTTTTTCGATGGCAAGATTCATCTGACTCTCAACCACTGGCAGCGTTAAAATAATCACTGGCACTTGCCCAAGCTTATGCGCCGGTTTTTGTAAAATAGCATCGATATTGATACCGGCATCACTCAAGATACGGGTAATATCTGCCAATACTCCAGGATTGTCATAGGCATGTACACGTAAATAATATCCAGTAATCATTTGTTCAGCACGCAATATCGGCGTATCTGACAATTTTTCAGGGATAAAAGCTAAGTGCGGTACATGATGACCATTGCTGTTTTGTTGGTCAGCATCTTTACATCCTAATACACGCACTAAATCCATCACATCTGCCATCACTGCAGAAGCCGTTGCGCCTGCACCCGCGCCGTCACCGCAATATAACGTCTGACCGAGAGGGTGAGAGTTCACCAGTACGGCATTCTTTACGCCATTAACATTAGCAAGTAGGGCGTTCTGTGGAATCAGCGTTGGGTGTACACGCAGCTCAATACCGGCGCTGTCGTCCCCGCTGCCATTTCCTGCACGGCGAACCGCAAAGCCCAAGTGCTTAATACGATAGCCGAGCTCTTCAGCGTAATTGACATCCTGCAAAGTAATACTGGTAATACCTTCACAGTAGACTTTGTCAAACTGCAATGGAATACCAAAGGCGATAGAGGCAAGCAGCGCCAGCTTGTGCGCCGCATCGATACCTTCAACGTCAAAAGTAGGGTCGGCTTCAGCATAACCAAGTGCTTGCGCCTCGTTCAGTACATCGGCAAAAGGGCGACCTTTATCACGCATCTCTGTCATGATAAAATTGCCCGTACCATTAATGATACCCGCTAGCCAATCAATTTTATTGGCCGCTAAACCTTCACGCATGACCTTAATAATTGGAATACCACCTGCTACAGCTGCTTCATAGGCGACATGAACATTATGCTGTTCAGCAAAAGCAAAAATCTCATTGCCATGCTCAGCCAATAACGCTTTATTGGCGGTCACCACATGCTTACCATTTTTGATGGCGTGCATAATAACGTCTTTTGCAAGGGTCGTACCGCCAATCAATTCGATGACAATATCGACATTGTCACTGGCAGCGGTTGCCATCAGATCACTGTTTTGCATAATATTGGGATTAATGTCATCACGCTGACGACGAATACCAACTTCGGTAATCACAATGTCGCGTCCGCTACGACGTTTTAGTTCATCTAAATTATCATTGATTAGATTGACCACGCCCGTTCCGACGGTGCCTAAACCAAGTATCGCTAGTTTGATGGATTTGCTCACAGGATCCTCAAGAGATTAAATAGTGGGATAAAAAACGCTGCTATGAAAGATCTTGAAACTACAAGAATCACTAACATAAATAAGCGCTTATATAGAAATTATATGGCTAAGTTTGCCTAGCGCTTTATCCTATCATACCGATAAGCAGTTGTGACGTCTACACAAACTGACTGCCGCCAAAGTCAGCAATATCAGGGAAGATGACTAGCTTGCATCAATCGCTGTTTGTGCCAATTGCGCAGCTGGTAAATAACCACCGATTTGCTGTCCAGACTCGGTAAAGATAGCAGGCGTACCGTTGACTCCAAGGCTTCTACCAAGTGCCATTTGCGATTGTACAGGGCTGTTACAGCTAGGCGCTTGTACGTTGGCGCCCGTTTTTGCCTGATCCATAGCAGCATTACGGTCTTGACTGCACCAAATAGCCTCCATCTTTGGTACCGACTCTTGGCTACGTGGCCATGCCAAATAACGTACCTCGATGCCTCGCGCATTAATATCATCCATCTCTTCATGGAGCTTGGTGCAATAAGGGCAGTCTGCATCAGTAAATGAATAAATAACCGCTTTAGTCGTGCCTGTTGCTGGATAAATAACCATGTCTTTTTTGTCGACTGCTTTTAACGCTTCTTGGGCAGTACTGGCCAACAACGCGGCACTAATATCTACAGGCGCTTCTACACCAACCGCGATGATTTGCCCTTGAATAATATGCTTGCCCGCCTTATCCGTAAAAAAAGAAGGCAATCCTTCAGCTGTCACCCAATAAATACCAGTCATATCGGTTGGTACAGCTGAGAGAATAGTCTCTTCAATGCCAGAAGCCTTTAAATTGGCTTGCAAAGACTTTACTACTTTAGCATCGCTGTCCTTAGAAACTGCAGCAGTACTCGTTTTGGCTTTGCTGCTATTGACAAGATCTGTATTGCTGGTCGCATCTGCTGCATTATTAGAGCAGCCAGCTGCAACGATAACCAGCAAGGCAGCACTCATAACACGAGTAAGAGGACTGCGAGAAAATGTATCACGGTTGAGATTGGTTTTAGAAAAAGGCGCTAAGAACATAGGATGTTTCCTTTAGGCAGTCATGCCTAATCAAGATTTTGATAGCAAAAGGTAATGAAGATTTTTTGGAATTTTGATCTAACATGATGACTAGATCGAGCCATAAGAGGTAATAAATTTTTACAGTTTATTGATAACAAAAGATAACTAATAATCAGCCTCATATTAGCATATTTTTATAAATAACCGCGAAAGCCTGTATAACGGTCTTATTAAATACACAATTTGTAGCTATTCGTTAAGAAAATATAAATAAAATACATTTGTGCTATTTCATATCATTTTATGTCTAGGTAGGCTACTGCTTATAACTGTATCTTTTGACTGATCATATTTTATAACAGAGTCATCTGTTATTTGAAAATTTACTTATTGAAGCAATTTAGCTTAAGGAGCAACTATGGCAGGTGCCAGTTTATTAACCTTACTTGATGATATCAGTGTAATCTTGGATGACGTTTCGGTCATGACCAAAATCGCCGCCAAAAAAACAGCAGGGGTGTTGGGTGATGACTTAGCGCTTAACGCTGAGCAGGTCTCAGGCGTCAAAGCAAACCGTGAGCTTCCCGTTGTTTGGGCGGTTGCCAAAGGCTCATTTATTAATAAGCTCATTTTGGTCCCAGCGGCGTTACTTATCAGCGCTATTTACCCGCCATTAATTACGTTTTTATTGATGTGTGGTGGGTTGTTTTTGGTGTATGAAGGGGCCGAAAAAGTCATCCACCGCTTTTGGCCACATGCTTTACCGCATGATGAAGAGCAAGAAGCTCGTCGCAAAGCCAATGCTGATGAAAAGGTAGATTTGGTTGCTTTTGAAAAAGAGAAAATCAAAGGAGCAATACGTACCGATTTTATTTTATCAGCAGAAATCATTGTGATTGCACTGGGTGCCACTGCTAGCGCAACTTTGCTAGAGCGCAGTTTGGTGCTGTCTATTTTAGCGATTAGTATTACCGTTGGTATTTATGGTCTGGTTGCTGGTATTGTCAAGATTGATGATGTTGGTTTACATATGATGGAAAAAGAAGGCGCATTTATCCAAAAGGTCGGTAAGGTTTTATTTGCTGCAGCGCCCAAATTAATGAAATTTCTATCTATCGCTGGTACCTTGGCGATGTTCTTAGTCGGTGGTGGTATCTTAGTGCATGGTATTAATTTCTTATATCATGGTGTTGAAGATATTGCCCATTTGACCGGTATCTTTGAAAGTTTCACTACCGCCTTATTGAATGGTGTCATTGGCTTTATTATTGGTGCGATCATCGTTGCACTCTTGACGGTTATTGGTAAAATACGCAACAAGGATGAATCTGCTGCTCATTAATAGCTTTGGTTATTAATCGACAATATTAAATAAGTTCTTATATTCAATCAAATAGAAAATGAAAAAAGCCCCAAAGTTGCTGACAACTTTGGGGCTTTTGCTTTTTAGACAGGGTAACTTACGATTAGCTGTCTCTATTAGAGTTATCTGAATCATCTGACTCAAGTTTTTCAGCTTGCGTCGGCTTTTTATGGTCAGCTTTTGGCTTACGGGCACGAGCCTTTGGTACTTTAGGCGTTGTTAAGTTGAACATGCCTTTTTGTGGTAGTAGTTGCTCTGCCACATTTTCAATCATGTTTTTATAACTGGCTATGGTCGTTTTTGACTTGGCTGCTTGACTGTCGTCTTTTAGAGAAGGCGCTACTATTGATTCAGCATCTTGTACAGTCTCACTTTGCTCGACAGTAACGTTTGCAACCTCAGCAGCGTCGACGTCGGTCATTTTGATTTCAGCTACATCATTTTCGACACTTCTGATACTTTCAATATCAGTGCTTTCGATATGAGCTTGCACTGTATCTACTTCTGCTAATGTTTGCTCAGCATCTAATAACTGCTTGCTTTGATCACTGACAGCCTCTGTTTGAGCTTGATTGGCCAGAGCATCAGCTTCTACTTCATGCGCATCAATATCGATGCCCGTTTGAACGGGCTCGTTATTTGCCACATCAGTAACCGCCAATACCGCTGATTCTTTATAATCAGGATGCTGACCACGTGGATCGTTGCTAGCACGTTTACTGATAGCACGAGGCTCTACTGATGTTTTACCTTGGGACGCTGCAAACTGACTGACGGCTTTTGTCATTGACTCAAAACGTGCAATGTAGTCCGCTGCTAAAGGCTGATAGCCATAGTTACTAAAGTCAAAGTCGCTATGAGCAACTGGTTTAATAGCCAATTGCTTGTCAGCGCTGTTTTTAACTGGCGTCTGCTCTAGATGCTTAGCTATAGCAGCATTAAAGCAGCTGATGACACCGTCTGTCGCTAAGCGATTTTCTGCCTCTGCTAAGGTCGCACGGATAAATTCACCAACCGTACCACGAATGGTAGGAGCGCGCTCACCAACTTGCACATCTTGCTCATTTGCGTGAGACGCTTTAGCAAATGATGCTTGCACCTGTTGAAGACGTACGACGCGTGGGTCATTACTGGCTTGACCAAACTTATTTGCCGCAACGTAGCGTTCAGCAAATAAAGCATCACGGCTAAGCTCAAGTACTGCCTGATTGCTACTATCCTCGGCAGCAACTTCGTTAGAATCCACGACCACATTTTCTTCGGCAGTATTTTCAGCAACATGAGCCTTCTGAGTGGTTTCGATTGGCGCTGCCTTTTCTACTTGTACCGCTACCACTTCTTGAGTTGATGCAGTATTCTCGGCTTCACTGTCCATGCTAATTTTTGTATTAGCTCGTTCATCTACAGCAGGTTTGTGGCCACTAATTTTATCGCCGCTTTTATCGTCTTCTTTCGAAGTAGGTTGATCCACTTTGTTGGGATTAGCGCTTTTTTCTACTTGATCGATCTGAGTAGTATTGACTTGTGCAGAGACTTTTTCAGAAGTTTCAGCTTGGACGCTACTTTGTTGTGTGTTATCAGATGCATCGCTGCTGGTATCAATCGTTTTAGCAGTTTGTTGAGCTGGTTTGCTATCGACTGGCTTTTGCTTATCCGCACGTTGCTCATTATTATTCTCTGAACGCTCTTTTTCAGCATCAGTATAACTTTCAATTACTGCTTGCTTGTGAGTCGCTTGGCGTGATGCAGACTTGCTATCATCTAATGACAAATGTACCACTTCTGGTGATTTGAGCTCACTAGCAGCTTCATTCACCTGTAATACTACTTCATTAGGGTCTTGGTTGCGACGTGCATTAGACTGGTTTTTGTTGCTGTTAGCATTTTTAGGGGCTTGCTGATTGTTTTGCTTAGAGTCAGCTGCCGTTAAAGTTTCACCGCGCTCAAGCTTGCCACGTGATCCACGTTGACTGTTCGATTTGCGCTTAGTACGAGTTTGCTCTTCTACTACATTATCAGAGCTGTCAGAACGACTGCTGTCGCTGACACTGGTTGCATTAGCACTGGTCGGATTAGCGTTGTCTTCATTTGTATTACGATTATTGTCTTGGCGATTGTTGCGATTGCGATCGTTATGACGTCTATTATCCTGCTGACGTTTATCTTGATTGTTGGCTTTGTCATCAGTGCTAGCGCTGCTGTCAGTAGTATTGCTAGTGGCGCTATTCTCAGTTTCATCTGCCTGCTCTTTTCTTTGACGCGGCTTAGATGGTCTTGATTTGCGTGGTTTACGTCTTCTTCTTTCTTCAGCGTCGCTGCTATCATCAGTACTACTCTCAGCAGAACGTGTCAATTGACGATTTTGCTCATCACTACTTTGCTGATTAGTTGCTGGCTGAGGCGTTGCAGTATTTTGACTATTGTCATTGTTCGCTAAAGCCGTATTATCCACTTGGCCAAACGAGCCTAGACTTTGTGCTCCGGTATTAACCAATGCTTCAATAGCTTCAGCAGCATCTCGGCTACTAACACTTGATGTGGTTTGAGCTTGCGGTGCTTGCGCAAATAAATTAGACAACCAAGCAACTGCTTGCGGCTGTGCAGCGGCAATAGCAGTAGGTTGTGGTGCTACTGGCGCTGATGGGGTTGCAACGTTTTGAGAGCTCTGAGTTTCTTGAACGCTTGGAGTCTCTTTAGTCTGTGGCGCACGCGGTGTTATCACATTGCTACTATTGTTATTACTGCGATGTTCATTACTATGACTGGTGCTATTCTGTTGCTGCTGCGTAGGCGTACTTTGCTGGGCATTAGGACGAGCCTGCGCTTGATCGCTGCTATTTTTATCCGCAGCTTGACGAGGCTGTCGAGTTGGCTGCTGCTCAGGGCGCTCTTTTTCAGCCGTTTGCCAGTCAACGTTGTAGCCAAGCTCGCTATGTTCTTGCAGCTGAGTATCGGTGATACGCTCATAGCTTGACGGGGCAAAGCCATCACGATTAAAGTGAAGTTTAAAGTTTGGCGACTCTAAATGCGCATGCGGCAAAATAGTGATGCGCGTACCACTGTCTTGTTCAAGATAGACCAAGCTGTCGCGTTTCTCATTCAACAAAAACGCTGCGATATCAGTCGGTACTTCCGCTTGAACTTCACCTTGACGCTCTTTTAGCGCGATTTGCTCAATCTGACGCATGATAGATAATGACAATGAACGCAGGTCGCGAATCATGCCATTACCATGACAGCGTGGGCAGATATAACCGGTTGACTCTTCTAATGATGGACGCAGGCGCTGACGGCTCATTTCCATCAAACCAAACTTAGAAATGTCACCAAACTGGACACGGGCACGGTCATATTTGGTAGCATCAATCAGACGTTTTTCAACTTCTTTTTGATGCTTGTTGTCATTCATATCAATGAAATCAATGACAATCAAACCGCCCATATCACGCAGGCGCAATTGACGGGCAATCTCATCGGCGGCTTCTAGATTGGTATGGTAAGCGGTTTCAGCAACGTCTGAACCTTTGGTAGACTTAGCAGAGTTGATATCGATAGATACCAATGCTTCTGTCTGATCGATAACAATTGAGCCACCTGATGGTAGGCGAACTTCACGCTGATAGGCGGTTTCAATCTGTTTTTCAATATTAAAGCGCGAAAACATCGGCTCATAATCGGTATATTTGCGTAGTTTTTCAGCCTGTTTTGGCATCACAGCATCGATAAAGCCCGCCGCTTCAATATAAGCGTTTTCGTTATCAATCCAAATCTCAGAGATGTCATCACGTAGATAGTCACGGACAGCACGCGTAACGACGCCCGCTTCTTGATGCACTAGGCGCGGTGATGGATATTTTTGGTTTTGTTCTTGAATGGCTTGCCAGATGTTTAGCAAATGATTTAAATCGTGCTGCAAGTCTTCTTGGGTTTTACCAATACCAGCAGTACGTATGATGACACTCATGCCTTTTGGCAGATCTAAGCTGCCAAGCATACGTTTCATATCTTCACGCAGCTTGCCTGAGATTTGACGCGAGATGCCACCGCCGCGAGGATTGTTTGGCATTAATACCAGATAACGACCAGCCAATGACACATAAGTTGAAAGGGCAGCGCCTTTATTGCCGCGCTCTTCTTTTTCAACTTGGACGATGAGCTCGTCACCTTCTTTGATCAGCTTTTTGATGTTCTCATCACGTGGATTTCCGCTTAAATATTCGGCAGAGATTTCACGAATCGGCAAGAAGCCTTGACGCTGTGAGCCATATTCGACAAATACCGCTTCAAGCGAGGGCTCGACACGGGTCACATGACCTTTATAGATATTAGATTTTTTTTGTTCGCGGGTACGGTTTTCGAGATCGAAATCGTATAGATGATTGCCTTTACAGAGGGCAACACGAATCTCTTCGTTTTGGGTGGCGTTGATTAAAATGCGTTTCATAATAGTATCCTATGAGTACGCATAATAACGAAAAGACAGGCTTTAGGGTAAAGTGGCAAGTACTTGCTAATAACAAAATCAGCATAAACAGATATAAATTAACGAAAGAACATAAAGCATGGCATTAATAAAGCGCAGAAACGCGTTTCGAAAGCTTAACTTTGGACCAGTGATAGTAACTTCAATATAGAAGGTATAGGGTGTAAGTCTATATCTTAATATAAGCAGGCTTGTTATAGCGATTAATGCATAAGCAGGTTAGTGATCGTTTATTATCAGTATTTTGAACCATATTGGTGGTCAGCGCACTTTGTCATTTCGTCATAGTGGCGGATGGTTACTGATATATAAAGGTATTACTGATACCAAAAAAGCATCGTGCTGTCACATAATCAATCAAGGTCTAGCAATCATATCGCTGTTGACTGTATAAATTACAATTCAGCGGTTATCCGTCCAGATTAAGCAATTAGTCATTCTTTATTTATCGTTCTTTTGGATATAACGTTAATAATATCTTGGGCGTCTCAAAGCGAGTTCTTGCTGCGTTAGTCATCAGCGGGGCGTACTTGGCAAACAGAATAAATGACCGGCTTATCGGCACGGTGTCTCATGTCTATTCTACTTATCGTCCTCTGTTTGACCACCAATACTCAGGCAGTTATCGAGGTTTACAGGGTAATACTCGATTGCACTCTCAACGACCCATACTTGCTCAACTGCACGCGGCTAAAGGACTGTTAGATAATAAATCATCAAATCAAGTCGTTATCATGCGGGTAGTGAGTAAAGGGTGTATGGTTGGTTATCGCTTAATAAAAGGCTAATGCCATATTTATAAAGTCGATACTATCTATTGTCATAATATCCTGTAAGAAATGCTTCATAAGAATAAATAGTTTTTACTAAAAAATAATTTTTTACTGATAAATATCAGTCATGTTCTTTCAATTTATTAGGTATTATAAAGTATATCTGTTGCTATAACACCCTTAAAATCAGATGAAGCGCCGAGCTTGCATAGGTTGTATGAGTCAGCCGATTATATTGACAAGTGATTAGCCAGTCATAAAATCGATATTTTCCACCTAAAACAACAATCAATTAGCAATGAATTATTGTCTCAGCCTCTGCTTAATTGGCGCTCAACATGTTAAACTATAGCAAATCTTTATGTAATTGCCTAACTAAAAATGACAAACTCAAAAATGACAAACGACGAACCTATCCACGAAGCGCCAGCTATCTTTAATAGCAAAACGCGCCCACAAAGTGCTGACGATGAGATTAGCAACTTCGGCAAGGTCAATTACCTTGAAGTCACGCGTCATCAGCACGACCAGCGCTTGGATAACTTTTTGCTTAATCGCTTAAAAGGTTTGCCAAAACCGCATATCTATAAAATGATTCGCTCAGATGAGATTCGCGTCAATAACAAGCGCTGCAAGGCTCATGACAGAGTGCAGCGTGAAGACGTGGTACGTATTGCGCCAGTGGTACTTGCCACTCGTGAAAAACCTATCATCAGTACCGAATTTGCCAAAAGCTTATTGGCGCGTGTGGTCTATGAGGATGAAGGTTTGATCGTGCTTAATAAACCATCCGGTATTGCGGTTCATGGCGGTAGTGGTCTTGCATTTGGTGTCATTGAAGCCATGCGTGAAGTCACAGGCAAGAAGTATTTAGAGCTGGTGCATCGTATCGATAAAGATACTTCAGGTTTATTAATGATCTCTAAAAAACGCTCTGCACTTAAAGTATTGCAGCAACATCTGGTCGACAAAACCATTCAAAAGCATTATTTATGTATTGCAAAAGGTCAGCCTGCACTTAACGAACAACGTATCGATGCGTCATTGTTGCGTTATACACTGGCAAGCGGTGAGCGCCGCGTTAAGGTAGATACACAAGACCCGCAAACCAAAGAGAGTCAGACTGATATCGTCGTTCATGGTCGTTTTATGATTGCTGAGCAGCCCGTTAGCTTGATTGAAGCCAAGCCGCTCACCGGACGTACCCATCAAATTCGTGTACATTTGGCGCACATTGGTCATGCTATCTTGGGCGATGATAAGTACCATGTACATGATAAATCTGGTGTGCATCGTCTATGCTTACATGCGTGGTGTCTAGATATACCTGGTTATGAGACTATCACTGCGCCTTTACCAGAAGAGATGCTCGACTGGATGCCAGAAGAGATTAAAGCCAATTTGCCTAAATAATCTGATGCTTAAACAAGCTTTGATTAGATGCTATGTTAAGCATCAGATTTAAACGTCACGATAGCTTATGAAACATAAGTCGCCGTGACGTTTTGCTATCTGCCATTTATTATGATTATTCATAAAGGTCTATTTATGAGCCAAACTACTACAATGATTCCTGCTCAGAGTTCTCAGTCAGCCAACCCGCATCATTTAGCCGATAAGACCTTAATCATATTTGATTGGGACGGTACGCTAATGGATTCGATTGGCTTGATTGTTGAAGCTATGCATATAGCAGGTGAGGCACATGGCTTCAAGACAACTGATAAGGCCGTCAAAGATATTATTGGGTTAAGTTTAATGAAGGGCATTGAGCTTTTATATCCGTATTCAAGCGATAAGCAAAAACTGTTAATTCAAAAAAGTTACGCAGATTATTATATTGCTAACAGCCAGCGTACACCGTTCTTTGCGCCGATAGAAAATATGCTACAAACCTTGCAGCGGCAAAATCGTCAGCTTGCAGTTGCGACAGGTAAAAAACGTAAGGGTCTAGATCGTGTTTTGGACGCTTCAGATAGCCATCATTATTTTGTTATGACGCGCTGTGCGGATGAAGCAGGCTCCAAACCTGACCCGCAAATGCTGACGGATATTTTACAATATACCGAACAGCAAATCTCTGATGCTGTATTTATCGGTGATAGCATTTATGATATTCAAATGGCAAACAGTCTGGGCATGACCAGTATTGCAGTTAATTATGGTACCGCCAGCAGCGACGAGCTTGCCGCACAGCAGCCCACATATCAGGTGGACACGCCACAAGCGTTGGCACAATTATTATGTGCTTAAATATAAATCGGCGTAAATGATAATCTGCTTAAATGGTAAAAAATGATAACAAAAAAAGGGTTTATCGATAATAACGATAAACCCTTTTTCATTGAAAGATATGAGATTTATTTGCTGTCTTCTTGATAGCTGTCTTTTTGAAGCGCATCCTGTTCGATTGCGTCTTCTAGCTCATCGCCTTCTAGCAATGCAAAAGAGGACTCGATAATTTTGTCTGCATCTAGCTGATACTCATACCAGTTGCCCATAACCCCTGCTAATTCATCCAGCCCTTCTTTTCTTAAGGCTGAAAATAGCTGAATACTACAGTTCAGACCCAGTTCTTTCAGTCTTTTACGAGTATTAAGCAACGCATTTTTAGAGGCGCCATACTTTAGCTTATCTGCTTTCGTTAACAAGATATGAACGGGCAGCTCACCATCTTTTGCCCAACGTAGCATTTGCTCATCAAAGAACTTCAATGGATGACGGATATCGCTCATCAGAACCAGACCTGCAAGGCTTGAGCGCGATACCAAATATTCTTCTAGTTCAACCTGCCATTCTTTTTTCATCTCAAGCGGTACAGCGGCATAGCCATAACCTGGCAAATCTACCAATCGTCTATCAGCATCACCAACATTAAAAAAGTTAATCATCTGCGTACGACCAGGCGTTTTAGATGAGCGTGCCAGTTGGCGCTGGTTGGTAAGCGCATTGATGGCAGAAGACTTACCAGCGTTTGAGCGACCAGCAAATGCCACCTCTAAGCCTATATCTGCAGGACACAGGCGAAAGGTTGGTGCTGACATCATAAATTCAGTTTGCTGAATACGCTGACGGGCTTTGGTATTAAAAGCCGCATGCTTGGCGGCGACATCGTTGAACGGGGTACTCATAAATGACTCATTACGGTTAAAATTTAGATACTTAAATTTAGATAAAATAGTAAAAGATTTTGCCATTGCTCGGTCAATAGCACAGCATCTTTGGCTACTAATAACCAACTATCAACCTTTCATAAAATAAGGGTTTTAAATTACTGACTATTCTATACTATTAATGCGCTTAGTTATTGAAATAACGGTTATTAGCCGCATATTAATTATAGTAGAGATGTAATTGATAGGCGGCTAATAACTCATTTTTCGATTCTTTATCCAAGCGTATTAACAAAGTTAAACTATATTCATATATATTAATTTGACATATATTGTTACAATCTCTATCAGAATAGGTTTATTCACAGATGTTAAGGCACAGAAGCAATGAAGCAAACGTCTGGACGAATGAGCCAATGGAGGTGTCTTATGTTATCGATGACCATGATTTTTGCCAAAGGCAATCGCTTTTCAGCCAGCAGTGTTAGCGCGCTTATCATTAGTGCAGCTATGATAACTGGTGCAGGGGCGGCTAGTACTGCAACGACTTATAATGAGTCCTGCGCTGCGTGTCACGACAGCGGTGCCTTGAATGCGATTAAAAAAGGCGATAGTGCCAAATGGCAGCAGCTAATAAAACAAAAAGGCATGCCTGCACTTATTAGTTCGGTCAAAAATGGTATGATTCAGATGCCAGCTGGTGGGTTGTGCGAAGATTGTAGCAATGATGACTATCGTAAGCTGATTGAGTATATGAGCAAATAATTAGCTAAATATCTATTAAATCTTTATTAGCTATTTGCTAAGACATATAAATAAGGCGCAAGGGTCTAGAACCTTTTGCGCTTTTTGCTCTTTATAAACCAAAGATTGAGTGAGTGAGGGGGAAAACTATCCAATGCTACGATTAAGTAGGCAAATAGTAAAAAGTCTTGCTATAATAATCCAAAATAAACCCTGATATTAGTAAGTACTTTCGTGCTGCTTGTGATAAAGACGATAGAATATACGGCTTAGCGAGTAAATAATGGCTTTGTGAATATAATACGTCTACATAATGCAATCACTCTAAACAATGCTTACATCGAGTTAGTAGGATTTGTATCAATGAAAAAGTTAATCGCTGCCGCCAGCTTATGTGTTGCAAGTTTCAGCGTACAAGCTGCTATCACTGTTCCTGAATATGATCTTAATGCCGGCAAACAAATTGCAGAAACTGTCTGTGCTGCTTGTCATGGTGTTGATGGTGTGAGCCCTGTGCCCGCCCAACCAAATCTTGGTGGTCAAAACGTTAAGTATTTATATAAGCAATTGGTCAATTTTAAAGCAGGCTACCGCAAAAACGGTATCATGCAGTCGCAAGTGGCCAATTTGTCGCAGCAAGATTTAGCCAACGTTGCAGGTTATTACTCAAGCCAAAAACCTTGGGGCGTGGCATTTGGTAATCCTGCAACCACGCAAGAAGCCAGTAAGTTGTTTTTAGGTGGTGATAAGTCGCGCGGTGTTATTGGTTGTGCAGGTTGTCATGGTCCAGACGCAGCGGGTAACGTATGGGCAGCATTTCCACGTCTAGGTGGACAACATGCTGAATATATCGCTACTCAGTTGAAGCTTTTCCGTGCCGCTGGTCGTGTAGATGATATCGATAGCGACGAGCAAAAGCGTGTCAATGATGCTGCAAAAGAAGGCGAGATGGGCATGATGCAGACCGTTGCTTCTAAACTGTCAGATCGTGATATCCGTATCTTGTCAGATTATGTGAGTGCTATTCACTAATATCAGATAAAGTCGGTTTGCTTTATTCACATTATCGATAAGAGCGCTGCTTGTATTCGTTTTAACTGAGTTATTAAACCCCGATTTCGGGGTTTTTTTATAACTGTCAGTCCTTATATAATGGCATATTAGTAGTACTTTACTTTATAAAAATAAATCGCCTATATATCAATTTGACGATTAAAAGCTTAAAAGTTATTTATGCTTAACTAATATTACTCAATGTTACTCACCTTGAATCGCTTGGATGTAAATTATGATGATTCGCTATGCTTCTTATTTTATTGCAGCGCTGCTACCATTATTGCTTTTTCGCTGGTTTGCACCAGCGTCAATAGGAGAGATTGATTTTTGGCTGTTGTGGCTATTGGCTATGGTGCTGGTCTCGCTACCGGTCATTTATGCTGAGATAGCATTGGCTTATCGTAGTGCTGAGGCACCTTTAGCGGGTATGCAAAAGCTCACTCGAGAGGCAGATGCCAGCGCCTTGTGGCGTGGCTTTGGTTGGCTTGCTGCCCTCGTAGCCATAATCATTGCAGCGCTTGTGATATCAGGTGCTAGCACGGGTATGTTGACTGCACTTATAGACTTAAATAGTGTACCTGAAGTGCCAAACTTTGCGGTTGCCGCAGGCTTGATGGTCATTGCCGCATTGTTAAGCTTGTTGGGTGTGACACCCTTACCGATTGGTTTGGGATTAATGCTTATTGGATTGATATTTGGGGTAGCAAACGGTTTGCCAAATATTACCTTTGCGATGACCAATATCAGCTTAGGAGAATGGGCACGAGCAGTTGCACTAGCACTTGTCAGTGTTGGCGCAGGTACAGGCTTATATTGGTTTGGTCAAAACCGTATCACTAAGCAAGCGGTAACAGCGGTGGGCGTAGACAATCACTATGCTCAAAATCCCTCTCGTGCTCATGCGTCAAACGAATATAGAGCAACCAAGCTGGTGCTACCGATTTGGATATTACAATTATTGGTAGGGATGGTGGCTTTATTTATCAGTGGTATGACGCTACCACCAATCGGACAGCTACTGTATTGGGCAGGGGTGGTTTTTGTCGCCAGTTACTTGCTACATTATAGTACGCAGCAGCTCGCGCATAAGTTTGGACTGTTAGTCAGTTTGGTCATAACGGCTGTCATAGCGATAGTGTTGGTCGTTGCCATACCGACTATTTGGCTGGTAGGTATACTGGTTATTATCAGTACGATAGCCGTATTGTTATTGTCAGTTTTTGCAGGATGGCAGATGAAAATCAGTCATTTGCGTAAGTCCTTAAACTTTGGCAATGAAGCTTTTTATAATTTATGGCGTGTGGCGATACGTTTGATTGTGCCCGTAGCACTCTTATTAGCCTTGATAGGTTGGGTGATGCAGTGGTTAAGCTAACAGCTGATGAGGTTCAAGTTAATAAACTGAATAGTGCTCAACAAGACAACGTTCAGCAAGGCACTGTTCCACAAGCTATTATGATAACGGTATACTTAGCCTATGCTGAAGATGCACAGAGTCAGCATTATCTAACCTTGTCAGTAGCTGATGGCACAACCTTATATGCAGCATTGAAGCAAGCTGGTTGGTTGATACAGTTTGAAGGGCTAGCAAAATGGTGCGATGAGGTGATTGATGTGGCAGTGCCGACAGCCAAACGTTGGCACGTTGGCATCTATGCGCAAAAACAGCCACTTAACTATCAATTGCAGCCTTTTGATCGGATAGAGGTATATAGAAGCTTAAGCGCTGATCCTATGTCTCAGCGCAAAAGTAAATCTCGAGTCTGAGGATTAAAGCTCGCTATCGAAGCGATTATTTAGGTAGAGACTCTAAACCCTGAATGCGAGTCACTATGCCATTATTATCAAAGTATACTTTTAGATGCTGACTGGCGTTTTTAACGTCGGCGATACCTTTACGTTGACCTTCAGTCCCTGCTTGATAGTCATAAATATAGTCCCAACGGTTCGGCTCTAAGGTATCTCTAATGGCTGGGCTACCAAGAAGATAAAGTACCTGATTTTGATTCATACCCACTTGTAATTTTTGCGCTTGGGTTTGAGTAATAGGCGTCCCTTGTGGCAAATCAATCTTATAAACACTCAGTAACGAGCAGCCAGACATGGTAACAGCGGCGCCCAATATGCTGGTAATGACAATCTTGCGTAATGCGCTTGAAGAATGAAGCGGACGTAAATTTAGGTTCTTTATCATGGTAAGATGACTCATAAAAAATGGGTTAGGTACGGCTAAGCACAGTAGATACTGGTCTTACCGACAATCTTGGATAAATGATACGTCATTTACTTGCAATTGCCTACCACTTACGACATTATTTACCAAATGTGCGCTGGCATCATTTATTATTAATATTTTAAATTCATATACTTATAATCATTTTTTTTAGAAAAAATGTACTGGAAATACATTTGATAGTGACTGATTTTGTATGAGAATAATTTTTTGCAATTAACCATTCATCACTACTAATGATTATTTACCTTATGTTTTTTGAACTTATTTGCTAAGACTTTCATAGTCAGAAGGGATATTATGGCTTCTTTTACCAATCAAGACTTACGTAGAGCGGGTTTAAAAGTAACGTTACCGCGTATCAAAATTCTAGAGCTGCTTGAGAGTGCAAAGCTGCATCATATGAGCGCAGAAGAGGTTTACAAGGCGCTAATTGAGCAAGGCGAAGATGTGGGTTTAGCGACTGTTTATCGCGTGCTGACTCAGTTTGAGCAGGCAGGTATTGTCGAGCGTCACAACTTTGAAAACAATTTATCCGTGTTTGAGATTACTCAAGAAGAGCATCACGATCATCTAGTTTGTGATAATTGCGGTAAGATTGTCGAATTTCATAATGAAGTGATTGAAGAAGAGCAGCTTAAAGTAGCAGCAGAGCATGGCTTTAAGTTATCAGGTCACTCATTGGTACTATATGGTATCTGTGATGACCAAGCCTGTAAGGACAGCGTCAAGTAAGCATCAACTTATCGATGAGATAAAATTAAAAAAGCCCTTATATATGATGAGGGCTTTTTTATGGCTATTTCTTAGCCATAAAAAATAATAACTATGGTTAAAAATACATCATTAAGTAATATCTAACGATAAACTGTCTGCGCCTTCATCCAAGTTTGCCACGCCATTTTTGCTGCTGAGTTTGATTTTTAAGCGCAAATCATTGGGAGAGTCTGCATGAAGAATCGCTTCTTTATAAGTAATCTCACCGTTTTCATATAGATCAAACAGTGCTTGGTCAAATGTCTGCATACCGCTATCACGTGAGCGTGTCATGACATCTTTGATTTCATGCACATCGCCTTTACGAATATAATCGCTAATCAGCTGTGAGTTTAATAAAATTTCAATAGCAGCGCGGCGTCCCTTACCGTCAGGCGTTGGAATCAACTGCTGCGCGATAATGGCTTGTAAGTTAAGTGATAAATCCATGAACAATTGATTATGGCGACTGGTCTCAAAAAAGTGAATAATACGATCAATTGCTTGGTTGGCATTATTGGCGTGCAAGGTTGCAAATACCAAATGCCCCGTTTCAGCATATTGAATCGCATAACTCATGACTTCGCGATTGCGAATCTCACCGATCAAAATCACATCTGGCGCTTGGCGCAAGGTGTTTTTTAGACCGGCTTCAAAAGAGTGGGTATCGATACCGACTTCGCGCTGGGTAATAATACAGCCACGATGCTTATGGACAAACTCGATAGGATCTTCTATGGTAATAATATGACCATGCGAGTTTTGATTGCGATGTCCTATCATTGCCGCAAGGGTGGTTGATTTACCCGTACCGGTTGCACCTACTAATAAAATAATACCACGCTTTTTCATTGCCAGCTCTTTTAGAGAGGGGGGCAGGCGTAGCTCCTCGACAGTAGGGATATTATTTTCGATTTTCCGTAAAATCATCCCTGCCATATCACGTTGTATAAAGGCACTGACTCTAAAACGTGCTTGTTGCGCCTGATCAGTAATCGCAAACTGGCACTCGTTGGTCTCATCAAACTCTTTTTGCTGATTGACTGTCATGACGCCTTTAACCAGCCTCATAGTCTGCTCAGCAGTTAAAGGCGTTTTACCAACTGGCAGTATTTTGCCATTGATTTTCATGGAAGGGGCGACATCAGCAGTGATAAAAAGGTCAGAGCCGTTTTTGTTAATCATCAATTGTAAAAGTTTATCAATGTCCATAACGTACCTATATGTGCGAGAAAATGTGCAATGAATAGAGTGAAACCTGCTTCAATAAACTTTTTTGCGAAAAATGACAGTTAACTTAAAGGCTGATTGCTCAAAAATCTGCAATTAGTACTATATTCTTTTAGAAAGAATTACTAATATCATTTACATTATAAGAATGCTTCAGGCTGTTTAGCGTAAGGTCGTGCAACGTCTTTACTAATTGTGCCTCTCGCTACAAGATTTTTAAGAGTTTGATCAAGAGTAATCATGCCATCACCAGCACCAGTTTGGATAGAAGAGTACATTTGAGCGATTTTATTTTCTCGTATTAAGTTACGAATAGCGGGCGTACCTAACATAATCTCATGGGCGGCAATTCGCCCGCCTGTTTGACGACGTAACAATGTTTGCGAGATAACGGCTTGTAGTGACTCTGATAGCATCGCTCGAATCATGTCTTTTTCAGCAGCAGGGAAGACGTCAATAACACGGTCAATGGTTTTGGCAGCGGAACTGGTGTGCAAAGTGCCGAAAACTAAGTGACCGGTTTCAGCGGCAGTGAGCGCTAAGCGTATGGTCTCAAGATCTCGTAGCTCACCAACCAGAATAACGTCCGGATCTTCACGTAACGCTGAGCGCAATGCTGGCTCAAACCCCAAGGTATCGCGATGGACTTCACGCTGGTTAATCAAACTCTTTTTGGACTCATGAACAAATTCAATTGGGTCTTCGATAGTCAAAATATGCTCTTTACGGGTTTCATTGATATAATCAATCATGGCAGCTAGCGTGGTCGACTTACCTGAGCCGGTTGGACCAGTGACCAACACCACGCCACGTTTAAAGTCTGAAACACGCTTAAACACTTCGCCCATACCTAGATCTTCCATCGTTAGAACTTTGGAGGGAATCGTACGAAAGACGGCGCCTGCACCGCGATTTTGATTAAATGCGTTTACCCGAAAACGGGCTAGATTTGGAATCTCAAAAGAAAAATCCGTTTCAAAAAACTCTTCAAAGTCGGCACGTTGTCTATCATTCATGATGTCATAAATGAGCTGATGAACTACCTTATGGCTCATCTCTGGCATATTAATCCGAGTCATCTCACCATCAACTCGAATCATCGCAGGCATACCGGCTGAAATATGTAAATCTGAAGCCTTATGCTTGACAGTAAAACGCAGCAAGTCTTCAATGCTTAAATTTTGTTCAGCCATAATCGGATATTCCTATTAATAAATAAAGTGTGCCAAAATCAACATAGAGAGCAGGCGATATGCAAGGTTCTATGACATTGTTTGAGCCAACCTCATTAAAATAGGTTAGGCGTCACTATAATTGTTACTATTACTAGAGCTTTTAGTAGCATATGTTAAACCATGTAACAATATCATAACAAGACTGTACTGATTTAACCATCTACTAACTGCATAAAATGCAAAAATAGACTGACTGGTTTTTCGCATAGTAATAAAGCATCGATACAATCAGCTCTCTTTTATTTCGAACTCACTATATCAACAAGAGTTTTTATGAATATGTCTTCTCAGCAAGTACTTAAAAATGTCGCAATCGATCTTACCAATAATGATGAAGCAGAAGTTCAACATTTAACTGAGAACTGGCAGCAGGTAAAGACGCAAGTGGTACAGGCATGCGAACAAATGTTGCGAGCGCCGAGCAGTGTAACTTTGCTTGCGGTGTCCAAAACCAAATCTGCTGAGATGGTGGCAACATTGGCACGTCAAGGTCAGCATGATTTTGGTGAAAATTATCTACAAGAAGCGATTGAAAAAATACAGTTGCTACGTGAGCAGGTAGGATGTAAGCATATTGTCTGGCACTATATTGGAAGCATTCAGCGTAATAAAACCCGTGATATTGCTGAGAATTTTGATTGGGTACAAACGCTTGAGCGTGACATTATTGCCAAGCGTCTTAACGACCAACGTCCTGCTGAGCTGCTACCTTTAAACATCTTGATCCAAATTAATATTGATAATGAAGACAGTAAGTCGGGATGTCTGCCAGAGCAGCTTCCAGAATTGTTAAAAACAATTAAAAATTATGAGCGTTTGCAATTGCGCGGATTGATGATTATTCCTGCTAAGGCAAACACAGATGCTTTTAAGCGCACCAAACAACTATTTGACGACATTAAGCGTACCCATCCTGAGCTGAGTCAATGGGATACGCTGAGTATGGGTATGAGTGATGATATGACTGATGCGATTGCTAGTGGCACGACCATGGTGCGTGTTGGTACTGCGATATTTGGTGCGCGTGCTTGATGTATAGTGAATTCAGTATTAAAACGATACAGTAGGACTGGGATGAATTTTACGCAGCCTCTGTCAGCGTAGTCACAGCACGCCAGAAAAATTTATACCAGTACTGCGTTGGAATATAACGTATCTGTTTTATTTGAAATTGACTATAGTCCGCACGCTTGAGGATAAAAATTATTATAAAGCCAACCCTGACAGTACTCATAAATTACATTACGTATTAAATCACATCTTCAAATTTTGTAACTAGTAGCTGAGTTATTTTAAGATTGTCAGTGGCGATAATCTCAAAACGATAATTGGCATACTCGACACAGTCTGTCTTTTTAGGAATTTTACGCAGCATATACATCATAAAACCGCTAATGGTTTCGTAATTTTGGCTATGTGGTAAATTGACCATGCCCAATGAGCGAATCACATCTTCAATGGGCGTCATGCCATCAATTAGCCAAGAGTTATCTGTACGCTGGACAATCGGTTGCTCCTCTAAAGTAACCAGCTCGCCCATCACGATGCTCATTACGTCTTTGAGCGTGATCACCCCAACCACTAATGCATACTCATTTACAATGACGGCAAAATCTGCACCCGTTGATTTAAACGTTTCCAATACTTCAAACAACGATAATGTATCGGGAATAAACAAGGCAGGTTTTAGCAACGCTTTGTCTGTTAAACACACTTCTTGCTGCTCAAGTACTGAGGCTAAAAAGCTGCGCGACTCTACATAACCGATGATATGTTCTAAGTCATCGTCATTACAGACCAAGAATTTATTATGCGGCTGCTTAATCATCACAGCAACTACTTCTTCGGTGCTGGCTTTAGTATCAAAATAGACAATATGCTCGCGCGGATTCATGACTGAGGTTACGGTTCGCTCTTGCATCTCAAAGATATTTTCGATCAAATGATGCTCTTGATGCTTAATGACGCCGGCTTCCGCACCTGCATCCATCACCGCATAAATATCCTCTGACGTCATTTCATCTTGGCGTACGGTTGACACGCCTATGAGTTTAAATAGTAAATTTGCCGCCCCATCAAACACCCAAATAATCGGCTTAAAGATAAAAATAAAGAAAATCATCGGGCGTACCATCTTGACCGCGATAGGTTCAGCATTGGACATGGCCAAACGCTTGGGCATCAAGTCTGCAAACAACACAAACACACTGGTGACTAAGATAAATGACACCACCGACGCGGCAGTCTCATTGCCAAAAAGCTGCTGTAAATATGGACTAATGGCTGACTCGCCAATGACCCCTGCTAAGATAGCCACTGCATTGAGCGCCACTTGTACCACAGTAATAAAGCTGCCGGGTTGCTCTTGCATATTGAGTACATCGAGTGCCCGTACTTCGCCTTCCTTGGCCATGACTTGTAACTTGATTTTACGGGCGGAGGCAAGCGCCAGCTCCGAACTAGAAACGATAGCGCTTAGCGCAATTAATATAAAAATAAACACACCAGCGGTTAGCAAGCTCATGACATACTCGGATAGAAATAGATAAGGTAGATAGATTTACAGTAATGATTGAAGATAATAATTGGTAGGTTTTGAGGTAAAAGGCATTTAGTTATTAGCATTTAGTTAGGCACAAAAACTAAAAAAGCTGGGCAAGCACCCAGCTAATTATAAAACAATTTTATGATATTAGATAAAAACTTAAATTTATCAAGCCTTTAAAAAATGGCTCTAAAAGGTTTTTGATAAATTCAGTATCAAGGCTTAGCCTTTTATTGACCATTTATTGACGAGTGGATAACGGCGCTCACGACCAAAGGCTTTATGGCTAATCTTAGTACCAATCGGTGCCTGCGAGCGCTTGTATTCACTATTGTCGACCATTTGGATAACCTTGGCGACCAAATCAGCATCAAACCCTTTATTAATAATATCTTGATAGCCCATATCTTCATCGATATATGACATTAAGATACCGTCTAAAACATCATAATCAGGCAAGCTGTCTTGGTCTTTTTGATCAGGACGTAGCTCAGCAGATGGTGGACGAGTAATGACGCGCTCAGGAATAACAGGCGTATCTTCTAAACGGTTACGATAGCTGGCCAATTTATAAACTTGTGATTTATACACGTCTTTTAAAACGTCAAAACCGCCTGCCATATCGCCATATAAGGTCGAATAGCCAACAGCTAGCTCTGATTTATTACCAGTCGTGATGACCAAATGCCCAAATTTATTAGACAATGCCATAAGTACCACACCGCGTGCACGTGCTTGGATGTTCTCTTCGGTGGTATCGGCTGGCGACTTGTTAAATAGTGGCGCAAGCGTATGACGAATACCTTCGACCGCATCAAAGATAGGGCAAACGGTATAAGAGACATTGAGACGGCGTGCTTGAGCTTGCGCATCCTCTAAACTGATTTGAGAAGTGTATTCATAAGGCATCATGACTGCATAGACCTTGTCAGCACCCAGTGCGTCGACCGCGATACAGAGTGTCAATGCTGAATCAATACCGCCTGATAGACCGACGATGATGCCAGTAAACCCTGAAAGATTGACATAATCGCGTAAGCCTACGACCAATGCTTGGTACATCTCTGATTCACGGCTTAATGATAAAGGTGCTTTTGCTTGTGTATCAAATTTTGCTGTTTTTACATCAAAGCTTGCCAGTAGCAACTGATTCATAAAGCGTGAGGCTTCATGTGCGACGCTGCCGTCTGCTTGAATGGCCATAGAGCCGCCGTCAAATACCAAATCATCTTGACCGCCAACGGCATTAAGATAAACGATAGGTAAGTTGTTTTCACGGCTACGCTTGGTCAGCATTGTTTTGCGAGTATCTTGTTTTTCAATCTCAAATGGTGAAGCGTTTAAGCTCACAATAAGGTCAGCGCCTTGCTTTTTGAGCTCGGCAATAGGACCTTTTTCCCATAAATCTTCACAGATCAGCAGACCTATGGTGATACCTTTATAATCAAATAAGACTTGATTACGTCCTTTATCAAAGTAACGGCGCTCATCAAATACGCCATAGTTTGGCAAAATTTGCTTATGATAAAAGCCCTTTTGATGACCATTATGCAAGATAGCGGCTGAGTTAAAGGTACCATGATGATCAACATGCGGATAGCCAACAATCATGACGATATCATCGATATCGCTTAGGGTAGACAACGCGCTTTTGATACGTCCTGAAAGACTAGGACGTAGCAACAAATCTTGCGGCGGATAGCCCAATAAGGCCAGCTCTGGGAAAATAATGACATCAGCACCTTGCTCGCGTGCTTGCAGTGCTAGGGTGCGCATTTTTTCAGCATTGGCTTTGATATCGCCAACTAAGAAGTGGGATTGGGCTAGGGCAAACGTAACGCTATCTTGCGATTTTGAAGCTTGGTTGCCCTTATTAGAAGAGGTAAAGTTGGGGTTATCGGTATCTTTTGCAGTGTCTTTTGACATTGTTATTGTTCCTATCAATAGGTTATTTAAATCTGTTATATATTTCTTGGTTTCAAATAAAACCAAATGAAAATATGTTTCCGAAAACGACTCAAAATATGTATTTAAAATCATTTACTCAAAATAAGATGCTTAAATAGTGCATCAATATCATGAGCATCAAACATGTATAGGCATGAATATCATGCAGATGTGACCTCTCAATTTATGCAGAACTGCTCTAAAAATAATGCTAAATACCATCTAGAGTAAGATCACAGACGAGAGGTGTTTTGTAGACGCTAAGGGCTTACCTCAATAAAAATAATAAAGCCAAACCAACAGAGCGTCATTTAAAAGCGTAAATCAATCCCTTTAGTATAACATCAATTGATGTTACTAATAGAACCAGCCAGTGATTTAGCCCTCTAGATGGCAGATATAAAAGTGCTTAAAAAGCGCATATTGATGATGTTTTTGTTAAGATAATTATGTTCCATAGGTTTTGGCAATCAACCTCAATGACGATACAGGCACTAACAAATTTGCTCCCAAGAAAGTTGTAAGTAAAGGTTACAACATAGCGTTATTTATTTGGATAATCTTGTTGCATAATAGTTTTTTGCTGTTAGCCTAATTAACCTTATAAAAGCAGATATTTTATCCAAATCTATACTGCTCAAAATCTTCGCTAATGGATGAAAATTACAAACATAATCTGTGATTTAAACAACCCATTTATAAATTTTATAGTAGAACCGTATTAGGTTTCTGCTGGTCACCCTTGGTTTGCACGCTATGATTGAAAACTGGACAAAAGAATTTATTATTCAGCGTTTGCTGGCAATCACCTTATTGGTCGTGCTGTTTGTGCTGTGTTTTCAAGTGGTGCAGTTTTTTATTGTACCGGCACTGTGGGCAGCGATTTTGGCATATGTGACTTTTCCTATTTATAACTTTTTTCATCAAAGAGTCAGATTTAGCTCAAATTTTAGTGCAGCGATTATGACCGTCAGTATTACTTTGATGATAGGCGTGCCCTTGGTAGCCGGTATTTTTATCTTACAGCAAGAAGCGTTAAGCCTGATCAGTAATTTGGTCTATCGTATTAAAGTGGGTTATCTGGACGTGCCTGATTCTGTCAAAGATTTGCCGATAATAGGACAGCAGGTCAAAGATGTGCTTTGGCGCATCAATAAAAACCCTGAAGGGACGCTAGAGGCTTTTCGTCTTTGGGTACAGTCGCATCTGTACTACGGAAAAATTGCCTTTGACGTCGTGTTCAGCAGTCTTGCCAAACTTGGTATGGCGCTTATGACGTTGTTCTTCTTTTATCGCGATGGCACCAGTTTGGTTCGCCAAATTCGACAAGCGCTGCGTAATATTATCGGTAATCGTATCGACGGTTATATTGATTCTGTCGGTACTACCACGCGTGCGGTGGTTTACGGTATTGGTCTGACCGCACTAGCACAGGCACTGCTCGCTGGTATCGGCTATTATTTTGCCAGTGCACCGAGTCCTATTTTAATGACGATTGTAACGTTTATCATTGCTCTCATTCCATTTGGTACGCCATTTGTTTGGGGCGGTGTCTCACTTTGGTTATTGAGCCAAGGGCATACGGTTGAAGGTATCGGCTTAGCACTGTGGGGTATTTTAGTGATTAGCTGGGTTGATAACCTTATCCGTCCGATTGTTATTAGCGGTGCGACCAAAATTCCTTTTATTATTATCTTTATTGGGGTGTTGGGCGGTCTGACGGCTTTTGGTTTTGTGGGTTTATTTATTGGTCCTGTGGTACTAGCAATCGGACTTGCGGTATGGCGTGAATGGATATCACAGCATAAAAATGATCTGTTTGCCCAACAAGAAGAGCTGGATCAAGGTAAAAATTTGATTAAAGTGAATCAGCCGAGCCAAGACACACTTTTATAAGCGCGTTTATAGTAAAGCAATCATCTAAAGCGCTTCAAGTCATATATAAGATTATCCAGATTCAATGAAACGGTAGCGAATACGATGAAAAACAAGGTAGATACGATGAAAAATCTCACTATTGTGGCTGATAGTAATATCGCAAGCCTTGATGAGTTCTTTAATCCTGTAGCGCTGGGTCAAAATACTGAGCAACAAGTGCAGGTCATACGTGTTGCTGGTCGTGATATCAATGCACAATTAATGGCAGATGTGCAGCCTGACGTTTTGTTGATACGCTCTGTCACTTCAATAAATGAATCACTATTAAGTGATAATAATAGCGTCAAATTCGTTGGTTCTGCGACAATTGGTACTGATCATGTCGATCAAGAATATTTGGCAGAACGCAATATTACCTTTGCCAATGCCGCTGGCTGTAGCAAGCATTCAGTCGCACAATACGTAGTGACTGCTATATTAACTTTACGCCCACAGTATTGGCAGCAATCCACTAAGCCATTAACATTGGGTATCATCGGACTTGGTAATATCGGTAGTACGCTAGCTCAATATGCCAATGATTTAGGATGCAAAATATTGGGTTATGACCCTTTATTAGCCACATCCGATATCAATAATGCTAGTCTTGAGCAGGTATTGAGCCAAAGCGACATAGTAAGTTTACATGTCCCTTTAACGGATAAAAAAGATACGGATGCGCAAGGTGCAGTTAGCAACAGCATTAGCAATAATGTCAGCGACTATCCAACGCGTCATTTAATTAATGCAGAAACTTTGACACTGATGTCGCCGCATACTATGCTGATTAATAGCGCGCGCGGACCTGTGATTGATGCCGCTGCCCTAGAAGCCGATATCGATGCGACTGAACGCCAAGTGGTATTGGATGTGTTTGAACATGAGCCGCAGATTTCTGAGAGTTTGCTATCAAAGCTTGCTATTGCCACTCCACATATTGCTGGTTATACCTTAGAAGGCAAGCTGCGTGGCACGCAAATTATTTATGATGCCTTATGTGAAAAATTGGCAGTACTACCTGTATTATCGATGCATCAGTTACTACCACTCAATACTTATCTATGGTTTGAGCTAAAAGAACACCCAGACAGATTGCAAAAGTTTTATGATATTAGAAAAGACGATGCGGCATTAAGAAATAAAGTAACCAACGGTAAAGTTAAAGGTTCAGATTTTGATCAATTACGCCGTGATTACCATCTGCGCCGTGAATGGCAAGCACAAACAATCAGTGTGACTATTTAATTATCTGTTTTTACGATTTATGAGGCACTGTAACCAGTCATGAGTAAAGCCAATAATCAGCCTTTATCTAATCTAAGCTATGCCCCAACGATGACCCTTGCAATGGCGCAGCAGCGTGCAAAATTAATGAGTGTCATTCGTCAGTTTTTTGCCATACGTCAAGTATTAGAAGTGCAGACGCCGCTATTATCGCAAGCAGGCAATACCGATACCTTTTTGCAATCCGTAGCCGCACAGGTAACGTATCAAGACAAACCTTGTACTTATTATCTGCATACGTCACCTGAATTTGCTATGAAGCGTTTGCTTGCCAGCTGGCAGGTGCCCATTTATCAAATCTGTCCGGTCTTTCGAGATAATGAGATCGGGGCGCGGCACAATATCGAATTCACCATGCTGGAATGGTATCAGCCAAATTATAGTCTGGATGATCTAGCAGCAGAGCTTGGTGAGTTGTTAGAGCTGGTCTATGGTCATCCGATAATCATGAGTCATTATCGCTACGTTGATGCTTTTATGGATTTTGTTGGCATTCATCCGCTGACCGCTAGTCTAGCAGCATTACAAGCCGTGGCAGAAGACAAAGGTCTGATAGGATTTGATTTTAATAGTGCAGAGAGCTGCGATAGCGAACAAGACCGTCGTCAAAGTTGGCTAGATTTATTGTTTAGCCATGCTGTTGAGCCAAATTTGGGTCACGATTTGCCGACATTGATTATTGAATATCCGCCTGCAACTGCCGCTTTGGCAAAGACCGCTGTTGATAAAGAAGGTAATAAAGTTGCCAAACGCTTTGAGCTGTATATCAAAGGAATCGAGATTGCCAACGCTTATGATGAGCTAGCAGACGGGCAGGCGTTAAGAGAGCGGTTTGAACAGGACAACCAATTGAGAGCGCGGCATAACTTGCCACAAATGCCTATTGATGAGCACTTAATAGCAGCGTCTGATGATTTGATACCTTGTAGCGGGATTGCTGTTGGTTTAGATAGGCTGCTGATGGTGTTGACAGATGCAACGAGCTTAGAAGAAGTTATCTCATTTCCTAGTGGTTCGGCTTAGTCGCTCTTCGACAGATTTAACATAGTCGTTCCTTATTTTACAAGCCTATACTAAGAAAGCGAGTAAGCCTTTTGACTTACTCGCTTTTTTGTCTGTCCTTTTATTTAGAGCTAACTAGGGCGTGTCCTCAATTCAATTGATCATATCTAAACGGGCTAAAAATGGCTAAATTTTGCCAAACATCGTTAAATAGCTGGTTAATATCCCGATATTATCTGCGCTATTTTCCTCGTTTGACTGCAATTTATCTCATTTTTATCACCATTTTTGAAATGAGGACACGCCCTAGTACGGGGCGCCATTATAATTTTGCAATAGCCTCAGCAATGTTTGTATCACCATTATGCATACTAAATACGGTGTTAATGCTATTGTCTGCATTAAGTACAGCAGCTAGCGTAGTTGCGACATCTTCGATTGAGTTCTCACCGGAATTATCATCATTGATGGTAATTTTTCCAGTGGCAGTTCGCTCTTTTAACGCTCCTGCTTGTACGATGGTGTAATCCAGACTGCTATTATGGATTAACCACTGATCGGCGTAATGCTTGCAGATATAGTATTCTTTTAAATTTTCAATAGCTGAACTGTCCCATTTACTGGTGTCTAACGAAAAGACGGTACTTAGCATAATATAGCGTTTGATACCTTTATCTTGTACGGCTTGCATGGTCTTAACCGCCCCATGTAAATCGACTTCTAACACATCTTTACCACCAGAACCGGCGACGAAATAGACAGCATCGATATCTTGATCAATTTGCTGTTGAATTGCATCCTTGTTTGCAGTGATATCCAAATCTAATTGGCTATAATTATTATCTTGAAATAACTTTTCTTCTTGACGGGTGGTACCGATCACTTGATGGTTATCTGCTAATAGTTGCTTAACCAAATCAGTACCCACTCGACCACTTGCGCCAATTACTAAAATCTTCATAATCATTCCTGTTTTTATTCATGTTATCGTCGTTTGAAAAACGGATTTCTTTACACATCGAATATAGCGTAACAAGAAAAATCGGCACGCTTCGTTATGAAGCGTGCCGATTGCATAGTGTTTGGTTATAGAGTGTATACGGTTTGCAAGGAAGCAAAACGCGTATAATGATTTTGAAATAATAGAGAGAACGTTATTTATAAAAGATTAGCGTACCAATTTATTTAGCCCATCAGCAAAGGCTTTTTTATCACGATCGCCATAAGGTTTTTGTCCGCTCATTTCTTGCAGCTCAAGCACGCCAGTACCACGCATGGTGTCCATAAAATCACGCATATTGAGCTTCTGCTTGATATTGTTTTTGTCATAGATTACGCCGCGTGTCGTCAGTACCATGCCACCTTTGTCCAAAATATCATTGGCCAAAGGGATGTCACTGGTAATTGCCAAATCACCCGGCTGAATCTGCTCAACGATATAATCATCGGCTTTATCAAAGCCAGAGGGCACGACAGTCATCGTAAGCAGCGGCGATTTACGCAGCTTGATTGGCTGATTGGCGACAAATATTGCCATCGTCTGTGTGCGCTCAGCGGTCTTAATAATCAGGTCTTTGGCGATCAAAGGCACTGAATCTGCATCTACCCAAATCTGCATTATTTCTTAGCCTTCTCTACTTTAGAGTTGGTTGACTCAAAATTTTGTTGCTCATTATCATCATTTGCTAAGTTTTCTCTATTTTCAGCGTCAGCCTTTACTTTAGCAGTCGTTAAGCTATCTTCTGCCGTTGCCGGATTATTAATGGGTGTTACCTTTTTATCAAGACCGACTTTATTAGGCAGTACAGCGACCAGCCTTGCCAATGCAGGCTCTAAGTCTGCCACATCATTTGGCATCAAGGTAATATGGGCAATTTTACGGTCATCGCGCTCCGCTTTATGATAGCTGTGATAATGCACGCCATCAATATTGAGCACTGAACTGATATCAGGATATTGCCCCAAGACGTTAATCATAATTGCTGGATAGACGTTGTCAGTATCGCCTAGTGGCAGATTGACTACGGCACGAATATGATTCTCAAATTGGCTAGTGACAGCACCTTCAATACTCCAATGACCAGAATTGTGCACGCGTGGCGCTATTTCGTTGGCAAGTAGAGTATCATTGCCACGAGCATCTTTGGTCACAAATAGCTCAAGCGCCATCACACCAACATAGCCCAAATGGTTCATGACGTTGGTAATAGCATCGGTCGCTTGTTTGAATAAATGACTGGTACCAATAGCTGGTGCTTGGGTCTTGGCCAAGATACCCTGATGATGATGGTTTTCGACCAAATCATAACAGCGTACCTGACCGTTTTGACCTCGTGCGGCGATGATAGAAAGCTCACGACTAAAGTGAATAAAACCTTCAGCAATCAATGGCGCTGGCGTTTGCGTCAGTGAGCCTTTACCCGTAACTGCATCCTTTAGTTCTTGCCAAGCTGCTTTGATATCGCTGTCTTGTCTAATCACAAACTGACCTTTGCCATCATAACCGCCTCGGCTAGTTTTTAGGACAATAGGCAATCCAAGAGCATTACAAGCTTGCTGTAATTCCGCCTCTGAGCTAACGGACACAAAGGGTACCGTTGCGATATCAAGCGTATTAAACATCTGCTTTTCTTTTAAGCGATCTTGCGCAATATCTAGGGCAATCGTTGGCGGGAACATGCCTTGTTTGCTGCCAGATTTTGATAGATTTGCTAGTTGCTGAACGGTAGCAGTTGGGGTATTTTCAAACTCCAAAGTGAAGACGTCAGCTGCTTCAATAAAGGCGTCTAATTGCTCGCTGCTAAAAACGCGTCCATATAGACTGGCCGGACAGTCAGCGCTGTCTTCCAAAAACACACAGTGATAGCCCAATGGCATAGCCGCTTGTGCCAGCATCATGCCAAGCTGACCACCGCCTAAAATACCGATGGTGCGGATGGTTTGAGTAACAGGATAAGCGTTCGCTATGGTCATGGCAGGCTCTTTGATTCAGATAAACAAGGGGTTAAATGCTTCAATATATGAAAATATAAATGCATATGGGTATAAAAGTCTAACGAGTTAAAATAGGAAAAGGTGCATTGTATGCACCTTATATTTAGTAAAACTTATCTAAAAATAAATATCAAGTAAATCCGCTTATATTTAAAATGCACGATAAATATAATAATTATTTTCCAGTCGCTTAAGTTAAATACTAAGTATTAATAATACCGGGCGTTGGACTGGCAAGAATGGTGTCAGTTTGCGCTTGACGCATATTATCCAGCTTAGTTGCAATCGACTCATCATGTAATGCCAACACTTGAATCGCAAGCAGTGCCGCATTATAAGCACCTGCTGAGCCAATAGCTAATGTGCCAACTGCCACGCCTTTGGGCATCTGAACGATAGACAGTAAGCTGTCCCAACCACTCAGCATAGAGGATTTTACAGGGACACCAAAGACAGGTAGCGGCGTTTGACTGGCACACATACCGGGCAGATGAGCTGCTCCGCCAGCGCCAGCGATAATCACTTGCAAGCCGTTGCCTTTTGCGCTTTTAGCATAATCGAATAATCTATCAGGCGTACGATGTGCTGAAACCACTTCACATTCAAAGGCGATATCAAAGTCTGCAAGCAATTGTGCTGCTGCGCTCATGGTTGCCCAATCAGACTGCGAACCCATGATAATGCCAACTTTAGGTTGACCAACAGGGGAGGTGATAGGTGCGTTCTGATCAGTAGCGTTAACCGTCGCTGAGATGATGCTCATGCTTTGATATCCTCAAAAAGACCATCATACAAAAATTTTGCTGTATTCGTAAAGCCAAGTTTGCGCTTTAATGCCAAATCACGCATATAAAACATCATACATCTCAAAGATAGCCAAGTATGCGAGCCTCTTAGTCATGATGATATTGTATAAAACGACTGGTCTTTAACGGTAAAGGCTGCTCACTATCGAGCTGATAACAGGTCAGATAACCGCTATCGATGGCTGCCGAATAATCGGTACAGACCACTTGTGGACTGAGCGGCTCAGGCTCGCCCGTTAGCCAGTAATGTCCGACAAATACAGGTTTGTGGGTTTTCAGAGTGAAGTCAATATTTTCAGCCAATACATCTTTAGGAATTTGTGCCAATGCCGATAAAGGTGCGCGCGCTACTTCATGCAGACTGCGTGTATTTAATTGATCAAGCCACCAGCGTACTCGTACGCGCGTGCGCTTGGTGCCTTCTTTATCGACCATCACTAAGCCTTTAGGCAGCGGCGTTTCAACGCCTTTTAATACGCGCTCTAACGCATCAAATTCTACAGTATCTTCTCTAGAGGTCGAGATCAGCCCATAGACTGTCAGGCAATTACTCTCTGTCAATAACGGCTGCAATATCGCCATGCTGTCGACATCCCAACAAGCATGTACAAAGCAGGCATAGTCGGTTTCAAGCCACAAAGGAATCTCATATAGGCGTCGTAGCCAATATTCATGTGTCTCTGAACCACAGGGTACTTCTGCCAAAAAAGCCTCATGCTGGCGGGTATGTATCTCATTATGTGAGCGCAGATATTGACTAGTATCATCAGGATCGAGGGTGGCAAAGGCGAGAGCATTATATTCATGATTGCCCATCACCGCATCAGCGACATCGGCATCGAGCATAGCAAAAACGATTTCTAATGTCGCTACCTGCTGTGAGCCGCGATCAATCAAATCCCCAATAAATAGCGCACGATGACCAGAAGGCGGCACAAAGTACTGACCATTATGGACATAACCCAATTGCTGTAACAATCCAACCAGTTTGTCTGCATAGCCGTGAATATCGCCGATAACATCTATAATCATAATAAATTTTCAAATCTTAAATATAAAAGGGCGTAAAAAGCGGTTTTATGAAAATAATAGCCACTGTTATCCGCGTTTACTTGATTCGTTACTGCTATTTTCAGTCAATTTTTTCAAAACCCAGGTGACAACAGCGCATTTAGAAAATGTGGTAGTACTTTTGGCTCTAAAATGATGGTGGCTATCACCCCAAATGCGCCACCCCACATATGGGCCATATGATTGATGTTTGAGCCGCCGCGTTTATCAGAATAGATACTGTAAGCGACGTAGGCTACTGCAAATAAGATAGCGGGAATAGGGATGATCGCAAACAGATAGATTTTTTCCCAAGGAGCAAGCAATATAAACGCAAACAATACAGCAGAGACACCGCCTGATGCGCCAAGGCTTAAATAGCTGGCACTTTGCTTATGCTTAATATAACTTGGAATCATCGCAACAATAATAGCCAGTACATAGAAAAGCAGAAAGCCATAACCGAACAAAAACTTCTGGTATAAGCCTTCAATGGCACGACCAAAAAAGTATAAAGTGAACATATTAAAGAGCAAGTGCATGCTATCAGCATGGATAAATCCATGAGTCACAAAGCGATCCCATTGACCATTGTTCACTGCTGGGGGATAAAAAATCAGTCGATTAAACACTGCTTTGTTTTGCCACGCCAATAGACTGACAATAACCGTAATAATAATGATAAGCGTCGTCTGGTTAAACAAAGGATAGTCCTTAGGTTGGGTCTGATAGATAGCAGTGATAAGTAAGGCAATACTTATAACATAGGTTGTGTTGGTTATTGTCATCCAAATATGAATAATAAACAGTTACGTATTCATCTTAATAATAGTAGCAGCGATTATCATGCAAAAACCAATATGGGACAAAATTGTGCTTTAATGCTTGTTTATATTGAATAATATAACATCGTACGAGTGACAGTGAGTAATGCTTCGTATACTGACAGTAACGACTGATGCTATGACCAATCAAAATATATCGACTATATATGTAACATTAACGCTGACAGAGGCAGTAACTTATGAGTATCATCGATCAACTAGAGCAAACGGTGACCCGAGCTATATTGGGTAACAATGATAGCGTCTCCCATGTCAGCTTATTGGAACAATTTTATGCGATTTTGGCATCGCGTTTGGCATTGCCACATATCTACTCACAGTTATTGCGTATTGATGCCACCGTTATCACTGAAAATGTCGCACAACCGCCGTTATTTGAGCAACTTTGGCAAACCGCAAGCTTACGTCGGTTGATGATTCAAGAGCTGGCATCGACCCATCATATTGATGAGTTTACGACCATGCAGCTACTGATGAATGCCGCGCCACTGGCCTATCAAGAGTTAAAAATACTGGCTAATGGACAATTTTTGCCAGCCTTTTTGCAAGGTGAACAAGCCTCATTGCGCCCTTATTTGCCGATATGGTCCGCACCTATCATTGGCGCGCCGCAGCATACTGATGATGAGCTGTTTCAGAGCCAGAGAGTATTGGCAGGGACTGTGATACCAACTGTTGCTTTAAATAACTACAAGCCCGCTGCTGTCGATATTATCGCTTCACCGACTTTCACAGCAGAATCGCCGATACCAACTTTAGATGAGCGTCTCAGCACTGATTCGATTCATGTCAGTCCAGCAGAGCATCATTTGGCAGAAAATAGCAGCCTACGCCGAGAAAAAACACGTACCCGTAATCAACGTAATGACATGTTGCTATGGACATTTGTATTACTAGGGGCAGTGACCGCTATTGGACTTGTGTGGGCATTATTAATCAAGCCAAATGACACGCCGCCAGTAGAGGCTGCGGTTACAATGCCAGTTGTCGTGCCGCCTGTGATTGAACCGCCAGTACAAGTGGTAACGCCAATTGAGCTCATAGTTGGGGTGGATAACAATGGCAGTCTTTATACTTGTAGTGGGTCAGTGGGCGATGTCGCGCTACAAAGCCTATTACAACAGGCGCTCAATACTAGCTTTGGTGAGCAGGCAGGGATGTGTCAGTTAACTGTCAAAGAAAGCGTTGCCAGCAGCGTTGCCAATATGCCAATAGAGGTATTACCTAATGTGCTAACATTATTGAGAGCAGCGCCGTTTGCGCGCTTACAATTACAAAATGATCGCATCACGGTAGAGGCGCCAGATGCTATGCAGCTACAGCGCTTAATGACAGATATGCGTACATTGCTACCATCGATGATGATTGAGAGTACTGCGCCACTACCATTACCTAGCAACCCTAATGATATGAATAATGGTATCGTGGAGCAACAAGGTATGGCGACCAATAATTTTAATAATCAATTTGAGAATGTGCCTGCCAATAACAATGCTAACAACAACGCTAATAATGTGGAATATCAAGCGCCAGACGATGAGACCAACGATAGTGTGATGCCAGCACCTGTCAGAAATAATAATACTAATAATTTTAATAGCGCGCCTTCAGGTTTAAATGGCTCTATCTCTTTATCTGAAGTTGACGACATGGCAAAAAATGTCATTGTGGTTGAACCTGCTCAAGTCAGATGATAAGTCACTATCATTTTAAATGACTATAAAACGTTAAAAAGTGTCTTATATTTTATAAGGCACTTTTTTGTTTTCACTAATAAGCAGTTTTTTAGGCAATATTTGATTGGCCCTGTTTTAATATTGCAATTTAACGTTGAGCTGAATATAGATTCGCAATTTTTACTTTATAGGCATCATAGTTACGAGTAACAACTGAAATATTACTTATTGTAGCATTTGCACAACAGCGCGTTGATTGTGAACGCCTTCTTAATACTTTTATAATGACGAAAGCTGAATCTGGTCATTGCCCACTTTATAGCGTGGCTAGGTGTTATTTCAGACGATTAAATTTTAGATTACTACTGTTATAGATTAGCACTGACATAACGCGCTTTTTTTGAGCGCGTAAACGATACAAAACAAGTCACATAAAATAATGATGAATCGAGGAAGGATGTTATGGATATTATTAGTCATTTGACACGGACAGTCAGTCCAGCGGTACTTGGAGACGATCACAATCCCGCCAAGAAAAATTTACTTGAACAGTTTTATGCTATTTTTGCGGCGCGTCTAGCAGACAATCAGACCCATGACCGTTTTGCCAATGAAACGATTGCTCGTGATGATCAAGGTTTTTATGATCGTGTATGGACAGAAGACGCACATCGCGATCAAATCGCTCGCGAGCTTGCTGGTAAGCATAACGTCGATGTTACGGCTGCTCGTGGCTTAATAGCCATGGCAGCACCGCTTGCTTATCATGAAATCAAAAGTTTGGCAGGCACGACTCCAGTACCGCAATTTTTAAACGAAAATATTGACAGTTATCAGCGTCATATTCCCGTATGGGCAACGGCTGTATTGCCTGTTGGCGTGATTGCTGCTGCTCCTATTTCTACTGGTACGCATATATCAGATACTGTGAGCACCGCGCCGCTACAGCGCGAAGCAGAAAAAGATGGCAGCTTTATGAAGGCGCTGTTACCTATTATTGGATTGATTATTTTAGGGGCTTTAGCTTGGGCGCTATTAAGAGGCTGCCAAGATAAGCCTGAGCCAGTCGGCAAGCCTGTTGTGACAGAGCAACAAGCAGCGGATAGTGATGGGCAGGTAGTTGCAGGTGATATTACACCAGCATCCTTGCGTATTGCTACTGGTGAAAATAGTGAGCTATATGCATGCCGTATGGATGTGGGTAATGACACGCTACAGAGCAATGTCATGACTGCGCTGACTGGCGTGTTTGGTGATGCCGCCAATAATTGCCGTGCAGATATCGATGATAACTTCTCAATTGATATGCCAGCGACTGCGCAGCTTGCCACTATTTTACCTATTTTTAAAAATGTCCCAAATGCCAGTATGTTGGTTAAAGGCGATACGATTACGGTCAATGCTGCTGATACTGCCGCCTTAACCAAATTGGTATCTGATTTACAAGCTGCTGCGCCAGCGATGACAGTTATTGCTGAAGGTCCACTGAATGAGCAAACTGAGATTGCTGATAGCTTAACAGCGTCTGAGGCGGCAATGGATAACTTGGGTCAGAACCCCGATCCTCGTGATGTCGCTCGCGCCTTAAGTCTACAAGTGGTCAATTTTGAAGTAGATAAAGCGGTGATTCCTGACGCCAATAAAGCGCTATTAGATCGCGCTGTGAAGCTAATGGAGCAAGTGCCCAATATGACACTGATGATTATTGGTCATACTGACAAAACAGCGGATGCTGCTTATAATCTAAAGCTATCAGAAGAGCGTGCGCAGGCTATGAAGGCGTATTTGGTCGCGCAAGGTGTTGATCCTAGCAAGCTTATGACCAAAGGTATGGGTGAGACCGATCCTATAGCGGACAATACGACAGACCAAGGTCGTTTCCGTAACCGCCGTATCGAGTTTGTGGTCTATGACGAAACGACTACAGCTAATGATGGCTTAGCGATTAATAGTGATGCGCTTGATCCAGACCTAAATCCATTAGACAGCGATAACGATGATTTAATGCCAGATGCTGATGATGCTAGCCGTGGTACGGCATTGGATCCAGCTGCAACCAATTAAGCGAAGCGTTAAGATACATTGAATTAAACTATAAATCAGAAAAACCGCCTCTTAATCAAGGTGCGGTTTTTGTTTTATCTATTCTTCTATATCAAATTAACTTGATTGCCACGTATTAGATGTAACTGGTTGGGTCTTTTAGCTCAAGATTAGCGGATGCCTTAGAGTCTAATTGAGTAGGAAAAAACGTCTGTGAAATATTCTCTTTTGCTTGTTGCCAATAGTCAAACTGCTGACAAGTCGATTCAAGGTTGCCTTGCCAAGCGGGTATCTGTCCACACATGGTTTTGATGCGTTTTTGATTGGGATAGGGCAACTCTTGCGCCGCTTTTGCTGCTTCATGAGCCGCGACGCGATCATTACAAACCAAAGCAATATCACAGCCAGCTTCGATCGCTGCTTTGACGCGCGCACTGACATCACCCGCAGCTTTTGCCCCTGCCATAGACAAGTCATCAGAAAATAACACCCCTTCAAAATTCAGCTGCTCACGAATAATGTCTTTGAGCCAAATCTTAGAAAAACCCGCTGGTTTATTATCTACTTGCGAAAAAATCACATGTGCTGGCATCAAAGCATCAAGCCAAGGCAACGTTTGCGCAAATGGCTGCATATCACTGTTCATAATCTCATCTAAGCTACGATCATCGATGGCTTCAGCAACATGCGAGTCGGGGGCTATTGCACCGTGACCAGGGAAATGCTTGCCCGTCGTTGCCATCCCAGCCGCCTTCATACCGCGCATAAATTGTGCTGCCAAAGCAGTGATAGCTTGCGTCTCATGGTGGAAGCTGCGATCACCGATCACTTGGCTGATACCATCTCTATCGAGCACCGGTGCAAAGCTCAAATCAATGCCCACTGCTAATACTTCAGCTGCCATTAAATAACCACAATCATATGCACAGTCTAGAGCGCGATTGGGGTCTTGGTTAAATAACTCACCAAGTCTTCCCATCGCTGGCAGTGGTGTAAAACCGTTACGCAATCTGGCAACGCGTCCGCCTTCTTGATCGACCCCAATCAGAATGTCAGCGTTGTGACAACGTATGTCGTCACACAGCGCGCGCACTTGGGCGGCATCGGTGACGTTTCTGGCGAATAGTATGACCCCACCAACTTGTGCTTGTCTAATTAAGCTGACATCTTCAGCCGTCAGCGCGGTACTATCGATATCAATCATTAAAACACCATACATTGGGTGATCCTTATGAGGTTATATATTGTTATATGCTACGTTAAACTAAAAAGTCATAAGAAATGACATCTATTATTCATCGCTATCAGGGGCTTATTATGACAGTAATTGCGAGTCCAGCATAATGTATCACGGGAATTTATTTGAAGGCATTTTAATACATTGACCGATATTCGTTAAATGGATACATCTGGTTTATGTAGTAGGAAACTTGGTATGAGCGCGCACAGCGTGTAAGATTGTTTATACAGTTTGAGACAGAGCTATATTCATGCCCATGCTAGTATTGATTGGTTTTTTAACGATAAAACCAACATAATCCTTACGCACATATAAGCTTTTAGTGCTAGCGTAACGCATGGTTTAGTGTTAAATATAAGAGAGTAAAAATAGCTGGATTTTATGGACAGCCATTTATAGATATTTTTTGATTTTGCTAAAAACAGAGCATACTTTTCACTTAAAATAATTAGGTAGATATGATGAAAAAACAACCAGCACAGTGGTTACTCAGTGCAGCGTCAGTGGGCATCGCAGGTTTAATTCTTACCCAGAGCTACGGCACTGCAGTAGCTGATACCAATACCGAAGGTTTTAAACAGACGCCTGAGCAACAGGTTACCACGCGCCAAGTAGCGGCATTGCTGGATCGCAGTCATTATCTTAATCAGCCACTGGATACAGCGACTGGTCGCGAGATTTTTTCTATGTATATCGATAGTCTCGATCCAAATCATACGTTGTTTTTGCAATCTGATGTCGATGAGTTTAAGAAAAAGTATGCCGATGAATTTGGTGCGCGTTTAAAGCGTGGTGATTTGTCTGCTGGGGTAGAAGTATTTGAGCGCTATCGTAAACGCTCAAATGAGTATTTTGCCATGGCAAAAAAGATGCTAAAAACGGATATCAATTTGACCAGCAAGGATAACATTGTCCTTGACCGTGAAAAACTCAATCATTTTAAAACCAAAAAAGAGCAGCGCGACTATTGGGCAAGTCAGTTGAAGTTTCAGTTGATGAGTATTACTTTGGGTAAGGAAGACGAAAAAGCAAAAGAAAAAGTCTTTTTAGACAACCCGGATATCACGCGTGGTCAAGATTTGGTCCGTAATGATGAGCGCACGCCAAGTGAGATTTTACTGAATCGCTTATCTCGTCAGCAAGAGCAATTTACCCGTCTCAAAGATGATGAGATTATGGAAACCATTTTAAACACGGCGATGCTGACCTACGATCCTCACAGTAATTATTACGCGCCAATTCAAGCCAATGAGCTGCAAATACAATCTAGCCTACAGTTAGAAGGGATTGGGGTATCTATCCGCCCTGACCGTAAAAACCCAGACTATACGCGTATTGTGACCTTAGTCGATGGCGGTCCGGCAGCTAAATCCGGTCAAATTAAGCCTAACGATTTAATTATTGGTATTGCCAAAGATGGCGAGACTATGACTGATGTGGTCGGCTGGTCAACCCGTGAAATCGTCAGTTTGATTCGTGGTAAACGCGGTACATCGGTGACGATTAAAGTTCGTCAGCCTAATACCCCTGATGCCAGTGCTCGTAATGTGACTGTGGTTCGAGATATTATTGCACAAGAAGAATCAGGCGTCACTCAGCGTGTTGTTGAAGTTCAGCGTCCAAATATCGATAAAACTCCGAAACGTATCGGTGTTCTTGAAATACCAAGTTTTTATTTGAACTACCGAGCCCGCCGTAATGGTGAAGATTATCGTAGTGTCAGTATCGATACCGAAAAAGCATTGAAAGAGTTAAATAAAAAGAATATCGATGGCTTGGTCGTTGATTTGCGCAATAATCCAGGTGGCTCACTAGATGAAGTTGCCAAGATGCTTGGCTTCTTTATTAAGAGTGGTCCGCTAGTACAGATTCGTGATAATCGTGGCAATATTCAAGTCTACCGTGATGATGACGGTGGTGAGCAGCTATATGATGGTAAGGTAGTCGTTTTGACCAATCTTGCATCTGCGTCAGCAAGTGAAATTTTTGCCGCCGCTATTCAGGATTATGGACGTGGCTTGGTAGTCGGTAGTACTACAACAGGCAAAGGCTCAGCGCAAATCCAATTAGACAGCTTGGCGCTTGGTTCTGCGACATTAACGCAGCGTAAATTCTATCGTATCACCGGTGGTAGTACGCAGAATAAAGGCGTGGTCCCTGATATTGAATTGGTCAACATCTATGACGATGCAACCTTTGGCGAGCGCGCACAGAAAAAGGCGCTGCCTTGGGATACAATTAAGACTGCACCGTATAAGCCCGAAGGTAAATTCACGTCGAATACCTTGGCGACTCTTAACCAACAGTCGAAAATCCGCCAACAAAAAAATCCGCAGTTCGTTTATTTATCAACGCTCAATGATATCCGTAATATGGAAGATGAGAAAAAACCAGTTGCGCTCGATATCAATAAACGCCGTGCCAAAATGCAGCTAATAGAAAAACGCTCCCTAGAGGCTGAGAACAAGCGTCAGATTGCAACTGGTGAGCGTCCTTATGCCAACTGGAATACTTATCAAGCGGCAATGGATGCAAAGTTTGAAGAGCGCAGTCAGATGAAGGCTGCTGAGCGCCCAGAGCTACCAGAAGATGAAGCTTTCATTAATGAAGCGGCTTATATTATGCTCAGTGCTGAGCCAACAAAGCTGAGCAGTCCTGAAGAAAAGCTATAAAAATTATTGTAGACTATTATTTATTCAGCTGCCCAAACTTTACGAAAATTGTACGTAAGCATATGCTTACAAGGATTGACGTTTAGACCTCTTACTTAGTATGGGTCAATCTGCGATTATACATCTACGGCACGATTGAACTGAAAGGTTCAGAGGTACTAGGGATTGGTATCTG
>Ga0136557_1000180_pt1 | contig 52494 bp, 49 predicted proteins | sample AntRauTorckE6832_FD_104796 | JGI IMG/M metagenome (GOLD analysis project Ga0136557, IMG submission 104796) | Saline lake microbial communities from Rauer Islands, Antarctica - Metagenome Torckler E6 #832 | ecosystem: Environmental > Aquatic > Non-marine Saline and Alkaline > Saline | place...
CGTACCAGACGACGAAGCGGACGAAATTCGTGCTCTGTTCGAACAACACGAGGTGCGCTATTACGAAACGCCGCCCAGTCGCTGGGGGATCAGCATGGGCGGCTTCTGGGCTCATGACGATGATGAGGCGGAACGGGCCCGGGTATTGTTGAAACAGTATCAGGCTGACCGTCTGCAGCATCAGCGGGAGGCTTTTGAGGCCAGGCAGGAACGGGGCGAGACCGGTTTCTGGTACCACTTCCGACAGAGGCCGGTTTCTGTGCTGGCTGCTATTCTTGCTATCGCGGTTATTCTGGGGCTGACAGTCCTGCCTTTCACAGGTATTGGCTGAACCTGCAAAGCCCCAACCTTTGACGATCACCAGCAGGCGTTTTATGGCAGAGCTTTTTTACAAGAATAATAAAACGGGTTTGACGCGGGATCTGATTGAGGCCCTGGTACCGATTTTCGACCAGGCCAGTGCCGGCGCGATTTCGGTTGATACAGATGGGCAGATCACCTGGATCAACCAGAGCTATGCCCAATTGTTAGGCATCGCGGATACCTCCGACGCCATAGGCCAGGATGTTCGCCGGGTTATTCCCCATACCCGCATGCCGGAAGTGATTGAAAGCGGCAAACCGCTGTTATTGGACATAATGGAACATCAGGATCAACAGTTGGTGGTGACTCGCCTGCCATTTTATGACGATAACGGGGAAGTCGTCGGCGCGGTTGCTTTTGTTCTTTACGACGACCTTCAGCCCCTGACGCCTCTGGTCTCCAAGTTTCGGCGGCTGCATCAGGATCTTGCCGCAGCCCGCAAGGCGTTGGCGAAAAAAGACCGTGGCACCCGATACGACCTGGCGGACTTTGTCGGAGCCAGTCCGGCAGCCCTGGAAGTCAAACGGCGTGCCCGCCTGGCCTCGGCACGGGATGTCTCGGTTTTATTGTTGGGGGAAACCGGTACAGGCAAGGAGGTGCTTGCTCAGGCCATCCATGCGGCCTCTACCCGAGCGGAAAAAGCATTTGTCGGGGTTAATGTTGCGGCTGTTCCGGAAAATCTTCTGGAAGCTGAGTTTTTCGGCGTTGCGCCCGGGGCCTATACCGGTGCGGACAAGCGGGTGCGGGAAGGGAAGTTTCAGCTGGCCAATGGCGGCACTCTGTTTCTGGATGAAGTGGGCGACATGCCACTGCAGATGCAGGCAAAGCTGTTACGGGCCCTGCAGGAAGGCGAGATTGAAGCATTGGGCTCAAACCGGGTGATCAGCGTGGATGTGCGGGTGATCGCTGCAACCAGCCGGAACCTGGAAACCATGATTGCAGAAGGCAGTTTTCGCTCTGATCTGTACTATCGCCTGAATGTATTGGAAATTTGTATTCCGCCGCTGCGAGAGCGGGTAGCAGATCTCGGGGTTCTCAGTGAAGCACTGCTGGGGGAAATCTGGGACGGCCAGAACCAGCGGCGTGAAATCACCGACTCCGGAGTGGCGGCTTTGGCAAGTTACCACTGGCCGGGCAATATCCGCGAGCTGAGAAACGTACTGGAACGGGCAATGACGATGGCCGAAACCGACGACCTGCTGGATGCGGACGCGATTTTCAGAGTCTTGCCACGGGTTGCCGAGAATCAACAGGCGCCGGTTGCCATGGCGTTCACCCGGCCGCTGGCCCGGGTGGTTGCAGACGCAGAGGCAGAGGCTATTGAGCAGGCGCTGGTTGCCTGTCGGGGTAATCGGACCCGGGCTGCCCGATTGTTGGGTATTTCCCGCTCTGTGCTCTATGAAAAGCTGGCCAAAATGTCCTGAAATCCGGACAGTTGTTCGAATATCCAGACACTTATAGGTGAATTTACCTATGTGTGTCCTGTTTTTCGGACACTCAGTCCTGAGAATTGCTTACCAGACGTTTTTAACCTGATGATAATAAAGAAAAAGAGTTGACTGGCATGGGACCTGCTATTGCTGGCAATTAGTACGTCAGAACAATGTACAAAAACAAGACTGACGATCATTGTTGGATCCCCGATATCACTCCGTCCGTCTGTCCCTGCATTTTCTGGCGATACTCAGACCAGGCCTTTCATGTTGTAGGTCACAAGGTCACACACAATAACAATGCCAGGAGACATGCCAATGAAACTTCTCAAAGCCCTGACCGGTGTTGCCGGCGCGCTCGCTCTGACCACGGGTTCCGCTTTTGCAGACGATCTGCGATGGAAAATGCCAGTCGCGTTCGCCACCAACCTGCCCGGTCTCGGTTCGCCGGCTGCCTGGGTCGCGGATAACCTCACCACCGCTTCTGATGGCAGCATTCAGGTTCGCGTTTACGAGCCCGGCAAGCTTGTTCCTCCCTTTGATATCCTGCAGTCCGTTTCCGACGGTAAGGTTCAGGCCGGTTACACCTGGATCGGTTACGACCAGGGCAAAGTCCCGGCGATTCCCCTGTTTGCTGCTGTACCCTTCGGCATGAAGCCACCGGCTTACATTGGTTGGTATTACTACGGTGGCGGTCATGAAATGCTGCAGGAAACCTACGCTAACAAGGGTTTCGATGTGCATGCCCAACTGTGCGGTATTATCGGGCCTGAAACAGCGGGCTGGTATTCGAAACCCATCAAAACACTGGAAGATTACGAAGGCCTGAAGATTCGCTTCGCTGGTCTGGGTGGCAAGGTTCTGGAGAAACTGGGGGCTTCCGTCACCATGATGCCCGGTGGTGAGCTTTACCAGGCGCTGGAGAAAGGCACCATTGATGCAACCGAATTCTCCATGCCTGCGATCGACCAGATCCTCGGCTTCAACCAGGTGGTGAAGTACAACCTGTTCCCGGGCTGGCACCAGCAGTTCACGGCCCAGTACATGCTGATCAACAAGGACGAGTGGAACCGAACCACCGAAGCGCAGAAGGCGCTGGTTGAGGCTTCATGCACCGCTGCTACCACCCGTGGCCTGGCCGAAGGCGAGTACAAGAACGGCAAGGTGCTTGCTGAATTCCAGGACAAGGGGGTTCAGGCTGACCAGATTCCCCGCGATGTCCTTAAAGAGCTGAAGGCGGTCACTCAGGAAGTGCTGGAAGAAGAAGCGTCCAAGGATGCCGACTTCAAGCGTGTTTACGAAAGCCAGCAGGAGTTTATGGAAACGTACAAGATATGGGATACACGCGCCTATGTTCCGGCTGATCTGTAAAGTCGGGGCTGACCTTGAACACCGGAAGTAATTCCGGTGTTCTGTGATCAAGACTGGATGGCCCTTCGGGGCCATCCTTGTTTCACGACAGGCTTTCTGAACGAGGAACTGTTGTATGGCCGTGTCTGGAAAAGACTCACCGCGGGATGTGCGGGCCTCGGTGTCCGACGCCGGTAAATTTATTCATCACCACACGGAGTTTCCAACAACCTGGCTCAGTCAGGGTGTGGACCGGGTGGTTTCTGCGATTGGCAAGAGTGCTTCCTGGCTTTGGGTTGTGGTTACTGGTGTGATCATTTACGCAGTGGTTGGCCGCTATGCTTTTGGTGCTGGCTCTGTGATGCTGGAAGAAGTCCAGTGGCACCTGGCCGGCGCAGGCTGGTTATTGGGGCTGGGCTACACGCTGGTGAGCGACGATCATGTACGGGTGGATGTGCTCCACGAACGTCTGTCCCTGAAAGGCCAGGCCTGGGTTGAACTGTTCGGCCTGGTGTTCCTGTTGTTGCCGTTTCTCGGCCTGGCGGTCTACGAAATGATTCCCTACGCCTACAGCTCCTGGCAACAGGGCGAAACCAGTGCGGCACCCGCCGGACTTTCGCACCGCTGGGTGCTCAAGGCCGTTCTGGCACTGTCGTTTGTTCTACTGATTCTGGCTGCGTTGTCGCGCCTGCTGAAAGTAACGGCACTGCTTTTCGGTTTTCCGAAGCCAATCCGCGTCGAATCCCCGAATAACAAGAAAAAGGATGCGTCCTGATGGAGCTTGAAACCCTTTTTGTAATCGGCATGTTCCTCACGTTCGGGGCGTTGTTGATGACCGGTTTTCCGGTGGCCTGGGTGCTGGGTGGTACTGCGGTTATCTGGACGGTAATCGGTGTGGTGGCTGTTGAAAATTTTGGTGCCAATCTCTGGTTTGACTACCCCTCCTCCATGGGGCTTGTGCCCGAGCGAATATGGAAGGTTGTAAACAGCGAAACCCTTGTGGCTCTGCCCATGTTTATTTTTATGGGCATCATGCTTGATCAGTCGGGTGTCGCCGAGCGGCTGATGAATGCGATGGTGAAACTGTTTGGTGCCGTTCGCGGGGGCTATGCCGTAACGGTCATTGTCATTGGCGTGTTGTTGGCAGCCACCACCGGCATCATCGGGGCTTCCGTGGTGCTTCTGGGTATGCTCTCCCTGCCTGTGATGATGGCAAACAAATATGACAAGGGATTTGCCGTAGGCACTGCCTGCGCGACAGGCACCCTGGGGATCCTGATCCCGCCATCCATCATGCTGGTGCTTATGGCAGACCGCCTGGCGGTGCCAGAGGCTTCTGTCGGCGATCTGTTTATGGGGGCGTTCTTCCCCGGTTTGATGCTGGGTGCGATGTACGTGGCCTATGCCATTATTCGTCCCCTGTTGCAGCCTCACATTGCGCCGGTGCCTGAAGGTACAGAGAAAGTATCCTGGATTATTGTCTGGGAGGTGGCCAAGGCAGTGGTGCCCACGGCTGCGCTGATTCTTGGCGTACTTGGTTCTATCTTTGCGGGTATCGCCACGCCCACGGAGGCTTCCGGCGTCGGTGCCCTGGGCGCCCTGCTTCTGGCCCTGATGGCCAGGCGCCTGAATCTGAAAGTGCTCAACTCGTCATTGCAACAGACTACCCGTACGTCTGCTTTCATCTTTGCGATTTTCCTGGGTGCGACGGCATTCTCGGTGGTGCTCCGAGGCCTGGGTGGCGACCGGGTCATCGAAGATGCGCTGTTGGGACTGCCATTCGGCCCCTATGGCGTGGTGCTGACCATTCTGTTCGCGGTGTTCCTGCTCGGCTTCTTCCTGGACTGGGTCGAGATTACCCTGATCATCCTGCCGCTGGTGGCGCCGGTGGTTCAGACACTGGGTTTTGACCTGGTGTGGTTCACCATCCTCTTTGCCATGTGCCTGCAGACGTCGTTCCTGACACCACCGGTAGGCTTTGCCCTGTTCTACATCAAAGGTGTGGCACCGCCGGAAATCAACGTAACGGACATCTACAAGGGTGTTATACCGTTCATCATCATTCAGCTGGTGGGACTGGCGATCGTATTCCTGGTGCCCGAGATTGCCACCTGGCTGCCGGGCGTTGCTTACAATTAAGGAGATCATGAAATGCGTCTAGAAAACCAAGTCGCCCTGATTACCGGGGCGGGACGTGGCATCGGCCGGGCTATTGCCGAACAGTATGGCCGTGAGGGTGCGCGGGTTGCCGTGGCTGACCTCACCCTTGAGAGTGCCCGGGAGGCTGTTGATGCCATAGAACGGGCCGGTGGCACTGCCATGGCCCTGGAAATGGATGTCACCAACGAGCACGCCGTTGACCGCGGGTTTGCCGCTATCATGGAAAAGTGGGGCGAGCTTGATATTGCGCTTGCCAATGCCGGAGTGCAGCACATTGATCCGGTGCACAAGCTCAGCTTTGCTGACTGGAGCAAAGTGATGAGTGTCCATCTGGACGGTGCATTTCTGGTCACCCGGGCTGCCCTGAAGCAGATGTATGCCAGTGGCGGCGGCACCATGCTCTACATGGGGTCGGTCCACTCTCTGGAAGCCTCTCCGCTGAAGGCGCCTTATGTGGCAGCGAAACATGGCATGCTGGGGTTGTGCCGGGCAGTGGCGAAAGAAGGCGCGGAGCATGGGGTGCGCAGCAATATCATTTGCCCCGGTTTTGTCCGAACACCGCTGGTGGACAAGCAGATTCCTGAACAGGCCAAAGAACTGGGTATTTCCGAAGAGGAGGTGATCAGCAAGGTGATGCTGAAGAACACTGTCGATGGCCAATTCACGACCCTGGAAGACGTTGCTGAACTTGCGGTGCATCTGGCGGCTTTTCCCTCGGCGGCATTGACCGGACAATCCATTGTGGTCAGTCACGGCTGGCACATGCAGTAATTCCACGGAGAGACGGATGCACAATACCGAACAATCCCCCGTAGTCTGGACGCCTTCGGAGCACACCATTGCGCATTCGCGCATGGGGCTTTTCAGGGCCTGGCTGGAACAGCAGGGTTTTGGTCCCTTTGCCGATTACCATGCCCTGCATCAATGGTCGATCAACGAGCTGGACACCTTCTGGCAGAAGGTCTGGAATTACTGTGGGCTGGTCTGTGATACCCCCGAGGACAAGATACTGGGCAAGCGCGACATGCCGGGCGCCGAATGGTTTCCGGGCATGCGGCTGAACTTCGCAGCGAATCTCCTGCGCTTGGCGGAAGGCGACCATGCCGATAAAGAGGCTGTCGTGGCCTACTGCGAAACCCGCCCGCTACTGCGCAAAACCTACGCCGAACTGAAAGCCGACACAGGCGCTCTGGAAGCCTTCCTGCGCAGCAAAGGTATTGAGCCGGGTGACCGGGTGGCCGGTGTGGTTACCAACGGCTACGAAGCATTGGTCGGTATGTTGGCGGCCACCAGTATGGGCGCTGTCTGGAGCTCGGCTTCACCGGATTTCGGCATCGGCGCCATCAATGACCGCTTCGGCCAGATTGAGCCGACTGCGCTGATTGTGGTGAACGGCTACGGTTATGGCGGCAAGATACTTGCCCGGCAGGAAGATTTTGCCGAATTGGTTGCCGGTCTGCCGTCACTGAAAACCGTGGTCAGCATACAGCAACTGCCAGACCAGGCCCCGATTACCGGCAACCGCGTCACCACCTGGGATGAAGCGCTGCGTTTCGGCAAGGGGCAGCCCCCGTCTTTTACGCCGGTAGAGCCGGACCATCCGGTGTATATCCTGTATTCGTCCGGCACTACCGGCAAACCCAAGTGCATTGTTCATGGCACCGCCGGACTGCTGGTCAATCACGCCAAGGAACTGATGTTGCACGGGGATGTCGGCCCGGAAGATCGCTTCCTGTACTTCACCACCTGTGGCTGGATGATGTGGAACTGGCAGGCCTCGGCCTTGATGACCGGCGCTGCCGTGATCACGGTGGATGGTTCGCCCGGCTATCCGGACCTGAATTTCCTGTGGGAAACCGTGGCCGCAGAGAAAGTCACTCACTTCGGGACTAGTGCCCGCTTCATTGCCGGTTGCCGAAAGGCGGAACTCGTGCCCGCAAAAACCCTGGATCAGGGGCATTTGCGCGTCATCTTCTCCACCGGCTCCCCACTCTTGCCGGAAGACTACGACTGGGTCTACAGCGACGGCGCTCCCGATGTGCTGCTGGGTTCCATTGCCGGTGGCACGGACATCTGCGGTTGTTTCGTGGGCTCAACACCGTTGCTGCCCGTACGTCGTGGCGAAATCCAGTGCCGTTTCCTGGGCGTTGACGCGGTTGCCTACGACGAAGATGGCCAGCCTGTGGAAGAAGGTCGCGGCGAACTGGTCTGCCGTCAGCCATTGCCCTCCATGCCGGTGCGCTTCTGGAATGACCCGGATGGCGAACGCTATCACGACGCTTACTTCAGCACTTTCCCGGGGGTCTGGGCCCATGGTGACTTTATCGAATTTACGGAACACGGCGGCGCCATCATTCACGGCCGTTCGGATGCCACCCTGAACCCTGGAGGTGTGAGAATCGGGACCGCCGAAATCTACCGCCAGGTAGAAACCATTCCTGAAGTCAGAGACAGCCTGGTCGTTGGTCGCCAGATAGAAGGCGATGTCGAAATCGTACTGCTGGTGGTGCCTGCCGATGGCCAGAAACTGACAGAAGAACTGGAAAAACAGCTCAGAACCCGGATCCGCGAAGGCGCCAGCCCCCGGCATGTTCCCAGGTACATTATTGAGGTTTCGGATATCCCTTACACCCGTAGCGGGAAAAAAGTGGAGCTTGCCGTTGCACGTCTGATCAATGGCTCAACCAGGGCTGACAACCGCGATGCTCTGGCCAACCCTGAAGCTCTCGACCAGATTCGTGAGTGCCTGACGGCTGCCGGATTGTTGCCGTAGAGGGCGGTTTTGTCGACAATTCATAAACAGAAAACGCCCGAAAACAGGCCTCGGCGTGTTCCAGTAAGCTCATTTCATGCTGTGGAGCACGCCAAAATTCGGCATCAAGCTAAATGTAAGAAAGTTTCGTAAATTCCCCTGCTTTAATCGTCCTGTAACCGACGATCAGCCACTTTTAGTCCGTTCTTATACTAAGATCGTAATCAAAATGTACGAAAAAATGCTATCTTAGTAGGCCTATCAAAAGTTCTTGAATCAGTCATGGCAAAGGCCGCAGCGCCCAAAAGGCGGATGGCCTGGCGATGACCGTCCCGAATCCACCCATTAGCCTGAGGACGAAAATGACCACTTCCAAAACCAAAATTGTTTACACTCTGACCGACGAGGCCCCCGCCCTCGCGACCCGCTCCTTGCTTCCGATTCTGGAAACGTTCGCCAAGCCAGCCGGCATCGACTTTGAAACCAGCGATATTTCCCTGGCAGCGCGTATTCTGGCCACTTTCCCTGACTACCTGGACGAAAACCAGCGGGTTCCGGACGCTCTGGCACAACTGGGTGAGTTCACCAAAGATCCGAACGCCAACATCATCAAGCTGCCGAACATCAGTGCTTCCGTGCCGCAGCTCAATGCAGCCATCAAAGAGCTGAAGGCGCAGGGCTACAAGCTGCCCGAGTACAAAGAAGAGCCGGCCACTGACGAAGAGAAAGAAGTCAAAGCCCGCTACGGCAAAGTGCTGGGCAGTGCGGTAAACCCGGTTCTGCGTGAAGGCAACTCTGACCGTCGCGCCCCGGCCGCTGTTAAAGCCTTTGCCCGCAAGCACCCGCACTCCATGGGTGAGTGGAGCAAAGACTCCAAAACTCACGTTGCCCACATGCAAAGCGGTGATTTCTACTCGGCCGAGCAGTCCGTCACTCTGGACAAGGCCACCACCGCACGGATCGTGTTCGAAAACGCCAAGGGCGAGCAGACGGTTCTGAAGTCCGAGCTGCCGCTGATGGAAGCTGAAGTGCTGGACAGCACCTTCATGAGCAAAAAAGCCCTGCTCCAGTTCTTCGATGAGCAGATCGAAGACTGCAAGAAGAACGACATCATGTTTTCCCTGCACCTGAAGGCCACCATGATGAAGGTCTCCGACCCGGTGATCTTCGGCTACGCGGTGAAGAGCTTCTATAAAGAGCTGTTCGAGAAGTACGGCGACCTGTTCGAGGAAATCGGTGTGACCGTCAACAACGGCGTGTCGTCCATCGAAGAGAAGATCCAGCAGCTGCCGGAAGACAAGCAGAACGAAATCAAGCAGGATCTGGCGCAGATCTACAAGGACCGCCCGGAAATTGCCATGGTCGATTCCGACAACGGCATCACCAACCTGCACGTGCCCAGCGATGTGATTGTCGACGCCTCCATGCCGGCGATGATCCGCAGCTCCGGCAAGATGTGGGACAGCGAAGGCGGCATGCGTGACACCAAGGCCGTCCTGCCGGACACTTCCTATGCCACCATCTATCAGGAAACCATCGACTTCTGTAAGAAGCACGGTGCGTTTGATCCGACCACCATGGGTACCGTTCCCAACGTGGGATTGATGGCCCAGAAGGCTGAAGAGTACGGTTCTCACGACAAAACGTTCGTGATGAAAGAAGACGGTATCGTTCGTGTTATCGCTGACGATAAGGTGCTTATGGAGCACAAGGTCGAGGAAGGCGATATCTGGCGCGCCTGCCAGACCAAAGACATCCCGATCCGTGACTGGGTCAAGCTGGCGGTCAATCGTGCACGCTCCAGCGGCATGCCGGCCATCTTCTGGCTGGACAGCAAACGTGCCCACGATGCTGAGCTGATCAAAAAGGTTGAAGCCTACCTGAAAGAGCACGACACCGACGGCCTGGACATCCAGATCATGGCGCCGGTTGAAGCCATCAACTACACCATGGAGCGCATGATCCGCGGTGAAGACACCATCTCGGTGACCGGCAACGTACTGCGTGACTACCTGACGGACCTGTTCCCGATCCTGGAGCTGGGCACCAGTGCCAAGATGCTGTCCATTGTACCGCTGCTCAACGGTGGTGGTCTTTACGAGACTGGCGCTGGCGGCTCCGCGCCCAAGCACGTGCAGCAGTTGCTGAAAGAAAACCACCTGCGCTGGGATTCGCTGGGCGAGTTCCTGGCCGTTGCGGTGTCTCTGGAAGAGCTGGGGGAGAAGCACGACAACGCACGTGCACGTCTGCTGGGCAAAACTCTGGACACGGCGGTTGGTCAGTTGCTGGAAAACAATGAATCGCCGTCCCGCAAGGCCGGTGAGCTGGATAACCGTGGTTCACACTTCCATCTGGCCTGTCACTGGGCGGCCGCGCTGGCCGAGCAGGACGACGATCAGGATCTGAAAGCGTTTGCCGCGAAATTCGCTGAAAAACTGGAAGCCGACAAGGACAAGATCCTGGAAGAGCTGATTGTGATTCAGGGTAAACCGGCTGATATCGGTGGCTACTACTACGCCGACACTGACAAAGTGTGTGCGGTTATGCAGCCAAGCGAGACTCTGAACAAGATTCTCGCCGAGTTTGCCGCCGCCGCTGAGTAAGCGTTGTTGGTAATCGATGGATAAGCGCCCGGTGGCCTGGCCACTGAGCGTGATGCCCGAAAACCCGGAGTGCCATTGCGGACTCCGGGTTTTTTATTGCCCGCTGGATCTCAGTCCTCGTCGGGATCCTGCTCGTAGCCTTTGCCGGTTTCACCGGCTTTTTGCAGCTGCACGAGGGTCAGTGTCGGGCCGATCAGTTCAAACACGACCGTGGCTCCGATCACCAGCGGCAGGATGTAACCAAGCTCCGGCAGGCGCTCTGTGGCCACCAGTGCCAGGCCCAGCGCTACACCTGCCTGGGGCATCAGGCAGGCACCGATACGATCGCGCGTTTCCGGCGTTGAGCCGGCGATATAACCCCCCAGATAGCCGCCGGCAATGCGACCCAGAATGCGCGCGGCAATATAGGCGACCCCAAGCGCGCCCAGGGCCGGCAGTGCCGCCCAGTGCATCTGGTAGCCCGCCATAAAGAAGAACAGCGCAAGGAACGGCTCGGAGATGCCCTCAATGGAACGAAAAGGCCGAACATGGTGGCGAGCCTGGTTGGCTACCACAATGCCCAGAGTCATACAGGTGAGCAGGTAGGAGAATCCCAACCAGCTGGCCAGTCCCGCCGCCACAAACACGAAGCCGGCGGCTTCCAGTAACATGGGTTCGCCCGGGCGAATACGGCCGGTCAGCCACGCCATGGGTAACCCCAGGATTATCCCGAGAATTACCGAGCCACCCACTTCCGTCACACCATGCAGCATGGCGCCGGGGCCCTCGAAATCGCCATTGCCGAGCAGCAGGCCGGCTGCGACCAGCAGGACACTGAACAGCATGGCGCCCCAGGCATCATCAATCGCCACTACCTGAAATACCAGGCGGGTGAGAGGGCCATTGGCTCCGGCTTCGCGCATGACATCCAGTGTCGCTGCCGGGGCCGTAGCGGTGGAAATGCCGCCGAGTAGCAGGGCTGCCGGGAGATTTCCGGTGACTGCCCAGATAGTCAGAATCACCATTGTCGCTGTAACGAAGGTAACCGCAAGGCTGACGATCAGCGCTTCCTTGCCCTCCTTCAGTCCCTTGGCGGACATTCGTTCACCCAACAGGAAACCGACCATGGCCAGGGTTAACTGGGTGATCAGGCTGAAGCTGTCGTTTGCGTCTTCCGGAAGCAGGTCCAGTAGCTCAGGACCGGCCAGCGCTCCGACCAGCAACAGCAATGTAACTCGTGGTAAATGAACGATTTTGCCCAGGGCATGAGCGCTGAGTGCCAATAGCAGGGTGGCACCGATGAGGATCAGGTCATTGGCATGATCCACAGTTTTACTCCCGAGGTTGGATCCTGAAAGGTAGGGTCAATAAAAAGTGTGGCCAACGGTAACATGTTCTGGCCGGGAAAAGGCTCGACTCATCGTTCCAGAATAGCTACCTTCTTCAGTAGTAACCTGTAATTTAGTCGAATGGAAGAAACCATGGAGTCAAACCGGCCCGACGAAGTCAGGCTGAATCACCTGGGCAAATTCAGTAGCCCCCTGGTCAGAGCTCTTTGGGCAGTACTGGTTTACCTTGTGATCGGGCTGCTCTGGATAACCTTTTCTGATCGCCTGGCAGAGCTCTGGTTTCCTGATCCTGGCGCGCTCTCACAAGTACAGACCTGGAAAGGGTTTCTGTTTGTGATGGTGACCGGTACGGCGCTGTTTCTGGTGTTGTACCGGCAACTGACCAAAGACCGGGCCCTTTTGAGCCTACAGTACAGTCAACGCCAGGCACTGCGCCAGCGGGAGCGTCAGTTGACGGTGCTGATGGACAACTTGCCGGGAATGGCTTACCGGTGCCTGTACGACCCGTACTGGACGATGTTGTTTGTCTCCGGTGGTTGCGCACGCCTGACCGGGTATCAGCCTGAGGAGCTGATCAACAACAAAGTGGTTTCTTTTGGCGATCTGATGGACCGTGACGACGCTGAACGAGTGGCGAACGAGGTTGCTGAGGCAGTTCAACAGGGCGAGGCTTTTTCTGTTGAGTACGCCGTGACCCGAAAGGATGGCCGGGAAATCTGTGTCTGGGAGCGCGGGTGCATGGTGGAGGCGGCCGACGGCAGAATCCTGCTGGAAGGCATTATGCTGGATATCTCCGACCGCAAGGCCCTGGAAATTGAACTGGAACAGCTGGCGACTACTGATCCGCTGACCGGGTTACTGAACCGCCGGGAGTTCGGCAGAATTCTGGAGGAAGAGCTCGAACGAAGCGAACGCTACCACCGGTCCATGGCGTTGTTGTGGATCGATTTCGATCATTTCAAGGAAGTGAATGACAGTTGGGGGCATGCCGCTGGCGACAAGGTGCTGTGCTCGGTCACGCGCCGGCTCGAAGAGAGCGTGCGGAGTGTTGATTCGGTGGCGCGGTTTGGCGGTGAAGAGATGGTAATCGTTCTGCCTGAGCTGGGCGTGGCAGAAGCACTTGAGACCGCGGAACGTTTGCGCAAGCGGGTTCGCGAGCAGCCAGTCATGCTGGATTCCGGGCACGACGTGCCGGTTACCATCAGTGTCGGTGTTGCGGTGTATCCGGACCATGGCCATACAGCCGCCGAGCTGTGTGCGGCGGCTGACCGGGCAATGTATCGGGCCAAAACTCAGGGGCGGGATTGTGTTGCCATGCCAGAGGATGCCGAACCGGTATCCTGACCGGTCCGGCATGACTACCCGTCAGGCGACCTGGCGGGCAATCCACGAATTGTAGCGGTTAGCCAGTGCCCGCACATAGCGAGCCTCAGCGCCCCCGAGGTTGCTCAGCACTCCGTTGAAGATCCAGCCCCGTTCATATACGCCCAGCACCCGCGGCTCGTCATCCAGATTGACGCGTTGATTCAGTTTCTTGCAAATCGCATCCAGCAGCGGCAGCTTTTCCGGGCGTTTGATGGGCGCCTGGCGATTGGTCATCGGCTGATTGGCAGCACGTGATGTCGGATGTCTTTTCATGATGTTCTCCTTGTCGTTTTGCGGCTGCAAAAACAGAAAACCCCGGAGCCTCAGGCAACCGGGGTCTGGCGGAGAAGCTGCCCCGGAACCTGCAACGGCTCCCGGGACTTACCGAAAGCCGTCAGATGTCTTTCACCATGGCGCGCACAGACTGTCCTTTATGACAATCAGTGGCGGAGTAAACGGTATGTGCGGTCATCGTTCGGTTCATAACGGCTCTTGGAATTGGTTTCAATTGCCAGTGTATAGGCAATAGCCCGGTTTGCAATAGCCCCGGCTATTCGGCAAACCCGTACAGACCGGGCGGGGAGCAAGGGCGATAATTTTCGGCGTCACGTGTTTTACGTTGTGCAATCTGCGGTACCTGCGGGTGCCAGCTGGATCTCTCCTTTCGACGCAGCCTTATGGCTGCGTTTTTTTGTTATTGCACCGCAGTTTCGTCGGGGCAAATTACCCGCTGCCAGGTTTTATGCAGAATAAGCGCATCGTTGGCGGCCCTGTGTACCGGTAAACCCAAGTCGGCGATAACTTTCTGGCGTGTGCCTGACCATCGGCGAACCTGTGTCGGGTCAAGCAATGCAGAGATGGATTCCAGGTGAAAGACCGGGGTTTCTCCGGCGGCGCGGAAAAGCCGGTGTAGCCAGAAGCTGTCAAATGTCCAGGCGTCGCAGAAAATCTGCTCTGGCAACAGCGCATTAAGTTGGCGGGCAACATCTCCGGCGGGTACGCCTTCACGTTCCAGCCTTTCCCGGGAGATGCCATGGATATTTTCGGCGCTTTCTGACCAGTCCTTCCAGAGGACGTGCGGGGAAATCAGCCAGCTGTGCAGCGAACCATCAGGCAGACACACGCCGACCTCGATCGGATAGCTCTCGATCAGGTTCAGGCTGGAAGCTTCAAAATCAATGAATGCAGGGCTGATGTCAGATGTCATTACGCGCCAATGCTGGTTATGTCTTGGTTTTGATTCGAGTTTACCCCTGATCTTTCCGGGACGCGAACCCAAGTGGTTGTTGCACTGTTACAATATGCCCATTATCGGTAACAGCCTGATGACAAATTCCCTTTAATTCTGGTGATTCCCGCATGACTGACACTGTTGTCGTTATCTATTCCGGAGGCATGGATTCCTTTACCCTGCTTCACCTCGCCCGTGCCCGGGGCCTCAAGGTTCATGCCCTGTCGTTCAACTACGGCCAGCGCCACGTTCGCGAGCTGGAAGCGGCCAGTGCGGTTTGTCAGGCGGAAGCGATTCCCCACAAGGTGATTGATATCCGGGCCATGAGTCAGGTGATGTCGGGCTCGTCGCTGACCTCCGATATCGAGGTGCCGGAAGGCCATTACGAGGAAGACAGCATGAAATCGACGGTGGTGCCCAACCGCAACATGATTCTGCTGTCCCTCGCCACCGGTTATGCCGTCACGGTAGAGGCGCAGGCGGTCTGGTACGGGGCTCATGGTGGCGACCACGCCATTTATCCGGACTGCCGGCCAGAATTTGTTGAAAAGATGGATGCTGTTTGCCGGGTGGCCAATTATGAACCGGTCGGTGTCGAAGCGCCTTTCATGGCGATGGACAAGGGCGAGATTCTCGGCGAGGGCCTGAAGCTTGGCCTCGATTACAGTCAGACCTGGACCTGCTACAACGGCCGGGAAAAAGCCTGTGGTCGTTGCGGCTCCTGTGTGGAGCGGTTGGAGGCGTTTGCGGCCCATGGCATCAAAGACCCTCTAAGTTACGAGGCTGAAGCCTGATGTACCGGGTCAAGGAGGCTTTTTATACCCTGCAGGGCGAAGGTGCGCAGGCCGGTCGTGCCGCCGTGTTTTGCCGTTTCAGCAAGTGCAACCTGTGGACGGGCCGCGAGAAGGACCGGGCGAGCGCGGTGTGTACCTTCTGCGACACGGACTTTGTCGGGACCGACGGCCAGAACGGTGGGCAATTTGAGACTGCTGAAGACCTGGCCGCCCATATTCAGGGGCTTTGGCCGGACGCCCCGGGGCATCCCTACGTGGTGTGCACGGGGGGGGAGCCGCTGTTACAGCTGGATGAGCCGTTAATAGATGCTTTCCATGCGGCCGGGTTCGAGGTTGGCGTGGAGACCAATGGCACATTACCTGCGCCGAAAGGGATCGACTGGCTGTGTGTCAGCCCGAAAGCCGATGCAGGCGTGGTCATTACGGAATGCGATGAACTGAAACTGGTGTACCCGCAAGCGCTGGCACTCCCCGAGCGTTTTGAGCATATCCGCGCCCTGCATTATTTTCTCTCTCCCATGGCTTCCCCGTCAGCGCCTGATGGCGAATCCACAGACCCGGTGCGCCAGAGCAATACCGCTAAAGCGACGGCATACTGCCTGGCCCATCCCCGTTGGCGCCTGACTCTTCAGATGCACAAGATTATCGGCATTGATTGAAGGTATTACTCGATCAGACGGATGTCGGTAATCACCGGATTGTGATCGGATACGCGCCAGGGCGTGTTGTTACCGGACATCTGTTGATACGACAATGCCCGGGGTTCGTCGGCATTGATGTTCCAGGCCCTGGCTTTCGCAACTTGAGGAAGAAGAGCTTCGGAGGCCAGCAGATAATCCAGAGATCCCTTCTCGCCTTTGAAACGATAGCTGTGCTGCTGACACGCTTCGGGAGTGCAGGGGTGGAAGTGGTGCACAAGGCTGCGGTAGCCGGCAGCTTCGAAGCGACGCAAAGGTTCTTCACGGGCGTAGCTGTTCAGGTCGCCGGCAATCAGCGTGCCCGCCAGGTTGTTGTCTTTGGGGAACGCTGAAACCCAGTCAAGGATGGTTTCGGCTTCCCGGGTGCGGCGCTGGTTGAAGCAGCCCTGGCCGTCATTCTGATCGGCATTGGCCACGCCGGCATTCCGGCAGGATTTCGACTTCAGGTGCGGTGCCACCACTCTTAAGGCCTGACTTTCCTCGTCCTGCGCCATGCGAAACAACTGCGCCACGGGCGGCCTGCTCTGGCGGGCAAAGGTACCGGACTGGAGCCGGTGCGCGCTGCCAACGGCAATGACACGGTCGGACCGGTACAGTAACGCACTCCGGATAGCGTCGCTGCCATCCTCTCCGGGGGTGGCAGAAAAGTGCCAGTGCTGGCCCAGCGTCCGGGCCAGGTCTGCGATGGCGCTATGCTCGCCATAACCATCGTTCTCCAGTTCCGAGACCGCCAGAATGTCAGGGGCGGCCTGTTTTATTGTGGTGGCAAGCCGTTGGCTCTGAATCCGGAATTGCTCCGCGCTTTGTGCGCCTCTGTCCGTGGGAAATCCGCCGCCCCGGCCATTGCCGTTGAAAAAGTTCTGTAAGTTCAGCGCCATGACCCGCACGGTTTTGTCGGCAGGTGGTGCAGGTGCGGAAGGGCGCGGATTGGTTGTGTTGAATTGCGGTGTGCCAATGGGCTGAAGGCGCCATTGCCCGAACCGGTAGTCCAGAATGCCGGTCAACTCGCTGACGGTGTCACCGGCCCGCACGCTGTTGCTTCGGGAAAGCCCGCCCGGAGGCCAGGGAACCGGCTTGGGGTTGCGGGTGCCAGAGCCATCGTCCAGCGTTACCCGTTGTTGCCGGTTGCGTATGCCGCGGGCGAAAGCCTCTGGCCCGGGTGCAAGGTATTCGGTGGCAGTGATCTGGTCGCCGGCTGCAAGGGTCACCTCGCCGTACACGGCAAGATTGTAATGCTCAACCACGGTCAGGGGCCCGACGAATCGCACCCGCATGTTTTCCAGGGATTCCGGGTTCTGTGGCCAGGGTAAAGTCAGTTCGATCGGCTCAGGCATCCTGCCTTTGCCACAGACCTGAATGTTGTCGACCGAGGCCATCTCGGTCAGGCCGTGATATTCCTTGATCGTGCCGGTGACCCGCAGACGCTGGCCGGGTTCGCCGGTGTTCTTGCGGGTATAGATAAACAGGGCTTCGGAGGTTGCGGGGTTGTTGTCGGTTTCAGCATCCGCCTGCTGTAGATAAAAACCATCGAAACCGCCGGGATAGCGGGCATCCCGTGTCAGGATGCCTTCAACGGCCAGAGTATCACCCGCCCGGGGGGATTGCGGCCCGCTGCCCTGAATGGTGTGTATGGGCGTTGCCGCTTCGCCACAGGCTGCCGATGCCGGCAAAGGGGCGAAGGCGCCAGGCAAAAAGGTGGCGAGCGAAAGGACAAGAGTCCGGGTAAAGTCAGTCACCCTCGTATTTTAGCAGAGACCGCCCACCGCTTTGAGCGCCCTTTCCCGCTGACTGCCGAAACCGAGTTGGTCAGGATTGGCAAGCTCCACTTGCTGGATCAACGGATCAGGATGGGCGTTGTCCAGACTGATGCCCAGTTGCAGCAGCACATAAGGAGCCAGTGCAGCTCGGGACTCAACCTGAAGAACACCTTTGTTCATGCCGAAATCACCGGCGATGATCCGTTGCTGGGCTTCACTCAGGCGCTGGTCCGGCATGATGTCCAGGGTAACCCGGCGCTGCCAGTCTTCGTCCTGTTCTGCGGTACGTTTTGCTTTTTGCCGAAGCACTTCCGGCGCAGTGTGGAAACGGGTCAGGGCAAAATCCCGGAATTCCCGGTTGGCATTGCACCAGGCACGAACGTGCCAGTTATTACCGGTGCAAACCAGGGAATGGGGTTCCAGAATACTTTCGGCCGCTTCTGGTCGACTGAGAGAAACGTACCGGGCTTTCAACTGACGGTGGTGGCGCGTAGCGGATACCACGGCCCGCATGGTTGCCGGATGAATCCGGCGAACGGGACCGGAGACCACTGTGTTGCCGGGTAGTTCCAGTTGCAGATCAGAGAACGTATCGCTGAGCTGATGCTGGTGGGCCAACAGGTCGTAATATTCGCTGACCTCCCCTTGTGTCACCACCGGGCTGAAGTCAGGCGCGGGCACATAGCCTTTGAGATGCCTGTCGTAAATCAGGTTGCCGGGTGCCAGCTCCCTCAGATAGGTGTTGATGTCCTTCGACGCCTGCTGGCGTCCGATGCCAAAACTGTGGCAAATGTGGTTGGTGGTCAACCGGCCTTCCCACAGGGCAATGATTTCAATGAGTTGATAACGAAGAAGTAGGTCCCAGCGAATGGGCCAGTCCGTTTTTTTCATGGCCAGGCGCTCATGTCTGGTGGATGGCATACCGGTATGGTAACTCTTGGTATGAATCGGGTCTGTTACGTCCCATTAATGTAAAACAATGTGAAATGTTACGCCATGAACCATTTGGCATTTCGGCAAATCCGTAGTAGCAGGCTACCGGTTTGCCTGCTTAAATGCGTATCGCAGTTGAACAAGCTGCGGACCCCACTCATTCTCTTTCCCAGCATTACTGTCCGGAGCTATCGATGACCCGAATGGTCGCGTCCCTGTCTGCCCTGCTCCTGAGCATTGTGCTGCTGGTCAGTGGCAATGCTTTTCTGACCACGCTGCTGGGTATCCGCCTGAGTATCGAAGAAATCTCTCCGGACGTCATCGGCTGGGTGCTGGTGTGTTACTCCATTGGTTTCGTGCTGGGCACCCTCTATGTCCAGAGAATCATCGGCCGGGTGGGCCACATCCGGGCCTTTGCAGCCTTCGCGGCCATGGCTGCGGTGGTTGCTCTGATGTATCCAATGGCGGTTTCCGCCATTTTCTGGGCGGTGCTTCGGGTATTGTCCGGTTTCTGTATTGCCGGGGTACTGGTGGTGATCGAAAGCTGGTTTTCCAGCCGTGCCACCAACACCAACCGTGGATCACTGTTTGCGGTTTATCAGGTTGTGTTTTACCTGTCGGCGGCTGGCGGCCAGCTGCTTGTCAATGTGGGTGACCCGGCCAATTTCCTGCCTTTCTCTCTGGCGGCGATTCTGCTGGCGGTCGCACTTATTCCGCTGGCGCTGACTCTTATGGAGGCGCCGGTTATCGAACAGGTTCACCGTATGTCAGTGTTCAAGCTGGCCCGTGAATCCTTCTCCGGTGTGGCCGGGGCGCTGATCAGTGGCGTGATGATCGGTGGTTTTTATGCTCTGGGACCGGTTTACGCGACCCTGGTGGGGCTGGATGTAGCGAAGACATCTACCTTTATGGCCAGCGCCATTGTGGCGGCCATGCTGCTCGCCTGGCCCCTGGGCCAGGTTTGTGACCGGTTCGACCGCCGCCGGGTGATGTTCTGGGTGTCGCTGGCTGCGGCCTCTGCTGCCGTGGGTGTAGCGGTGCTGGGCGCTGAAAAGCTGGTGGTTCTGACTGTGCTGGTCGGTTTGTTTACCGGCCTGTCGGCCACGTTGTATCCCATCGCTGTGGCGATCACCAACGACCGGTTGGACAGCAGCGGGATTGTTGCCGCCAGCGCCACGCTGTTGCTCAGTTACGGTATTGGCAGCGTGATTGGTCCGATTGCCATGGCTGAGTTGATCAACCTGCTTGGTCCGTCCGGGCTGTTTTATGGCAACGCCGGCTTCCTGCTGTTACTGGCAGTGGTAACCAGCTATCGGATTACCCATACCGAAGATGTTCCGGTGGCAGACCAGGAGCACTTTGTGGCCGCGATGCCGGAAACCTCTCCCGTGCTTACCGAAATGGATCCCCGGAACGAGGAATTTCATGAATCCCGGGAAGCCGAACAAAGCCGGGAAGAACAGGAGCACCGACACGCCGGCTGATATGGACTACATTTTCGGTAATTATCTTTCCGGTTCCACATCTGTCCTTTTTGAACCGGTTAGCATACTATTGGTGAAATAGAATAAAGGTATCTTTTTTATCGGATTCCATAATGGTGCAGGCTGTCTGCCATCCGATGATTATCAGGAGTAGAAAAATGAGAGATCAATTCCCGTTTGCGGTTGCCCGGGTTACCCGTCGCTGGCGCAAGATGCTGGATGAGCGGCTCAAGGATCTGGGCGTTACACAGGCACGCTGGAGCACCATGGTCTACCTGCAGCAAGGTGGCGAGGGCCTGACCCAGCGGGAACTGGCAGGCCTGATGGCGATAGAAAACCCGACCCTGGTGCGATTGCTGGACAGCCTGGAGCAGCAGGATCTGATAGAGCGCCGGCCCTGTCCCAACGACCGCCGTGCGCGCCGTCTCTACCTGACCAAAGCGGGGGCAGACTTTATGGATGAACTGTCCGAACGCGCCGCCACCTTGCGGGAGGAAATGCTTGAGGGTATTTCTGATAAGGAAGTCGAGTGTGCGCTGAGTGTTTTCCACAAAATCATGGATAACGCGGAAAAGCAGAAGTAAGGGCAGTCTTGTCGCCGGGCGTCGGCCCGGTTGAGATCGCCGCTGCAATTGATTAATATTGCACTTCCTTCGGGGGAGTAGCCTTCGCGCTGATACAACAGGCGAATGGTAGTCAACACACTTGGGGCTCAATCTCCATGGCTACCATGTTCCAGGCCAGATGGCTGGAATTGGCAAGACCCGGGGCAGGTCACCTCCATACAGGGCGGAAGGTGGGCTGCCTCGTGTCTCAAAGTCTCCGCCCTGAGGTATTTGTGAATGGATGCATTTCTCGCTTCTACCCTGGCCGTGGCCATTGCGGAAATTGGTGATAAAACCCAGCTTTTGTCGCTGTTTCTGGTTGCCCGATACGCCACCCGCACCCCCATTATTCTTGGTATCCTGATTGCCACCATTCTGAATCACGCTCTTTCGGCCTGGTTGGGTGCGTGGGTTGCGCAATGGCTTCCCGAAGCCTGGTTACCGTGGATTCTCTCCGTAAGCTTCATTGCCATCGCGCTATGGCTGCTGGTTCCTGACAAAGACGACAGCGAGAGCTCTAGGTTTTTGGGTATGGGCGCCTTCATGGCCACGACCGTTATGTTCTTTCTGGCAGAAATCGGTGATAAAACCCAGATTGCCACAGTGGTGCTGGCGGCAAAGTATACCGAGACGTTCTGGGTTATCATCGGTACCACTGTCGGGATGTTGATTGCCAACATTCCGGTCATAATGGCAGGCCGGTGGCTGATGGAGCGTTTGCCACTGGCGACGGCGCGGATTTCAGCCAGCATACTCTTTGTTATTCTGGCGATTGCGACGGTGTGGGCCGCACTGATGAACTCCTGAGGCGAGAATGAGTCAATGAGCTCAACAAGAAAACGAACTGGAATAGATTGATATGCGGTTGAAAAGCGGTTTCGCGCTATACCTGAGCCTGTTGTTGATGGTGCCTGTGCCGGTGGCTGCCCAGGATAGTGCTGTTCAGGCTCAGGCCGGTGGAGGTGTGAAGCCTGATGTCAGTAATGAACGCGCGCCCCGCGTACCAACGTTCCGCCCTGAGGGAGACCTGGCCGGCGAGTTGCAGGTGTTTACCACTGAGTACGAGGATACTTTTGCGGGTATTGGTAACGACCTGGCGCTGGGGTATCTGGAGCTGGTCAAGGCCAACCCGGGGGTAGATCCCTGGCTGCCGGGCGATGACACCACCATTATCCTGCCCCGTATGTATGTTCTGCCGGATGTCCGCCGTGAAGGTATTGTCATTAACCTTGCGGAATACCGTCTTTACTACTTTTCTGAAGAGGGGGTTCAGGTTTATCCTGTCGGGGTAGGAACGGAAGAAAATCCCTCGCCGCTGACCGATGCCGAAGTCACCATGCCGCTGGAATCACCGGCCTGGTACCCGCCCGCAAGTATTCGCGCCGAATACGAGGCAACGGGTGACTACCTGCCACGAATGATTCCGCCCGGTCCCGGTAATCCGCTGGGCACCCACGCGCTGATGCTCAGTGAGAAGGGCTACCTTATTCACGGCACCAACAAACGATTCGGCGTAGGCATGCCGGTCAGCCATGGCTGCTTCCGTATGTACAACGAGGATATTTCCAGATTTGTGTATCAGGTACAGAAAGGCACACCGGTACAGGTGATCCGGGAGCAGGTCAAACTGGGTATCTCTGAAGGAGAAGTCTGGATCGAAGTGCATCGCCCGGGGGAGGACTATCTGCCGGGAGATCGGGAGAAGCTTTGGCAGCAGGTGCAAAAAAAACTCGAAGCCTTTCGGGAACGGCATAGCGATATCCAGATCAAACGTCAGGCGGTCGAGATTGCAGTGGACCAGGCGGATGGCATTCCGACGATGATTGGTGAGACACTGACACAAGTGGCTGCCGACAAGACCCAGGACCCCGAGAAGAAAGACGCGGAAGCCGGTTCAGAGCAAACGCTGTATTTTTAAGGTCGGAGAGTAAACGGGTCCGGCCGGCAAAGGGAGAGTGTTATGAGCCGAACCATTGTAACGATCTGTGCCGTGCTCATGCTGGCGGTTACGGCCTGGCAGGCCCATGCGCAACAGGATGAACCCCGCACTGCTCTGGTGCTGTCTGTAGAGGGTGCCATAGGTCCGGCTACCAAAGACTATATTACCCGGGGTATCCAGAGAGCCGAGGAGGAAGGGGCCGGTCTGATCGTTCTGGAAATGGATACTCCCGGCGGCCTGATGGACTCTACCCGCGATATTATCAAAGCCATTCTGGCTTCAGAAGTACCGGTAGCCACTTACGTTTCCCCCCAGGGCGCCCGAGCGGCCAGTGCCGGCACCTACATTCTCTATGCCAGCCATATCGCTGCCATGGCGCCCGCCACCAATCTTGGCTCGGCAACACCGGTACAGATGGGCGGCATGCCCGGCTCTTCCGAGCCAGAAGCCCCGCCCGATAGTAACGATCAATCGTCTGACCCGGAAAATATCAGTGACACAGAAACCAGGCGTGGCGGCAACGCCATGGAGCGTAAGGTTCTGGAAGATGCGGTCAGCTACATTCGCGGCCTTGCGCAACGCCACGGCCGTAATGCCGACTGGGCGGAAAAAGCAGTGCGCGATGCCGTCAACGTCGGCGCCACGGAGGCCCGGGAGCTTGGTGTGATTGATGTGGTCGCGCCCAACCTGCAGGCTCTGCTCGATGATATCGACGGGCGCACCGTGATCATGGAGTCGGGTGAAAAAACACTGGCGACCTCTGATCTGGAACCGTCCCGCGCCAATCCGGACTGGCGCACCAATCTGTTGTCCGTGATCACCGACCCGAATGTCGCCTACTTTCTGATGATTATTGGCTTCTACGGCATCATTTTTGAACTGGCCAATCCCGGCGCAATAGTGCCCGGTGTGATCGGTGCCATCAGCCTGATCCTGGCGCTATTTGCGTTCCAGGTGCTGTCCGTAAACTACGCGGGTCTGGCCCTGATTTTATTGGGGGTGGCGCTTATTGTTGGCGAAGCCTTCGCCCCCAGTTTCGGAATACTGGGAGTGGGAGGTATCGTTGCCTTTGTTATCGGCTCGGTGATTCTGATGGATGGCAGTCACCGGGACATTTCATTACCCACTATCGGCGGTACCGCCATTGTGGCTGGCGGCTTCATCCTGTGGACAGTGACCCGTTTTATCGGGCTGAGGCGACGATCACCCGTCAGCGGCAGCGAGCACATGACCCACGAGACCGGCGTGGCCATGGACCATTTCAGACAGGATCATGGCCAGTACCACGGCCATGTCCATGTAAGCGGAGAACGCTGGAATGCCACCAGCCAGGCTCCGGTTACAGCAGACACACCGGTTCGGGTAGTAGCCATGAATGGACTGACTCTTGTGGTGGAACCCCGCAATGATACGGGCCCTGACAAGGCTGATGATCAATAACTGACGGCAAAACAAGGAGGCCGTATGAACCTGGGCGATGTTATTCCCTATCTTGCACCCACCGTGGTGCTATTGCTGATTCTCGGTTCGGCTATCAAGATTCTGCCGGAATATCAGCGCGGCGTCGTGTTCTTTCTCGGCCGGTTTCAGGCGGTAAAGGGGCCTGGCCTGATCATCGTGATTCCGGGCATTCAGCAGATTGTGCGCGTGGACCTGCGGGTGATCACTATGGATGTTCCGACTCAGGATGTTATCTCCAGAGATAACGTGACCGTGCATGTCAGCGCCGTGCTGTACTTCCGGGTTGTCGATCCGGAAAAGGCGATTATACAGGTCGAGGATTTTGGCGACGCTACCAGTCAACTGGCCCAGACTACCTTGCGTTCTGTGTTGGGCAAGCATGATCTGGATGAAATGCTCTCAGAGAGGGACAAACTGAACGCCGACATCCAGGAGATTATTGATTCCCAGACAGAAGGCTGGGGCATCAAGGTGGCGAATGTGGAAATCAAGCATGTTGACCTGGATGACTCAATGATCCGGGCCATCGCTCGCCAGGCAGAAGCTGAGCGTGAGCGCCGGGCCAAGGTGATTCATGCTGAAGGTGAATTGCAGGCGTCGAAGAAGCTGGTCGAGGCCGCCGAGGTTATGTCGGCTGATTCGGGTGCCATGCAACTGCGCTATATGCAGACACTCTCGGATATGAGCACGAAAAACTCATCCACCATTGTTTTCCCGCTGCCAATGGATCTGATCAAGGGTCTGATGGATCGAAAAGCCCCGGATAACACCAAAAAAGCCGACGATCAGACGTAGGTGCTTTTCTGCAGACATAAAAAAAGGCCGGATCACCGGCCTTTCTCGATACAGCGCTGGCCTTACTTCTGGGCAGCACGCTGAAGCATGCGCTTGGCACGCTCGTTCGCTTCGTCAGCGGACTTCTGGGCAGCACGGGCTGCAGCCAGAGCTTCTTCAGCGGTCTGCTGGGCAGTGCTGGCATCGCTGGCAGCGCTGTTGGCGGTGTTCAGTGCGTTTTCAGCAGTTTGCTCGGCAGAAGTTGCGGTTGCATTGGCTTCGTCCAGAGCAGACTGATTAGTAGCACAGCCCGCAGTTACGGCAGTAGCCAGTGCAAAACCGGCGATCATAAGTTTACGCATGGTAAATCCCCTAATTGGTCGTATTATTTCCTGTAACTCCGGAAGCCGGCTTGGACGACTTCCTGTCAACGCAGCCCGATAGACGTCAACTACCGGCGTCGTAACCAGTGTAAAACAGTCTGCGACAAAATGTTAACCGAAGATCCTAAATTTTCCCGGCCTGTGACAATGACTTAATGCTTTTGTGACTCGATCATGCCGATTCACGGCTCGATATGAATCGGGGTTCCGTTCTGTACCAGTTGCCAGATTTCATCCATCGCTTCGTTGGACACCGCGATGCAGCCGTCTGTCCAATCCAGCCCGGTGTAAGCAAAAGCCATGTCGCCGGCGTTGTTGGGTAGTCCGTGGATCATGATGCTGCCGCCAGGGTCCAGGCCCCAAGTTGTGGCCATCTCCTGATCTTTCCGGTTTGGATAGGAAATGTGGATAGATTTGTAGAAATCACTGTCTGCCAGGCGCCAGTCCAGTGTGTACACGCCTTCCGGTGTGCGCTCATCCCCTTCGTAGAGTTTGTGTCCGACAGGATTGTCTCCCAGGGAAATCCGGTATTCCCGGACCGTTTCATCGTCGCGAAGAAGATAGAGCCTTCTGTCACCCTTGCGTACCAATACACGGGTAATGCCGGTATTTGTCTCGGTCGCTGTTTCCATTTGCGGGACAGACAGTCGTGGCTCTGCCTTGGCCAGCAATTCCGAAGCGCCGGCACACAGTGGCAACAAAAGCAGCTGAATTATCAGAAAAATGCGGACAGCCATTGAACCTTCGGGATCAAACGGGTGGTTAAAAAATGTTCATGCAGTTTATCGCATAGTCGGGCCACCGGCTACTCCGGCTTTCATTTTCAGGCCGACTTTGGTGACGCGGTCCGCCTGGGTTGCCCGTGCGACCAGGATCACCGGCCCCAGGGTCACTTTGTCGCCTACCACCGGATGGCCTTTTGTACGTCGGGCAAAGCACTCTGCCAGAGAAAGCTCCGGTGCCAGGCCGTCGAATTCAATGCCATACGCCTGTTCCACGTCCCCCAGCAAGGCGTCTCCGTTCAGTACAAAGTCACCGAAGAAAGCCCGCTCGGCCAGGTGTTTGGGAGCCTGGCGTCCACTCAGGGCCTTGCCGAGCTCGGTCAGTACCACCGGCGTGGCGAACATGGCCACCGTGTCCCCGGCAGATACCTCCAGATCCTGGGTGGGTTGCAGGCACTGGCGCTTTCGGAACACGCCGGCAACGGCGGTGTTGTCCGGCAGACGAAGCTGCCCGAGTTTCTTCGGCTGTTGCCAGTGTTCGCCGCGCAACGGGAAGAGCATCAGTTCGTGGTCACCGGCAGCCGGGGCGTCCAGAGGCAGGCGCCGGAAGGGGGCTTCACTGGCTGGAACCTCCAGCCCGAGTTTCCGGGCCAGGGGAGCCATGGTGGTGCCCTGCACCACCAGAGAGACCAGCACGATGAAGAACGCGGCATGGAACACCAGCTGGGCATCAGGCAGATCGGCGATGACCGGAAACAGTGCCAGCACAATCGGCACAGCCCCCCGCAGGCCGACCCAACTAATGAAGCTCAGTTCTCGTCGGTTGAAGCCGAAGGGCCAGAGCGTCAGCCAGACGGTCACCGGCCGGATCACGAAAATCAGCGCCAGCGCCAGGATCAGACCCGCCCCGGCGAGCGGTAGCAGGTCGGAAGGGTTCACCAACAGGCCCAGGATCAGGAACAGGCACAGTTGTGCCAGCCATGCCAGGCCATCGTGGACCTGCAGAATCATTGGCATCATGCGCACGCGCCGATTGCCGATCACCACGCCCGTCAGGTAGATGGCCAAGAAGCCCGAGCCACCCAGAGCATTGGTGGCCGAGAAGACCACAATGCCAGCTGCGGCCACCAGAAGCGGGTACAGTGCCGGTGTCAGGCGTATGCGATTGGCCATCTGCACCACCAGAAAACCACCCAGTGGGCCGATGACAATGCCCAATCCGAATTGCTGGACCAGCATCCAGAGGGCGGAGGCGGCGCTGTCCTGGCCATCCTGGCCGATCAGCATCACCAGCATCAGGGTCAGGAAAATGGCCATCGGGTCGTTGCTGCCCGACTCAATTTCCAGGGTGGCGCTGACCCTTTCGTTCAAGTGCAGACCTCGCCCCTGCAACAGGGAAAACACGGCGGCGGCGTCCGTCGAGGAAATGATGGCGCCGATCAGCAATGCCATCAGCCAGTGCAGGTCGAAAACCCACCAGGCTACAAGGGCAGCGCCTGCAGCGGTCATGGCCACCCCCAGCGTGGCCAGCACCAGGGCCGGCTTCAGCCCGACCCGGAAGGTTTCCACCCGCGTGCGCATACCACCATCCAGCAGGATGACGCCGAGGGCGAGGTTGGCGACCAGAAAGGCCAGCTCGAAATTGTCGAATACGATGCCCCCTGGGCCGTCTTCGCCCATGAGCATGCCCACCGCCAGGAAAATCAGCAGCACGGGCAGGCCTACACGGCTCGACAGTGGGCTGAGCACGATGCTGAAGACCAACATCAGTGCGCCAATCAGAGTGTACGTGGGATCCATCAGACTCCAGGTGCAAGCGGGTGGCCCAAAGTCGGTATCGGGCCTATATTGCTGTTATGGCCATTATGCAGGCGGGCGTAGCTCAATGGTAGAGCTTCAGGTTCCCAACCTGATGACGTGGGTTCGATTCCCATCGCCCGCTCCACCACATCGCCTGGTTCTGTAGCAGTCTGCCATCCCGATATGACAGGCGGTTTGCGCAACCCCGATACCGTTGCTAGCTTTTAGGTAAGTATCTGAAAATCGTCGCTGTTAAGCAGTTGAGGTTATCAAGTAATTGCCGGTAATTGCGGAAATGGAGAGGGTGCATGTCCGAAAGCATGGCAAGCAGCGTCGCCGAGTACTGGGCCACAGGATTCTTCATTCTGGCCGTTATCGGTCTCTGTGCCTTCATGGTCGGTGCCGCCAGCCTGCTGGGCGGTCGCAGTCACGGCGTCAGCAAATCCCTGCCATTTGAATCCGGCATTGTCGGCGCCGGCAGTGCCCGTCAGCGCTTTTCCGTCCAGTTCTACCTCGTCGCGATGCTGTTCGTGATTTTTGACATTGAAGCGGTGTTCCTGTTCGCCTGGGCCATTGTGATTCGCGACGTCGGCTGGCCCGGGTTCTGGGGCGCGGCGGTGTTCATCTTTATCCTGCTGGCCGGTCTGATCTACGACAGCCGCACCGGTGCCCTGGACTGGGCACCAAAAGCGTAACGGGAGGAATTCCATGGCCTATACCCTGACCCGGGCCGAGGGCTCCCCGGGAGGCGATGCCCGCTATCCGGTTGGTCGCGGGGAAAAAACCGAAGACCCGATCAAGCAACAGCTCGAGCGCAACGTCTTTACCGGCAAGCTCAGCGAGGTGCTGAACTCGGCGGTGAACTGGGGCCGGAAAAACTCCCTGTGGCCTTACAACTTCGGGTTGTCCTGTTGTTATGTGGAAATGACCACGGCCTTCACCTCGCCCCACGACATTGCCCGTTTCGGCTCCGAGGTGATCCGGGCCTCGCCCCGGCAGGCGGATTTCATGGTCATCGCCGGTACCTGTTTCATCAAGATGGCGCCGGTGATCCAGCAGTTGTATGACCAGATGCTTGAGCCCAAGTGGGTGATCTCCATGGGTTCCTGCGCCAATTCCGGCGGTATGTACGACATTTATTCGGTGGTTCAGGGGGTGGACAAATTCCTGCCGGTGGATGTCTACGTGCCCGGCTGCCCGCCCCGGCCGGAGGCGTTCCTGCAGGGGCTGCAACTGCTGCAGGATTCGATTCAGGAAGAGCGCCGTCCGCTCTCCTGGGTGGTGGGCGACCAGGGTGTGTACAAGGCCGACATGCCCTCCCAGCGGGAAAAATGGCGGGATCGCCGTATTCAGGCCACCGAATTGAGAACGCCCGACAAGCTTTAAGGAGCTGTCAGTAAGGAACCGAGAGTAAAAACGTTCGCCGTTGCTTCACCCACTGTCTTCAGGAGTTGAACCACGCGCATGAACACGGAACCGACCGGTGATGACCTGCTCGAATCCCTTCACCGGGATTTTGGCGCCAGTGTGCTGCACAGCCAGCAGACGCGCACCGGTATGTCTGTGCTCTGGGTGTCCCGGGAGATCTTGACCGACTTGCTGGGTTACCTGAAAACCCTCAACGCCCCCTTTGATCTGCTGTACGACCTCTCGGCCGTTGATGAGCGCCTGCGCGGCCACCGCCACGGGCTGCCGGCCTCGGATTTCACCGTGTTCTACCAGCTGATGTCGATTACCCGGAATCGCGACATCATGCTGAAGGTGGCCCTGAACGAAGACGACCTGAGCGTTCCCACCGCCACCGGCGTGTTCCCGGCCGCCAACTGGTACGAGCGGGAAGTCTGGGACATGTTCGGCATTAGCTTTGCCGGCCACCCGCACCTGGAACGCATCCTCATGCCACCCACCTGGACTGGCCACCCCCTGCGCAAGGATTACCCCGCGCGGGCCACGGAGTTTGATCCCTACACGCTGACCGTCGAGGGCCAGCACACCGAACAGGAAGCCCAGCAGTTCCAGCCCGAGCACTGGGGCATGGCCCGGGAGCGGGACGGCGCCGATTTCATGTTCCTGAACCTGGGGCCGAACCATCCCTCCGCTCACGGCGCCTTTCGCATCGTGCTGCAACTGGACGGCGAGGAAGTGGTCGACTGCGTGCCGGACATCGGTTACCACCACCGGGGCGCGGAAAAGATGGCCGAGCGCCAGTCCTGGCACAGCTTCATCCCCTACACCGACCGGATTGATTACACCGGCGGCGTGATGAACAACCTGCCCTACGTGCTGGCGGTGGAGAAGCTGGCGGGCATTGAGGTGCCGGACCGGGTAAAAACCATCCGGGTAATGATGGCGGAGATGTTCCGGATCACCAGTCACCTGCTGTTTCTGGGCACCTACCTGCAGGATCTGGGCGCGATGACGCCGGTGTTCTTTACCTTCAGTGACCGTCAGCGAGCCTACAAAGTGATCGAAGGCATTACCGGTTTTCGCATGCACCCGGCCTGGTACCGCATTGGTGGAGTGATGCAGGATCTGCCCAAGGGCTGGGAAAAACTGGTGCAGGAATTTTTGGACTGGATGCCGGCGCGCCTGCGGGAGTACGAGCGGGCGATGATGGAGAACGCCCTGGTGCGGGAGCGGACCCGCAACATCGCCGCCTTCGATACCGCCCAGGCCCTGGCCTGGGGCGTGACCGGCCCGAACCTGCGGGCCACCGGCTGCAATTTCGACCTGCGCAAGCAGCGCCCCTACTCCGGCTACGACAACTTCGAGTTCGAGGTGCCCCTGGGCGACCGGGGGGACGTTTTCGACCGGGGCCAGGTGCGCATCGAGGAAATGCGTCAAAGCCTGCGCATTATCCAGCAGTGCGTGGATCACATGCCGGCCGGCGAGTTCAAAGCCGACCACCCGCTGACCACGCCGCCGCCCCGGGAGCGGATGCTGGAGCACATTGAAACCCTGATTACCCATTTCCTGCAGGTGTCCTGGGGGCCGGTGCTCAAGCCCCAGGAATCCATGCAAATGGTGGAGGCCACCAAGGGCATCAACAGCTATTACCTGACCAGTGATGGCAGCACCATGAGTTACCGGACCCGTATACGCACACCCAGTTTCCCGCATCTGCAGCAGATACCCAGCGTGATGCGCGGCGGCTTTGTACCGGACTTGATTGCCCACCTGGGCAGTATCGACTTTGTGATGGCAGACGTGGACCGCTGATGATGGAACCGATACAGGCTTCGAACCCGCAAACCATCGCCACCGACGGCTTCCGGCTGCACCCGGAGGACGAGGCCGCCATGCGCGAGGAAGCCGGGCACTACGAGCAGCCCCAGGCCGCGTGCATCGAGGCCCTGAAGATCGTCCAACGCCGCCATGGTTGGGTTCCCGACGAGGCCATTCCGGCCATCGCCCGGGTCTTGGGCGTTGGCCCGGCCAGTGTCGAGGGCGTGGCCACTTTCTACAGCCTGATTTTCCGCCAGCCGGTGGGCCGCCATGTGGTCCTGGTGTGCGATTCCAGCTCCTGTTTTCTCACCGGCTACGACCAACTTCGCCAAGCCCTGAGTGACCGGCTGGGCATCGGCTTTGGCGAAACCACGGCCGACGACCGTTTCACCCTGCTGCCGGCCTGTTGCCTGGGCGCGTGCGACGGCGGGCCGGCGATGATGATCGGTGACGATGTTTACGGCCCGGTGACCGGTGAGGATTTACCCGGAATTCTGGAGGGCTACCCATGAACAGCCAGCGCCAGTCTCCCGTCTATCGCAGCCGTATCCTGCAACCGGCACCCGAGCGCCAGCCCAAGAGCCACCCGCTGACCTGGCGGCTGCGCGACGACGGCCAGGTGGTGGACCTCAAAGATTACGAAGCGAAAGAAGGCTACGTGGCCTTGCGTCAGGTGCTGGAGGCGGGCGACCCCCAAGCGGTGATTGCCACCATGAAGGAGGCCAACGTCCGGGGCCGGGGCGGTGCCGGTTTTTCCGCCGGTCTGAAATGGAGCCTGACCATGCAGGGGCCGGACATGCCCCGGGGCTACATCGTCTGCAACGCCGATGAGATGGAGCCGGGCACCTTCAAGGACCGCCTGCTCATGGAACAGCAGCCGCACCTGTTGATCGAGGGAATGGTGCTGGCGGCGTTCGCGAACAACGCCCGTTATGGTTACATCTTTTTGCGCGGGGAATACGTGGAGTCCGCCCGGGTGCTGGCCCAGGCGCTGGTCGAAGCCCGGCAGGCAGGCTGGCTGGGGGACGACATTGCCGGCAGTTGCTTTGATTTCGACATCGCCCTGCACACCGGCGCCGGGCGCTACATCTGTGGCGAGGAAACCGCCCTGCTAAATTCCCTGGAAGGCCACCGGGCCAACCCCCGGGCCAAGCCGCCGTTTCCCGGCCAGTCGGGCGCCTGGGGCAAGCCCACGGTGGTGAACAACGTGGAAACCCTGTGCAACGTGCCGGCGGTGATGCTGCGGGGCGCCGAGTGGTACCAGGGGCTGTCCGGCGGTCGCACCGAGGATGGCGGCACCAAGCTTTACGGAGTATCGGGACTGGTGAACCGGCCCGGGCTCTGGGAACTGCCCATCGGGACCAGCGGCCAGGAGGTTCTCGAATTGGCCGAAGGGCTGCGGGACGGGCGAAGGCTCAAAGCCTGGCTGCCGGGTGGCGCCAGTACCGGTTTCCTGCTGCCCGAACACCTGGATTTGCCGCTGGATTTCGATACGGTGGGCGGGGAAGGCAGTCGTCTGGGGACCGGGCTGATCACGGTGGTTACCGAAGAGCAGGGCATGGTCTCGCTGATACGCAACCTGGAGGAATTTTTCGCCCGGGAGTCCTGCGGCTGGTGCACGCCCTGCCGCGATGGCCTGCCCTGGGCGGTAAAGCTGTTGTTGGCCCTGGAGCGGGGCGAGGGTGAACCCGGTGACATCGAGCTGCTGGACAAACTAGCGGCGGATTGTGGCCCCGGGCTGACCTTCTGTGCCCACGCGCCGGGGGCGGCCATGCCCCTGCAAACGGCCCTGAAGCACTTCCGCCACGAGTTCGAGCAGGGCCTCCGCCAGCCCGGCGGTCAGGCCCGGGAAATCCCGGTCGCCGAGGGGCAAACATGAACCGATCACTGACGGGCAACGGGGAGTAACCGGTACCATGGCAACCATTCACGTGGACGGCCAGCGCTACGAGGTTAATGGCGCACACAACCTGCTCCAGGCCTGTCTGTCCCTGGGCCTGGACATTCCCTACTTCTGCTGGCACCCGGCCATGGGCAGCGTCGGTGCCTGCCGCCAGTGCGCCGTGCGCCAGTACAAGGATGAGGACGACGACCGGGGCATGCTGGTGATGTCCTGTATGACGCCGGCGGCGGACGGCACCCGGATCGATATCGAGGACGAAGAGGCCAGGGCCTTTCGCGCCAGCGTGGTGGAATGGCTGATGATCAACCATCCCCACGACTGCCCGGTGTGCGAAGAGGGTGGGCATTGCCACTTGCAGGACATGACCGTGATGACCGGCCATGACCGTCGCCGTTACCGGTTCCGAAAGCGCACCCGGCGCAATCAGTACCTGGGGCCGTTTATCGCTCATGAGATGAACCGCTGCATTACCTGCTATCGCTGCGTGCGCTTTTACAACGACTACGCCGGTGGCACCGACCTGGGTGCCTTTGGCAGCAAGGACAACATCTATTTTGGACGCCACGAGGAAGGCACCCTGGAGAGCCGGTTTGCCGGCAACCTCACCGAAGTCTGCCCGACCGGCGTGTTCACCGACCAGAGCCATTCCGATCATTACACCCGCAAATGGGACCTCCAGTTTGCTCCGAGCATCTGCCATCAGTGTGCTGTGGGCTGCAACATCAGTCCGGGCGAGCGCTACGGTGAACTCCGGCGGATCGAAAACCGCTACCACGGCGACGTGAACGGTTACTTCCTGTGCGATCTGGGCCGGTTCGGCTATGGCTACGTGAATCGCAGCGACCGACCCCGGGTGCCGGAATGGAAACCCTCGGATGACGAACCGCCCCGCGAGTTGGAGGTGGACGATGCCCTGATGCGCATTGGCCAGGCACTGGACAGCGCCCGTCGGGTGATCGGTATTGGCTCGCCCCGGGCGAGTCTTGAGAGCAATCACCAGCTGCGGGAACTGGTGGGGGCGGAGAACTATTCCACCGGCATCGAGGCTGGCGAGCATGCATGCCTGTCGCGGATGGCTGCGGTGAACCGCAGTTGCGGCCTGCCGATTCCCACCCTGCGGGAGGTGGAAGACCACGACGCCGTGCTGGTGCTGGGAGAAGATCCCATGGAAAGCGCCGCCCGGTTGGGGCTGGCCATTCGCCAGGCAATCGTCGCCCCGCCGGCGGATCAGGCCGCCAAACTGGGCATCCCGGACTGGAACGCCGAGGCCCTGAAAACCCTCGCCCAGGATCACCGTCAGCCGTTGTTCATCGCGTATCCGGCGGCCACCGAACTGGACGGCATCGCCCGGCCCCGGCTGTCCCTCGCGCCGGATGACATTGCCCGGTTGGGGTTTGCGGTGGCCCATGCCATCGATCCCGCCGCTCCCGATGTGCCGGACTTGGCGCCAGAACTCCGGGAACAGGCCCGGGAAATCGCCAATACACTCAAAGCCGCCGACCGGCCCCTGGTGGTCAGTGGCGGTGCGTTGGCCTCTCCCGCCATTATCGAGGCCGCCGGCAACATCGCCCGTGTCCTGGCCCGGCGGGCGAGCCGGGGCGGACTGGTGCTGGTGCGCCGGGAAGTAAACAGCACCGGGCTGTCGCTCATGGGTGGCCAGACACTGGACTGGGCGATGGATCAGCTGACCGATGGGCACGCCGATGCCGTGGTGATCCTGGAGAACGACCTGTACCAGCGGCTGCCCGCCGAGCGGCTGGATAAGGCGTTGCTGCAGGCCGACGTGCGGGTGGTGCTCGATCACCAACGTACCCGCACGCTGAATCACGCCAGCTTTGCCCTGCCGGCGGCCAGCTTTGCCGAGGGCGATGGCACCGTGGTCAGCCTGGAAGGCCGCGCGCAGCGGTTTTTCCAGGTGTTCGAGCCCGCCTACCTGCGCCCCGAAGCGCGCATTCACGAAAGCTGGCGTTGGCTACATGCGCTGTCGGCCCGGGGCAAACCGGAGGGCGCCGGTGACATCACCCTGGACCCGGTCACCCGGGCCTGCGCCGAGGCTTGTCCGGGGCTGGCGGGTATTGTCGACGCCGCCCCGGACGCCGGTTATCGGATCGAGGGCCTGAGGCTGGCGCGGGAACCCCATCGTTACAGCGGCCGAACCGCCATGCGCGCGAACCAGTCCGTCAGTGAACCCCGGGCGCCCCGGGACCCGGACACCGCGTTCGCATTTTCCATGGAAGGCTACAGTGGTTATCAGCAACCCCGCCAGCAGGTGCCCTTTGCCTGGGCGCCGGGCTGGAATTCGCCCCAGGCCTGGAACAAGTTCACCGATGAGGTGGGCGGCCACCTGCGCGGCGGCGATCCCGGCGTTCGGTTGCTGAGTCCCCAGCCCGGCGCTTATCAGTACGACGAGCAGGTCTCACCTGCGACCGATTCAGACTGTCGGGCGGTGATCCTGCCCCGGCTGTTTGGGGGCGAGGAAACCTCCGCCCGGGCAGAACCCATACGCCAGCGCATGGAACGCCCGACGCTGCACATGGCCATGGCGGACGCCACTCGCCTGGGGGCCGAACTGGGCGGGCTGGTGACTGTATCCGGCGATAACGGTTGCGTTACTTTACCGGCCCGGCCGGATGAGAGCTGGCCGCAAGGCCTGGTGGGAATTCCCGCCTGTGCCGCGCCGGGGGCCATTACCCGGGTGCCGGTGACACTGACCGCTGGCCCGGGCTCCACGCCCGAAGGAGCGAGGAAGTCATGAGCTGGTTCGGTCCGGAACTTCAGGCCATTCTTTGGGGCATGTTCCAGGCGCTGGTGATCCTGCTGGGTGCGGTGTTGCTGGGTGCGGTGATGACCATTGTCGAGCGCCGTTTCCTCGGCCTGTGGCAGGACCGTTACGGGCCGAACCGGGTAGGCCCCTTCGGCACCCTTCAACTGGTGGCCGACATGATCAAGATCTTCTTCAAGGAAGACTGGATTCCGCCCTTCGCCGACCGGCCCCTGTTTGTGGCGGCGCCGATCATCGCCTTCGCCTCGCTGCTGCTGTCGTTCATCATCATTCCGATCACGCCGGGCTGGGGCATTGCCGACCTGCACATCGGGCTGCTGTTTTTCCTGGCCCTGGCCGGCATCAATGTTTACTCGGTGTTGCTCGGCGGCTGGGCCAGCGGCAACAAGTACGCACTGCTCGGGGCCATGCGGTCCTCCGCCCAGACCGTCTCCTATGAGGTATTCATGGGTCTGTCATTGATGGGCGTGGTGGCCCTGGCCGGTTCGTTCAACATGCGCGAGATTGTCGCCGCCCAGGAAGGACTGTGGTTCGTGATTCCCCAGTTTTTCGGTTTCTGCACCTTCCTGATCGCCGGTGTCGCCGTCACCCACCGTCACCCTTTTGACCAGCCGGAAGCTGAGCAGGAGCTGGCGGACGGCTACCACATCGAATACTCGGGCATGAAGTTCGGGCTGTTTTTCATCGGCGAATACGTTGGCATGGTGCTGGTCTCGGCGCTGATCGTCACCCTGTTTTTCGGTGGCTGGCACGGCCCCTGGCTGCCGCCGATCCTGTGGTTTGCCATCAAGACCGGCTTCTTCCTGCTGCTGTTCATCCTGCTGCGGGCCTCACTGCCCCGGCCCCGTTATGACCGGGTGATGAGCTTTGGCTGGAAGGTGTGTCTGCCACTCACCTTGATCAACCTGCTGGCAACCGGCGCGGTGATGCTGCTGGTTGCCCCGCAAGGCTGAGGAGGTTCTTTTATGGAGAAAGAAAAAGTTCCGTTCATCCGCTCCGTGCTCTGGCTGGTGCCGGCCACCTGGAGCCAGCTGCGTACCCTGGGCATGGTGTTCATGCACAGTTTCCGCAAGCGCGAAACCGTGAACTACCCGGAGGAAGCCGTTTACCTGCCGCCCCGTTATCGGGGCCGGATCGTGCTCACCCGGGATCCGGACGGCGAGGAGCGTTGCGTGGCCTGCAACCTGTGCGCGGTGGCCTGCCCGGTGGACTGCATCTCCCTGCAAAAGGGCGAACAGGAGGACGGGCGCTGGTACCCGGAATTTTTCCGCATCAATTTTTCCCGCTGCATTTTCTGCGGCATGTGCGAGGAAGCCTGCCCGACCTCGGCGATCCAGCTCACGCCGGATTTCGAAATGGGCGAGTACGACCGGCAGGAGCTGGTGTACGAGAAAGAAGATCTGCTGATCAACGGCCCGGGCAAGGACCACGACTACCATTTCTACAAGGTGGCGGGCATGGCCATCGGCGGCAAGGACAAGGGCGAGGCCCTGAACGAGGAAGCGCCGGTGGACGTGCGTTCGCTGTTGCCCTGATTTTGGCCTGATTGTGAAGAGTGCGGAGGCAAAGACCCATGGAACTGGCTTTTTATCTAAGTGCGCTGGTGGCGGTACTGGCCACCCTGGGGGTGATTACCGGCCGAAATCCGGTGCACGCGGTGGTGTATCTGATTGTATCGCTGATTGCCGTGGCCATGGTGTTCTTTGCCCTGGGCGCCCCCTTTGCCGGGGCCCTGGAAATCATTGTCTACGCCGGCGCCATCATGGTGCTGTTCGTGTTTGTGGTGATGATGCTCAACCTGAGCCAGGACGAAGACACCGGCGTTGGCAACTGGCGACATCCCCGGCACTGGCTTGGCCCATCGGTGCTGGCGCTGGTCCTGCTGACGGTGCTGCTGTCGCTGATTGTCGGTGGCGATATGGCCCGCAGCATTGAAGGGGAATTGCTGACTGCCCGGGCAGTGGGGCTGACCCTGTTCGGCCCCTGGCTGGTGGTGGTCGAATTGGCGGGCCTGCTGTTGCTGGGCGCCCTGGTGGCCGCTTCCCATGTGGGGCGGCGGTCGAATCCGTTACGGAACAGGAGTGGTCACTGATGAGCGGAGTTCCGATGGAGCACGGCCTCGCCCTCGCCGCCATTCTCTTTTCCCTGGGGCTCGTGGGCCTGATGCTCCGGCGTAACATGTTGTTTGTGCTGATGAGTCTGGAGATCATGCTGAACGCGGCCGCGCTGGCCTTCGTGGTGGGCGCCACCGCCTGGAACCAGCCGGATGGCCAGGCCATGTTCCTGCTGGTGATCACCCTGGCGGCCGCCGAGGCGGCAGTGGGGCTGGCGCTGATGATCCAGCTGTTCCAGAGGTTGCGTTCACTCAATCTCGATCTGGCCAGCAGGATGCGCGGATGATGGAGCTACCGGTTACCCTGTCGTTTGTTCTTCCCCTGATCGGCACCCTGGTGCTGGCGTTCTCCGGTGGGCGCCTGGGGCCGAAGCTGGCGGTGGTGATTGGCGTCGGCAGTGTCGGCCTGGCGGCGCTGGCCACCGGCTGGGCGATTGCCCTGCACTCCGGCAACGAACCCTTCGGCTATACCCTCTGGACCTGGATCGAGGTGGGTGGTTTCCGGCCCACCATCGGGCTGGCGGTGGACGGCCTGGCGCTGGTGATGATGGCGGTGATCACCGGGGTGGGCTTTTTCATTCACCTGTTCGCGACCTGGTACATGGCGGGCGAAGCCGGCATTACCCGCTTCTATGCCTGGATGAATCTGTTTGTGTTCAGCATGCTGATCCTGGTGCTGGGCGATAACCTGCTGCTGCTGTTCCTGGGCTGGGAAGGCGTGGGCCTGTGCAGTTACCTGCTGATCGGCTACTACTACCACGACAACGCCAACGGCCGGGCCGCGTTCAAGGCCTTCCTGGTCACCCGCATCGGCGACGTGTTCCTGGCCCTGGGGCTGTTCCTGATTTTCCGGGACCTGGGTACGCTTGATATTCAGCAGGTGATGGTCCGGGCGGGCGAAGTCTGGTCGGTGGGAGATCCCACCGTCAGCCTGGTGGCGCTGCTGGTGCTGGGCGGGGCTCTGGGGAAATCGGCGCAGGTGCCATTGCACACCTGGCTGCCCGATGCCATGGCCGGTCCCACCCCGGTGTCGGCGCTGATTCATGCGGCCACCATGGTGACCGCTGGGGTCTACCTGATCGCCCGCCTGAACGGAGTGTTCCTGCTGGCGCCGGACGTACTCTGGCTGGTGGGGGTGATTGGCGCCGTTTCCCTGTTGCTGGCGGCCTTTGCCGCCCTGGCCCAGACCGACATCAAGCGGGTGCTGGCCTATTCCACCATGAGCCAGATCGGCTACATGTTCCTGGCGCTGGGTGTGGGGGCCTTCGATGCCGCCATTTTTCACCTGGTCACCCACGCCTTCTTCAAGGCGTTGCTGTTCCTCTCGGCGGGGGCGGTGATTACCAGCTGTCATCACGAGCAGGATATGACCCGCCTGGGCGGGTTGCGCAAGCGCCTGCCGGTGGTCTATGCAGCCTTCCTGGTCGGCGGCGCGGCGCTGGTGGCTCTGCCTCTGGTATCCGCCGGCTTCTACAGCAAGGATGAAATCCTCTGGCAGGATATGGCCGCGGACCAGCCGGGGTTCCTGCTGGCCGGGTTGCTGGGGGCGCTGTTGACCTGCCTCTACACGGTACGGCTGATCCTGGGGATCTTCCATGGTGAGTGCGGCAGCGACAACGCCCGTAACGCCGAGCCGGGTACCAACTGGCTGACCCATCACCTGCCTTTGGGGGTGCTGGCGGTGCTGTCCACGTTCCTGGGCGCCTGGCTGTATCCGCATCTGGGTGATCAGTTCCCGCCGGCCCCCGGCGAAACAGTCGAAACCGGCCATACCCTGCTGCAATTGCTGGCTATCGGCACCGTGGTCGCCGGCCTGGCCCTGGCCGGCTGGCTGTTCCTGGCCCGGCGGCAGTGGCTGCAGGATCAAGTCAGTCGCTGGCCGGGAGCCTTCCTCTGGCGGTTGTGGTACCACGCCTGGGGATTCGATGCCCTGTATAACGGGTTGTTGGTCAAACCCTGGCAGCTGATGGTACGAATGCTTCGGCGCGATTTTGTCTACCTGACCCTTAACCTGCTGGCGCTGTTGGCGAAATTCCTGAACCGGGGCCTGGTGCGTGCCCAGAATGGCCGGGTGCGCAGCTACGCGACGGCCATGGTCCTGGGCGCCACCGTGATTCTGTTGGCATTGGTGCTGCTGCCGGGAGGTGTCGCATGATCCTGGTGTGGCTGATCCTGATACCGTTTCTAGGGGGCATCCTGTGCTGGCAGGCCGACCGCTGGGGTGAACAGGCCCCGCGCTGGATTGCCCTGGCCACCATGCTGTTTGTCTTGGTGATTGCCCTCTGGCTCTGGCTCACCGGCGATTTTGCCTTGCCCGCCGGAGCACAGAACCAGTGGCTGCTGGAATGGCGGGCCGACTGGATTCCCCGCTTCGGCATTGAAATCCATCTGGCCATCGATGGCCTGTCGCTGATTCTGATTGCCCTGACCGGCTTCCTGGGTGCCCTGGCGGTGCTCTGTTCCTGGCACGAAATCGCTCATCGCATCGGGTTCTTTCACCTGAACCTGTTGTGGATTCTTGGCGGTGTGGTCGGGGTATTCCTGGCGCTGGACCTGTTTCTGTTCTTCCTGTTCTGGGAAGTCATGCTGGTGCCCATGTATTTCCTGATTGCCCTCTGGGGCCATAGCGGCTCGCCGGGGCAGACCCGCATCCGGGCGGCCACCCGGTTTTTCATCTACACCCAGGCCAGTGGGCTGCTGATGCTGGTGGCGATCCTGTCGCTGGTGTTCATTCATTTTGGCAACACCGGGCAGTGGTCGTTCAGCTATGAGGTGCTACGCCAGACGGACGTGCCGGAGCCCATGGCTTATTGGCTGATGCTGGGGTTCTTTGTGGCCTTTGCGGTGAAACTGCCCGTGGTGCCCTTTCACGGCTGGCTGCCGGGCGCTCATGCCCAGGCACCCACCGCTGGCAGTGTCGATCTGGCCGGTATCCTCTTGAAAACAGCCGCCTACGGCATGCTTCGGTTTGGCCTGCCGCTGTTTCCGGAGCAATCCGCCAACTTCGCGCCGGTGGCCATGACCCTGGGGTTGGTGAGCATCATCTACGGTGCGGTTCTGGCCTGTGGTCAGCAGGACATCAAGCGGCTGATTGCCTACACCAGTATTTCCCACATGGGCTTTGTACTGATTGCCATCTACTCCGGCTCTCAGCTGGCGATCCAGGGCGCGATTGTGCTGATGGTGGCCCACGCCTTTTCTTCTGCCGGGCTGTTTATTCTCAGTGGTCAGCTCTACGAGCGCATCCATACCCGGGATATGCGCTTCATGGGTGGCCTCTGGGGCCGGATACCGGTTCTGCCGGGGTTCACCCTGTGTTTCGTGGCCGCGTCGCTGGGGATGCCGGCCACCGCCAACTTCGTGGGTGAATTCATGATCCTGTTCGGTACTTTCCCCCGTGCACCGGTAGTCGCGGTGATTGCCAGCGTCGGGCTGGTGTTGGCCGCGATTTACTCGTTGATTCTGATGCAGCGCGTTCATTTCGGCCCATCGCTCCAGAAGGACAGGCTGGCCGGGCCGGACGCCCGGGAGTATGTAATGATGTTGACGTTGCTGGCCCTGGTGATCCTGGTGGGGCTGTATCCGCAGCCCCTGCTGGATCTCACCGCCGGTCTGTCGCAGGCCACCGCTGGCCTGTTTGTCGATGGTAGCCTGTCGGCCCTGGCCGGGGAGGTACGCTGATGCTGACGGCTGCTCATCTGGTCACGCTACTGCCCCTGATTCTGGTGGGCTCCACGGCGGTCATCGCCATGCTGGGTATTGCCTGGCAGCGCCACCATGCCGGTACCGCCCTGGTCTCGGCTGCCGGCCTGGTGGCGGCACTGCTGACCCTGCCCCTGACCTTTCCGGCCGCCAGTTCCCCGCCGTTGATGCAGGTGGATGGGCTGGCGGTGATGGCCGGCGCTCTGGTGCTGGTGTCGGCGCTGGTCACCGTGATCCTCAGCCACCATTACCTGACCGGCTACATCGGTCCCCGGGAGGAGTTTTACCTGCTTATCCTGTGCGCCACCGCCGGTGCCCTGGCGCTGGTGGCCAGTGACCACCTGGCCATGCTGTTCATCAGCCTGGAACTGCTGTCCATGCCGCTGTACGGCATGCTGGCCTACAGTTTTCGCGCCGAGCGGTCGCTGGAGGCGGGTATCAAGTACCTGCTGCTTTCGGCGGCGGCCACGGCCTTCCTGTTGTTTGGGATGGCTTTGATCTATGCCCGCACCGGTGCGCTCGACCTGCCTGGTATTGCCCGGGCCCTGGCGGCGGCACCGGATGCCTGGATGCTGGCCGGTGCCGCGCTGATGGTGGTGGGCCTGGGGTTCAAGCTGTCGGTGGTGCCGTTTCACCTGTGGACGCCGGATGTCTACCAGGGTGGCCCGGCGCCGGCCACCATTTTCCTGGCCACGGTCAGCAAGCTCGCGGTCTTCGTGGTGCTGTTGCGCCTGGTGCTGGCGGCGCCGGTGTTCCACAGCGAGTGGCTACAGGGACTGGTGACTGTGCTGGCATTACTGACCATGCTGGGGGGGAATCTGCTGGCCCTGTTCCAGGCCAACCTCAAGCGGCTGCTGGGTTATTCGTCCATCGCCCACTTCGGCTACCTGTTGGTGGCGATTGTGGCCGGCAACGCCCTGGCCATGGAAACCACGGGCGTGTATCTGGTGACCTACCTGGTGACCACGCTGGCGGCGTTCGGGGTGGTAACTCTGGTCTCCAGTCCGTTTAGTGGCGAGGACGCCGATGGCCTGCCGCTGTATCGCGGGCTGTTCTGGCGCCGGCCCTACCTGGCGGCGGTGATGACCATCAGTTTCCTGTCGCTGGCAGGCATTCCCCTGACGGCCGGGTTCATTGGCAAATTTTACGTGATAGCCCTGGGCGTGGCGGATGCGCGCTGGTGGCTGGTGGGTGGCGTGATCGCCGGCAGTGCCATCGGGCTCTATTACTACCTGCGCGTCATGGTGACCCTGTACCTGCCGGAGCCGGGCATGCGGGCCCGGGACGTGCCCAACGACTGGGGCAGCCGTTTGGGCGGCATCACGCTGATTGCCCTGGCGGTGATTATCCTGGCCCTGGGCATCTACCCCACGCCGATGATTGACTGGGTGCAGCGGCTGGCTGGGAGCTGAAGCCGTTCAGACCCCGGATCCCGGCTTTTCCGGGGCTTGAGAATTTTCTGGAGAGGGAAACTGGCATTGTTCCCCCTGGGCCACCAGGTGAATGTCCGCGAACAGGGCGCTTGCGCTGCTGCCAGTGTCGTCACTGTCCGAGGCGATGGCCAGTTGCAGGGGGCGATCCGGGCCGGTCTCGAAGAAACGCTGCAAATCCTCCAGCAGGTTGCGCCGCTCCTCCACCCATTGGCCGGTGTTCTCCATGCCGCTGCGGAGCACCACCATCCTGGCCCGATCGGTATAGGCATTGGGCATGGTGGTGCCAACCGGGTGCTTGTTATCCCAGACGTAGTTGATCGCCGCATCCGGCAACTGCTCGCCGAAGAGGGTCCGGCCGACAGACAGCTTCATCCGGGTGCCCAGGCTCATGGCGCTGCTTGGCAGGTCAAAGGTCACGTATACCCGGGCGGCGTAATCGTCACCGGATTTTTTCGACATATCTGCTTGTGACACGGGCTCATCCACCCACCAGCGCCAGCAGAGTACCGGTGTGCGCTTCAGATCGGCCTCCAGCGGGCGGGCCAGTAACGCCATGCTCGCCTCGGACGTGGCTTTGACGGCGGCAACGCCGGTCTGGGTGACGCGTTGGTACTCGGTCGGGGGCAGTCCGTCGAATGGCACCAGTTGCCAGGGTTCCTGCGGCAAGGTGTCGTAGCGGCTGAAATCCCCCAAGGTGACGGTGTCCGGGGCGGCCGTTGCCGAGGTTGCCAGGGTGAGGCCCAGTATCGGGCCCAGCAGTGATGTCGGTTTCATGGCTCGCTCCGGACAAGTTGTGGGTGCGCTTGTTCAAGGTGGTGCAAATCGATGGGTTCGTCCACATCCATCAGCAACTCGCTTTCCCGCCAGGACCAGCCAAGCTGCTCCAGGCGCTGGCGGGTCAGGGTGGCCACCTGGTCGGTGCTCCAGGGTATGTCCTGAAAGAGCGAGTCGTGAACGCGAGTGAGGCCGAGTAGCGAGTAACCGCCGTCCTGAACCGGGCACAGGCAGGCGTCATGTTCGGCCAGCATGCCGGCCATCGTAGCCAGGCGCCCGGCATCCAGGGCCGGGCAGTCGGTGCCGATCAGCATCACCGGCATGCCGTTTTCCAGGCCCCGCCGGGCGGCGGTGGCCATCCGGGTGCCCAGATCGCCCTCGACCTGTTGGCTCAGGGCCACCGGCTGATCGGGAGTCACCGGCGCATTTTCAACCAGGGCCTGCCAGTAGGCTGCTTCGGCGTCTGGCGCCACGCACAGTTCCACCGGGCCGACGTTGGCTGCGAGGGCCTGGCCGAGGGTGTGCCCCAGCAGGCGATCGGCCAGGTCAGCGGCGCCCTGGGCGCCCAGCGCCGGCATCAACCGGGTTTTGGCAAAGCCCGGTCGGGGCTCTTTGGCAATAATAATGATTCGAACCGGTGTCATAGATAGCGTTCCGCCAGTTGTTCCGCCGGGGTGCCGCGCCAGTAGGCCCAGCGTAATTGCCACATGAGCCAAATGGTTCGCCAACTGCCCCGGGTATCCCATCGGCGTCCCGATGTGGTGACTTTCTCCCATAGACACACCGGGGGTGCGATTTGTTTCAACCGGCGGCTGATTTCCACGTCTTCCATCAGCGGCTGGTCGGGAAAACCGCCAACTTGTTCGAAGGCCTGGCGGGTCATGAACAGGGCCTGGTCGCCGGTGGCAATGCCGGTCAGGCGGGAACGGCGGTTCATGAACCAGGCGATCACCGGCAGCAGTTTTGACAACCCTTCAATGCACACATCGAAGCGGCCCCAGGCAAACGTTTTGTTACCCAGGGCCGAGCCTACTTGCTGATCGGCGCCCGCGGGCAATCGAGTGTCCGCATGCAGGAACAGCAAATGGCGCGCCTGGCTGGCCCGGGCCCCGGCGTTCATTTGTCGTGCCCGGCCCCGGGGCGTCTGGATAACCGTGAACCCCTGCTGGCGGGCCATGTCGGCGCTGGCATCGTCGCTGCCGCCATCGGCAATGACCACTTCAGCCCCCTGTTTGCGCCAGCGCTGAAGGTGGTCGAGCAGTTCGGGCAGGGTATCCGCCTCGTTGAGTATTGGAACGATGATCGCCCAGTTGTTTGGGTCTGAGGTCATGCACTTGTCCGCAAACAGTGGTATTTGATTCATTACTCTACCATTATTGCCGGAACGACCCATTGGACCACCACCGTCAGGGAGCTACCGTTGAAACGACTGGTATTACTGGGAGCAGGACACGCCCATCTGATCGTACTCCGTGAATTTGCCCAATCGCCCCCACCGGACACCGAGCTGGTGTTGATCAGCCCGTCTCGCTGGCAGTATTACTCGGGCATGCTGCCTGGCTGGATTGCCGGAGATTACCAGCTGGACCAATGCCGTATCGAAGTGGCCCCACAGGTGACTGCGGCCGGCGGCGAGTTGATTCTCGACAGGGCCGTGGCGCTGGATGCGGGGGGCAGGCGGATCACACTCGCCGGCGGTAAAAAGGTTGACTACGATTGGTTATCCATCGATATCGGCGCCAGCACGAGTCTTGGCCAGCTGCAGGACTACGCAGGCCAGTTGCTGAGCGTGAAGTCCATCGAGGACTTTCAGGCGGAATGGGATCAGTTTGTGCAGGCGTCATCGGCCAGCGGAGCGGGCCACCTGGCGGTGGTTGGCGGTGGTGCAGCCGGGGTGGAGCTGGCCATGGCAGCGGCCAATGTTGTGAAGCACACCCATGAAGGCGGTGGCCGGGTATCCTTGATTGCCGGAAAAAACGGCCCATTGCCGGGCTTCAATGCTCGCGCACGGCGCCTGGCCGCGAAAAAAATGAGGCGCCGCCGGGTTACGTTGATCGAACAACAGGCCGGCGCCCGCGGTGGAGAGTTGGCACTGGCCGACGGCACCCTGCTTAAAAGCAACGCGGTTATTGCCACCACCGGAGCCATGGCTGCGCCTTTCCTGAGGGACAGTGGGCTTGGTGTGGACGAACAGGGGTTTGTGACAGTGGATGCCTGCCACCAGAGCCTTTCCCACCCGAACGTGTTTGCCGTGGGTGATACCTGCAGCCGCCAGGATCGGGCCCTCAACCGCTCCGGCGTACATGCGGTTCGTGCCGGCCCGGTGCTGGCGGAGAATCTCCGGGCGGCGATGGCCGGCGGGAAACTGAAGCCCTTTATGCCACGCCGGTATTCCCTGTATCTGCTGTCCTGCGGTGACCAGACCGCCATTGGCAGCTACGGCCCGGTGACGTTTTCCGGGCGCTGGGTCTGGCGTTTGAAGGATCGTATAGACCGAGGCTTCATCCAGGGCTTTGCGGTCGGTTAATGCAGTTTGAGTCGTGGCTTCATGGCCCGGCCGATCTTGTCCAGCAACCAGATAATGCCGGTGCGCGCAAAGCCGTGCAGCGCTACCTGGTGCATGCGGTACAAGGACACATAAAACAATCGGGCCACTTTGCCTTCGATATACATGCTGCGGCCAGACAGGTTGCCCATCAGGTTGCCGACCGTGGTGTAGCGGCTGAAGTTGATCAGCGAGCCGTGGTCGTTATAGACAAAAGGCACAGCCTCTTTGCCTTCCAGCCGATTGCAGAGGGTTTTGAACAGGGCATCGGCTTGCTGGTGGGCGGCTTGCGCTCGCGGCGGTACCGGGTGGTCTGAATCGGGTTGCGGGCAGGCCGCGCAGTCGCCAAAGGCAAAAATATCGGGGTCTCGGGTGGTTTGCAGGGTTTGTTCCACCACCAACTGATTGCTGCGGTTGGCTTCCAGGCCGTCCAGCTCCCCCAGAAATGGCGGGGCCTTGATGCCCGCCGCCCAGATGGTCATTTCCGACGGTAGTTCGGTACCATCTTTTAAAATCAGGCGGTCCTTGCGGATTTCACTGACCGGTTGGCCGGTGAGCACCTGAATATTCTGACGTTGTAGCTCGCGGGTGGCGCCGGCCGATAATCGGCCCGGCAATGCCGGTAAAATGCGGTCGGCGGCTTCAATCACGCTGATGGACACATCCGAAGACTGCAGGTGGTTCATGCCGTAAACCGGCAGCTCCCGGGAGGCCATGCGCAATTCTGCCGCCAGTTCCACGCCCGTAGCGCCGGCGCCGATAATGCTGATGTTCAGGGCATGGGGCCGGTCCTGCCGGGCTTCGTGGTTTTTGCGCAGGAAGGCATTGAGCATCAAGTTATGGAACCGGCGGGCCTGTTTCAGGCTGTCCAGAAACAGGCAGTGTTCTTTCGCGCCCGGTGTGCCGAAATCATTGGCGGTGCTGCCCACGGCGATGACCAGGGTGTCGTAGTGAAGGCGCCTTTCCGGCACCACTTCCTGCCCTTCATCATCGTAAAAAGGGTCGATGATGATTTGCTTGGCCTTCCGGTCAAGACCGTTCACACGACCGAGCTGGAACTCATAATGATGCTTGCGGGCGTGGGCGCGATAATTGATCTCGTTGGCACTGGCATCAAGAGAGCCAGAAGCGACTTCGTGCAGCAGAGGTTTCCAGACATGGGTCAGCCCGGCATCAACCAGCGAAATTCGGGCTTTTTTCTTTCTGCCCAGTTTATTGCCCAGGCTGGTGGCCAGCTCAAGGCCGCCAGCACCGCCGCCCACCACAACGATATGATGCAGATTGTCCATAGTATCCAGATCTCCAAGAAATGAGAGCCAAAAACTTTCTCCAACACTCAGATCTCGGGGAAAGTGCTTGGCTATCGTCTCTGATCGGATTTAGGGTCGGTACCCTAGCCTGATGGAGCCCATGCTAGGGCCTGATGCAGGGCGCAACAATCGGACCAGCGTGTTGGTTAATTGCTGCCTTCGACCCTGGCCCTTAGGCCCTTACGCTCAGTGTCTTGCACGGTAGGTGTCCAGAATGCCGGCCATGTCGTCGGCCAGATCAGCCAGCTGATCTTCTGACAGACCACGTTCAGCAATAGCCCGGAGCCCCATGATCTGGGCCTGGAGCAGCCGTGCCAATCGGCCACAATTCACGCTTTGGCTCAACTCTCCCCGAGCTTGTGCCTCTTCCAGAAGGTTGGCCAGAGTGGTTTCGATGGCTGCCAGTACTTCGTTGGCCTGCCTGGCAAGGGTGCTATGGGTGTGGCTGGTTTCCAGCAGGGTCTTGACCACCATGCAGGCTTTGGATGGGCAGGTTCCGGCACAGCTGTAGGCAATATTCCGGAGGTAGGCCTGCAGTCCGTCCACAACGGAATCGAACTGTTGCATGTGTGCTGCCAGCTCTTCGCCGCCGCGCTCGGCGTAACTGGCCAAGGCCTCGGAAAACAGTCCGTCTTTGCTGCCAAAGGCGGCATAGATGCTGCCGGGGCGCATGTCCAGCGCCTGCTCAATCTGTTTCATGGAACTGCCGTGGTAGCCCTTTTCCCAGAACAGACCAACTGCTTTGTGCAGGGCTTCACCGCGATCATATTGAGGATGTCTGGCCATGTCCGGCTCCAGCGATTTATCTGTTGAATATGCGCTCAACTATATCTTGAATGAATGCTCAATAACAGCTAGGGTGAATGCTGTTGATCGATCATTCAAGTAAGGAGCGAATTATGACCGAGTTCACTTTGCACGATAAATCGTCCGCCCCGGAAGGCGCCGTACCCTTGCTGGAAAATTCCGAAAAGGGCTTCGGTATGATCCCGGGCCTGCATGCGGTAATGGCGGAATCCCCGCAGGTGCTAGAGGCCTACCAAACGCTGCACCAGCTGGTTCTGGACAGCGCGTTCGACAACGAAGAGAAAACGGTGGTCTGGCAGACTATCAACGTGGAGAACGCCTGCCATTATTGCGTACCGGCACATACCGGTATTGCCAAAATGATGGACGTGTCGGATGACATCACCGACGCGCTGCGTGCGGAAACGCCCCTGCCCAACGATAAACTGGAAGCGCTGCGCAACTTCACCCTCGCGGTGATGCAGAAGCAGGGCAATGTCAGCAAAGACGATCTGGAGGCCTTTTATCAGGCGGGTTACGGCAAGCGCCAGGTTCTGGACGTGATTCTGGTGTTGTCCCAGAAAACCATGAGCAATTACATCAACCACATTGCCGAAACGCCATTGGACGAGCCTTTTAAAAAGTTTGAATGGCAGAAAAATACCTGAAGTCCGTGAATGGATGATGCCCACGTGGCGTTGTTCATTCCTCTTTTCTTGTGCCCCTCTGTCTGAATCCTTCCCGAACCTTTGCTAGTCTGTTGATAAGTATGTTTTGGTAATTGATGAATCTTTTGAAAGGAGATTGGACCGTGAAACTAGACGTTCGAGGCATTGAGGAAGGCAAGCCGGTTCCGGAGAAGTTTGCGTTCGGGGTATACAGTGAAGAAGACCACATGAGTTTTGGCCCCAACCGAAACCCGGAGATGGTCTGGGACGAAGCACCGGAAGGCACCAAAAGTTTTGTGGTGATGATGTTTGACCCGGATGTGCCCAGCATCGCGGACGATGCCAACCAGGAAGGCAAAACCGTGTCCAGTGATATTCCGCGAGTGGATTTTTTCCATTGGTTGCTGGTGGATGTTCCTGCCGATACCTCCCGGATTCCCGAAGGTGAAGACAGTGATGGGGTGATTCCGAAAGGTAAGGATACCGGCCCCGGTCCCATTGGTGTGCGTGGCGTTAACAATTTCACCCAGTTCCTGGCCGGCAATCCGGATATGGAAGGCACCTACGGTGGCTATGACGGCCCTTGCCCACCCTGGAATGATGAGATCATTCACCATTACCACTACGAAGTGCATGCGCTGGATGTTGAAAGCCTGGGCCTGGATGGCGAATTTGACGGCGATGCCGTTCGCGAAGCCATGGCCGGGCACGTGCTGGCCAGTGCGCGGGTAACCGGTACCTACACCCTGAACCCGGATTTGCGCTAGGCCGGAGCTGGGGGGCTGTTCATTCAGCCTCCGCCGGCATTGCCTGAAAGAGGAGCCTGTTATGATTGCTCGAGCTGCAGCATTGGTTGGCCTGATGACCGTGAGCCTGTTGGCCGGTGCCGCCGAAGGACTGGTTTCACTCAAAAGCCCACATTCTGCCCAGGACACCATGGATCGGCTGGAATCCATTGTCGGGGACAAGGGGCTGAATGTCTTTGCTCGCATTGACCACGCCGCCGGGGCCGAGAAGGTCGGCCAGGCGTTAAGGCCCACGCAATTGCTGATCTTCGGTAATCCGAAAGGCGGCACGCCGTTCATGCAGTGTGCCCAGTCGGTGGGCATCGATCTGCCGCTGAAGGCGCTGGTCTGGGAAGACGACGCCGGCCAGGTGTGGCTGGGCTACAATGATCCCACTTACATTGCCGAGCGCCACGGAGCCGGCGATTGTCCGGTGGTGCCCAAGCTTTCAAAGGCGCTTGAGGGTATGACCAAAGCCGCAGTGTCAAAGTAGCGGTTGCAGCGACCGTTTTTCGGCCCCTGCTGTAATGAGAAAGCCGCCAGTATTTGCTGGCGGCTTTTGCGTTTCTGTCACCCGGCAATGGTCTGGCTGATTGCCGGCTGTTCCACGGGCGTGCTCTGATAGCCACGTTCGTTGTAGCGGTCTGCCTGGCCGCCCATGGCCATTGCCGTTGTGGCGGAAAAGGCCAGTGCGATTGCAGCGAGGGTCAGTGTCAGCTTTTTCATGATGTCGTACCTCTTTAGCGGTTTTTCTTGCACCGTTTGGTCAATTCCTTCACGGCGCTCACAATCCATAGACGCCCGCCCCGCCTAATTTGTTACAGCGTCATCGAAGAAACCTTTCAGGATTTGCATATTCTTTAATTTTATAGCTCTACGTGTTTTAATTACGCGCCATCAAATCCATAATGATCGCTCAAGAATTCATCGGGAGTGAGATCATGGTTAGGCTTATTGCAATTGCCCTGGCCTTCGTCAGTAGCCTGGCGTTGGCAGAGACAGACAAGACACCACCACTGGTAGACGCCGCCTGGTTGAATGCCAACCTGGACCGGGACAACTTGGTGGTTCTGGATGTCCGCTCTGGCATCGATAACGGTGGTGATCGCAGCAGCTTCCAAAGCGCCCATATTCCCGGCGCCATCTACAGCAGCTACACCGGTGATGGCTGGCGTGAAAGCCGTGACGGCGTCACCGGTCTGTTGCCGCCCGTGCGCAGTCTGGAACGTTTGATTGGCGGCCTGGGCATTGGTAATGACGACACCGTGGTCGTGGTACCCGCCGGTACCGGCGTGACCGATTTCGGCAGCGCCGCCCGGGTGTACTGGACTTTCCGCGTTCTGGGTCACGACGATGTGACCATTCTCAATGGCGGCTTTGCCGGCTGGCAGGCGGCCGGATTTGAAGTCGCCTCGGGACCAACGGATCGCCGTGCGTTTGCCGATTTCCGGGGTGAGCTGCAGCCGGCACTGCTGGCCTCACTGGAAGAGGTCCAGCAGGCCCGTGACACCCAGGCCCAATTGGTGGATGCCCGCCCGGCGGATTATTTCCTGGGCGAAACCAAATCCCCCGCCGCCAAGGGCCCGGGTACCATCCCCGGCTCACGCAACCTGCCCCACAGCGATTTTCTGGGCGAGCAAAATGAGGCCTGGTACCTGAATGCCGATCAAATCACCGAGCGCGTCAACCGTGCCGAGCTGGATGCCGGCACCCGCACCATTGCCTTCTGCAACACCGGCCATTGGGCAGCCACCGACTGGTTTGTGCTCAGCGAGCTGGCCGGCTTCGAGGAAGTGGCGCTTTACGACGGCTCCATGGCTCAGTGGTCCAACGATTCGGACCGGCCGCTGCAAGTGGCTAAAAAGGGCCTGGGCAAATTGATGGATTTGTTTAACTAACAGGAGAGCACATGGCTGAGGCAGCCGCCGTTCAGGCCGGGACATCACAACCCGGCTGGCAGATTGACCGCTTCGTGGTGACCACGGCCCTGGCCGGTTTCGCCCTGGTGGGCGGGCTGGTTTGGCTGGAAACCGCCCCGTTCATGGTGGCACTGTTTGCCATTGGTACCGTGTTGGGCATGGCGCTGTATCACGGTGCCTTTGGTTTTACCGCCGGCTGGCGCAACCTGGTGGTGAAAAAGCGCGGCGCCGGTGGGCACCTCGCTGGTGGTGGGTTCCTTCCTGTTCGGCATGGGTATGCAGCTGGGCGGTGGCTGTGGTTCCGGCACCCTGTTCACCGTGGGTGCGGGCAACATCCGCATGGTGGTTACCCTGGTGTTCTTCATCGTCGGTACGGTGATTGGCTCCATGCACCTGCCCTGGTGGCTGGACCAGCCGGGGTTTGATCCGGTGCCGTTGGTGAACACGCTGGGGTTGAGCGGCGCCATCATTGCCCAACTGGTTGGTCTGGGGCTGGTGGCCTGGTGGGTGAACCGCATCGAACGCAAGGCCCATGGCAGTATCGAGCGCAATGAGCTGCTGTGGAAATCCCAGGGCCACGGGGTACTTCGCACGCTGGTCAGTGGCCGCTGGCC
>Ga0136557_1000185_pt1 | contig 51896 bp, 44 predicted proteins | sample AntRauTorckE6832_FD_104796 | JGI IMG/M metagenome (GOLD analysis project Ga0136557, IMG submission 104796) | Saline lake microbial communities from Rauer Islands, Antarctica - Metagenome Torckler E6 #832 | ecosystem: Environmental > Aquatic > Non-marine Saline and Alkaline > Saline | place...
TATCCCTGACGCAGGCGCGAGCCCCTCATGACCGAGGAAGTCGGGGCAAGGCGAAATATAAATTTAACAGGGAGCTTACATAAAGTAAGTGACCGACTAAATTTCTATTTCAACGCCGCCCCGGCAACGACGGTAGTTTCCAGACAGTTTACTTCTCGACAACCCACTTCTTATTGCGATAAAACGCCTTCCAGCCAGTGGCCTTCTTGTCCACCTCAGTGGTCAGATAATGTTCCTTCGCCTTACGGCTGAATCGGATCACTGATGCATTGCCATCTGCATCCGCCGTCGGACCTTTGAGCAGGTAGTGATACTTTTCATCCAGCTCTTTTTTGTGCGGAATGATTTCCGCCAGCAAAGGCGCCCGCGTCTCGCGGTTTTTAGGGAACTTGCTGGCCGCCAGGAACAGACCCGCAGCACCATCGCGTAACACATAATGGTCCTCGACCTTGTCACAGGCAAGCTCGGGCATTGGCACCGGATCCATCTTGGGAGGCGCCGCCTCGCCGCTGCGCAACAGTTTCCGTGTGTTCTTGCACTCGGTGTTGGTGCAGCCAAAATACTTACCGAAACGGCCGGTTTTGAGCTGCATGTCCGAACCACACTTGTCACACTCAATGAGCGGACCATCATAACCCTTGATCTTGAAACTGCCCTTTTCCACTTCAAAACCGGCACAGTCCGGGTTGTTGCCGCAGACATGCAACTTGCGTTCGGTGTCGATCAGATAGCTGTCCATGGTCGCGTTGCACAATTTGCAGCGCTTGCGATCACGCAGACGACGGTTCTCCACTTCCTCGGCCTCTTCGGCATTGTCCGTGTTGATCGCCTCTTCGCCTGGCGTCAGGTTGATCGTGCACTTGCAGCGCTCTTTGGGCGGCAGGGCATAACCCGAGCAGCCCAGAAACACACCGGTGGATGCCGTGCGGATCTGCATATTGCGGCCGCAATCCGGACACGGGATATCGGTCTCGGTGGGATTGTTTTCACGCATGCCGCTGTCATCGGCCGAGGCCAGCGCCAGCTGCTGTGAAAAATCGGCATAAAATTCGTCCAGCAATTTTTTCCAGTCTTTTTCGCCGGCAGCGACTTTATCCAGCGAATCTTCCATCTTCGCGGTAAAATCGTAGTCCATCAGTTCGGTGAAACTTTCCTGCAGGCGCTCGGCAACAATGTCACCCATTTTTTGCGCATAAAAACGCCGGCTTTCAACCTTGACGTAACCACGCTCCTGTATCGTTGAAATAATCGCCGCGTAGGTGGACGGACGACCGATGCCGCGCTTTTCCAGCTCTTTTACCAGGCTTGCTTCGGTATATCGTGGCGAGGGTTTGGTGAAATGTTGTTTCGGCTCCAGTTTTTGCAGAGCCAGTTTTTCTCCCTCGCTGACATCAGGCAGTACCACGTCTTCTTCTTTGGTGGGCAGCACCCGCAGATAACCCTCAAACTGCATGATGCGGCCTTTCGTGCTCAGTTCAAAATCGCCCGCTGTTACCGAGATCCTGCTGCTCAGGTAACGCGCCGGCGGCATCTGGCAGGCGACAAAAAACGCCCAGATCAATGCATACAAACGCTCGGCGTCACGCTCCATACCCGACAGTGATGTCGGTGATGTATTGACATCCGTGGGCCGGATGGCTTCGTGCGCCTCTTGCGCGCCTTCACGCGCGCTGTACCGAATGGCTTTCTCCGGCAGGTACTTGCTGCCGAACTGCTCCTCAATATAGTCGCGACACATCTGCACGGCATCGGTGCTCAGGTTGGTCGAATCGGTACGCATATACGTGATGTAACCCGCCTCGTACAGACGCTGAGCCATCATCATGGTTTTCTTGACACCAAACCCCAGGCGCGTGCTGGCCGCCTGTTGCAAGGTAGAGGTAATCAGCGGCGGCCGTGGTTTTGAACTGGTTGGTTTGTCATCACGGTTACTGACCACAAATTGTGCGTCTTGCAGCGCTTTTTCTGCCTTGGCTGACTCCTGCGCGCTGCCGGGACGGTAGTTCGCACCGGCCTGCTTGATCACCTGCAGGCGCAGTGCCTGTTTAGTCTTGTTAGTGGTATCGGCAAACAGCTCCCAGTATTCCTCAGGAATGAAACTGCGAATCTCGCGCTCGCGCTCTACCACCAGCAACACGGCGACCGATTGCACCCGGCCCGCTGACAAACCGCGGGCAACTTTTGCCCACAGCAGCGGCGACACCATAAAACCGACCACACGATCCAGGAAGCGGCGCGCCTGCTGTGCTTCCACATAACGCATGTCCAGGTCGCCGGGCCTTGAGAACGCTTCGTTAATGGCTTTTTTGGTGATTTCGTTGAACACGACGCGCCGATAACGCGTTTCATCGCCACCAATGGCTTCTTTCAAATGCCAGGCAATGGCCTCCCCCTCTCTGTCCAGGTCCGTTGCCAGGTAGATGGTGTCGGCGTTTTTGGCCAGACGCTGCAGCTCGGAAACAACTTTCTCCTTGCCTGGCAGAATCTCGTAACGGGCGGCCCAGTCGTGCTCGGGATCCACACCCATGCGGGCAATCAGTTGCTGGCGGGCTTTTTTCTGCTTGTGAACCGCCTTTTTTTCCGGGCTCAGCTTGCGGGTTTTGGCTGCTTCCTTGGCCCGCTGGGCCGGTGTTGTTGTCGAGCTCGACGCGCTGCCGGAGACCGGCAGATCGCGGATGTGACCCACACTGGACTTGACCACAAACTCGTTGCCGAGGTACTTGTTGATGGTTTTGGCCTTGGCGGGAGACTCAACAATTACTAAAGATTTACTCATTAAGCTGCAGATTCCTGATGTTTGTGCGTGGTATTCGCTGCGCTCCGGCAACAATAAATCAGAGCGGCTTACCCTGACGAAGCCGTCATATATAAAGATTCACTGTCTGGGGGTCAAGCGTTTGTTGATGATGCCCGTCGCGGGCCGGTCGCAAATTCGGCGTGCCGGCGCGCTGATATCGCGTCTAATCCATCGGCACTTCATGAGTCCAGTCGTACTTGTCGTCAAGCTCTCCGCGCTGAATACCCACCAGCAATGCATACAGTTTCTGCATGATCGGGCCGGCCTTCTCGCCGCCGCCATAGAAACTGTGCCATTGGCTGTCGAGCCAGATACGGCCAACCGGGGCAACCACCGCAGCGGTGCCGCAGGCCGCCACTTCTTCAAACTCTTCGATCTCTTTGCGCAGATCAATCGGCCGCTGTTCTACGGTCAGCCCCAGTTCTTTCTCCGCCAGCGTCATGATCGAGCGTCGGGTCACGCTGGGCAGCACGGCGCTGGAGCTTGGGGTAACAAAACGCCCGCCTCGCATCGCCACCACAATATTGGCGGACCCGGCCTCATCAATGAAACGACGCTGGGCTGCGTCCAGGAACAGCGCCTCGTTGGCGCCCAGCTGCTGCGCCAGCCGCGTTGCCAGCAAACCACCAGCATAGTTGGCACCGATCTTGAAATTGCCAGTGCCCGAGGGTGAAGCGCGGTCCAGATCGGATACCGCCAGTGAAATCACCGCCAGCCCGGCGCTGTGATAATATGGCCCTACCGGCGACACAAACACACGGAACTCGAACTCTTTGGCGGGCTTCAAGCCAAGATTCTCCCCCACACCAATCAGCATCGGCCTTATGTACAAAGCCGCCCCTGAGCCATGCGGTGGAATCCACGGATAGTTCGCGCGCACCGCCGCTGCCACACCGCGCAGAAACAGCTCCTCCGGCACTTCCGGGATCAGCAGCCGCGTTGCCGCCTGACGCATACGCTCAGCATTGAGTCTGGGGCGAAACAACAACACGCGACCATCGGGTGTGGTCTGTGCTTTCATGCCTTCAAAGCATTGCTGTGCATAGTGCAGCGCAGGCGCGCCTTCATGCACGGAAATCATCTCCGAGGTGATCAACTCGCCCTCGGTCCACTGGCCGTTCACAAACAGGGCCCGGAAACGATAGTCCGTTGGCCGATACTGGAAGCCCAGTTCAGCCCAGTTCAGATCTTTCTTGGTTTTTGCCTGTTCGCTTTTAGTCTGTTCCAACGTCGTTCACCCTGATTAAGTCTGCGGTCTCGGAATTGTTACTGGTGTTTCGCTCATCTGTATATTGGCGGCGGTATTATCCTTGATACGCGCTGAATCTACCACATCTCTGCTATAATCGCCCGCCATGACACACCCTCTGATTGACATCGGCGCCAACCTTGGCCATGACTCCTTTGCCCACGACCTGCCCGAGGTGTTGCAGCGCGCCCGCACTGCGGGGCTTGTGCATCAGCTGGTCACCGGCACCACACTGGCGGCATCCGAGCAGGCGCTGGCGCTGTGTTCGCGCTACCCAGACCTGTCCTGCACCGCGGGCATTCATCCCCATGAGGCCGCTCACGCCAGCGCCGATGTACTCGCCGGTATCGCTGAATTGCTGAAACAACCGCAGGTAAAGGCGGTCGGTGAGACCGGTCTGGATTTTAATCGCGACTACTCGCCGCGCCCGGCGCAGGAGAAAGTCTTCACCGAGCACCTGGCCATGGCAGTGGCCACCGGCAAACCGGTGTTTCTGCATCAGCGCGATGCCCATGCGCGCTTCCTGCCCATCCTCAAGGACTACCGCGACGCGCTTGCAGGCGGGGTAGTGCACTGTTTCACCGACACGCGTGAGGCCCTGTTTGATTATCTGGATCTGGATATGTACGTGGGTATCACGGGCTGGATCTGCGATGAGCGCCGCGGTAAACATCTGCATGAGTTAGTCGCCAGCATTCCGGCAAATCGCTTACTGCTGGAAACGGATGCTCCTTATCTAGTGCCACGCAGCCTGCGCCCCAAACCCAAAACCCGGCGCAACGAACCGGCCTGGCTGACCGAGGTACTGGCTACCGTGGCACGCTGTTGCCAGCGGCCTGCCGCGCAGATCGCCGCCGAAACCACGGCCAATGCGGTGCGGCTGTTCAGGCTTGAAGGGATCAACGTTGATGCCGGACCAGATAACGCGTGAGGCCGGCCTCGTCGAAAGGCCATCCCAGGTCTTCATCCTCGCCAGCGAGCCTGACCACCGGGATACGCAGGCCGTAGGCCTCCGCCAGCGCCGGCTCATCGCTGATTTCCACCGGCGTCCACGTCAGCCCGGGCCGGGCCTGAGTCACTGCGCGCAGGATGTCCTCAGCCTGCTCGCATAAATGGCAGCCCACCGTTGTATATAGCAACAACTGTGCGGCCATCAGCGCGTGCCTCCAGAGGGTTTTACAGGATTTTTGTCAGATTCTGTTACAGATCCTTTTACGCTCCCCATGCCTTCCACCCCCATGCCTTCCACCGCCAGGCCTTCCACGATTTCACGCACCAGCGGCGGGCCACGATAAATAAAGCCGCTGTAAATCTGTACCAGGCTGGCGCCGGCAGCAAGCTTTTCCCGGGCATCGGCCAGCGATTCAATCCCCCCCACACCAATGATCGGAATCTGCCCGTCCAGTGCCCGGGCCAGCTGCGCCACAACGCGGGTTGCGGATTGCCGCAAAGGCGCGCCGCTTAAGCCACCGGCTTCGATGTGCAGCGGGTTGTCCTGCACACCATCACGCGCCAGTGTAGTATTGGTGGCGCTGACGCCATCGATACGGAATTCCAGCAAGGCAGCTGCAATCAGTTCGACCTCGTCGGCGCTGAGATCCGGCGCAATCTTGATAACCAATGGCACATGGCGCCCATCAGCCTGCGCCAGTGCTAACTGCTCCTGTTTTAACAAGTTCAGCAGTCGCCGCAGCTCTTCTCCGTATTGCAGGGTTCGCAGGCCGGGCGTATTGGGCGACGACAGATTGACCACAATATAGCTGGCATCGGGCCAGGCTTTGCGCAACCCGATCAGGTAGTCATCAGCAGCCTGCTCCACCGGTGTATCAATGTTCTTGCCGATGTTGATACCCAGCACACCGCGAAACGGACTCTGCCTGATTTGGGCCAACGCATGATCAATACCTTTATTGTTAAAACCCATGCGATTGATGAGCGCGCGCTGCTCTTTGAGACGAAACAGGCGCGGACGCGGATTGCCCGGTTGCGGCCTTGGCGTCACAGTGCCGATTTCGATGAAACCAAAACCCAGCGCCGCCAGGCCGGCGATGTGATCGGCGTTTTTGTCCAGCCCGGCTGCCAGACCCAGTGCGTTGGGAAACTCGATACCCATCACAGTGAGGGCTTGCGCGCGCTCTTTTCGGGCACCACCGAGCATCGCACTGAGCCCAAGACGGTGTGCCAGATCCAGACTGCCCATGGCAACGCCGTGTGAGGGTTCGGCTGGCAGATTAAACAAAGCTGAGCGCATCAGGCCGTACATGTGAGCAGTCCCGGTAAGAATTTGTCGGCTATTATAAAGGACTGCGGCAGAGCCTGCTGCCACATTCTGCAACAAACTGATCTGCCTGCCTGCTAGACATCAGCCTTAAATTGGTTACAATCGCTGACTTCCGGCCTGAAACCCGTTACGTACACAGGGAAAACTATGAGTCACCATAACACCATCACCGCTCTCAAAAACTGGCTTACACAGCAAATTATCGGCCAGGAGCGCCTGGTAGACCGATTGCTGATTGCCCTGCTGGCCGATGGCCATCTGTTGGTTGAGGGTGCGCCGGGGCTTGCCAAAACCAAGGCCATCAAGGATTTGTCGCGCGCCGTTGAAGGTGACTTTCACCGCATTCAGTTTACGCCCGACCTGCTGCCCAGTGATATTACGGGCACCGAGATTTACCGTCCTGAAGACGGCTCTTTCCGCTTTCAACCCGGCCCGATTTTCCATAACCTGGTGCTGGCTGACGAGATCAACCGGGCGCCCGCCAAAGTGCAATCGGCATTGCTCGAAGCCATGGGCGAGCATCAGGTCTCGGTCGGACGCGAATCATTCAAGCTGCCGCCGCTGTTTCTGGTGATGGCGACGCAAAACCCCATCGAGCAGGAAGGCACCTACCCGCTGCCCGAGGCCCAGCTCGACCGCTTCCTGATGCATGTCTCCATCGGTTACCCCAGCGTTGAAGCCGAGCGTGAGATCCTGCAACTGGTGCGCGACGAAGCCCGCAACATTGCACAGACCGCCCCGGCCATCGTGTGTCAGGAAGATCTGTTTGCTGCCCGGCAGGAGATTCTTGCCATGCATATGGCCCCGGCCGTGGAGGAGTACATCATCCAGTTGATCATGGCGACGCGTAATCCGGAGGTATATGGTGAAGACCTGGCCGCTTGGATCGAGTTTGGCGCCAGCCCGCGTGGTACCATATCGCTGGATCGTTGTGCCCGGGCGCACGCCTGGATACTGGGCAAGGATTTTGTCAGCCCGGATGATGTGCAAGCGGTCATGTTTGATGTGCTGCGTCACCGCGTCCTGCTCAGCTTTGAAGCCGAAGCCAGCGGTGTGACCCCGGACAAGGTGTTGAGCACTATTCTGGAACGCGTTCCATCCGCCTGAGTACATGTGCATGGTTGTGCCCACGCGGCTCAGACCAGGAGCTGCCGTGCGCATATGGCAGATACAATGAAGCAGTCATCAACAGCTCCAACAGAGAGACATTATGAGTAAGCAGGCTCGCACATTACCGCATCAGGCGCTGTACCAAAGCACAGGTGCCGTGATCAGCCTGCAGGACTTGCTGCTGCAACGCTACGCCGCGCGCACCCTCAAATACGCCTCCCACAAGCGCTCGGTGGCCGGCATCTCCGGTTTGCACCAGTCAAAGATCCGTGGCCGCGGTATCGATTTTGAAGAATTTCGCCCGTATCAGGCCGGCGACGACATCCGCACCATCGACTGGCGCGTCACCGCCCGCACCGGCAAGCCGTTTACCAAGGTGTTTCGCGAAGAGCGCGAACGCCCGGTGCTGATAGCCGTTGATCAGTCCAGCTCCATGTTCTTTGGCAGCCATGTCGCCTTCAAATCGGTTATTGCCGCGCAGGCGGCCGCGATTTTCTGCTGGCTGGCGATCGACAATGGCGATCGGGTTGGCGGCCTGGTATACAGCGATTCCAATTTTGCCCTGGTTCGCCCCAAGCGCAGCCGCCGCTCGGCGCTGCACCTGTTGAATCAGGTGCAGCTGGCCAATGCCGATCTGGCCACTGGCATGACACAAAAGCCCGGTGCCACGGATGACGTCGGCAGCCTTGCCACCGCGCTGGGTCGCATTCGCCGCATTACCAAGCCAGGCAGTACACTGTATGTCATCAGTGATTTCAGCACCATTGATGAGGCTGGATACCAATACCTGAATCAATTGTCGCGCCACAACAACGTGGTTTGCTGCTTCATACACGATGAACTGGAAGAGAACCTGCCTGTACCCGGTTATTACAGTATTACCGACGGGCGCGACAAAGGCACGCTGAACACGTTCAGCAAAAAGGCCCGTGACAACTACCGCAACGTCTTTCAGCAACGACTGGACGCCTTGCGGAGCGAATTGACCAAACTGCAGATATCGCTGCTGACAATCAGAACCGATGAACCGGTCGTGGAACGTATACATCAATGGACATCGCAGACGCTTTAAGTGAAATGGCAGACATTCATCTGCCTGCCGAACCTGGATTCTGGCCGCTGGCACCAGGTTGGTGGATGCTGGCCGCGCTGCTGCTGGCATTGTTGATTTATGGCGCGTACCGCCTGCAAAAGCGTCTGCAACTGCACCGGCGCTACCGCAGCGCGCTGCGCGAACTTGATAAATGCCTGACCGAGCTGCAGGCCCATGCCGGCGCCGATGGCCCCAGCATGGAACAGCGTCTGATCTATGTCAACGAGGTCAATAGCGTGCTGCGCCGCGTCGCCCTGCTGCACTTTGAGCACAGCCGCGTTGCCGGCCTGAGCGGTCAGGCCTGGGTTGCTTTTATTAAACAACATGACCGCAGCTCGCGCCTGACGCCGGCATTGGCCAGTGCGCTGGCCGAAGGCCGTTTTGCGCCCCGCTGCGATGTTGATACCCAGGCCTTGCACAGCATGGCCCGCGATTGGATAAAAAATCTGTATATGGCTAAAATTAAAACCGAAACAGCACCAAATGCGACACCCACGACGGCTGATCATCATGCTTGAATTTTCATGGCCCTGGATTTTTCTGGCCCTGCCCCTGCCCCTGCTGATCTACTGGCTTGTTCCTCGTGCACCGCGCCAGGATGCCGCTCTGCGTGTGCCATTTTTCCGTCGTCTGGTGCAGTTGCATACTGACTCCTCGCGCAGCTTCAACAAAAACATACTGGTTCTGCTGTGCTGTGTCGTTATCTGGTTATTGGTGGTCACCGCCAGCAGCCGGCCACAATGGGTTGGCGAACCGATAGACATTCCGACCACCGGACGCGACATGATGCTGACCCTGGACCTGTCGGGCAGCATGGAAGCACGCGATATGTTTCTCAACAATACCCAGCTGTCGCGCTTTCAGGTGATGAAGGCGGTGATCAGCGATTTTGTCGAAAAACGCCAGGGAGATCGCCTGGGCATAGGCCTGTTTGCCGCCCACGCTTACGTGATGACACCGATGACCCGGGATCTGGAAACCGTGGCCCGCCTGGTCGACGAGCTCGAAATCGGCATGATTGATGAGTCTGCGACCGCCATTGGTGATGCCATTGGCTTGAGCGTCAAACATTTGCGGGAGCAGCCGGACAACAACCGGATACTGATACTGCTGACCGACGGCATCAACAATGCCGGCGAGCTGACGCCCTCGCAGGCGGCTCAACTGGCCCGCACCGAGGGCATAAAAATGCATATTGTGGGGGTCGCCTCTGACCAGTTTGCTCAGCGCTCACTGTTCGGCAACCGTGCCGGGGCGCTGGTGTCGGAAATCGACGACGACGCCATGGCCGCAGCAGCCAATATAACCGGGGGCGAGTATTTCCGCGCCCGGACGCTGGAAGACATGGTGCAAATTTACGATGATCTGGACGCCATGGAGCCCATCGAGCAGGACGATCAGACGTATCGCCCGATCACACAACTGTTCCACTGGCCCTTAGGCGCAGCGCTGCTGTTAAGTTTCCTGCTTGCCCTGACCGCAATGCCCGTGGCTGCCCGGATCAGCCGCAGGACTGACCCGGCTGCCGGCCCGGGAGGTTCATCATGAGCGAGTCATTGAGCCTGATGCAGGCCTTGGCGCAGTTCCATTTTCTGCGCCCGCTGTGGCTGCTGGCACTGATACCGGCACTGTTTTTCTTCAGCCGCCTGTGGCGCCTGGAGGCCCAGGGCAGCGCCTGGCACAAGGTCATTGAGCAAAACCTGCTGCCTTACCTGCTCAACGCCCACAAGAACACATCCCAGCGTTTGCCACTGATCCTGTTGATTACCGCCTGGGTGCTAAGTGCACTCGCGCTGGCCGGCCCCACCTGGTCCAAGCAGACACAACCGGTGCAGGAACGGCAAGAGGCGCTGGTCATCGTGCTGGACCTGAGCCTGGGCATGTTTGCCAACGACCAGGACCCGAACCGTATTACCGTTGCCCGCCGCAAGATCATGGATATCCTGGATTCCCGGCGTGAAGGTCAGACCGGTCTGGTGGTGTATGCCGGCGAAGCCCACCTGGTGACACCGCTGACCGATGACTCGATTACCATCAGGGCCATGGTGCCGGCGTTGAGCCCGAATATCATGCCTGTGGTCGGCAACAATCCCGCCGAAGCCATTGCCATGGCCAACAGCCTGATGGATGACGCCTCTGCGGTAAATGGCCGTATACTGCTGATAACCTCGAACGTGCCGCGCGACCAGAATGCCGATATTCAAAATACACTCAGCCACAATCGCTACCCCCTGCACATCATCGGCGCGGGCAGCACCCGTGGCGCACCGATTCCGGTCAGTAACGGCGAGTTCCTGCGTGACAACAGCGGTCAGTTGGTGGTCAGCTCCATGGATCGCGGCAATCTGCAGGCGCTCAGCAGCAGTCTTAATGGCCGCTACAATGACATCACGATCAATGCCTCTGATATCGAAAACGTGCTGGCCGACAGTCTGCTGCGCGGTGATGATGACAGTTACCTGGAATCGGAAGAAGAGGTTGAGCTGTGGCGCGATGCCGGCCCCTGGCTGCTGATCTTGCTGCTGCCGCTGTGCGTGCTGTGCTTCCGCCGTGGCTGGGTGCTGCAATTGACGCTGGGCGCGGGCGTGGCACTGATGGCGCTGCCGCCGACGCCGGTCTGGGCTCAAGAACAGCCGCAGGCGCAAGAACAGTCTCAACAACAGGCGCAAGAACAGTCTCAACAACAGGCGCAGGAGCAGCCCGAGCAACAATCGGCAGACCCGCTGCAAGCCCAGCCCAATGTACCGACGCTGATCACCGAGGATGACCTGCAGGAGATGGCCATCGGTCAGGGTCAAGGTCAGGGTCAGGGTCAAGGTCAGGGTCAGCCAGCCCCGGCGCCCAGGCAGGGCTTTGATATTCGCAGCCTGTGGCTGAACCGGGATCAGCGCGGCGTGCGTGCGCTGGAAGCAGGCGACCCCTATACCGCCACCAGCCTGTTTGAAATACCTGAATGGCGCGGATCTGCGGCCTTTCGCGCGGGCGACTACCCAACCGCAATCAACGAATTCAGTCAGGGCGATGATATCGAGTCGATCTACAACCTGGGCAACGCGCTGGCGTTTGCCGAGAGGCTGGAGGAAGCCATTGCCGCTTATGAGCGGGTGCTGGCGCAGGAACCCGATCACGCCGATGCCCTGCAAAACAAAACCATTGTTGAAGACCTGCTGGAGGAACAGCAGCAACAGGAGCAGGAGGAACAGGAACAACAGGAACAGGAAGAACAGGAGCAGCAGGACTCAGACAGTGAATCTGACAGCGACGACGGTGAGCAGGATCAGCAGCAGGAACAGGAAGAGCAAGAGCCACAAGAGCCTTCGCAAGATCAACCCCAGGACGAGCAGCAACAGGAAAGTGAATCCGAAAACGCCGACCAGGGCCAGCAACGCAGCAATGCCGAGGTGGAGATGGAGGAAGATCAAGAGTCACTTGAGCAGTTCCTGCGGCGCATTGAAGACAATCCGGGGGAGCTGTTGCAGCGCAAATTCCAGTTCGAGTCACGCCGGCGTATGATAGAGCGTCGAACCGGCGGCCAGAGCGGACAATAAACGGGGAATTATGAAACACAGCATCAGGTTTTCAGGTTTAACATTCTGCTTTGCATTGATTGCCTTACTGGCATCGGCTGGCAACGCGCAGGCACAGCAGCAAACCCGCATCGAAACCGAACTCGACCGCGCTGAGCTTACGCGCGGAGAAACGGTCACGCTGCGTGTCCGTGTCTACGGTCAGCAAGGCGGCGTTGCCATCGACCTGGATCCTTTGCGCGAACAGTTCGAAATCGTCAGCACACGCTCCGCCAGTCACCTGCGCTCGGTCAATAATCGAATTGAGTCGTGGACAGATTACATGCTGGTGCTGTTCCCGCGCGAGCTGGGCGAGCAGGAAATTCCGCCTGTCAGCGTCGCCGGTCAGTTGACCGAACCTTATACTATTACCGTGACCGAAGCCGCGGTGACGGGTCTGGCCAGCGGTCAGGATGTATACATGGAGACCATCATCAGCAAGGACTCTGTCTACGTGCAGGAACAACTGCTGTTCACGATTCGCCTGTATTACACCATTGCCGGCATTCGTAATCCGAACTTTACTGAAGTCGAACCGGAAAATACGGTCGTGCAACTGCTCGGCCAGCCCCATCAGTATGAACAACTGATCGATGGCCAGCGCTACGGCGTTTACGAAAAAAACTATGTCATATTCCCCCAGCGCAGCGGACAGATGGAGATTCCTGACATCCTGTTTCGCGGCGACCTGACCGATGGTTCCAGTAACTTCGTGTTCCGCAACCCGAACATGCGCCCGGTCACCACCTTTGCACCCGGCTACAGCATTGAGGTCAAGGAACGTCCGGGCGAGTTTCCGGCGAACAACACCTGGCTGCCGGCCAGCGACATCCGCGTGCAGGAAAGCTGGAGCGAAGACATAACCCGCCTGCAGCCGGGGCAATCAGTCACGCGCACCCTGACCATTACCGCCAATGGCCTGGACGGGGCAGCACTGCCCCCACTGGGGCGTCCCGAAATCGACAGAATGAACGTATACCCGGAATCACCGAAAATTGAACGCACGATCATTGACGGCAATGTCGTTGGCACCCGCACTGAAATTTACGAACTGGTTGCCACCGACAGCGGCTCCGTGGTGATACCAGAGATCAACCTGCCATGGTGGGACGTCAACGACAGCGCCGTACGCCAGGCAGTGGTGCCCGCCTCTTTTGTTATCGTGGAAGCGCCGGGCAGTGGCATTAGCGGCGACCAGAACGAGACCGGCGCCGCCGAAAACGACGCCCCGGGCAATTTGCTGCAACCTGAAATCACCGATGAGTTGCTCAGGGGCCGTCAGACACCCGCCTGGATTCTTTACAGCCTGATCGCGGTAATCGCGCTTATTGTGGCCGCGATGTGGTGGATGTGGCAACGGCGCCAGCGTTTGGCAAGTGACAAACCGGTAATCGCACGCACACCAGTATACGAACGTGACATCGAAGATGGCCAGGAAAAGCTGGCCTTCAGACAACTGGAAGCCAGCCTGGCCTCGGCCAGGCCCCTGCAGGTTCGCCAACACCTGATTGCCTGGGGTCGCCAGTACTACCAGGATCCCGGCCTGCATAACCTTGATGATCTGTCGGCCCGCTTCGACAACGGCGAACTGACATCTGTGTGCCAGAAATTGCAGACTGCGCTTTACGGCGGTAGCGGCGACTCAGCGTTTAGTGACAGCAACCGTCAACAGCTGTCGAGTCTACTCAAGGCGCAGCGCAGCGATCGCCTGAGAGACAGCCAACGGCGTCAGCACCAACAGAGCTTCGAGCTGCCGCCGCTCTATCGCCGGTGAATACCCTGTCATGAACAACTCGCACCCGGTTTACAGCACCGATAAAGGCAGGTTATGCCCTGCCTGCCTCAATGCCCTGAACGCATGCACCTGCAAAGCACAGGCCGCAGCCATGCCGGTCGGCGATGGCGATGTCAAAGTACGCCGTGAAACCAAAGGCAGAAAAGGCAAAGGTGTCAGTCTGGTCGAGGGGCTGGCCCTGAACACGGCAGAGCTTGATGCGCTGGCTAAACAACTGAAAACCCTCTGCGGCAGCGGGGGCGCGGTCAAAAACGGCACCATCGAAATTCAGGGCGATCACCGACCGGTGATTATCGGGTTCCTCAAAAGCAAGGGCATATCCGCAAAGCTCGCTGGCGGTTGAGGCGGGCGAGCCAGGAACCTGGACCCGGGACCTGAAACCAAAAACCAGAAACCTGGCGTCAAGCCTCGTCTGCCGGCTCCGGTAATTTGCGAGCGCGCTTCTTGGCTACATCATTACGCGCCTCTGCCAGCCCACGCAAATACTCTTCGTCCACATCACCCGTGATGTACGTACCGTCAAACACGGAACAATCAAACTGGCTGATATTCGGATTACCTTCTTGCGAAGCAGAGATCAGATCCTCCAGGTCCTGAAAAATGAGCCAATCGGCACCGATCAGTGTCTCCACTTCTTTTTCGGTGCGGCCATGCGCAATCAATTCCGTTGCCGAGGGCATATCAATACCATAGACATTCGGGTATCGCACCGGTGGCGCGGCAGAGGCAAAATACACTTTACGTGCGCCGGCCTCTCGCGCCATCTGTATTATCTGACGACAGGTGGTACCACGAACAATGGAGTCATCAACCAGCAATACATTCTTGCCACGGAACTCCAGCTCGATAGCGTTGAGCTTCTGACGCACCGATTTGCGACGCTCACTTTGCCCGGGCATGATGAATGTGCGGCCAATATAGCGATTTTTGACAAAACCTTCCCGGTACTTGACACCCAGCCGATTTGCCAGCTCAAGGGCTGACGTTCGACTGGTGTCGGGGATGGGAATCACCACGTCGATATCGTGCTCGGGGCGCAACCGTCTTAATTTGTCGGCCAGTTTCTCCCCCATCCGCAGCCGCGCCTTGTACACGGAAATGCCATCCATCAATGAATCCGGGCGCGCGAAATAAACGTGTTCAAAAATGCAGGGAGTATACGGTGCCGGCTCAGCGCACAGCCGGGTATGCAGATTGCCGCGCACATCAATGTACACCGCCTCGCCAGGGGCCACATCGCGCACCAGGGTATAGCCCTGTGAGTCCAGCGCCACACTTTCGGACGCCAGCATATACTCGGTGTGGCCATCACGCTCGCGCTTGCCGAAGACAAGGGGGCGGATGCCATTTTTATCACGAAAGCCCACAATGCCATGGCCAGTAATCATCACCAGCGCCACATAACCGCCACGGCAGCGACGGTGAACACCTTCTACGGCGCTGAACACATCATTGGCGGTAGGCGTCATTTTGCCAACCTGCTGCAGTTCATGCGCAAACACGTTAAGTAGGACTTCTGAATCGGAGTCAGTGTTGATATGCCGCAGATCTTCGGAGAACAACTCTTCGCTGAGCTCTGCCGCATTGGTCAGGTTACCGTTATGGGCCAGGCACAGGCCGTAGGGCGAATTAACGTAAAACGGTTGCGCCAGTGCTGGGCTGGAGCTGCCTGCGGTCGGGTAGCGCACGTGACCGATCCCCATCTTGCCAGCCAGACGACGCATATGGCGGGTGCGAAACACATCCTTGACCAGTCCGTTGTCCTTGCGTAAATTCAGAATGCTGTTGTCGCACGTTGCGATGCCTGCCGCATCCTGACCACGATGCTGAAGCACCGTCAGGGTATCGTATAAACTTACAGCCACATCAGACTGGCCAACAACACCGACTAAACCACACATGCAATTAACTCCGTAAACCACGCAAACAAGAATTTGCGCAAAAAAATCAGACTTCCGTCGCGGGGTCGACCAACTCGCTGTCTGCGAAAAAGCCACTACCCCAATCGATCACGACCTGAACGTATGGCAGGGTACGCGATTCCATCCACCACGTACGATCCGAATAAAATTCGGTAGCAAAGTACGCTGCCACTGCCACGATCAATACGCCGCGGGCAACACCAAACAAAGCGCCCAGCAAACGGTCAGTTAGCCGTAAACCGGCAAGACTGATCATCCGGGCCATGAAATGATTGATTAACGCCCCCAGCAGCAGGGTTGCAAAACACAGAATGGCAAAGGCCAGCACGTAACGCCCGGTTTCATTGTCCGTGATGGCGTTAAAAACCGGCGCCAGCAACGGGCTATAAAGGCGCGCCACAACAATGGCGGCGACCCACGTCACCAGCGACAGTGTTTCACGGACAAAACCTCGCCAAAGCCCAAAAGCACACGACAGGGCAACGATCAGCAGCACGCCAATATCGAGCAGGTTCATGCCGTTATCCTCCGTTGATCAATGCCCGCCCATTCGGACAAGGCGAGAAAGGCGGGACAGGCGAGAAAGTCGGGAAAGTCGGGAAAGGCAACGAAGCCAAATGCTATTTGCAGGCGTCGCGGCTCCACGCTCACAGCGCCTCAATTTCAAAGCGCACGACCAGACCGTTAAGTTCGAAGTCCTGTCGCAGCGTTTCCAGCAAGGTGGTGGCTGCGCCGCGATCGATCACGGGACCGACGTAAACGGCCGTTAACAACCCCTGGCTGGTTTCAATGCGACGGCTATAGGCGCGGTGGCCGGCGTCCTGCAAACGGGTGACGAGGTTACTGGCGTTGGTCGCATTGCCAAACGACGCCAGGCGGACGCTGAAGCCCTGCGGCAAGCCTTCAGCGTCCAGCGACGGCGACGCTGGGAGCGCCTGTGTGGCGTTCGCTGCTTCCGTGGTCGCATTGCTGGTATCGGGCAACGCTTCGCTGACTTGCGTTTCGGCAACAACAGGCGGCTCAGCTGGGTCTGTATCAACCTGGGCAGGAGCCGGAGCCGGCGCGGGACTGACCCCGGCGCGGGTGTCCGCAAGGTCATCTACCAGGATCACATCAGTGTCGGCCGTGATGACCGGGCGCTGCGGATCGCTGCGGGCGGGTTCAGGCCGGGTGGGCCGGGAGGGAATATCGGTGTTCAGCACAGGCTGATAACTGCCCTCCCCGTCAAAAATCACCGGCAGCAGAATCAATGCAGCTACGGCCAGCACCAGGGTGCCGATCAATCTTTGCCGGGTGTTCTGATTCAAAGCGTGTCTGCCTCTCTCAGTGCGACGTGCTGGACATGACGTCAGACACTGTAATAAACGATCCGGTCACCACAATAATGTCGCCTTCCACAGCATCAGCGCACGCGGCCTGAAATGCCTGGTAAACCGTCGCAGAGGACGGCAGTGCTGCCATCGTACTCTGGTCTGCGCCAAATTGGCGGAATAGTTCCGCCAGCTTTTCTGCCGGTAAACAACGGGGCAGATCGAAGTGCGCAATATACCAGAAATCAACCTGCTTTTCTAAGGCCTGATAGAATCCTGCATGATCTTTGTCCGCCATCATCGCCAGCACTACCCGCACCGCGCCTATGCGACCGGTTTGCAGCAAGACCTGCTGGCGCTGACGCTGGATGGCGGCGGCCAGGGCCTGCCCAGCCTGCGGATTATGGGCAACATCCATGGTCACCGGCACCGGAAAGCGTGGCGGATAAAACCACTGCTGCCTGCCCGGCAGCACCAGCGTCGGCAGTATTTTTGGCAATTGCTGCTGCCACCACTGTTCACAGGGTATCAGGCCCGTGAGGCAGACCGCCTGCAAAGCGCCGGCGATATTGGTCGGCGCCAGCACGGCTGGAGGCAGGTTTGTCACTGCCACAGTGCGCGGCTGACCGAGGCCGGCCGGCTGGCCCAGTTGACCACGCCAGGACCAGCTGCCATCGACCAGCGATGGCGTCGCACTGAAGTCCCACCCCGCGCGATACACGGGGCATGAATGTGATGCGGCTGCCTGCAGCAGGGTAGGAGGTGGGTCAGTTTCGGTGCACACCACCGGTTTTCCGTCCCGGAATATGCCAGCTTTCTCCAGGGCGATAGCCTCCCGGGTATCACCCAGCCATTCCTGGTGATCCAGGCCAATGCTGGTCACAACAGCGATATCGGCATCAACAATATTGACCGCATCGAGCCGCCCGCCCAAGCCGACTTCCAGAACCAGCACATCAAGGTTTGCGTGCTGAAAGATCATCAGCGCGGCCAGGGTGCCAAATTCAAAATAGGTCAGCGACACGTCTTTGCGGGCCTGCTCGATAGCGACAAAGGCCTGCACGATGACTGCGTCATCCACCGGCACGCCCTGGATGCAGATGCGTTCGTTGTAGTGCAACAGATGTGGTGAGGTGTAGGCGCCGACGCGTTTGCCCGCCGCGCGCAGCACGGCATCGATAACCGCAACATGACTGCCTTTGCCGTTGGTGCCGGTCACCGTAATGACCAGCGGAGAGTCATCATCGCGGGCCAGAACCAGCCCCAGGCGGCCGGCCACGATGGTCAACCGTTCCAGACCCATGTCAATTTCACTGGGGTGCAGGTGCTCAATGCGCGTCAACCATCCGGCCAGATCCAGGTCCGACTCAGCGGCTGCTGTCATCGTCAGGCCACCGGTGGCAGTTGCATCAATTTGCCAACCAGTCCGGCAACAGTACCGCGCATCTCCTTGCGATGACAGATCATGTCGATGGCGCCATGCTCCAACAGAAATTCGGCACGCTGGAAGCCTTCGGGCAATTTTACGCGGACAGTCTGGCGAATCACGTCCGGACCGGTAAAACCTACCAGTGCGCGCGGTTCGGCGATATTGATATCCCCGAGCATGGCAAGACTGGCTGACACACCACCGTAGACCGGGTCAACCAGCACCGAGATGAACGGCAGACCGTTTTCGCGCAGACGCTCCAGCGCGGCAGAGGTCTTTGCCATCTGCATCAGGGAAATCAAGGCTTCCTGCATGCGGGCGCCGCCGCTGGTGGAGAAACACACAAGAGGTATGCGTTGCGCGATGCAGCTGTTGACCGCCTGCACAAACTTCTCGCCAACCACAGCGCCCATGGAACCGCCGATGAAACCAAACTCAAAGGCCGCCACAATCATCTCGATTGACATCACTCTGCCCTGCACTACGATCAGGGCGTCGCGCTCACCGGTGCTTTTCTGCGCTGCGGACAGGCGGTCCTTGTACTTTTTCAAATCTTTGAATTTGAGTATGTCGACCGGCTCGATATCGGTGAACAACTCCTGCTGCTCTTCAGCATCCAGAAACAGTTCCAGGCGACGGCGCGCGGTGATGCGCATATGGTGATCGCACTTGGGGCATACTTCCTGGTTGCGCTCCAGGTCAGGCCGGTATAACACGGCTTCGCAGCGCGGGCATTTTTTCCACAGGCCTTCGGGCACACTGGATTTCTGCTTGTTGCTGCCGTCAGTACTGGTGCTGCTGTTTCGAATCGATGGGAGGATCTTGTTAATCCAGCTCATAGTTTGGTCCTGTCCTGCTTAATCCTGATGCCAACTATAACACTGCCGGCATGTCTTTGCCTGAAACCGTATATGCCTGCGGTGTTTGCCTGCTGAGTTTGTCTGCTGTGTTTGTCGCCCGTGCTCAGGCCGCCGCGCCGTCCAGCGCCTGCCGGATGGCGGCGATCAGCGCTGTGCTGTCGGCGATACGCTGCGCGTCACGTTCACTGCTGTCACTGAGTTCACCGATTTTTTGCACCAGTGCGCTGCCCACAATAACACCGTCACTGACCGCGGCCATGGCCAGCGCCGAGGCCGTGTCCTTGATACCGAAACCCACCATGATGGGCAGCTCGGTTTTACTGCGCAGCCCTTCCACGCGGCGGCCAATTTCACCGGTATCGCTGATGGCAGCGCCGGTGACGCCTTTCAAGGACACATAATAGATATAGCCGGAGCTGTGCTCGCAGATAGCGGCAATGCGCTTGTCCGTCGTGGTAGGCGCCACCAGAAAAATCACATCCATATCCCTGGGCCGGGTCAGCGCCAGCAGGCTTTCGGCTTCGCTGACCGGCAGGTCTACCAGCAGCAGACCATCCACCCCGGCCGTGGCCGACTGCTCGACAAACGTCTCGTAACCCATGGCTTCCAGAGGATTGAGATAACCCATCAGCACAATGGGGGTTTTGTTGTCCTGTTGACGGAACTGGCTGACTACCGAAAACGCAGTGTCCAGGCCAGCGCCGCTGCGCAGTGCCCGCTCTGCGCCCAGCTGAATCACCGCGCCATCGGAGGACGGGTCACTGAACGGCATGCCCAGCTCAATGATATCGGCGCCGTCCTGCACCAGCTGGTGCATCAGGCTGACCGTGGTGTCCCGGTCGGGGTCTCCGGTCACGATATAGGGAATCAGGGCTTTGCGCCCCGCCGCTTGGGCAGCGGCTATGCACAATTTTATCCGGCTCATCTGGCGTCCTTGACTGTTTATTTAAATACCTGGTGCTGTAAATGCCTGGGCCTGTCAATGACCCGTCTTTAAATGGTAATGCCGTCGATGTCGGCCACGGTGTGAATGTCTTTGTCACCGCGCCCGGACAGGTTCACCACAATGGTCTGTTCCGGTGACATGGTAGCAGCGAGTTTGCAGGCATAGGCAATCGCGTGCGCCGACTCCAGCGCCGGAATGATACCTTCCAGTCGGGTCAGGCTGCGGAATGCATCCAGTGCCTCGGTATCGGTCACCGACACGTAGTTGACGCGTTTGATGTCCTTCAACCATGAGTGCTCAGGACCCACACCGGGATAATCCAGACCGGCAGACACCGAATGGGTTTCCACGATCTGGCCACGCTCATCGCTCATCACATAAGTACGGTTGCCGTGCAGAACACCGGGCTTGCCTGCTGACAGAGGCGCTGCATGGCGACCGGTCTCAACCCCGTCACCGCCGGCCTCAACGCCGTACATGGCAACCTCGGCGTCACGCAGGAAAGGGTGAAACAGGCCAATGGCGTTGGAACCGCCGCCGACACAGGCCACCAGCGCATCAGGCAGTTTGCCGTATTCTTCCAGGGACTGGGCACGCGCTTCGCGGCCAATGATGGCCTGAAAGTCACGCACCAGCATGGGATACGGGTGCGGGCCGGCCACGGTGCCAATAATGTAGTAAGTGGAGTCCACGTTGGTGGCCCAGTCACGCAATGCTTCGTTGAGCGCGTCCTTGAGGGTCCGCGAACCGGATGTCACCGGAATCACATTGGCGCCCAGCAGCTTCATGCGATAAACATTTGCCGACTGCCGTTTGACGTCATCGGCGCCCATATAGACATGGCACTCCAGGCCCAGGCGCGCGGCGACCGTTGCGCTGGCAACACCGTGCTGGCCGGCACCGGTTTCGGCGATAATGCGTGGTTTACCCATATACTTGGCCAGCAGTGCCTGACCGATGGTGTTATTGATCTTGTGCGCGCCGGTGTGGTTCAGGTCTTCGCGCTTGAGGATGATTTTGGCACCCCCGGATTTTGCGGTCAGACGCTCGGCCAGATACAGCGGCGAGGGGCGGCCCACATAGTGCTTCATGTCGCGGTCGTATTCTTGCCAGAATTCTGGCTCTTTGGACAGTTTGCGATACACCTGATCCAGCTCCTCGACGGCAGCCATCAGGGTTTCACCGACAAATATCCCACCGTAACGGCCAAAATGGCCAGCCAGGTCGGGACCGCTGAACAGATCCTGTTCGGGTGTTGCTACTGTCTCAGATACGGACACGGTTTACCTCGTTGAAAAATGTCTGTAAACGTTGCGGGTCTTTGATACCCGGCTCACTTTCCACCCCGCTGCTCAGATCAAGCGCCCAGGGGTGCACTTCTTTGATCGCGTGCGCCACATTGTCCGGCGTCAAACCGCCTGCCAGTACGATTGGCAACGGACTGCGATCAACGCAATGGCGAGCCACCGACCAGTCGAACTTCTTACCAGTGCCACCGGCCTGCTCCGGATCATACGAATCCAGCAGGATGGCTGACGCCAGTCGGTGGATTTTAATCGATGGCAGGGGGTCGGCGCCAGAGCGCACACGAACGGCCTTCATATAAGGCATGGCAAATGACTGACAAAAGCCTGGCTCCTCATCGCCATGGAACTGCAGGCAATCCAGATGCAGGTGGGCCAGTATATCATCGACCTGTTTACGCTCGGGATTAACAAACAGACCCACCAGGCTGACGAATGCGGGCACCGCCGCGCGAATATCCTGCGCCTGCTGCAAGCTCAGCCCCCGGGGACTGTTGGCATAAAACACCAACCCAAGCGCATCGGCGCCCAGCTGCGCCGCCAGGCGCGCGTCTTGTGGCCGTGTGATGCCACAGATTTTTACTCGAGTTCGTGTTTGCACTGGATCTCCCGTTACCCGTCAGGCAGCGACGACGTTGGCCGCTATCAAATACAAGGCGAAGGATTTTACCAGAGATCGCGCCAGGCTGCTTACACAAAGCATAGTGAACGGCCAGTAATGGTTTACAAAAAACAGGGCCCCAACGGCAACACCGGCAGGCCGAAGCGCGACGGGTAGGCAACATTGACCAGATACAATCCATCGGGTCTGGCTGTCACTGCATTGCGGGTGCGATCCCGGGTAGCCAGTACCTGCCCGATCCAGTCCGGCGACCGGCGACCGGCGCCCACCTCCAGCAAAGCACCGGCAATATTGCGTACCATGTGCAGCAGAAACGCGTTGGCCTCCACTTCCAGTACAATAAACCGGTTATGACGGCTGACGTTAAGCTCGTTGATACAGCGCATCGCCGTGCGCGACTGACAGCCAGCGGCGCGAAACGCACTGAAATCGTGTTCGCCCAGCAAGTGCTGCCCGCCCTCATGCATCCGCGCCACATCCAGCTCTGAATTGATGTAGGTAAGCTGTTGTATCAGAGCCGCAGGTTTAACGGTACCGGTATAGATGACATAACGATAGCGCCGGCTCAGTGCTGAATGACGGGCATGAAAATCATCCGTGACCACATTCGCCCACTGCACTCTGACCTGGGCTGGCAAATGACTGTTGGTGCCGCGTATCCAGGCTTTTTCGCCACGATCAACCGGGGTATCAAAATGCACAACCTGGCCGCTGCCGTGAACGCCCGCGTCGGTGCGGCCAGCGCAACTGACCGTGATGGCCTGGTCGGCGACCCGCGACAGAGCCCGCTCCAGCGCAGCCTGCACGGTGGCAATGGCCGGCGTTGACTGGCGCTGCCAGCCATGAAAGTCAGCACCGTTGTATTCAACGCCCAGTGCGATACGAGTGGTTACCGTCATGATGATTTATCGCGTGGGATGTCAGAGCCTTTCCAGCAGAGACTGGGCATCGCGGCGCTGGGCTTCAGTGCCCTGTTTCACGACGTCCAGCAGAATTTCTTGCGCGCCGTCGCTGTCACCCATATCAATGTAGGCGCGGGCCAGATCCAGTTTGGTGGTGGCCTCGTCGCTGTCAGACAGGAAGGCAAACTCTTCATCCTCGCCCTCCTCCTCATCATCATCGAAAGAGTCTTCGTCTGACACATAGGTCAGATTGTCGAACTCGTCATCGGCGCTGGTTTCACCTTTGCTATCATCATCCGCCGGGACTGTATCAGCTTCGGCCTCCGGCTCTGGTTTGGACTCTGGCTGCGGCTCTGGCTGTGGCTCTGGCTGTGGCTCTGGCTGCGGCTCTGGCTGCGGTGCGGGCTGTGGTTCAATTGCTGGCGTGGCCGCCTCGGCCTTCTCACCGGCGTCATCGTAAATGTCATAGTCGGCATCCGATACTGGGGCTTCGGCTTCGGCTTCATCTGCGTCATCTGCGTCATCTGCGTCATCTGCGTCATCTGCGTCAGACCAGCTCAGATCGTCATCATCGCTGCGCTCCTCGTCGAACTCACCCGCCTCGTTATCAGCATTGTCTTCGTCATCCTCAAGATCGAGGTCGGTGTCGCCCCAGTCAGGACCTTCGTCAGCATCGCCGTCCGTGCTGTTGCCAGCATTGTTGCCCGGTATGTTGCCTGGCACGGCCGGGCCGGTAACCGGCTTCCCGGCAGCACGATCAGCCTCAGGCGCATCATCCAGCGCAAACTCGTCGTCCAGGAGGCCTTGCTTATCTGCGTTCCCCGAACCCTCTGCATCGCCTACCCGGGCGGCGGAACTGGTGCCGTCTTCGTCCCAATTGTTATCTCCGGGGAAGTCGTCATCGGTGAAGTCATCATCAGAGGCGTCGTCACTCAAGCCATCATCGGTTACCGCGCCCTGCTCCTGGCTGTCATCGGCGCGCTCCAGCGAGGCCGGTTCTGCATCGTTCTCCGGCGTCGCTGCCGCTGCCGCAGCGGCGACGCCGGAGAACAGGAGCTCATCCTCACTCTGTTCGCCCAACGGCATATCATCATTGTCTCGCTGCGCTCGCTGCTCTTGTGTCAGGGCAGCGCGGTTGCGGCGCATCAACACCAGGACGAGCACCAATACCAGCACCGCGGCTGCCGCCAGCAAGGCCCAGGTATTGCTGATCAGCATGTTAAAGAAACGTTCAACCGGGCTGGCATCCGGTGCCATCGTGATCGTTGTGGTCTGCTCGCTGCTGGCAGCAGCCTCAGCCGGCTCAGCATCAGCGAGCTGTTGCTGCAACTGCGCCAGCTCCAAATCACGCAGACGGATGATTTCCTGCGCCGACGCTATCTGCTGCTGCAGCATCGCCAGGCGGGTGCTCAGTTCGGTGTTTTCCAGATCCAGACGATCCAGGTCCTCTTCACGTTGCGCCAGGCTGTCTTCAATCTCGTCCAGTTGCTCATCAGTACGGGCGATATCCTGCTCTGCTGACTGCGCGCTGGCGGCAGAAGCCGACGCATCTGCAGACTCTTCCGAGTCATCATCAGCGGTCACCACGCGTAACTGGCCTTGCGCAGCGCCATTAGCTGCCGTACCCGGGCCGGCCGTGACCGGTTCACTGCCCACGGCATTGGCGCCGGGTTGGGCAAATTCGCGATTCTGACGGCTGACTTCGGCAATCGCCCCGGCGGCTGCCAGGCGCCGGATTTCGTTCAGCTCCGGCACGCGCAGCACTTCACCGCGCATTACCCGGTTGATATTGTTGCCGAGAAACGCATCCGGGTTAAGACGTTGCAGGGCCAGCATGGTTTGTTGAACGCTGACCGAATTGTCGGGACGGGCGCGCAGCGCCAATTCCCACAAAGTGTCACCCGCATTGACCGTCAAGGTGCTGGCATTGGCCAGATCCTCTGGCGCTGCTGCCGGTGCTCTCTGCACGGGCTCGCTCTGCCCGCTCGCCGCTGCCGGGGCAACCCGGGTTGTACTTGTGTCTTCGTCGTCTGCCGGGGTGTCAGTTGCAGCCAGTCCGGCTGACGCCGCCTGCTCGACGGTCTCGCTGTCACCCACAGTATCCGTGTCGGCGTCATCTGCCACCGGCTCAAACACTGACTGCACTGGCGCGGCGGTGATTTGCTGATCACTCTGCGCGCTGAACGCAGGCGACTCAAGACGCACAGTGTACTCGGTCAGCACCCGGCCCGCCGGCCAGCGGGTATCCAGTAGCAGGCTGAGAAAGGGTTCATTGATGCTGACCGGGCTGCTCACACGCAACACCGGCACGTCATCGACGAATTCGACAACAACACTGAGGTTGTCCAGCGCGGCAATGCGCTCGGCACCAAAGCGCTGGAAATCGGCAGCGGAGGCCACCCTGACGGAAATATCGAAAGCAGACAGGCCTTCGCTGTCCAGCAGTTCAATGCTGGCCTGCAAAGGCTCGCCAGCGGCTGACTCGAGGGTAATATCCCCCAGGCTGAGCGCATGGATCTGGGCGGCCGCAAACAACAGCAGCGCGGCGAGGATCGGCATCAGCCTTTTAACCATACTATTTTCCTTAATCCGGTTCTGAGGCAGTCACTGCGAGGCCTGGGGGTTTCACCAAACCCCCGCAAGTATTCATGATAAGTAGTCTTTTATCAACACCTCGGCAATCTGGATGGAGTTCAGCGCCGCACCCTTGCGCACGTTATCACCCACGATCCACATATCAATACCGTTGGGGTGGGTGATATCTTTACGGATCCGCCCCACCAGCACGTCATCCTTGCCGGCAGAGTCGCTAACGGCGGTCGGGTAACCGCCATCCTTGCGCTCATCCATCACTTTGACACCGGGCGCGTTGTTGAGCAGCGCACGGACCTCGTCCACACTGATCGGCTCACGCGTTTCCAGGTGGACCGACTCGGAGTGGGAGAAGAACACCGGAACGCGCACACAGGTGGCATTGACTTCAATGCTTTCACCCATGATCTTTTTGGTTTCCCAGGACATTTTCATCTCTTCCTTGGTGTAACCATTGTCAAGGAAAACATCGATATGCGGCAATGCGTTAAAGGCAATCTGCTTGGGATACACATTGCACTCGGCGTCTTTACCATTAAGCAGTGCAGCCGTCTGTGCTGCCAGCTCTTCGATGGCTTCCTTGCCGGTGCCTGACACCGCCTGATAAGTCGACACATTGATCCGGGTAATGCCCACCTTGTCGTGAATCGGCTTCAGCGCCACCAACATTTGAATGGTAGAACAGTTCGGGTTGGCAATGATGTTGCGCTTGGTATACTGCGCGATGGCTTCCGGGTTGACCTCGGGCACCACCAGCGGAACATCTTCGTCACGGCGAAAATGCGAGGTATTGTCGATAACAATACAGCCGGCCTTGCCCGCTTTCTCAGCATACATTTCCGAAATATTGCCGCCGGCGGAAAACAGCCCGATCTGCGCCTTGGAAAAATCGAACTCTGCTAGGTTCTGCACCGTCACGGGCTTGCCACGAAACATCACCGTGCTGCCTGCGGAGCGCTCGCTGGCCAGCGCAAACAGCTCGCCGACCGGAAAATTACGCTCTTCCAGAATGCTGATCAGGGTTTCACCCACGGCGCCAGTGGCGCCTACGACTGCTACATTAAACGTTTTCATGTTGTCTCCAGATTATTCAAGGTCGGCCATTGCGAGTACACCTCATAACAAAACCGTGGTCAGCGCTTATCCTCAGCTCGGAAGGGTGAAATACCACGGCGATTTGTCGCGCCACTGATTTTCAAAAACACTGATGGCATCAGCGTCTTCCAGGGTCAGGCCGATATCGTCCAGACCGTTCAGCAGGCAATGTTTACGGAACGCGTCCACCTCAAAGGCAAGGGTGCTGCCATCGGGCCTGGTAATGGTTTGCGCCTGCAGGTCCACTGCCAGTGTGTAACCTTCAACGGCATTCACCTCGTTGAACAGTTGATCGACAATTTTTTTATCCAGAACAATGGGAAGGAGTCCGTTCTTGAAGCAGTTGTTAAAGAAAATATCGGCAAAACTGGGCGCTATCAACACCCGGAAACCAAAATCTTCCAGCGCCCACGGCGCATGCTCACGGCTGGAGCCACAACCGAAATTCTGCCTTGCCAGCAACACACTGGCGCCCTGGTAACGCGGCTGGTTAAGCACAAAGTCCGCGTTCAGCGGGCGTTTGCTGTTGTCGGCATCGGGCTCGCCCTTGTCGAGATAGCGCCGCTCATCAAACAGGTTGACACCAAAACCACTGCGCTTGATCGACTTCAGAAACTGTTTGGGGATAATAAAATCGGTATCAACATTGGCGCGATCCAGCGGCAAAGCCAGGCCGGTATGAACACTAAATTTTTTCATATCTGTACACTCGAGTTCGGTTGCTGTTCAGTTGCTGCGGCGCGCTCAGTGCGCGCGATCGGTTTCCAGCAGGATATCCCGCACATCGACAAAATGGCCGTGGATGGCCGCTGCCGCTGCCATTGCCGGGCTCACCAGATGGGTGCGCCCGCCAAACCCCTGCCGTCCCTCAAAGTTGCGGTTGGACGTTGAAGCGCAATGTTTGCCGGCCGGCAACTGATCGGCATTCATCGCCAGACACATGGAACACCCAGGTTCGCGCCATTCCAGACCCGCCTCGATGAAAATCTTGTCCAGTCCTTCGGCTTCTGCCTGCTTCTTCACCAGCCCGGAACCGGGCACCACCAGCGCCAACTCAATGCTGCTGGCAACCTTGCGGCCCTTGACCACAGCCGCCGCCGCGCGCAGGTCTTCAATACGCGAATTGGTGCACGAACCGATAAACACCACGTCCAGTTTGATGTCCCGGATCGCGGTGCCTGGCTTCAGCCCCATGTACTTGAGCGCCTGCCGGATATTCTCGGCGCGGCCACTGTCTGTCTCTTGGTCCGGATCGGGCACCATACCGGTGACCGGTGCCACCATCTCGGGGGAGGTGCCCCAGGTGACCTGAGGAATGATATCGGCGGCATCAAGCACCACGACACGATCAAAATGCGCATCGCTGTCACTGACCAGTTGCAGCCAGGCGTCAGCGGCTTTGTCGAACATCTCGCCCTTGGGGGCAAAGGGACGGCCCCGGATGTAATCCACCGTGGTCTGGTCGACAGCGATCAGACCGGCTCGCGCACCGGCTTCAATCGCCATGTTGCAGACAGTCATGCGCCCTTCCAGGCTCAGTGACTGAATCGCCTCGCCCCCGAATTCAATGGTAAAACCGGTGCCCCCGGCGGTGCCGATGTCGCCGATGATGGCCAGCACGATGTCCTTGGCGGTGACGCCTGGATTGAGTTTGCCATCAACGCGGATCAGCATGTTTTTCATTTTGCGCTGAATCAGGCACTGGGTCGCCATCACGTGCTCGACCTCGGAGGTCCCGACGCCGTGAGCCAGTGCGCCCAGAGCACCATGGGTGGAGGTATGGGAATCGCCGCACACAATGGTCATACCCGGCAGCGTTGCGCCCTGCTCAGGCCCCACCACGTGCACAATGCCCTGGCGCTCATCGTTCATGTCCAGTTCCAGAATGCCAAATTCACGGCAGTTGTCATCCAGGGTTCTGACCTGAATGCGTGACACCGGGTCCATGATGCCTTCCAGACCGCGGCTACGCTCGATCTTGGTGGTTGGAATATTATGGTCAGGCGTCGCCAGGTTGGCATCGGCGCGCCATGGCTTGCGCCCGGCCAGGCGCAGCCCTTCAAAGGCCTGGGGTGAGGTCACTTCGTGAATCAACTGGCGGTCGATATAAATTAACGCCGTGCCGTCATCGCGCTGCTTTACCAGATGTGAGTCCCAGAGTTTGTCGTATAAGGTTTTTCCAGCCATGAAATAGTTCCCGGATTTATACTGCCAAAATGAATAATCAACTTTAATTAAAATCTGTAAGCTATTTTTTTATATTATATTTTTGGTGTTTCACTGCGGACATCAAAATTTTGCGCCCGATGCCGCAGCAGGTGATCCATCAGCACAATTGCCAGCATTGCTTCAGCAATGGGTACCGCGCGAATACCCACGCACGGGTCGTGACGACCGGTCGTGACCACCTCGACCGGGTTGCCAGCGACATCAATCGAACGGCCCGACAGACGCAGACTGGACGTCGGCTTCAAGGCAATATGGGCAATGATATCCTGACCGCTGGAAATCCCCCCCAGCACGCCACCGGCGTTGTTAGACAGAAACCCCTGCGGCGTCATTTCATCACGGTGCTCGGTGCCCTTCTGGCTGACCGAATCAAAACCGGCACCGATCTCAACACCCTTGACTGCATTGATGCTCATCAGCGCGTGGGCAATGTCTGCATCCAGACGGTCAAATACTGGCTCACCCAGACCCACGGGGACCTTTGAGGCCACCACGGAAATTTTGGCACCGATGGAGTTACCTTCTTTGTTCAGCGCCGCCATGTACGTTTCCATCTGCGCCACCTTACCGGCGTCGGGACAGAAAAAGGCGTTCTGCTCGACCTGGTCCCAGTCAAACTGTTCAGCCTTTATCGGGCCCAGCTGACTCAGGTAGGCCCGCACCTGCACACCAAAATGCTGTGCCAGATATTTTTTGGCGATGGCGCCTGCGGCCACCCGCATGGCGGTTTCGCGCGCCGAGGAGCGACCGCCGCCGCGGTAATCGCGGAGCCCGTACTTCTGCTGATACGTATAGTCAGCATGAGCTGGCCTGAATATATCCTTGATATTACTATAGTCTTTCGATTTTTGATCGGTATTCTCAATCATCAGGCCGATCGGCGTCCCCGTGGTCCTGCCCTCGAACACACCTGACAGTATCTTGACCGCATCAGCCTCTTTGCGCTGCGTGGTGAAACGCGACTGTCCCGGTTTGCGACGATCCAGATCGCGCTGCAGATCTTCGGCCGACAGCGCCAGGCCGGGGGGGCAACCATCTACAATACACCCTAGCGCCAGGCCGTGACTTTCGCCAAAGCTGGTAACGGTGAACAACTTACCTATGGTATTACCGGACATGTGTCGGGGCTCCAGCGCAGAATGTCAAAGACTCCGGCGCGTCGAAAAGGCGGAAATTATACACGAATTCAGCGTTCGGCACGAATCAGCGCATCTCGACGGATGGCCAGTACACCTTCACCGCCGCTGTCAAACTCCAGCCAGGTGACCGGAAATTGTGGATACCGCTGATCCAGCAACGGCCAGGTATAACCCAGCTCGAGCACCAGCACGCCCTCGGGACTCAAATGCGCGCCAGCCTGCCTGAGTATCTGCAGCGGAATGGCCAGACCGTCCTCGTCAGACAGCAGCCCCAGCGCCGGTTCACGCTGATATTCAGGCGGCAGCCCGGCCACTTCCTGTGCAGACACATAAGGCGGGTTGCAGACGATCAGATCGTAGTCAACGTCCACCTTTGCAAACAGATCCGAGCACACCGTTGTGACCCGATCCTGCAAGCCGTGGCGCTGAATGTTCTGTTGCGCCACGGCCAGCGCATCCTCAGAGATATCCGCCAGATCGACCCGGGCATCGGGGAAAGCCAGTGCGGTGGCAATGCCTATACAACCGCTGCCAGTGCACAGGTCCAGCACCCGCGCCGGCGGCCGTGGCAGTAACGGCTGATACTGCTGCAGGACCAATTCTGCTATCGGTGAGCGCGGCACCAGCACGCGCTGATCGACGTAAAAAGGCAGGCCCGCAAACCAGGCTTCGCCCACCAGGTATGCCATCGGCACACGCTCGCTGCTGCGCCTGTGCGCCAGCGCATTGATATGCCGCCATTCGTCCGTGCTGAGCAAACGCTGCCTGACCATCCGTTGACTGTCACCGTCATCCCCAAAGGGCAGCCCCAGTACGGTAAAAACCAGGTATACCGCCTCGTCCCAGGCATTGTCGGTGCCATGGCCATAATAAAGGTCCGAGGACTCGAAGTTTGTGTAGATCTGCTCCACACACGCCTGTACATTCATGTTCGGTTTCCTGCACGCTCACTCGTAATCGACGACGATGCTAAATATCACTTTACGCTCGGGCAGTGATATCGTACGGTATGTGTCCTTTTTTGACGACACTCTTTAACAACACATTTTTTAACAACACAGGATCGGATCGCTGTTATGACCATCGAAACTGCCTATCGGGAAATCATCAGCGCCATCGGTGAAGACCTCTCGCGGCCCGGCCTGCGTGACACTCCATTGCGGGCCGCCAAGGCCATTCAATTTCTGACCCGCGGGTACCAGCAGGACATCGACGTTGTCATCAACGGCGCCATGTTCCCTTCTGATTCCGAAGAGATGGTGATCGTCAAGAATATCGAATTATATTCGATGTGCGAACATCATATGTTGCCTTTTATCGGCAAATGTCATGTCGCCTATTTGCCCAGGGGCAAAGTCATTGGACTGTCCAAAATTGCCCGCATCGTGGACGTGTTTGCCCGCCGTCTGCAGATTCAGGAAAATCTGACCAAAGAAATTGCCGAAGTGATCATTCAAAAAACCGATGCCGCCGGTGCTGCCGTGATTATTGAAGCACAGCACATGTGCATGATGATGCGCGGTGTGGAAAAACAGAACTCAGTGATGACAACCTCGTGCATGCTTGGAGCCTTCCGCAGCAGCCAGAACACGCGCAACGAATTCCTGTCACTGATTCAGCGCTGACCCGGGCGGGGCTCTTTGCCCGACCGGCAAGCACCCGCCCCGCTATCCTATGGCCGCAGCACAAGCTCAATGCGCTCACCGCAAGGCCCGGGCCGACAATACGGCGCCAGTGGACCCAGGCCCAGCGCCTGCAATCGATCGGCATCAATACCCGCTGCCAGCAGCCGGCTCATCACCGTACCTGCCCGCTGCGCAGAGCGCGCCTGCAATTCACTCAAAGCGCCGTCATCCTGCAGATGGCCGACGATGTAAATCTCGAGCAAACCATTGCGTCGCAGCACATCAATAATCAAGGCAATACCATCATCGTCGACTAGTTCATCGCTGTCATCGAAGCTCAGACCGGTGATGACAACGGCACCCTCACGCATCAGGCGCCCCTCCAGTGCCTGCGGTGTGGTATCCAGACCTTCACGCTGGTCGGCGGCCTGTTGCGCCGGCAACTCCAGGAAATCAATGTGCGCATACATGCGCCGGTTGCCCCGCGTCACGACATACAATGAAGCGTAACCGTTGACGTCATACAGCGCAGCGTAACCGTCAACATCCTCGTCCTCGCGCACTCCCTGGTACGTGCTGGCCAGATAGAACTGGCCGGCGTCGGGTCCGAAGAGAATCCGATTGCCAAACACATCATTGGCCCAGAAGTTGCTGCTGCCGCAGCCCCGGCCCTGACAGCTGAACAGCACTTGCTGATCCTGACTCACCAGCTGGTCACGATAAAAACCGTAAACTTCGGCGGCCGGGTAACCATCGGGTATTGCATAGGTGATTCGACGTAAATGCCCCTGGAAACGCTCTGCCCGACCCGGTGCAACCGTGCCGGCTGAGCGCTGCATACGTCCCAGTGGCAGGCTGTAAATGGTATCGGCCTCTTGCCGGTAGTCGACAATGGTGGCGCCGGGAAAGCGTACAAAGCCGGCGTAGTCAGATGACCCGACAACGTCGGCAAACAGGCTTGCCGGCGCCACGACCAACAACAATAATCCACAGCGAATCGTACTCAAAAATGCTGCCCGACCTAACGCCAGACCTGTCAAACCACAATCAAACATCGGTAACCTGCCTTTCAATCACATCAGTGACGTCCATTTCAGGACTTTTATCCGTTGGCTTTTTCGCGCCAGCTTCAGGGTCTGCGCCAGCCGCAGGGCTCGCGCCGGCCCGGGGGGTTTTACTGGTAGCTTTGGTTGCTCGTCTGGCCGCCGATTCTGCCATCACTCTGGCAGCAGAATCTGCAGCAGTGTCATCCGGCACCGGGTCAGCGTCGCGCTGCCGCGTCTGGCGAGGCCCAGCCGCCTCTGCATTGATGTCGGCGGCGGTGGCATCCGCACTGGCCTTGGCATCAGTAGCCTTGTCGTGTGCGGACACTGGAAAGGCTGCAAACGGAAAAGGTTTGTCGTGGCTGTTATAGGTCAGAAACTCGAGAATTTGTGACACATAATTGGTCAGACTACTGCCCAGATGACGCAGGTTTGCATTGTCAGTGCCCGTAATCAGGCTGAACAGAATCTGGGCCAGCGTGATCACCAGCAAAATGACCCCAGCGACATAGAGCGCAAGCACAAAGCCAGCCATAAACAGCACGCGTAACCAGGCTGAAGGTTGCTTCAGGTTTTTTACAAACTCGTCAGACATGTCCCGGATTCCTGTTATGATTTTCTGTGCCAGAACTGGCAGGGCCTGTGCCCCCAGTTCGATATTTGAGCTCAATACTTCAGTTCAATGTTTTACTTCGGTGCGCCTCGTATTCAACATCCAGCGCGCCCTCGCCCAGCATCAGGGCTGATATGACCTGGTGCACCGGTTTGCCTTCATAAACAATTTGATACAAGCCCGAGGCCAGTGGCATGTACACCCCAAGCTCGTCGGCTTTTTCCTTGACCAGTTTCAATGTGTTCACACCCTCAGCGACCTGACCAATTTCGGCAACAGCTTCTTGCAACGTTTTGCCCTGGCCCAGGGCAAAGCCTACACGAAAATTGCGGCTCAGCGAAGATGAACAGGTCACAATAAGATCGCCCACCCCGGAAAGGCCCAGAAAGGTCATCGGGTCTGCACCCAGCTCACGTCCGAAACGCGCCATTTCGGTCAGGCTGCGGGTAATCAACATGCCGTTGGTGTTTTGCCCCATACCCATGGCAGAAGCCAACCCGGCAATAATAGCGTAGATGTTTTTTAACGAGCCGCCCAGCTCCACACCAAACATGTCGTCGTTGGTATAGACCCGGAAATACTCTGATTTCAATACTTCCCTCACCCGGTCGCGGACCGTTTCATCGGCGCTGGCCACCACCGTTCCGGCCAGATTGCCGCTGGCGATCTCACTGGCCAGATTAGGGCCACTGAGCACACCAATGCGGGCGCCAGGTGCTTCCTGGGCCATCACCTGGCTCATCAACAGGAAACTGCCTGCTTCGATACCCTTGGTAGTGCTGACCAGAATGGTATCCGCAGTCAACGAGGTCAACACCTGTTTCATCACGGCTCGGAAATAGGCACTGGGCACGGCCACAAATACCAGTCGGCTGCCGCTGACCGCCTGCTCTATATCCGCCGTCGCATGGACGTTGTTATCCAGCTTGTAGCCTGGCAGGTAATGTGGATTCTCGCGGGTGCTGTTGACCTCGTCGACGCGGTTTTTGTTGCGCATCCAGAAGTTCACTTTGTAGCCATTAGCGGCGACGATATTGGCGATCACCGTGCCAAAACTGCCGCCACCAAGCACACTGATTGTTTGCGTGGGCATTGCCCTTCTCCCGCTAGAGCCTGTGGTGTTCAGAAAACCCGGTTTAATCCGTCCAGGGCTGCAATACGATACGCTTCGGCCATGGTTGGGTAGTTGAAGGTAGTGTTGAGGAAGTATTTCATGGTATTGGCCACGCCCTGTTGCTCCATGATGGCCTGGCCAATGTGGACGATTTCTGAGGCCTGGTCTCCGAAGCAGTGAATGCCGAGAATTTCCAGGGTCTCGAAATGAAAAATAAGCTTCAACATACCTACTTGTTCGCCGGTGATCTGGCCACGTGCGGTGTTGTTGAAAAAAGCTTTGCCGACTTCATAAGGCACCTGATCCGCCGTCAGTTCCTGTTCGGTCTTGCCCAGAGTACTGATCTCGGGGATGGTGTAAATGCCCGAGGCGACACGGTCAATGGCCACAAACTCATCCGGGTCCACGATGGCGTTGCAGGCGGCACGGCCCTGATCGTAAGACGCGCTGGCCAGCGAAGGCCAGCCGATGACGTCGCCGGCAGCATAGATGTTCTCCTGCGCCGTCTGGTACCGCTCATTGACCTGCACATGGCCGCGTGCGTTGATTTTGATACCCAGTTTCTGCAGGCCCATGCCATCGGAATTGCCGGTTCGGCCATTGGCCCACAGAATGATGTCACTTTTTATTTTCTTGCCGGACGCCAGGTGCGTGATGACATAGTTGTCGTTGTATTCAATAGACTCATATTCTTCGTTGTGGCGACTGCGCACCCCGATATCACGCAGGTGATAACTCAGCGCGTCGGATATCTCCCAATCGAGAAAGGACAACAGCGACTCGGCCGGATTTATCAGCTCAACCTTGCAGCCCAGCCCACCAAGAATAGAGGCGTACTCACAACCGATGACACCGGCGCCGATGACGGTGACTTTCTTGGGAGAATGGTCCAGCGTGAGTATTTTATCGCTGTCAAACAGACGCGGGTGCGTAAAATCGACACTTTCGGGTCGATACGGCCGCGAGCCGGTGGCAATAATGAAATGATCGGCTGTCAGCGTTGGCCCTTTGCCGCCCAGCTTGATGCTGTTGGCGTCAAGAAAGGTCGCATGGCCCCGTATCACATCAACATCGTTTTTCTCGTAGTAATTACTGCGCAGATACACCTGTTCGTCAATCACCTGGTCAGCGTGGCGCATAATCTCCTGAAAACTGGGTTTGTGCAGAGTCGCGAACTCGCGCAGCAGGGGATTGGAACGGAACTGCATCATCTGTTTGACGTAGTGGCGCAACGCTTTGGAAGGAATAGTACCCAGGTGCGTGCAATTGCCGCCTACCTTGTCACGGTCCGAAATCAACGCCACCCGTTTGCCGTGTTTGGCTGCGTTAATCGCCGCTGATTCGCCAGATGGCCCGCTACCAACCACGATGATATCGTAGGATTTTTTTGCCATTGTCCAACCTGTCCCTGTTGTCACTGCTGCGACACTTCCTCGCACTTGACCGGGTTGCCGCCACACAGCTCACACGTGCTTTCCACACCGGCATTGTTGAGGCCGCCGCACGACCCCTTGATGGGCTCGCGGCCAAACAGCACACCCACCGCCATGCCCGCTACGACCATCAACATAATTACAAAACTTGCGAACAACGTTGTCATGTTCATCCCTCCGGGTTGTTGTCGGATCGCCCTTCGTCGCCCGACAGGTAGTCGGCGAAGCGTGATGTGTATTGGCTATCGAATCCCTCGTCAGCGCTGCGCTTGGTTATAAAATAAGCCGCCAGATTCAGGCGTTGTGCCAGCGCCTGGCCGCGTTCAGCCCCCATCACCATAAAGGCGGTAGCCAGTGCATCTGCCATGATAGCCGTGTCGGTGATGACATAAACCGCCGCCAGATCGTGGCTGACCGGGCGACCGGTAAATGGATCAATCTCATGAGAGAATCTTACACCATCCTGCTCAAAAAAATTGCGATAATCACCTGATCCGGCAATGGCAACCGATTGCCCGTCGATGACAATGATGTCGTGCACCTCAGGCACACCCTGCCCTGGCTTCTCGATCGCCGCCACCCAGCTGCTGCCATCGGGCTTGATGCCGCGAATACGCAATTCGCCGCCGATCTCGATAAAATAGCTTTCCAGTCCCACCGAATCCAGATAGCCGGCAATAACATCGGCGCCGAAACCTTTGGCGATACCGCTGAGATCAACGCTGACATCGTGCAGTTTTCTCAGTTGTGGCGGCTGCTGACTCACTTGCAGGTAGCGATAACCAATCTGCTCGCGTAATTGTTCGATTTCGGCATCGCCGGGAATACGCGCTGAATCAGCCATCTCCTGCACGGGACCGAAACCCCAGCGATCAACCAAAGGCCCGACGGTGACATCAAAATAGCCCCCGGTCAGCTCGCTGACCGCTTGAGCCTGCGCCATGACGTCGGCAAGCTCGACAGAAACATCCATCCATGGTCCCACGGCGGCCCGGTTGAAGCGGGACAACTCCGAGTCCGGTGCATAAGTCGACATCAATTCACGATCAATGCGATACAGTCGCTGCTCGATCGCATCGGCCAGCTCATTGTCCGAGACCGTCTCCGGAAACCTGGTTACCAGAACACGGTAGCGGGTACCCATGGTGTCGCCGCTGAGCTGGTAAACCTGACCCGGGCCCTCCGGGCGCAACCACACCCAGGCCAGGAACAGCCCCAGAAATGCCAGGGTAAAACTGAAACGACGAAGGTACTTCAATTACGCTCTCCGACAGGCAGGACAACCGACACATCGCCAGTCACCACATTTCGAGCAGTCGTGCTACAAATGAACAGGGGAGCAGAACTGTCAACACAGTATCCCTGCTCCCCCGGCTTACACCCTGTTTTCAAGTGGCACACTATCAATCAGGAGAATTCATCCAGCGCGATGTTCTCGTCTTCCACACCAAGGTTTTTCAGCATCTTGATACAGGATGCGTTCATGATGGGCGGGCCACACATGTAGTATTCACAATCTTCCGGCGCATCGTGATCTTTCAGATATTGCTCTTGCACCACGTTGTGAATGAAGCCGGTATGACCGGTCCAGTTATCTTCCGGTTGTGGTTCTGACAAGGCAACATGCCAGACAAAGTTATCGTGCTCGGCTGCCAGGCGGTCGAAGTCTTCGACATAGAACATTTCTTTTTTGCTGCGCGCGCCATACCAGAACGAAATCTTGCGGTTACTGTGAAGACGACATAACTGATCAAATATGTGTGAACGCATGGGCGCCATACCTGCGCCACCACCGATAAAGACCATTTCGTTTTCGCTTTCCTTGGCAAAGAACTCGCCGTAAGGGCCAAACACCTTGATCTTGTCACCGGCCTTCATGTTAAACATATAGGACGACATGACCCCGGGCGGATGGTTGGTGCGCGGTGGGGGTGTCGCAACCCGGATGTTGAATTTGATAATACCTTCTTCTTCCGGGTAGTTGGCCATGGAGTAAGCCCGGATAGTGGTTTCTTCAGATTTTGATTTCAGATCGAAGAGTCCGAACTTCTGCCAGTCATCGCGAAAGCGCTCATCGATATCAAAATTCTTGTACTCCACTTCGTGCGCCGGGATTTCCAGCTGCACGTAACCGCCGGCGCGGAAGTCGACGCTCTCGCCGTCCGGGATCTTCAATACCAGTTCTTTGATGAAGGTCGCCACGTTGTGGTTGGAGACAACTTCGCACTCCCATTGCTTGACGCCGAAAAACTCCGGATCAACTTCAATTTTCATGTCCTGCTTGACCGCCACCTGGCACGACAGGCGCCAGTTGGCTTTGGCTTCACCCATGGTGAAATGGCCAGACTCGGTCGGCAGCATGGAGCCGCCTCCGTCAAGTACCTGACATTTGCACTGTCCGCAGGTACCGCCGCCGCCACAGGCCGAGGACAGGAAAATGCCGGCATCGGCCAGGGTATTGAGCAGTTTGCCCCCGGCAGGCACAGTGATTGACCTGTCTGGGTCACCGTTGATCTGGATCTTTACGTCTCCAGAGCTGACCAGTTTCGCTCGCGCGGCAAGAATCAACATCACCAGCAGCATTACCACGACGGTAAACATCAATGCGCCAGCTACAATCGTTGTGATATCCATTATTTCTGAAACCTTCTCACTTCAACGTGGGTTACAAAATTGATTAAAGCGTCAGACCACTGAAGGACATGAAGCCCAGTGACATCAAACCAGTGCTCACAAACGTGATACCCAGACCACGTAGACCTGACGGCACATCGCTATATTTCATTTTTTCACGAATACCCGCCAACAGCACAATCGCCAGCGCCCAGCCGAAGCCGGCGCCGACCCCGTATACCATGCTTTCCGGGAAGGTGTAGCTGCGCTCGACCATAAACAAAGAAGCACCCAGGATAGCGCAGTTAACCGTGATCAACGGCAGGAACACACCCAGCGCGTTGTAAAGCGCTGGCACAAACTTGTCCAGGAACATCTCCAGAATCTGCACCATCGCTGCGATTACACCAATGTAGCACAGGAAACCCAGGAAGCTGAGATCCACGTCGGGCAAGCCAGCCCAAGCCAGCGCGCCATCCTTGAGCAGATAATGGAAAATCAGATTGTTCACCGGCACGGTGATAGCCTGCACAACCACCACGGCAATACCGAGGCCGATTGCAGTCTCAACTTTCTTGGACACCGCCAGGAAAGTGCACATACCCAGGAACAGCATGAGTGCCATGTTTTCCACAAACACCGCACTGACAAAAAGGCTCAGATAATGTTCCATCAGTGCGCCCCCTGCTCGGTTGTATGCGGCGCCATTGCAAATTCATCCTTCTCCACCTGCTCGCTGTACTTGTTACGCAGAACCCAGATAAAGAAACCGATGATGAAAAAGGCACTTGGCGCCAGCAGCATCAGGCCATTGGGCTGATACCAGCCGCCATTGGCCACGGTGGGCAGAATCGTGATGCCCAGCAGCGAGCCCGACCCGAACAGTTCACGCAGCGTACCAACAACAATCAGCACGACACTGTAGCCCAGGCCGTTACCGACGCCATCGATAAAACTGGGAATCGGCGGGTTCTTCATGGCGAAGGCTTCCGCCCGGCCCATCACAATGCAGTTGGTGATAATCAAACCGACAAACACGCTGAGCTGCTTGCTGATTTCGTAGGCAAACGCTTTCAGCAGCTGGTCCACCAGAATCACCAGGGAGGCGATGATGGTCATCTGGATGATAATCCGGATGCTGCTGGGCATCTGGTTGCGAATCATCGAAATAAACAGGTTGGAAAACGCCACCACGCTGGTCAGTGCCACACACATGACCAAGGTAACGGACAGACTCGTGGTCACCGCTAACGCGGAGCAAACCCCGAGAATCTGCAGAGCGATCGGGTTGTCTGCGAAAATTGGCCTGATCAGAATCGTTTTATTCATCGACATCGTTTAACCCTCTTCAGCTCTGCACTTCGTTACGCAGGAAAGACGCGAAACCACGCTCCCCGAGCCAGAATTCAATCATGTTCTCTACACCGCGGCTGGTCAGCGTGGCACCGGCCAATGCGTCAACCTGGTATTCGTTTTGCCCACCGCCTTTGACGACACGGAACGCGACTTCATTATTTTCGTTGTAAATCTGTTTGTCCGGCCACTGGGCCTGCCAGCGCGGGTTGCTGATCTCGCCGCCCAGACCAGGGGTTTCCTGGTGATCATAGAAACCAATGCCGAGTATCGTGTTGCCGTCACTTTCCAGTGCCAGGTAGCCGTACATGATGCCCCACAGGCCGTACCCACTGACCGGGATAACAACGCTCTGGTACTCACCCTGATCATTCTGGATAACGTACACCGTGGCATAGTCGGCTCGACGGCGGATGGAGGCGACATCTTCCGCCCCACTGAGCGCCTCAGATATGGCCGGATTGTTCTTCGCAGACTGCTGGTCATAGGTCTGCGGGTCCAGCCCCAGCGTCTGCATTTCCTCGTCAGTCAGATAGCGGCCTTCATCAAGATCTACCATGCGCGGCGTAAATTCCTCGAACAGGCTCGCGACGTCGGCGTTGGTATGCACAGTGGGATCAAACAGGCCTGCGGCGATCAGAATGTTCTTGTTGCGGTCCAGAATCTCATTGGCTGTCTGCATGGGTTTGAGAATCACCGCAGCGCTGGAGATGACAATCGAGCACACCACACACAGCCCGAGGGCCACTTTGAGGGTGTTCTTGACGGAGTTCACATTAGACGACATTGCGGGCAATCCTCCGTTTGATGTTGGCTTTCACGACAAAATAGTCGATCAGCGGAGCACACAGGTTAGCGAACAGAATCGCCAGCATCATACCCTCTGGATACGCTGGGTTCAGCACACGGATCATAACAACCATGAACCCGATCAGCAGACCGTATACCCATTTGCCGGCATTGGTCATTGAGCTGGACACCGGATCGGTGGCCATGAACACCATGCCAAAGGCAAACCCCCCCAGCACCAGGTGCCAATACCATGGCGTGGCAAAGGCGGGATTGGTGTCAGAACCAATCATGTTCAGCAGTGTGGAGAACAACACCATGCCCAGGAAAGTCCCCAACATGGTGCGCCACGACGCGATACGCGTGACCAACAGTACCGCAGCACCGATCAGAATGGCAAGTGTGGACACCTCACCGATGGAGCCCTGCATACGACCCAGGAAGGCATCAAGCCAGGTCAGCTGTTCGCCGCTGGCAATCATCATTGCCGGCAGGCCGCTGGTGGCAATCTGGCTCAACGCCGTTGCGCCGGAGAACCCATCGACCGCGGTCCAAACCGAGTCACCCGAGATTTGCGGTGCATAGGCAAAGAACAGGAAGGCACGTGCGGTCAACGCCGGGTTGAGGAAATTCTTGCCGGTACCACCAAACACTTCCTTGCCCACGATAATACCGAAGGAGATGCCCAGAGCCGCCTGCCATAAAGGCAGTGACGCAGGCACAATCAGCGCAAAGAGGATGGAGGTAACAAAAAAACCTTCGTTGATTTCGTGGCCGCGCTTGACAGCGAACAACACCTCCCAGAAACCGCCGACGATAAATACCGTGGCATAGATAGGAATGTAGTGCACCGCGCCGTACCAGAAGTTGTCCCAGATACTGCCCGGGTCATTGCCCGCCAGCACACCCAGAATGGCACCACGCCAGCCATCAAGCCCCTCCAGGCCCATGTTGATTATTGCCATATTGGCCTGATAACCAACATTGTACATGCCGTAAAACATGGCCGGGAACGTACATAACCAGACCGTGATCATGATACGTTTCAGGTCGATACCATCACGCACGTGAGAGCCGGCCACGGTGACCTTGCTCGGGCTGTAAAAAATAGTGTCCACCGCTTCGTACAGCGGATACATCTGTTCGTACTTGCCGCCTTTTTCAAACTGCGGCGCTAAATTATCGAGTATTTTACGCAGACCCATGTGTCAGATTTCCATTAAGTCTCTTTTTCGATTCGCGTGAGGTTGTCACGCAGAATCGGACCGTATTCATATTTGCCCGGGCACACGTAGGTGCACAGACCCAGATCATCTTCGTCCAATTCCAGCACGCCCAGCGTCATGGCGGTTGCAATATCGCCAACAATCAGGGAACGCAGCAACTGGGTCGGCAGGATATCCAGCGGCATGATTGTCTCGTAACTGCCAACTGGCACCATGGCGCGCTCGCTGCCATTGGTGGTGGTCGTCATGTCAATCTTTCTGCCTTTAAACAGGCTGCTCAGGTAAATGCCCATATTGGAGTGCCGGTTGGCACCCGGGGACAGATAGCCGAACAAAGGGCGTTGACGACCTTCATGCAGCACCGTCACCTGTTGGTGATAACGACCCAGAAAATCTTCCGGCGCCGCCGCCTTGCGGCCCGACAGCACGGACCCGGTAACCACCCGATTTTCACCGTCATTCAACTCGCCGTCGGCAAGGTCGGTCAGGTTGGCACCGAGGCGGGTACGCAACAAGCGAGGCTGCTTCACCTGGGGGCCGGCCAGCGCGATAAATCGTTCTGTCCACAGCTTGCCGCTGGCAAACAGTTTTCCGGTCGCGATCACGTCCTGGAAGCCGATGGTCCAGACCCACTTGTTGAGACTGACCGGGTCCAGAAAATGGATATGGGTGCCGCTCAAACCTGACGGGTGCGGCCCGGCAAATGCCTCAATGACGACATTGTCGGCAAACGCTTCATTTTCCAGACCGTCGAAGCTGCCATCGCGACGGCACAGGTAAACCTTGCCTTCGGTCAATCTGGCCAGTACGTTCACGCCGCGGACAAAGTCCTGCGAATATTCGCGCGCGACCACTTCCGGGTCCAGCGCCAGCGGATTGCTGTCCATCAGATTGATGAAAATGGATGCAGGCTTGCTCTGCGGGTCGGGTACCTTGCTGAACGGGCGGGTACGCAGAGCCGTCCACAGTCCGCACTGGACAAGATTCTCCACAACCTTGTCGCGCGCCAGTGACGCAATGTCGGCGTCCGGATAACTCGCGAAAGTGACTTCATCGGCGTCATTGTCGTCCAGCTCGATGACCACAGACAGGAACACCCGTCGCTCACCGCGGTTGATCGCCTTGACAACACCACTGCCAGGGGCGGTATACACCACGCCCGGTGTTTTCTTGTCAGTGAAAACGGTCTGCCCCAGCTTGACCTTGTCGCCTTCCTTGACTTCCATGGTCGGCTTCATACCCACGTAGTCACGTCCCAGGACTGCCACCGTGCGCACCGGCCTGGCGTCGTGAATCGCCTGCTCCGGAGCGCCATTGATAGGTAAGTCCAACCCGCGCTTAATTCTGATCATTCATCAGGCCTAGTCATAATTTTCAGGATTAACAGTTGTTTGTCATGCATGTGCATTGCGATGCTTGCTGCGCCGCTTTTTGAGAGATATCACTGCCGACAAAACATGATTGGCGATGGCCGCCAACGATCGGCACAGTTATCGGCAGACGCCGTCAAAACGGGCCCAATTATAGAGGCAAGCACGCTGATTTACCAGTACATTCTTATTACTGCAAAACAACTCCGGCACCTGGTTTGCAAGTGCCGGGCACTCAATATTACGCCTCTCGCGGGTATACGCGATAGCTGACGCCCGCCATTTTGTAGACCATGCGCACGACCTGGTTGCAATATCCGAATTCATTGTCGTACCACAGGTACAGCACACAACGATTGCCATCAACGATTGTTGCTGTCGAATCGACAATGGCAGCCTCGCGCGAGCCCACAAAATCGCTGGAAACCGCATCCGGGTCCTGCGTGTAACTGATCTGATCCTGCAGCGGCGAATGCAACGCAAGGACGCGCAGGAATTCGTTAATCTCAACTTTGCTGGTCGCTGTGCCCAGGTTCAGCATCAGGATGGCCATGGACACATTGGGGATAGGCACCCGGACCGCATTACCGGTCAACTTGCCAGCCAGCTCAGGCACCGCCTTCACTACCGCCTTGGCGGCGCCGGTTTCCGTCAACACCATGTTCAGCGCGGCGCTGCGGCCACGGCGATTACCGGTGTGGTAATTGTCGATCAGGTTCTGGTCGTTGGTGTAGGCGTGCACAGTTTCCACATGGCCACTGACAACGCCGAATTTGTCGTTCAGTACCTTCAGGACGGGCGCAATGGCGTTGGTCGTGCACGACGCGGCGGTAATAATAGTGTCATCCGGGCTGATCTGGTCGTGATTGATGCCATAAACGATATTTTTAAGATTGCCCTTGCCCGGCGCCGTCAGCATCACCTTACTGGCACCTTTAGACTTCAAATGCAGTGACAGGCCCGCCTCATCACGCCATTTGCCGGTGTTGTCAATAATCAGCGCATCATTGATTCCATAATGGGTGTAGTCAATGTCATCGGGGGCGTTGGCATAAATAATGTGGATCACATTACCGTTAGCAATCAGGCAGTTATTCTCTTCATCAATGCGAACCGTACCTTGAAAGGCACCGTGCACGGAATCGGTTGTCAACAAACTGGCACGCTTGACCAGATCGCCTTCCTGGCCCGGGCGCACAACAACCGCGCGCAGACGCATGACTTCGCCGGTGCTGGTGCGCTCTACCAGCAAGCGGGCGATCAGGCGTCCAATGCGGCCGAATCCGTACAACACAATATCCTGCGATTTTTCGCTGGGCGGTGTTTTTACGCCGACCAGGAATTTCAGCTCATCAGCCACGTATGTGTCAGCATCAGGCGCTGTACCGTTTTCCTGCAGCTCCATGTATTTGACAGTAAGCTTGCCCAGATCAATCTGGCAATGCCAAAGATCGAGCTTGGCAAGTGCCATCAGCACCGGATGACTTTCAAACTCGGACATTTCATTGCGTCCGACCTGGCGCACGAAACGATGCGATTTCATGATGCTGGTAACAGACTTGTTTTGCAGGGCGCGGCCGTAGATGAATACACCGACGTTGCGCTCACTGTACAATCGTCCCACCACAGGGATCATCTCCTGCGCGAGCGCCTCTCTTTGCTTCCAATCACTGAAATAATCGTCCGGGCTGGGTCGTGTCACGTAGGGTACCTGTCTGCTCGTCGAGTGGATTAAAGAACCCCTGGGTTCTGAAGACGGCGCACATTATCTTGTTATTGGATCGTGGGTGCAACTTTATCGGCCAACACGCAGGCAATTTTTACACCGGTCGCGGGTACCCTTGATCAATGTTCTTCATCTAAAACTCTTCGCCTAAAGCCCTCGACCTGAAGACCAGCACCATGCCGCGCAAACGCAGGCCGGGTTGGGATTGACCCGCGAGTGTGCCAGAATACGCGCCCACCGCCACCAACAAGCCTGTCATCATGCCTGCATTCAATATTTTACGCCCTGAGCTGCCCGCCGCCAGGCACACCGTGCAATGGCAACCGCTTCCCGACAGTCAGCTCAGTCTGGCGCTGGTACATGCCGCCCGACAGGCGCCGGGGCCTGTGCTGGTGATCACCAACAGCAGTGAAGAGGCCGAACAACTGCGCCGCGAACTGCAGTTCTTCAGCGTCGGCGGCGAGCAAAGCCTGCCCGTATACACCTTCCCGGACTGGGAAACCCTGCCCTACGACATCTTTTCCCCTCACCAGGACATTGTCTCCGAGCGCCTCAACGCCCTGTATCACTTGCCGGACATGCGCCGCGGCATATTGATCGTCCCGGTCAACAGCGCCATGCACCGGCTGCCACCGCCGGTCTATGTGCAGGGCAACAGCCTGCAACTGAGCACCGGCGAAACCCTCAACACTGACACCTTGCGCCAGCGGCTTATCAATGCCGGCTACCAGTATGTCGATTCGGTCTACGAGCACGGGGAGTTTACCGTGCGCGGCGCCATCATGGATATTTTCCCGATGGGCAGCAAACTGCCCTATCGTATCGACCTGTTTGATGACGAGATAGAATCGCTGCGCATTTTTGATCCGGAAACACAGCTCTCACTGGAGAAAGTGCCAGACATCCGCCTGCTGCCGGGCAAAGAATACCCACTGGATGACAATGGCCGGCGCGGCTTCAGAGCCCGCTTTCGTGAACTGTTCGACGTAGACACCCGGCAATGCACGCTCTACCAGGATATCAGCGAGGGTATCCAGAGCGCCGGCGTGGAGTATTACCTGCCCCTGTTCTTCGACGACCTGAGTCATCTGTTTGAGTACCTGCCAGCGGACACCGTGATTGTTCGCAGCCGTCAGATGGAGCCGCCGGCGCTGCGCTTCTGGCATGACATCGAAGCGCGCTATGAAGACCGTCGTTACGACCGTCAGCGTCCTATTCTGGCACCTGCCACACTATTCCTGTCGCCTGAAGATGTGTTCCGCCATATCAGGAATTTCAGCAGCATTACCTTGCAGGACAGCGTCCCCGAGGCCGCTGGTGGCAGCAGCAGTTTCCCTGATCTAAGCGCCGACAACGCCCTCGCCGAGCCCTTACAGGCACTGCAGGCTCATCTGAGCGCGCACGCCGGTTACCGCGTGCTGTTCTGCGCCGAAAGTGCAGGCCGGCGCGAAGTGCTCACTGAGCTGCTGCGCACAGCCGGACTGAGCCCGACACCGGTCGCGTCGTGGCAAGCCTTTGTTGCCGGTGACCACAACATCGCAATTTGCATTGCCTCACTGGACAAGGGCCTGCTGATACCGTCAGAAAAACTGATGATGATCACCGAGACCCAGCTGCTGGGACGCAAAATCGCCCAGCGTCGTCGGCGCCGCCGCGCGCAGGACAACACTGACTTCATCATCAAGAGCCTGACCGAACTGCGCCTGGGCGCTGCTGTGGTGCATATAGACCACGGCGTGGGTCGTTATTGCGGGTTGCAGACGCTGACCATCGAAGACGAGACCGCCGAGTTTCTGACCCTTGAATACGCCAACCAGGCAAAACTCTATGTTCCGGTTGCCGCGCTGCACCTGATCAGCCGTTACGGCGGCGCCGATCCCGAGTTGGCGCCCCTGGATAACCTGGGCAGCGATCAGTGGCAAAAGAATAAACGCAAGGCCGCCGAAAAAATTCGTGACGCCGCCGTAGAGCTGCTGGACATTTACGCCAAACGCGAGTCCCGCGGCGGTTTTCCTTTCCGCTGCGACGACATCGACTACGACAAGTTTGCTGCCAGCTTTCCCTTTGAAGAAACCCCGGATCAGTTTGACGCCATCAACGCCGTCATCGCCGATATGCAGTCGGCGCGCAGCATGGACCGGCTGGTGTGTGGCGACGTCGGTTTTGGCAAGACCGAGGTTGCCATGCGCGCGGCATTCATCGCTGTGCAGAATCACAAGCAGGTGGTGATGCTGGTGCCGACCACCTTGCTCGCGCAGCAGCACTTCGACAGTTTCCGCGACCGCTTTGCTGACTGGCCAGTCAATATCGACCTGATCTCTCGGTTCCGCTCGGGCAAAGAGCAGGACGCCACCCTGGAGAAAATACGCACCGGTCAGGTGGATATCATCATTGGCACGCACAAACTTTTGCAGAACTCGATAAAATATAAAGACCTGGGCCTGCTCATTATTGATGAGGAACATCGCTTCGGCGTTCAGCAAAAAGAGCGTATCAAGGCGCTGCGCGCCGAGGTCGATATCCTGACGCTGACGGCAACGCCTATCCCCCGTACGCTCAACCTTGCCATGTCCGGGGTGCGCGACCTGTCCCTGATCGTCACCCCGCCAGCCAAACGCCTGTCAGTAAAAACCTTTGTTCGCGAGCAACAGGACAGCCTGATCAAGGAGGCCATCTTGCGGGAACTGCTGCGTGGGGGTCAGTTGTTTTATTTACACAATGAGGTCAAAACCATCGAGCGTACCGCCGGGCATTTGCGCGAACTGATACCCGAGGCGCGGGTGTGTGTCGCGCATGGCCAGTTACCCGAGCGTGAACTGGAAGTCATCATGGCGGACTTCTACCACAAGCGGTATAACATCCTGGTGTGCTCGACCATCATCGAAACCGGCATAGATGTGCCCAGCGCCAACACCATCATTATTGATCGGGCGGACAAGCTGGGCCTGGCGCAGCTGCATCAATTGCGCGGCCGGGTCGGGCGCTCCCACCACCAGGCGTACGCGTATCTGCTGACACCACCGCACAAGGCCATGACCGCCGACGCACTGAAACGGCTGGATGCGATCACCGCTGCCAACACGCTGGGCGCCGGTTTCACCCTGGCCAGCCACGATCTGGAAATTCGTGGCGCCGGTGAGATTCTGGGTGAAGAGCAGACCGGCCACATGCAGAAAATCGGTTTCACCCTGTACACCGAAATGCTCGATGAAGCCGTCAAGGCCATTCGTGAGGGGCGCACGCCCAATATCGATCTGGTGCTGCAAAGTGGCAGCGAGATCAATCTGCGCGTGCCGGCACTGATCCCGGAAGACTATCTGCCGGACATCCACACCCGCCTGATCATGTACAAACGCATTGCCGGGGCGCGGGACGATGAAGACCTGCGCGAGCTGCATGTAGAAATGATTGACCGCTTCGGCCTGTTGCGAGATTCGGCCCGCATCCTGTTCTCGGTGACCGAATTGAAGCTGCGTGCCGAAGCCATGGGCATCAGCAAGATTGACGCCAGTACACAAACCGGCCGTGTCGTGTTCCGCCAGCATACCCGGATCGATCCGTTGTCCATCGTGCAACTGGTGCAGAAACACTCACGCATCTACAAACTGTCGGGCCCGACACAGCTGGGTTTCACCCACGGCCAGGAGAAGGCAGTCGCCCGCATCGACTTCATCAACAAGACACTTGACCAGTTGCGCCTTACGAGCCCCTAGCCTGGTCTTGGTCAGCCGGTGCCGACTCGCCTGCGCCCGGTCCACGCCCCAAGCGATCAAAATAGTCACGGGCAGCCGCAGTGACCTTGCCCGATAACAAGAACGTTGCGGTCATCGTCGGCACAGCCATCAAGGCATAACCCGAGTCGATGATAGCAAACACCGCCTCCAGCGGAATGATCGCCCCTACCAGCACCAGCAAGGTGTAATAATATTTATAACTGTCCTGGCGGTGGGCGCCAATCAGAAAACCAAGACACTTGGCGCCGTAGTACCAGAACGTAAACATGGTGCTGGAGGCAAATATCAATACCACGAAGGCAATCAGGTAGGCGCCGATATTGCCCGGCAATACCTGTGAGAACGCCATCGCAGTCATGGTGACACCATCCACCAGACCATCCTGCCAGACACCGGTCACCAGAATCACCAGTGCGGTGCAGGTGCAGACAATCAGCGTGTCAATGACCGGACCCATCATCGCGACCAGACCTTCGCGCACGGGCTCTTCGGTTTTGGCGGCGCCGTGCGCCATGACCTCTGTCCCGATACCGGCTTCATTGGAAAACGCACCACGCATCACGCCAATCGTCATGACGCCAACCAGACCGCCACCCACCGCCTGCGGGGAGAATGCTTCGCGCACGATCAGCCATAAATAACCGGGCAACTCACTCATATGCGCTGCCAGCACCAACAATGTCATGGCCATGTAGAGCACCACCATTGCCGGCACCAGCCGCACAGCGACATACCCGACCCGCCTGACACCACCAAAAATGACCGACGCCACCAGCGCAGCTGCAAACAGGCCAAACAACAGATTGAACAGGAACGGGTCGTTGCTGTCGGCCAGACCGGCTGGCACAAAGATCACTTCCCGCATCACCTGGGTGAGCTGATTGATCTGCACAATGGGCAATGTGCCAACCAGCGCTGCTGCCGCAAACAGGGTTGCAAGCCAGTGCCAGCGCTTGCTCAGCCCTTCACGGATAATGTACATGGGCCCGCCCTGCACAAAACCAAGACTGTCCTCGCCGCGGTACATGACCGCCAGCGTACAGGTGAAAAACTTGGTGGCCACCCCGACCACCGCTGTCACCCACATCCAGAACACAGCGCCCGGGCCACCCAGGCCAATGGCTAACGCCACACCGGCGATGTTGCCCATGCCCAGGGTGCCTGATAACGCAGCCGACAGGGCTTGCAGGTGGCTTAAATCACCCGGATCATCTTTATTATCATAACGCCCAGACAGGATCGCGATGGCATGCGGAAAGTACCGGTAAGGCTGCAGCCGGCTGATCAGCGCAAAATAGACACCGCCGCCCACCAGCAAAATGATCAGTGGCATGCCCCACAAAAATCCTGCCACCGCTTGCAGGCTCTGTGTCATCAATTCCATCAGCTGTCCGCCCTTGTTAGCGTTTGTATTATTATTGGCTCTTCTCGTGGCCTGGTCATACTTTTTTTATGTGGACCAACGTTACCTTTAGCAAGCTTGTTGCCCAGTTTGACCTTGTTGTTCAGCTAAAGAGTATCAGAGTCTTTCCGCGCTGAACAACCGGATACTGGCCGCATCAGTGTCCGGATTGACTATGCCCGGCCACTGGGCAAGAATGGTTGCTTACCCGCATGAAAGGCTACGATGAAGATTTCCCCCTGCAAACCGTCACTGATGCTGATTGTCTCCTGCCTGGCTGTGGTTGCAACCGTGCTAACCTGCGCCGCTGCCCCTGCAATCGCTCAGGACAGCAACCGCTGGTACCAGATTGAAGTCACCATTTTCGCTCACGAAGACAGCAATACCCTGCAGGAACAATGGCCCACCGATGGTCTTGTGCTGGCGTACCCGGACACCACGCGCCGCCTTGACAGTTTAATGGATCACCTGACGCTGAATGACTGGAGCGTATTGCAGTCGCCTACCCCGGCAGCGGGGCCGGCGGCCTTGCGCAGCAGTGAGTATCGACTGCCAGACGTGCTGCGTGACGCCTTTGTTGCCCTGCCGGCGACAGAGTATGATTTCGACCAGACCAATCGGGCCTTGAATGATTCCTCGGCTTACCGGGTCCTGTACCACAACGCATGGCGCCAGCCAGTCATGCGCGCTGCCGGCGCAATCCCGATAGCGGTTGCGGGCGGACGCCAGTTTGGTGACCACCATGAGCTTGAAGGGACGCTGACCATTCTTTTCAACCCGTCGCGCGATCGCGTTCTGCTTGACACCAATCTGTGGCTGGCACGATTCAGCACCTTGCCGCCCGGCCAGGGACAGGGTCTGCAAGTGCCCGATTACCCGGCCAACTTGCGCAGCCCGGCGTTGCCCGCCGCGATCCAGACGCTGGCGGCGCCAGCGAACAGCAGTGATCTGGCCACGCGATTCTATGTCACCGACGTGTTCTCCATGCGCGACACCCGGGCAATGCGCAGCAACGAATTCCATTACCTTGATCACCCTGCCATCGGCATTGTGGTGCAGGTATTCCCCTACGAACGGCCCTCCGCGCCCGCTAGTTCTTTTCCGGAAACAGAGTTGCCGCAGTGAGCAGCAAACGGTGAATCTGCCCCATCCCCTGCGCCAGTATCGCGCGAATACCGGTCATGGTAATAACATCGTCCGACAACCCTGCCGCCCAGTTCACCGACAGGCACACGCTGGCATACGCCAGGCCCAGCTCTCGAGCCAATGCAGCCTCCGGCATGCCGGTCATGCCCACCATATCGCAGCCATCGTTGTGCAGGCGCCTGACCTCGGCCACACTTTCCAGCCGCGGCCCTTGTGTGGCACCGTAAACGCCTTGCGGCCAGACCGGCAGATCCAGTTCGGTGGCACTGGCCAGCAACAGCTCACGCAAGTCTTTGTGGTAGGGGTGGGTAAAATCGATGTGAGTAACACTGGCAGTGAAACGATCCGCGGAGACGATATCAACCGCATCACCGTTAAAATAAGTGTGTGCCCGGCCATGCGTGTAATCAATGATCTGCTCCGGTATCGCTATCACACCCGGCCCCATCTGGCGATGAATCCCACCCA
>Ga0136557_1000188_pt1 | contig 51506 bp, 52 predicted proteins | sample AntRauTorckE6832_FD_104796 | JGI IMG/M metagenome (GOLD analysis project Ga0136557, IMG submission 104796) | Saline lake microbial communities from Rauer Islands, Antarctica - Metagenome Torckler E6 #832 | ecosystem: Environmental > Aquatic > Non-marine Saline and Alkaline > Saline | place...
ATGGGCGGTGATCCTGCCCTGAGCCTGGTGACCGCCGAGCCGCGACATTTCCAGATTCGCCGTAAATTCCTGCAGAAAATGGCCGGCACCCACCGCAAGTTCGAACTGGCCTGGCGCGATGAAGAAAGCCTGCGCCTGCCCGATCGCCTGGCTCTGTTTCCCTCGCGCAAGGTGAACCGGGAACTCTACCTCTGGCTTGCCGCGCTGGCCTCCCTGGGTGAGATTCACCACCACACCTGGCTGGAAGGCAACCAGGCCATGGTGCAGACCCTGCTCGCCCGCTGGCCGGGCCTGGAACCAGTGTATCAACGGCTGGTAAAACACACCCTGCAATGGCGCCCGACCCCGGCCAGCCTGTCAGGCAACGAAGCAAAGCGTGAGGAAGCCATCCGCCAGGCCCTGATTCACCCGGGCAGTGTGGATGACCTGCCGGATGCACTCACCGACCCCTGGCCGGTCATCCTCTGGCTTTACCCGGTACTGGGCCGCGGCAAACTGACCGGCGAAATCATTGGCGACGACAACACCCTGTCGAAATCCGGCGGGCTGTCCAAGAAACGCAAACGCCGCCGCGCTGAACGGGTCGATGCTTTCGACAAGGACCAGGGCATCATGCTGTTCCGGCTGGAGAGCATGTTTTCATGGTCAGAATTCATTCCGGTGGACCGCGCAGGCGACGACAGCGATGAAGACGACGCCGATGCCGTTGCCGACGACATGGACATGATTTCTGTCTCCCAGGACCGCAGGGAAGCTTCCTCTGCCATCAAGTTTGACCTGGATCTGCCGTCAGAAGAAAACGACGACCTACATCTTGGCCCGGGCATTCACCTGCCCGAGTGGGACTGGCGCCGGCAGGGCTACCGGGAGAAATTCTGCTGCCTGCAGCCCATGCTCAGCAAAGACGCGATACCTTCGCCGTTACCGGAACGCCTGACACGCTCGGCCCAGACCCTGCGCCGGCAGTTCAGCGCCCTGAAACCATTGCGCCAGTGGGAGCGCCGCCAGCTGGATGGCGAAGAACTGGACCTGGATGCCTGCCTGGAGCGGGTCGTTCAACATCATCGCGGCGTGGGCGAAATGGATCAGAAGCTGTTCCGCCAGTGCAAACAGAACCAGCGTGACCTGGCCTGCCTAGTGCTGACCGATGTATCGCTTTCCACCGACACCTTCATCAACAACAACCAGCGGGTGATCGACATCGCCCGGGACGGCCTGCAACTGCTGAGCGAAGCACTGACCGCCAGCCGGGATCCCTTTGCACTGTTCGCCTTCTCCTCGCGCCGGCGGGATCACGTTCGTTTCCACCACATCAAAGGCTTCGACGAGCCCTACAACGACACCAGCCGCGGTCGCATCCAGGCACTGGAGCCGGGCTACTACACCCGCATGGGCGCGGCCATTCGCCAGTCCATCAAGCTGCTGAAAACCCGGCCGGAACACCAGAAAATCCTGCTGTTGCTGACCGACGGCAAACCGAACGATCTGGATCTTTACGAAGGTCGCTACGGCGTGGAAGACACCCGCATGGCGGTCCAGGAAGCCCATCGGGCCGGCCTGACGCCCTTCTGCGTGACCATCGACGAAGAAGCCAACGAGTACCTGCCCTACGTTTTCGGCAGCACCAATTATGTGGTCATCAAAGACCCCACACAGCTACCCGCTCAGCTGCCCAAGCTTTACATGAACCTGACCCGATAACGGAGCACTCATGGCATCAACCCCGGCTGCGCACGACAAACACCTGCCCGGCGATATCGCCGTCTGGTTCTTCATTTTTGCGGAACTGGCGGTCTTCGGCATCCTGTTCATCGGCTTTGGCGTCGCCCGAAGCCTGGACCCGGAAACCTTCAGTGCCGGCCGGGCGATACTCCATCCCTGGACCGGCCTGATCAACACCATCGGCCTTATAACCGCCAGCTATCTGGTGGCCCTGGCCGTCCACCATCTGCGCGAGCGCAAATCCGGCACGACCCGGTTACTCTGGGGCGCCATCGCCGCCTCGTCGGTTTATACCTTCGGCAAACTCTGGGAATACGGCGTCTTGTACGCCGACGGCTACAACCTGGGTACCGACACCTTCTTCATGTTCTATTTCTTTCTCACTTTCTTCCACTTCATGCACGTGGTTCTGGGCCAGATCATCCTGGTGGTGCTGGCGGTAAAGGTGAAAAAAGGCGACTACAACGGCGACGACATGAACGGCATGGAGTCTGGCGCATCCTACTGGCACATGGTCGATCTGGTGTGGCTGGTGCTATTCCCCATGCTCTATGTTCTGGCCTGAGGAGATAGGCAGATGTTAGCGGTTTATATTGCCCTGATGGTTTGCACCATGGTGCCGGTAGTGGCCATGCAAGCCGGCGCCGATCCGGCAATTCTGATCTGGCTGGTGTTTGCGCTGGTGATCGTCAAAGCGGTCTTACTGGTCGATCACTTTATGGAAATGCGGCATGCACCACCGGGATGGCGGCTGGCCGCCCAAGCCTGGGCGCCAGTGGTCGTGATGGTGCTTGCCGGGATTCATGGTTTTGGTTAATTCATATGCTCCATGGCGGCACCCGCGTTCAGATGCTCCATGGTGACTTCGCTGTATTTCAGAACCTCGCCACCATGCTCGCTCATAAACTCGCGGGCTGCCTCCTCGGCAGCGAATGAGGCGAGGGTCGGGCCCATAGCGCCCGGTCGCTCCGTACCTACCACATAGAACGCGTCCCGCGCGTCAACCAGAGCGGTATCCTCCGGGCTCTTCCACTCGGTCTGCGCCATGTCGTGAACGTAAAGCGTATGGTCACGATTTATGTTTTCCGGCTGCAACATCCAGGCAAACATGTCTTTGGTGGAGCAGAACTTGCGGACATGCTCTCCTTTTTCGGTAATCGCTTCACCCTTGGGGCCCGGGAAGTTGGTGATAACCATGCCACATACGTGGCATTCGTCCCCACTCTCGAAGTGGACCGGATCAGGTTTGGCCGCAGCCTGCTGCTCTTCTCCGCCCGAGCAGGCCGTGAGAGCGAAAACAGCCATAGCGGCCAGAAGCCAGTTCAAACGTGTTCGGTTCATCAGTGATACTCCGTTCAGATACGACGATTTCGGAAAAGTAACAGGGCGCCGCCAAGCGGGACGACAAACCAGAGCACCAGGCCAAGCCAGAGGCCGGCTGCACCAAAGGGGAGGTCTGAACCGAGGCTGAGGACACCGCTCAGTTGTGCGGCACCATCGAACGCCACAATGTTGAGAAGGCGGTAGATATCCGTAGGATTAAGCATCAACAGCCAGGGCAACAGCTCGGCGTTGAACTTACCTTCGCTTGCTACCAGCGTGCCGAGCAGCATCAGATCGAAAATCAAAACGAAGAAGAACCAGATCGCCAGGGCCAGGCCGGCTGCAACGGGTTTCTCACTGACCCGAACACTGACGACATACGCAAGGGCTATAAACCCCCAGCCCAGCAGCACCGTGGAAGCAATAAACCGGAACATGGCAATGGCGAGGCTGGCAACAGCAACGTCTTCCACCAGCAGGGCAATGGCCACGCCAGCGAAACCAAACCCGATCAGTGTGGCCAGTGCCAGAGTCAGGCCGTGCCCCAGGAACTTGCCGAGCAGCAACTGACTGCGGCTAAGCGGGTAGGTCATCAGCAACAGCAGGGTACCGCCCTCTTCTTCTCCGACAATGGCATCGTATGCCAGCAACAACGCAATCAGGGGAATCAGGAAAATTCCCAGGCTGGCCAGGCTGGCAATGGTGGCCGGAGTAGAGGCATAACCTACCTGCCCGGAAGCCGCCGCGCCGAACCAGGCGATGCCCAGAGCCAGGGTTGCGAACACCAGGGAAATCGCCATCAGCCACCGGTTACGCAGACTGTCGCTCAGCTCTTTGCGAGCGATGGTCCAGATACTGTTCATTGGCTGCCTCCCCGGTTTGCCAGGCCACCCGATCCGATGAAATGCACATATATATCTTCCAGGCTTGGTTGATAAATACTGACATCGGCCACCTCGCCTGACGCCATCACCGCTTCCAGTAAGGCCATCTTTTCCGTCGGCTGCACATCCACTTTCAGGCGCCCGTTATCGGTCCTGATCGCCAGCCCACTGCTGGCTGACGCCTTATCGATAGCCTTTTCCAGCGCCGAAACACTATTGACCGGGCCCAGGGACAGGGTCACCGGCATATTCGCCTGCTGTCTGAGCGCCGCCAGGTCTCCGACCGCCTGCAAAGCGCCTTCCGTCAGAATGGCAGCGCGATCAATATAGGGCTCCACACCCGGCAGAACGTGGGAGCACAGCACGATGCCGGTGCCTTCATCCCGCAACTTACAGAGCAGATAATAGAGATCAGCCGTGGCCACCGGGTCCAGCCCGACAGTAGGCTCATCCAGCATCAGCAGTTTTGGTTTGCCCAACAGGGCCTGGGCCAGGCCAAGGCGCTGGCGCATCCCCTTTGAATAGGTTTTGGTCCGGGCATCCATGGCGTCGCTCAGGCCCACCTGTTCGAGCAGTTCCGGCACCTGGTGCAACGAGGCATTCTTCAGCCGTGCGAAATGGCTCAGGATCTCCCGGCCGGTCAGCTGCGGATAGAACATCACATTTTCCGGCAGGTAACCGATATGCTGAGTAACCTGAAGATCACCGGCGTGGCCCCCGAGCACCGACACCCTGCCGTGAGTCGGCTGCATCAGCCCCAGGATCAGTTTTATGGACGTTGTCTTACCGGCCCCGTTGTGACCAAACAATCCCAGTATCTCACCCGGCTCCAGAGCCAGATCTATGCCATTCAGCACCGGCGTCTTGTCGTACCGGTAACTCACATTCTCAAGATGAAAACAGCTCATCGGATCTCCGGTTTCAGGTCGGCCGGCATTTGCATCAGCGGATAAGAGTCAGCAACCCCCGCGTCCTTGACCACCGGGAAAGCATCCTGAACCCAGCGCAGAATATCCACGGCCGGACTGAACATCAGGATTTTTGCCTCGGGGTATTTCCACAGAAGCCGGTCTACATTGTCATTGGGCTCATAGGGCACATCGCCGATACCATCCTGGTTGCGGTCCCAGCCCAGGTAATCACTCCAGAAATTACCACTTCCGTTCTCAGACCATTCCTGGGTGCGGGTTGCCACGTACTTCACCTGCCGCTGGTTGTTCACGAAGGCATTACCAAACACCTCGTTATCCTCAGAGCCGGCGGTCAGATGAATGCCGATGTTACTGTCTCCGAAATAGTTACCCTCGAACGTGTTGTACAGCGAGTTGTAGATAAACACCGCTTTGCCTTCGGCCCCGGAAATCGCCACCCCACTGGTCTGCCCCTGCGAAACGCCGGTAACCACGTTGCCACGCAACTCCGACTGGGTGATGAAATTCATCAGAATCCCGTAGTTCTCATCATTCACCGACCGATTGTTGAGGACCTTCAGCCGCTTGCTCTGCATCAACGCATACCCCGTTCGCGTGCCCCGGGTAACATTGTTCTCAAGCAGGTTATTCATCGAATACATGTAGTGAATGCCATAACGCAGATCCGACATCTCATTGCCCCGGATCGTATTGTTGTTCGCCGTTTCGATATAAATGGCATCCCGGGTCCGGGCAATATCATTACCTTCAATCAGCGCCCCGGTGGTATTGAACAGATGGATCCCGTTGCCCCGATCATTCGGGCGCATGCTGTCATCGCCACGAATGGTATTATCGCGAACCGTCACATCCGGCGTTGCATCCAGCCAGACCCCGAATGCCGGCCCCTGCAGCCGGTTCTTTTCAACCACCGCACCCTCAGCTTCCCGGGCCACAAAAATACCCGCATCCAGCTCATTCAGGTCGCCGCCCCAGTTCCTCACCGAGCATCCTGAAAATGTCACGTTTTCGGCCATAATATGAACGGCATTACCCTGCCCCTGGCCATTAATCACTGTTTCAGGATGACAAGACACGGTGACACCAGGCACCTTGATAACCAACGGTGAAATTTGCTCTGGAGGGAGCTCAAAAGTCACGCCCGGTTCAAGCGCATCGAGCTGTTCTTGCAGGTCCGCATGTGCGGTCAGCGATAAAAGAGCGACCATCAGGGCCACTCCATAACGCAAAAATTGGTACATCAAACGCTCTCTAAGACAAAAATACCCACGACCAGAGGCTCCGAAGAGCCTCTGGTCAAGAAAAAGCCTATCAGGCCTTTTCAACAAGCATCCGCCCACGCATTTCCATATGCAGCGCATGGCAGAACCAGTTGCAGTAGTACCAGTGAACCCCTGGCTTATCCGCCACGAAGGTTACTGAAGCAGTCTGCTGCGGGCTGACCTCCATACTCACACCATGGTTAACCATGCAGAAACCGTGCGTTACATCCTCAATGGTATCCAGGTTGGTAACATAAACCGTCACCTCATCGCCCTGTTTCACCTTGAATTCCGTCAGGTTGTACTGCGGCGCCACCGAGGTCATGTAAACACGGACTTTTTTGCCGTCACGGATCACGGTGTTGTCCGCCTCCAGCGTCACGCCATCTTTTTCTGCCTGCTCCCGGGCAGACGCGAAGAATGGATCGTCACGGGTGTAGATCTTCTGTGTCTTGATCTGATCACGGCGTACCAGAATGCAGTCATGGGGCTCGGCAAAGGTCGGGCCATCGTGAACCAGCTTCATTTCCTCGCCAGAGATATCGATCAGCTGATCGTTTTCCGGATGCAGCGGACCTACCGGCAGGAACCTGTCCTTGGAGAACTTGGACAGCACCACCAACCATTTGCCATCGGCATCCCGGGATTCGGTCAGAGACGCGTGGTTGTGGCCCGGCTGATAGTGAACATCCAGTTTCTGACGGATGTAGTTCACTTTTTCGCCATTGTAGTGCTTGATGGCATCGGCAATGTTCCACTTCACCACCTGGCTGTCAATGAACAGCGTGGTGTAGGCATTCCCCCTGCCATCGTAGGTGGTGTGCAGCGGTCCAAGACCCAGTTCCGGTTCACCTACCACAGTATCCCGCGGCTCAATCTTGCTATCGAACAGATCATCCAGCTTGTCGATTGCAATAATGGTTGCCGTTGGTGACAGCTTGCCGTTGGCAATAAAGTACTTGCCGTCCGGGGAAGTATTCAGACCATGCGGGTTCTTCGGAACCGGAATGTAACGGGTCAGTTCCGAACCGGCGCGACCGTCTACCACTGGCACCTTGGAGTCGCCCAGGGTCTTGTAATTGCCATTCTTGACCGCCTGCTCAATGCGTTCGATGTTGAATACCACCGCCCAGTCGCGGTCGTTGCGCATGGTACCGGCCAGATCCAGAGCCTTCTCGGAGTTGTAGCAGGTTGAACAGGCATACTTGCCGGTGTAGTCGGCATCGGTATTGTCCAGGTTACCATCCACAATGACCTGGAAAGCCACCTCCATAGTTTCCGCATCCAACGCATTGAACATGGTGAAGCTGCTTTCAAGGCTGGTATCGCTGCCATCGTTCGGATGCGGGATGACGTATTCCGCGTTGCAAAAGACGTAGTTGGTTTTGGGCACCTTCTGAAGGCGCAAACCGTGAATCGCCTGAACGTTGGGAATGGTGGTGATCTTGTCACACTTCATGATATCCAGGCGGATACGGGCTACTCGGGTATTCGCCTTATCGTTGATGAACAGGTATTTGCCATCGTAACGGCCATCCGTCATGGAAATGTGCGGATGGTGGGAGTCACCGTTCAGGTGGGTATTATCGTGGCCAAGCACGTCCTTGCTTTCGTTAGTGATCCCCCAGCCGGTAGCGGAGTCCACGTTGAATACCGGAATACGCATCAGTTCGCGCATTGACGGCACGCCCAGCACTCTCACTTCCCCGGAATGGCCGCCACTCCAGAAACCGTAGTACTCGTCCAGCTCACCCGGGTGAACAACGAAATTATTTTTGGCTTCTTTCGCTGCCGCCGCAAACGACTCCCGCGACATGACTGCCGTTCCAAGACCCGTTGCCCCGGCAACGCCTGCAAACGCGGCGGCGCCCATAAAACCGCGGCGACTGAGTCCTCCTTCTGCTCTTTCAGACTTGTCATTCGTTAATTCATCATGTTTCTTCATAGCCTTAACTCCGTCTCTGATTATGGCAGTTATTGCTGCTCTTCGTTTTCCAGGTACTGCTCAGTCCACCTGGGCCACAGGAATTTGCTCCGCGTGAGCGGGGCCATTCCGGCCACGGCGTTTTCCGCGCCGCTTCACAATCAGCGGCGGGCACTTGTGGTCGTCGAAGTAAGTCACCTGACAGTCCAGGCAGTAATGGCATTCCATGTAATTGATATGACCGTCGGGATGAATGGCCTGAACCTCACATTCCTTGTCACACAACTTGCAGGGGTTGCCACATTCTTTCCGGCGTTTGAGCCAGTCGAACACCCGCAGCTTGCTCGGCAGTGCCAGGGCAGCGCCCAGCGGGCAGAGGTACCGGCAGAACACCTTGCGGGTAAACAGGTTGACCACCAGCAACAGCACGGCATAAGTGACAAAGGGCCAGCTGCGGTCAAACTTCAGAGTAATGGCAGTCTTGAAGGGCTCGATTTCGGCCATCCGCTCGGCGGTCGCCATGGATTCCAGCGACACCCCGAACAGCACCAGCAAAATGATGTACTTGAGGGCCCACAGCCGCTCATGTATGGGAAACGGAACGGTGTACTGGGGCACCTTGAGCTTGCGGGCAATTTCGTTCAGCAACTCCTGCAGCGCCCCGAAAGGGCACAGCCAGCCGCAATACACCGCCCGGCCCCACAAGATGATGATAGCCGCCACCACCGACCAGAGAATGAACAGCATCGGATCGATCAGGAAAGTATCCCAGCTGAAACCGCTGATCAGGCTGCTGGCAAACGTGAGCACGTTGACAATGGAGAGCTGGCCCATGGCGTACCAGCCAATAAAGAACAGGGTGTACACGAGAAACCCGTGGCGGATCCAACGGAAAATTCCGGGCTTTTGTACCAGCCAGTCCTGGAAGAACAGAATGAAAAACAGTACACCAAGGCCGATGCCCAGCACCGTGATCTGGAACTCGCGCTGGTACCAGACCTGCACCCACATTGGCTGTGACTCCAGCCACTCCTCCTCGGTAACCACTGGCTCCGGACGGGTGTAGTATTGGTCCGGCAACTGGTACTCCAGGGGAAAGACCTGGAACTCGCTGTCCAGCGGACCAGTCTGGCGTTTGACCGTCAGTTCAAGGGTCCAGGGCGTTCCCGGGTCAAAGTTGTACTGCTGGCGAATGATAAATATCGCCATTTCCGAAAGATCCGGGATGCCCTCGGCGTAAACATCACTTAGCCGGTAATAGTCGAGATCCCGGAAATTGAAGGTGTCGCCGAACTGGCGGATCTGGATACGGTCGAAGATACCGCCGCGCACGTATCCTGAGCCTTTGAACGAATACTCACCGTCGGCCATTACCGCAATGGCGTGTTCACCGGGCTTCAGCTCAGAGGTCAGCCACTCATATTGATTCTCACCGAGCAGGTTTCTGCCGATAGTCGGTGTGTTCAGGTATGCGGCGTAAAGGTCAATAAAAGGCTCGTCGCGCTCCTCGGGCGCGGCAGGGTCGACTCCCTCCGCCGGGGTACCCTTGAAGGAATCGTCCACTTGCCCTTTGGTCAGCAGCAACCGCCGAATGGAGCCATCGCCTGTCAGTTCCTGCCAGCTTTTTTGTGCAAAGCCCTCCTTGTCGACATCAGCCATTGGCGGACGAGTGTTTTTACCGCCTTCCACCATCCCCAGTTCGATACCAACACGGTGGGCAGTGCGCATGATGACTTCATTGATAACCATCACCGTGACCGTAGCGCCGGAAAGTCCGTCCACGGCCACCTTACGTTCGGTAGAGGTGCCACCTACGGTGACTCTCTGGTCGGCTTTGAGGCCAGTGTACTGATCGGTAAAGACGTGAAGCTTTCTCTCGGGGATCCCCACCAGAAGGATGGGCTCGTCGTGGTGAATAACTTTGGCAGCCTTGATGGTGCCTTCGGTATCGAGCACCACTGCGGCATTAACAGGCTTGCCGGAATAAGCCGGGGTTTGCACAAAATCCAGCGACTGATAGGCGTAGCCCTTCAACTCGTCGCCGGCATAGAGCTCCTGGATTGCCCGGTTGCTCTCCAGGGGCACCACGTCCGTCACCGACGGCAAGGCTTCCTGGATAACGTTTTGTGCTGACACCGGCTCATATTTACCGACCGGCATGGCCATGGCTGCTGAACAGACAAGAGCCAGCAACACTACCGCAAAGTTTCTGATCGCAATGTTCACCAACCCTCCTGTACATGCATCGCCATAACCACATTGAAATCTTCGTAGATTAAAGCCCGAAAACAAATACCTCTTATTGAATAGGCCTTCATCGTCGGGAGACCGGCCTCAGAAAGGCCGGTAACCTGCAATTACATCAACTTTTTCGGAAAGTACGGCGGCTTGTTTCCGATCGCCTGAGCCAGGGAAACCATGCCCCACAGCACGAACGACGTGTGCAGAACAACCGCCCACACTATGGCGAGCGTCCAGAAGTTACCCGTGTTGCCGAACAGCAGCCAGCAAATCCCGATGCCTGAACTGATCAGAAATGCACCCAACACCGACATATAAACCCCGGCTTTGGCGTACATCTGGCGCAAAGGCCGACTTTGATCAGCTGTCATGGCGATCCATGCCAGCACGGCAAACCCGATAATTGGCAATATCAACAAATTCAGGAGATACCAGACCACCGGGATCACCGCACCCGCTGACTCATTCTTGCGATTGGCCGAATAAGGCATACACCACCTCCATCAATGCATTAATAGTCACTGCATCGTCCGACAACGGCTCGATAAGCCCCGCCCGGCAGGCAGCAATAACCGGCACACCCGAGGCAATCAGGTACGCCGTATGAATCAACAACCGGGTGGATGCGGCTTCTTCCAGATCATGGTCTTTCAGGTTGCGTAACGAATCCGCGAGACTCACCAACTGTCTGGCCAGGTCCGCATCACAGCCGGATTCCTGCTGCACAATCCCCTGTTCCACTTCCGGTTCCGGATAGTCAAAGCTCATAGAGACAAACCGTTGCCGGGTGCTGGGCTTCATGCCTTTAAGCAAACTCTGGTAGCCCGGGTTGTAGGACACCACCAGCATGAACCCCGGTGCGGCCTTCAACAGCTCACCGGTGCGCTCTATGGGCAGCTCCCGGCGGTCATCCGCCAATGGGTGCAACACCACGGTGGTGTCTTTGCGGGCCTCGACCACCTCGTCCAGATAACAGATGCCACCTTCGCGCACTGCGCGGGTCAGCGGGCCATCCTGCCAATAGGTGCCGTCAGGCCCGATCAGGTGTCGGCCGACCAGGTCCGAGGCGGTGAGGTCGTCATGACAGGCAACGGTATACACCGGCCGGTCGAGCTTTTCCGACATATAACGAACAAAACGGGTCTTGCCGCAACCTGTCGGGCCCTTGATCAGCACGGGCAAGCCGTTTTCGGCCGCAGCGCTGAACAGCTCCACTTCGTTGCCCACTGGCTGGTAAAACGTCATCGGCTTGTTTCCTTATTCGGCTGTGATTCGGGCGCGGCGAAGCCGGACACCCACTCAGGAAAAATCTGGAATATCTGGCGATCATCACTTCGTTTCAGAGCACCGAGGGCCGCCAGGCAGTCAGTGATTCGGGCACTTAATGCAGTGTCTGGGCCTGTATACCAGCCCGCGCCGGTGACCGGCTGGCCCTGCCAGGTGATTGCCAGGCCCTGGTTTTCAAGAAACGGCGTCACCAGGCCAAGCTCTGAAGCTGCCGCATGGGTGTTATTGTGCAGCAGCAGCCCCAATGCCGAGCTGAAATCGCCGGCTTCGTAACGCTGGCCGCGGGCAGGCTTTACTCCGTGCTCTGCCAGGGCCTGAAGAGCGAGTCTTCCGCCCACCGGATCGTTGCCGGCTATCAATGACACCTCCCGGCCCTCCAGTTCGACCAGTGAATTCACACCAGAGGTTTTACGGGTAACCCAGACCGGCACCGGGTTGCGGCCATTACGATTCACCGCCTGCAACGCCGGTGCACTGCCAGGGGTACTCCCTGCCGCGCGGAATGTCAGATCGGCGTCCGGGACGGCCTCAAAAACCAGCCTGGCCTGGCAACCGGTTTGTTTCAGATAGTGCGCCAGCCGATAGCTGGCCACTGTGGTGGAGCGGGCCTCGGTGAATACCTGCAGCATAACGGGCCCGTTCGCCAGGCCACTCGCAGGGAGTATGATCCCGGCGACTACTCCCGCGGCCAGCAGGCCTGCACGCAGCGTTGCCAAGGCTTACAGCCCCAGCTCATGCGCGCGATTCGTGAAGAAGATCCCGGATGGTTTCTCTGCCGGCAACGTGGCCACTTTTTCCAGCGTGCGGGTGTTGTAAACGGTAATGCGGTTGCTGTCGCGGGACGACACCCACACTTCTTCACCCCTCGGGGTGAATTCCATATGCAGAACCGATTTGCCCGGCTCCAGGGTGCGGATGATTTCACGACTCTGTGAATCGATCACCTGCACGACATCGTTTTTCGGATGCGCGAAACTGACCCAGATCCGGCGGTTATCCGGGCTGGCCATGACAAAAACCGGCTGCCCCTGAACCGGAATACGCTCAACCATATTCCAGCTTTGCATGTCTGCCACCAGCACTTCGTGACGGCCAACCGCCGGCACGAATGCATGGCCATCAGCAATGGCCCAGCCTTCCAGATGCGGCATCTTGTAGACCGGCAGGCGCTGCTCGCCTTTGCCGTAGTCCGGCATGATGGTCTGCGCGCCCTGCTCCGGCTTCCACAAATCCAGCATTGAGAGGCCATCCTCGCCGAACAGGCCGGCGATATAGTAGCGGCCATCCGGGGTGATCAGGGCGTCATACGGTTCCTTGCCGGAATCGAAACGAGTCACTTCCGGCGGCGAGCTCAGCATATCCACTGTCCAGATCTCGCCCGCGTCAAACAGGCTGAAGACAAACTGGTTACCCGGGGCATCAACCAGCCCCACGGTTTTCGACTGTGCCTGCTCGCCTTCGGCGTTGACATAATCCGCCGGAATTTCAGCCACGGTTTCCAGGGTTTCACTGTCAAAGATGTTCACCCCGCCCGGTTCATAGTTGGAGACCGCCACGTAGTTACCGTCCTGAGAGATAGCGCCACCGATGCTGTTACCAGACTGGATCACGCGGTTATCAATTCTCTGGGTAAGCAGATCTACTTTCGTCAGTCCGCCATCACGGCCAAACACATAGCCATAGCGGGCATCGCGGGAATACACCACCGAAGCGTGGGAAAGATCGCCCAGGCCTGCCACCCGGCCGATGATTTCATGGTCGGAATGATCCACCACCAGCACCGAGCCGGTCGCCCTTTCGATAATCAGGCCCAGGTCGCCGGTTCCCCGCAGTTGCGGTTGCTCGTCGGCTCCCATGGACTGACAGCCAGTGAGGAGGGTTGCCAACGTCAGAACAATCGGAATAAGCAGTGTTTTCATCGGGCATCCTTGGTCTCGTCGGTGATCAGAGCGCCGGATTTCAGCTGGCGGCTGATCCAGAGAATTTCTTCGTCGGTAAGCAGGGCTTTCCAGGGCGGCATAGCCGTGCCGTCCACACCTTCCCGGATAATGGCAGCAATCGCCTCTGCCGGCAGTTGCTCAAGATCGTTCGGCCGCAGGGGTGGACCCAATCCGCCGCGCATGGTCAGGCCATGGCAGGAGCCGCAATCCTGAATCACGAAGTTTTCCAGCTCGGCCCTGTTTTGTGGTGCCCCCGCGTATGCGCCAGCAGCCAGCAACATCGTGATCGTGCCGACAATAACGCTCACCCCATACCCGTAACCCTTCATTCACGCGTCTCCTGAACTGATACCGCCATGCACCGGCATCGGGACATCCTGAACATGGATACTGCTTAAATTATTCCGCGCTAGCCACTCTTCTTTCGGTATACCCACGGTGGGGTACTCGCTTGAAAACCAGTAGATGTCTGACATTAATCAAGGTTCATAAGCCATAACAAGAGAACCCTAGGACGTACTCTTGAATCCCAAGGAGAGCATCTGATGAGAGTAAGTAAAATGATGATCAAACCACTGGCCATGGCTGTGGCCATTACGTCGTTGGGCGTAATGACAGCCCACGCCGCCCCCAAAGACGCGGATCAATCCAGCATGGCGTATGAAGGTACGTCCAGCTCGGTTGATCCTGGTTCTGCAAAATCCGTTCGAACGCCCGGCGCCCCTGATTTGACCGAGGCGGAATTCGAGAAAGCCAAGCAGATCTACTTTGAACGCTGCGCAGGCTGCCACGGCGTACTGCGTAAAGGCGCCACCGGCAAGCCGCTGACCCCGGACATTACCCAGGAAAGAGGCATCGATTACCTGAAAGCGTTCATCAGTTACGGCTCCCCGGGTGGTATGCCGAACTGGCTGACTTCCGGCGACTTCGATGAAGAAACCGTAGAGCTGATGGCCAAGTACATCATGCACGAACCACCCCAGCCTCCTGAATTCAGCCTCGCTGACATGAAGGACACCTGGGAAGTGATCGTGCCGCCGGAAGATCGTCCCACCAAACAGATGAACGATCTGGATCTGGAAAACATCTTCAGTGTCACCCTGCGGGATGCCGGCCAGATTGCCCTGATCGACGGCGATTCCAAGGAAATCGTGAAGATCATCGACACTGGTTACGCGGTGCACATCTCCCGGATGTCCGCATCCGGCCGCTATGTGATGGTGATTGGCCGTGATGCGCTGATCAACATGATCGATCTATGGCCGGAAGAGCCGAAAACCGTGGCCAAAATCAAGGTGGGTATGGAAGCGCGTTCTGTCGAAACCTCCAAGTACAAAGGCTGGGAAGACAAGTACGCCATCGCCGGCACCTACTGGCCGCCCCAGTTCGTAATCATGGATGGTGACACACTGGAGCCGAAGAAAATCGTCGGCACCCGTGGCATGACCGTCGGCGACCAGGAATACCATCCTGAGCCGCGTGTTGCAGCCATTGTAGCCTCCCACGCTCACCCGGAGTTCATCGTCAACGTCAAGGAAACCGGCAAGATCATGCTGGTCAACTACGAAGACCTGGACAACATGAGCATTACCTCCATTGATGCAGCTAAATTTCTGCACGATGGCGGCTGGGATGCCAGCATGCGTTACTTCATGTCTGCAGCCAACAACTCCAACAAGATTGCCGTTGTTGATGCCCAGGACCGCAACCTGGAAGCCATGGTAGACGTTGGCAAGATCCCCCACCCGGGTCGTGGCGCCAACTTTGTTGACCCAGAGCATGGCCCGGTCTGGGCAACCTCTCACCTGGGTGATCAGACCATCCAGATGATCGGCACCGACCCCGAAGGTCACCCGGACAACGCCTGGAAAGTCGTGCGCACGGTTGACGGCCAGGGCGGTGGTTCACTGTTCGTGAAGACCCATCCCGAGTCCGACAATCTGTGGGTAGACACCGCGCTGAACCCGAACGAAGACATCAGCCAGAGCATTGCGGTGTTCGACATCAAGGATTTTGATGCCGGCTACGAAGTGCTGCCGATTGCTGAATGGGCAGATCTGGGCGAAGGCCCCAAGCGTGTGGTTCAGCCTGAATACAACAAGGCGGGCGACGAAGTCTGGTTCTCTGTCTGGAATACCCAGGACAAGAACTCAGCCATTGTTGTGGTTGACGACGAGACACGTGAGCTGAAGAAGGTGCTGAAGGGCGACTACATGGTCACCCCGACCGGTAAGTTCAACACTTACAACACCCAGCACGACGTGTACTGATCCGGATCGGATCCGGAGGAGAGCCTGATGCAACTGAATGCAACAGACAGACAACTGATCGACAGCTACCAACGCGGACTGCCGGTCTGTGAGCGCCCTTTTCAGGAAATGGCCAGCAATCTGGGCCTGACTGAAAGTGAGGTCATCAACCGACTGTCTGCCCTTCAGGAACAACAGGTTCTCAGCCGGATCGGCCCGGTTTTCGAACACAGCCGGGCGGGCGCAAGCCTGCTCGCTGCCGTGGCTGCCCCACCCGAACAGATGGATCTGGTGGCGGCCCGGATCAACCTTGCTCCGGGCGTAAACCATAATTACGCCCGCGAGCATACCTACAATCTCTGGTTCGTGATGACCGCTCCGGATGAAAACACTCTGGATGCACGGTTGGACGAACTGGAACACCAGCTGGAATTACCCATGCTCAGGCTTCCGATGATCGAGGGCTACCATATTGACCTCGGTTTCGATATCGACTGGGAGGCTCTGCCATGAGCCAGCCGGCCACACAGTCTCAAAGCCAGCGCCATCAATACCTGCTCGACACCCGCGCCATCAGTGCCTGGGGGCTGTTACGGCTCAGACAACAGCTGGAAAACGGCCTGCCCCTGACCCCACGGCCCTATCAGACACTGGCCGAACGTTCCGGCCTGACCGAGCAACAGGTGATGGGTGCCATCAAGCGCTGGCAAGAGCAGGGGCTGATCAAACGTTTAGGGCTGATCGTCAAACACCGCACCCTGGGCTACCAGGCCAACGCCATGGTGGTCTGGGATGTTCCCGACGACCAGGTTTCCGATCTCGGCCGGGCTTTTTCCAAAGTGCCTTTCGTTACCCTTTGCTACCAAAGGCCCAGGCGGCGGCCGGACTGGCCGTACAACCTGTTCTGCATGATTCACGGAGTAAACCGTGAGCGGGTAAAGGCACAGCTGGAAAGCCTGATTTCCGAGCTGGAGCTGGGCGACATCGCCCATGCGGTTCTGTTCAGCAACAAAGCTTACCTCCAACGCGGAGGGCGATATGTCAGCAATGGCTGAACACAAAGGCAGGCAACAGAACACGCCGGACTTTACCGATACCGAACGGGCCATTATCAACCGCCTGCAACGGGGCCTGCCGCTGACCCCGGCGCCGTTCAAAGACGTCGCCGACGAGCTCGGCATTGGTGAACAGGTGTTGCTGGATCACCTCAAAGCCATGCTGGCCGACGGCACACTGACCCGTTTCGGCCCCATGTTCCATGCCGGCGAAATGGGCGGCGGACTGACTCTGGCCGCCATGCGTATTCCATCAGCAGACTTTGACCGGGTAACCGAACAGGTCAACAGCTTTCCGGAGGTGGCCCACAACTACCGCCGTGAGCACGAGCTGAACATGTGGTTTGTTCTGGCCACGGAAACCCCGGATGGCATCGCTGACACCATTGAGCGGATCGAAGCATTGACCGGCCACCCCGTTTACAACATGCCCAAGGAACAGGAATTTCATGTCAACCTCCACTTTGAAGTCTGAAGCGGCAACGCTCACGCAAAAAGACCGGGAGCTGATTCTGGTCACACAGGATGGCCTGCCCCTGGTATCTGACCCCTGGGCGGAGCTTGGCCAACAGCTGGGCATGCCGGCCGATGAAGTACTGCAGCGATTCCGGCAGATGCAGGAAAGCGGTGTTATCCGCCGAGTAGCCGCCGTGCCCAACCACTACCGCCTGGGCTACAAATTCAACGGCATGACGGTCTGGGATATACACGACAACGCCATTGCCGAGATGGGACAACAGGTAGGCAATCTGCCGTTTGTCAGCCACTGCTATCGACGCCCCAGGCACCTTCCCTACTGGAGCTACAACCTGTTTGCCATGGTGCACGGCACCAGCCGTGAGGAAGTGGAAGACAAGGCCGGAAAAATCCGCACGCTGCTTGGCGACCACTGCGCCGGCCACACCATCCTGTACAGCTCGGAAATTCTGAAGAAGACCGGTTTACGGCTGAGAAAACAGAAACATAACAACTAGAAAATACCCCCGATGTACTCCATCGAAGGTATGGATTCAAGCGTCACCACGGGGGATAGTAGAAAACACAGAGCCGGTAAAGGCCAGCCCGGAGAGGCCAGAACGAAGCCACTCCTGATGAGAGAGAACAACTATGTTTCGCATGACCCGCTACATCAAGACCCTGATGAACCCGACACCGGTAAAGCCGGTGCCGGGGCCCAGCGGCCCGGTGGTGATATGGAACCTGATCCGCCGCTGCAATCTCACCTGCAAGCACTGCTACTCCATCTCCGCTGATGTCGACTTCAAGGGCGAATTGAGCACTGAAGAAGTCTACACCGTGATGGATGACCTGAAAGCCTATGGCGTGCCGGTACTGATCCTGTCTGGCGGCGAACCACTGATGCGCCCGGATATCTTCGAGATTTCCCATCGGGCGAAAGAAATGGGCTTTTACGTGGGGCTTTCCACCAACGGCACCCTGATCACCGAAGACAACATCGATAAAATCGCGGCCGTAGGTTATGACTACGTGGGCATCAGCATTGACGGCCTGGAAGCCACCCACGATGAATTCCGCCAGAAAAAAGGCGCCTTCAGAGAATCCATGCACGCCGTCGCCCTGTGCAAACAGGCCGGCATCAAGGTGGGCCTGCGCTTCACTCTGACTCAGGACAACTACCCCGAGCTGCCGGCCATGCTGGAGATGCTCGATGAACACAACATCGACAAATTCTACCTCTCGCACCTGAACTACTCCGGCCGCGGTGGCCGCAACAAGAAACGCGATGCCTGGTACGACATGACCCGCGAAGCCATGAGCCTGCTGTTCAACCACTGCCACGATGAACTCAAGCGCGGCATCGAGCGGGAATACGTCACCGGCAACAACGATGCCGACGGCCCCTTCCTGATCGAATGGGCCAAGGAGCACTATCCGGACCAGGTCGAAGCACTGGAGCAGCGCCTGACCAACTGGGGCGGCAACTCTTCCGGTGTAAACATCTCCAACATCGACAACCTGGGTGTGGTCCACCCGGACACCTTCTGGTGGGACTACAACCTGGGCAATGTGCGGGAAACACCGTTCTCGGAAATCTGGTCAGAAACCCGGGACCCCCTCATGCAGGGCTTCCGTCAGCATCCGCGGCCGGTCAAGGGCCGTTGTGCCGAATGCAAATATCTGGACATCTGTAACGGTAATACACGAGTGCGGGCCTACAACATTTCCCGTGATTTCTGGGAAGAAGACCCCGGCTGTTATCTCACCAACGAGGAAATCGGCGTCATGAACGACATGCCGCGGCGTGTGGCAGCAGCCACTGTCGAAATCCCGGTTCACAACCTGTAAGGAAGTACGCCATGAACACATACCCACGTAAGAAGTGCCTGGTGGAATTTCAACTGGCGGAACAACCCTTGCGGGTAGGCGAGGTCGCTATTGTCGGCGCAGGCCCGGGCGACCCCGGGCTGCTCACCCTGCGAGCCTTGATGCTGATCCAGCAGGCTGACGCTGTTATCTATGATCGGCTGGTGTCACCACAGATCATGGAACTGGTTAACCCACGGGCGGAACGTATCCATGTGGGAAAAGCCAGCGGTTGTCATTACGTGCCCCAGGAAGAAACCAACGAACTGTTGGTAAAGCTGGCCACCCAGCAACGCCGCGTGGTGCGGCTGAAAGGCGGTGACCCGTATATCTTCGGCCGTGGCGGTGAAGAAGCCGAATTCCTGGTGGAAAACGACATCGATTTCCAGGTAGTGCCCGGCATCACCTCCGCCGCCGGCTGCGCTTCCTATTGCGGCATTCCGCTGACACACCGGGATTATTCACAGAGCGTGACCTTCGTCACCGGCCACCGCAAAGGCGATCAGAGCCTGGAGCTGAACTGGCAGACCCTGGCCGCGCCGGGCCAGACACGCGTGTTCTACATGGGCCTGCACAACGCACCGACCATTGTGCAGGAGCTGACCGCCCACGGCCTGCCCGGAACCTGCCCTGTCGCTCTGGTGGAGCGTGGCACCACACCGCTCCAGCATATGACCGTGACCACGCTGGACGATCTGGTCGAAACCATTGAGCGGGAAGACTTCCAGCCACCCACGCTGATTATTGTTGGCGAAGTGGTACAACTGGCTGAAAAGCTGGCACGGCCGGCCCAGGCCGGCTGGAACAGCGCCCTTGCCGGGCTCTCGGCGGCGCACGCCAGTCGTCGTCCGGCCTGAACCACACCTCTGAACTGTTAACCGGGAGTTGTTGCTGGTGACATCCAAGCATTCTTTCAAACGTCTGGCCTGCACGGCGCTTCTGGCCAGCGGAATTCTGACTGCCCCCGTACTGGCTGAAGAAGCCGGCGACAGCGGTATCGATAAGCTGTACCTGCAGCAATGCGCCGCCTGCCATGGCCCGGACCGCCTGGGTGGTATGGGGCCGGCCCTGCTGCCGGAGAACCTGGGGCGGCTGAAGAAAGCCGAAGCAGAGAAGGTTATCCGGGAAGGTCGCGCGGCCACCCAGATGCTCGGCTATGAGGACATCCTCAACGACCAGCAAATTGCGGATTTGACCGACTACATCTATCAACCGCCGAGCCACGAACTGAAGTGGGGGGAAACCGAAATTCGCGACAGCCGGATCGTAAATCACCCGCAAGGATCCCTGCCCGATGAGCCGGTATTCGAGGTGGATGATCTGATGAACCTGTTCCTGGTGGTGGAGATCGGCGACCACCACGTCACCCTGCTGGATGGCGACAAGATGGAACCCATCCACCGATTCCCAAGCCGCTTCGCCCTGCATGGCGGCCCTAAATACGGCCCGGAAGGTCGCTATGTCTATTTCGGCTCCCGGGACGGCTGGATCACCAAATACGATATCTATAACCTGGAAGTGGCAGCGGAGGTGCGCGCCGGCATCAACATGCGCAATATTGCCGTTTCTGCAGACGGCAAATACGTGCTGGCCGCCAACTACCTGCCCCATACCCTGGTGCTGTTCGACGCAGCCAATCTGGAAATGCTGGAGCTGATTCCGGTTGAAAACGACGCTGGCGAAAGCTCCCGTGTCAGTGCGGTGTATGCCGCTCCACCCAGAAACAGCTTTATTGCAGCCCTGAAGGACATCCCGGAAGCCTGGGAAATCAGCGTGGAAGCTGACAAAGCCAATGTCCGGCGTATGCAATCCGACACACTGCTGGACGATTTCTTCTTTGATCCCGGCTACGACCACCTGATCGGCGCGGCCCGGGACGGCAAGCACGGCATCGTCATGAACCTGGATTCCGGCGACACAGTGGCCGAGCTACCTTTGCCAGGCATGCCCCACCTGGGCTCCGGTATTACCTGGGAATACGAGGGTCGGCGGGTGATGGCCACACCGCACTTTCGCACCGGTGCCATTTCCATCATCGACATGAAAAACTGGAAAGTGATCAAAACCCTGAAAACCGAAGGCCCGGGGTTCTTCATGCGCAGCCACGAGAACTCCCGCTACGCCTGGGCGGATGTATTCTTCGGCCCGAATGCCGACAAAGTGCATATCATCGATAAACAGACCCTGGAAATCGTCAAGACCTTGCAACCGGAACCCGGCAAAGTGGCCGCCCACGTAGAGTTCGACCGCCATGGCGAGAAACTTCTGTTGAGCATCTGGGACAACGACGGCGCTATCATTGTCTATGACGCGGACACACTGGAAGAAGAAAAACGAATTCCCATGAACAAGCCGTCCGGCAAATACAACGTGTGGAACAAGATCAACTACGAGGAAGGCACCAGCCATTAAAAAAGGCGGCAAGTCATAAGCCTGCCGCCTTCAATCTGAGTTAACACTTCTGCTACTGCCGGCAGTCTCAGCCGTGCAGTTTCACCGCCAGCTCCGCCACGTGCTTGCCCTGGAACCGGGCAATTTTCAGTTCTTTCTCGTTGGGCTGGCGGGAACCATCGCCGCCGGCAATCGTTGAGGCGCCGTAGGGGGTGCCACCACTTACTTCAGAAATATCGAAAAACTCCGGAATACCGTAGCCCAGCGGCACCAGCACCATGCCGTGGTGCGCCAGCGTGGTCCAGAACGAGCTGATGGTGTGTTCCTGACCACCCCCGGTACCGGTGGAGGTAAACACGCTGCCCAGCTTGCCGTGTAGCTTTCCCTCAAACCACAGGCCGCCCGTCTGATCCAGGAAGGTGCGCATCTGGCCAGCCATATTACCGAAACGGGTTGGTGTGCCGAAGATAATGGCATCGTAATCTGCCAGTTCTTTTGGCTCGGCTACCAGCGCCGGTTGATCGGCTTTGCCGCCAGCATCCAGGAACGTCTGGTCGGCCATGGTCTCGGGAACACGCTTGACCACGACATCGGCGCCCTCAACGTTGCGCGCGCCCTCAGCTACGGTATTGGCCATGGTTTCTATATGGCCATACATTGAGTAATAAAGTACAAGAACTTTTGCCATTGCCGTCATCTCCTTTGCTGAATCCAATATCAACCAGCCTAACTGCACCGCACAAAAGAGGAAAACGGAAGTTTTCCGGCAGGTCGTTCAGTTTTTCTGAACTATACCGGATATTCATTACACGATAGCGATAGCCAGAAATTGCGTACACCTGTACGCTGAAACTCAACCAGACTGTCAGTAAGCACATAGAAAGAGTTATATGACTAAAGCCATGGACCAGACCGGCGCCCCCTCGGATTCCATTCATCACCGTATCGAAGAGTGGATCAACAGCGCGACCCACGGTATTGGCGCTTTGCTCAGCGTCATCGGCACAGTGGTTCTGATTGTCGGTGCCAGCCAGCTGGGCGATGCCTGGAAAGTGGTCAGCTTCAGCATATTTGGTGCGTCTCTGATCCTGCTGTACCTGGCTTCAACGCTGTACCATGGCGCCCGCCACCCACAGCTCAAAACCATTTTCAAAACCCTGGACCACTGCGCCATTTTCCTGCTGATTGCCGGCACCTACACGCCGTTTCTTCTGGTAAACATGCGCGGCGCCACCGGCTGGACAATGTTCGCCGTCATCTGGTCACTGGCCATTTCGGGCGTTGTTCTGAAGGTGATCTTCAAACACCGGTTCGAGCTGGTCCGGGTAGGCATTTACCTTGCCATGGGCTGGCTGATCACGTTTGCGTCATCAGACCTGGCGGCCAGCCTCAGCACAACTGCCCTGTATCTGACCATTGCCGGAGGCATTGTTTACACCGTCGGCGTGATTTTCTTCCTGGCAGACCGCATTCCCTACATGCACGCGATCTGGCACCTTTTTGTGATTGGCGGCAGCGCCTGCCATTTCAGTGCTATCTATTTCGGAGTTTTACCCCACGCGGTATAGAGCGTTCTCTGCTGATTTTCTTACCCACGCCAGCGTTCCGCTGTAACACCGGAACTGTTCAGCGCTGACCGGCAGCTTTTCTGCTGCCGACGCTACCCTGAACTCCACGGTCCCAGTAGAATTGCCGGCTCTGAATCAAACCCCGGAGCCCGTACATGTCTGTGGATATGAACCCTGCCAGCAGCTTTGAGCAACTCAAGCGCATTGAATCGAGCAAACTGTTCCAGGGCGCAGTGATCGCCATCATTCTGCTTTCAGCCCTGACCATTGGTGCCAAAACCTATGAATTACCGCCCCTGGCCGAACAGTCTCTGAGCATTCTGGACACAGGTATCACTGTTTTTTTCCTGGTGGAGATCCTGTTCCGCTTTATCGCATGCCCCGAGAAGCGGCGGTTTTTCAGGGATGGCTGGAACATCTTCGACACCATCGTGGTGATTGGCAGCCTGATTCCTCTGGATAACGCCGAGGCTGTGTTGCTGGGGCGTCTGCTGCGGGTTTTCCGGGTGTTACGCCTGGTGTCCGTGGTGCCGGAGTTACGCTTCCTGATCAACTCCCTGCTCAAAGCCATTCCGCGCATGGGCTATATAGCCCTGCTGATGTTCATCATCTTCTACATCTACGCGGCCATCGGATCCATGTTTTTCGCCAAAGTGGATGAAACACTCTGGGGTGACGTGGCCATTTCCATGCTGACGTTGTTCCGGGTGGCGACTTTCGAGGACTGGACCGATGTCATGTACGCCACCATGGAGGCCTACCCGTTAAGCTGGTTCTACTACCTGACGTTCATTTTCCTGACGGCGTTCGTATTCCTGAACATGATGATTGGCGCAATTCTGGAAGTAATGAGCGAGGAACAGAACGCCAAAGAGCGCCAGCAAGCTCATGATGAGCGGGATGATATTGCCCGCCAGCTCCGCACTGTCCAGAAACAGCTGCAGGAACTGAGCAGGCAGGTGGGCGAGAAACGCGAATAGCGTTTCTGTGCGGTTCAGCCGAGGATCGGCTTGGCCATGGCCAGGTGGAGAATGCCCGTGTAAAGCACAAAGGCCACGACAGCAGCAGCAATACGCACCGGTTTGCCGAAGGCAGGCTTGATGGCAAACACGCCAACGGCGATGTAGCCAATCAACAGCACTATTTTGGCAATCAGCCAGGCTGGCATATCGGAGGCATAACCGGCCACAAACAGCAGCACTATGGCAGACACCAGCAGGATGGTGTCGTTGGCATGCGGGATCCAGCGCAGCGGCGTCTGCCGCCAGCCCGGACGCCCCACTGCATCGAGAAGCAGACGCAAGGCAAACAGCACGATAGTCAGATAGGCGACAGTCATGTGCAGATGTTTAAAGATCAGATAGCTACTCATACAGGAACTTCACTCCAGATAGTCATTTTGGTGGCATTGTACGCAAAATACCCCCAAGCAGGTATGGTTCTCGGTCCGCTGCAGCTATAACATATCTACCAAATATATGTATAAGGGACATTCGCATGCAGGTCACCCCAAACACCGCGGATCACGCAGCTCCGAGCATAAGCCAGCTGTTCAGCTACCCGTTCCGGATTTTCTTTCTGTCGATGACGGTGCTGGCCATTGTCGCCATCCCTTTGTGGATTCTGAATGTTTCCGGGGCGGCGACCCTGCCCCTGGCCATGCCCGGGCTGCTCTGGCACCAGCATGAAATGCTGTTCGGTTTTTTATCGGCCGCCATCGCCGGCTTTTTGCTGACAGCGGTCTGCGTCTGGACGGGCACCGAGCGCACGCACGGCTGGCAGTTGGCGCTGCTCTGGGGTGTCTGGCTGGCCGGCCGCCTGCTGCTGGCTTTTGGCGCCGGCCTGCCGGAATGGCTGGTTCAGGGCGTAAACCTGGCCTTTCTGCCGCTGGTTATGATTGATGCCGGCTGGCGTATCTGGCACGCCCGACAGAAACGACAACTCATGATTCTGCTGATGCTCGGGCTGCTTTGGGCCATGCAGATCGGCTTCGTTACCCGCCTCGACATGTCGTTCAGCTACGGCGCGCTGATTATGGCCATGGCGCTGATCAGCATCGTGGGCGGACGCATCACACCGGCGTTTTCTGCGGGCTGGCTGAAACGTCACGGCGAAGATGGCTCGAGAGTAAAAACCGTACCAGCACTGGATATGGCAACACTGTTTACCATGATTGCGCTCATGATCACGCTGGTTGCAGGGTGGTCTGGCGTTGCCGCTGTCATCGCCCTGGTGGCTGCCGCATTGATGCTCGTGCGCCTCTACAACTGGAAAGGCTGGCTGTTCGCCAAAGAGCCGTTGCTGTGGATTCTGCATCTGTCGATTCTGTGGGTGCCGGTTGCCCTGATTCTGCTGGCGGGCTCACTCGTCGCCGGCTGGCCCGCCAACGCCTGGGCTCATGCTGCCGGCACCGGCGCCATTGGCTGCCTGATTCTGGGCGTTATTGCCCGGGTTTCCCTGGGCCACACCGGCCGGGCGCTGGTCCTTCCCCGCGGCATGGTTCTGGCATTCGTTGCCATTCAACTCGCCGCCGTGATTCGCGTGCTCACCGCCTTCAACCTGGTGCCATGGCACCCGGGCATTGGCACCAGCACGCTGCTCTGGGTTCTGGCCTATGGCATTTTTCTGGTGCGCTACACCGGCATTCTGGGCCGCCCCCGGGCCGACGGTAAAGCCGGGTAAGCTACAATCATCCACTAAAGGTCAATAGCCCTTCTGCGATAACGCGCTAAAGTATGGCGAAATCATTTTGCAACAGAGAAACAGGCAACATGAATCCTGACCACTTTGACAAAGAAGACCTGATCCGCTGCGGGCACGGCGAACTATTTCCCGGTGATATGCGCCTTCCGACCGATGAAATGCTGATGGTCGACCGCATCACCCACATTGCTTCGGATGACGGCCTGTACGGCAAAGGCAGCCTTGTTGCCGAACTGGATATCAACCCGGACCTTTGGTTCTTCAAGGTCCATTTCAAGGATGATCCGGTGATGCCCGGCTGCCTGGGTCTCGATGCCATGTGGCAACTGGTTGGATTTTTTCTGGCCTGGTCCGGGGGCGAGGGCAAAGGCCGCGCACTGGGCGCTGGTGAAGTGAAGTTCTTTGGCCAGGTATTGCCAGAGAACAAGAAGGTCACCTATTACCTCGACATCAAGCGGAATCCGTCGCAAACTGACCATGGCAATTGCCGATGCCCGCATGGAAGTGGATGGTCGCGAAATCTACACCGCCAAAGACCTGCGGGTTGGCATGTTCACGTCTACTGAAGGTTTTTAGGAGTTAACACGATGCGTCGCGTAGTCATTACCGGTATGGGGATTGTCTCCAGCCTTGGCACCAATCAAAAAGAAGTGACCCAGTCCCTCAAGGAATCCCGCTCAGGCATTGCCTTTAGCGAAGAAGCCCGGGATGCAGGTCTGCGCAGTCACATCACTGGCAGAATTGATCTGAACCTGCCAGAACTGATCGACCGCAAACTCTATCGATTCATGTGCCCGGCGTCCGCCTACACCTATCTCGCCATGAAAGAGGCCATCGAGCAATCCGGCCTGACTGACGAGCACATTCGCGCCAACAGCACCGGCATTGTGTTTGGCACCGGTGGCGCCTCTACCGTTGAACTGATTGACGCCGTGGACACCCAGCGTGAAAAAGGCATTCGCCGGGTTGGCCCTTACCGCGTCCACCGCACCATGGGCAGCGCCATTAACGCATCCATTGCGACAGCATTCGGCATCACCGGCATCAACTACGGCATCACCTCGGCCTGCGCCACCAGTGCTCACTGCATTGGCCACGCGGCTGACCAGATTGCCCTGGGTCGCCAGGACGTGATGTTTGCCGGTGGCGGCGAAGACATCCACTGGACCCTGAGCCTGATGTTCGACGCCATGGGCGCGCTGTCCACCAAGTACAACGACACCCCGGAACTGGCTTCACGCACCTACGACGCCAACCGTGACGGTTTTGTTATCTCCGGCGGTGGCGGTGTTCTGGCACTGGAAGCACTGGAGCACGCAGAAGCACGCGGCGCCAACATTCTGGGTGAGCTGGTTGGTTTCGGCGCCACATCCGATGGTGCAGATATGGTTGCGCCAAGCGGTGAAGGTGCCATTCGCTGCATGCAGCAGGCAATGGCCAATGTTGATGGCGAAATCAGCTACATCAACACCCACGGAACCAGCACTCCGGCGGGCGACATCACCGAACTGAAGGCCCTGAAACAAACCTTCGGCGACAAGATCCCACCGCTGAGCTCCACCAAACCCTTGTGTGGCCACGCCCTGGGCGCTGCTGGCGTGCACGAAGCCATCTACTCGCTGATCATGCAGCGTGAAGGCTTCATTGCACCGTCTGCCAACATTCAGGATCTGGACGAAGGGGCCGAAGGTTACCCGATTGTGCGCGAACGCCAGGACAACCAGAATCTGGACCTGGTAATGAGCAACAGCTTCGGCTTCGGTGGCACCAACGCCACTCTGGTGTTCAAGAAAGTTTGATTGAGCGGTATTCAGCCGGCGGCGTTCCCATCCAGCGCTTGAACGCCCGGCTGAATGCACTCAACTCGGAAAAGCCAAGCTGCTCGGCAATTTCCACCAGTGGCTTGGTTTTGTCTTTCATGTAAGCCAAAGCCTTTTCCCGACGCACCTGCTCCAGCAAATGAGCAAATGTTACGCCCTCCTGCTTCAGCTTTTTGTGCAATGTGTAACGGCTCATATTCAGCTGCGAAGCCACCGTTTCCACACCTACTTTGCCGCGATCAAGCTGTACCTGAATCAGCGAACTGACCCGAGCCCCCAAAGGGCGCTTTGAAATGTCAGGCCTCAGGGCTTCTGACGCCATGCTTATTCCTCCTGCTTTCAACATCACAGTCAATATTCCAGTTACTAACGCTCAGCGTACACGTGTTCGCTGAAAACAATCAATACGACTTTTTAGGAGACCTATAGCGAAAGCTCTCCTTTCCACCAAAGCGTAAGTTTTCCATAATAGCGAACCTGTACCCACCGACCCTGAACAACCCGGAGACACCATGACCACCCCGGAACTGCTCGCCCCCGCCGGCACCCCCGAACACCTCGAAACCGCCTTCGCCTACGGCGCCGATGCGGTTTATGCCGGCCAGCCCAGGTATTCCCTGAGAGTCCGCAACAACAGCTTCAAGGATACCGCAGCGCTGGGCGCGGGCATTGAAAGGGCGCACGAACTGGGCAAACAGTTCTATCTGGTCTCCAACATCGCGCCCCATAACGACAAGGTGCGCAGCTACCTCCGGGATCTGGCACCGGCGCTGGAACTGAAGCCGGACGCGCTGATCATGTCCGATCCGGGCCTGATCATGCTGGTGCGGGAAAACTGGCCGGACCAGCCCATCCACCTTTCGGTTCAGGCCAACGCGGTGAACTGGGCCACCGTAGAATTCTGGCGCCGCCAGGGCATCAGCCGGGTGATCCTGTCCCGCGAACTGGCACTGGAGGAAATCCGCCAGATCCGCGAAAAAGTGCCGGCAATGGAACTGGAAGTGTTCGTGCACGGTGCGCTGTGTATGGCCTACTCCGGCCGCTGCCTTCTGTCCGGCTACATGAACCACCGGGACGCAAACCAGGGCGCCTGCACCAACGCCTGCCGCTGGAACTACAAGGAAGTGCAGCATACACACGACCAGACCGGTGACCTGATCGCCAGCACCTCCGGCGCGGTACAGGAATTCGAACCCAGGGAGATCCTGCTCGAAGAGCCCAACCGCCCCGGCGGGCTCATCCCTGCCTACGAGGACGAACACGGCACCTACATCATGAACTCAAAAGACCTGCGTGCCGTACAACACGTGGCAGAGTTGGTAAAAATGGGCGTGCACTCCCTGAAAATCGAAGGCCGCACCAAGAGCACCTATTACGTGGCCCGCACCACACAGGTCTACCGGAAGGCGATTGACGATGCAGTGGCTGGCAAGTCCTTCGACATGGGCATGATGGATGAACTCGAAGCACTATCTAACCGCGGCTATACGGAAGGCTTCCTGCGCCGGCACGTACCTCAGGAATACCAGACCTACGAGCAGGGCTCTTCATTTCTGGGCACCCAGCAGGTTGTGGGCACGATTCTCGAGAGAGACGAACATTGGCTGACCATCGACGTGAAAAACAAGTTTGTTGTCGGCGACCAGCTAGAGCTGATCAATCCCGCCGGCAATCTGCGCTTCTCCGCCAGTGTAATGGAAAACCGAAAGGGCGAAGCTATGGAATACGCGCCGGGTAGCGGCCACATTGTTCGCATACCAAAGCCGCACAACCTGCCGGAATCGCTGGCGTTCAGCTATCTGACGCGGATTCTGCCCGAAGGGTAAAATGGGGCTATCACCTCGATTAAGGTATACTCTCACCACGACCAATTTAATACCTGACTATTTTACTCTGGTATTGTATAATCACTCGCCAGAATGCACGGGATCGGCACTCAATGGCGCCGGCCCACGATGAGAGAATAACGGAGCAACGATCATGGCGACCACCGACCAAGAGGTGAACGAGCTGATCAAACGGGAATACGAACACGGCTTTGTCACTGACATCGAAGCCGACACGTTCGAACCCGGCCTGAACGAAGACGTCATCGCCCGCCTTTCCGGGCTCAAAAAAGAGCCGGAGTGGATGCTGCAGTGGCGCCTGAAAGCCTATCGTCGCTGGCTCGAAATGGACGAACCGAACTGGGCGCACGTGGGATACCCGAAGGTCGACTACAATTCGATCTCCTACTATTCCGCGCCCAAGCGCAAGGAAGACATGCCCCAGAGCCTGGACGAAGTCGATCCGGAGCTGCTGCGCACCTATGAAAAGCTGGGCATCCCCCTGCATGAACGGGAAAAGCTGGCCGGCGTTGCGGTGGACGCGGTATTCGACTCGGTTTCCGTTGCCACCACCTTTAAAGAACCGCTGGCCAAGGCGGGTGTGATTTTCTGCTCCATTTCCGAGGCCATTCAGGATTACCCGGAACTGGTCCAGAAATACCTGGGCACCGTGGTACCGCACAGCGATAACTTCTTCGCCGGGCTGAACTCTGCGGTGTTCTCCGACGGCACCTTTGTATACGTGCCCAAAGGCGTACGCTGCCCCATGGAGCTGTCCACCTACTTCCGCATCAACGCGGCCAACACCGGCCAGTTCGAGCGTACCCTGATCATCGCCGACGAAGGCAGCTACGTCAGTTACCTGGAAGGCTGCACCGCACCGATGCGGGACGAGAACCAGCTGCACGCTGCGGTTGTCGAGCTTGTCGCCCTCGGCGATGCCCAGATCAAGTACTCCACCGTACAGAACTGGTATCCGGGCGACGAAAACGGCAAAGGCGGCATCTTCAACTTCGTGACCAAGCGCGGCGCCTGCCTGGGCGACAGCTCCAAGATCTCCTGGACTCAGGTAGAAACCGGTTCAGCGGTCACCTGGAAGTACCCCAGCTGCATCCTGCGTGGCGACAACAGCGTGGGCGAATTCTATTCGGTAGCGCTGACCAACAACTACCAGCAGGCCGACACCGGCACCAAGATGATCCACCTGGGCAAGAACACCTCCAGCACCATCATCTCCAAGGGTATTTCTGCCGGTCGCAGCTCCAACGCTTACCGAGGGCTGGTGAAATTCCAGCCGGGTGCGGAAGGTGCCCGTAACTTTACCCAGTGCGATTCATTGCTGATCGGCGACCGTTGCGGGGCGCACACCTTCCCGTACATCGAGAGCAAGAACAAATCGGCCATCGTTGAGCACGAAGCCACTACCTCCAAGGTCAGCGACGAGCAGATGTTCCTGTGCCGTCAGCGGGGTATCGATCCGGAGCAGGCAGTTTCCATGATTGTGAACGGCTTCTGTAAGGAAGTGTTCAAGGAGCTGCCTATGGAGTTTGCGGTTGAAGCCGGCAAGCTGCTGGAAGTCAGCCTTGAAGGGTCAGTCGGTTAATTTCCACCATCAGAATTTCAGAATACAGAGAGACGCCACAAATGCTGAGCATTAAAAACCTGCACGCATCCGTTGAGGGCAAAGAAATCCTCAAGGGCATCAACCTGGAGATCAAGGCCGGTGAGGTTCACGCCATCATGGGCCCGAACGGTTCCGGCAAGAGCACCCTGTCGCAGGTTCTGGCAGGCAACGAGACCTTTGACGTCACCTCCGGTGAAATCACCCTCAATGGCGACAACCTGCTGGAACTGGCCACCGAAGAGCGTGCACGCGAAGGCATTTTCCTGGCCTTCCAATACCCGGTCGAGATTCCCGGCGTCAGCAATCTGCAGTTCCTTCGCACGGCTGTGAACGCCATGCGCCAACACCGTGGTGAAGACGAAATGAACGCCGCCGAATTCATGAAACTGGCCAAAGACGTATCTCGTCAGGTCGATCTTGACCCGGCGTTTCTCAAGCGTGGCGTAAATGAAGGCTTCTCCGGTGGCGAGAAAAAGCGTAACGAAATCATGCAGGCACTGCTGCTTCAGCCAAAGCTGGCAATCCTGGATGAAACCGATTCCGGCCTCGACATCGACGCCCTGAAAGTGGTTTCCGATGGCGTCAACGCTCTGCGATCCGAAGACCGCGCCATTCTGATGGTGACCCACTACCAGCGCCTGCTGAACCATATCGTGCCGGACCACGTGCACGTATTGGCCGGCGGCAAGATCGTCAAATCCGGCGGCCGCGAACTGGCTCTTGAGCTGGAAGAAAGAGGTTACGGCTGGCTGGGAATCAAAGACGAAGACGCCAGCAACTAATCAGGAGGTCGCGGAATGAAATCAGCACCAACGCTTTCCAGCGCCTTCCTGCATTCGGCCTGTGACCGCATGCCGGACGCACTGCTGGCGCTGCGCAAACAACGGGCAAGTGCACTGGTCGACATGCCACTGCCCACCCGAAAAACCGAAAACTGGAAGTATTCCAGCAAGTACCTGAAGCTCACAGATGAGATGGCCATTTCACTGCCGGCAGAAGGCAAAACCGGCAGCAGCCTGGCGGTTCCCGGCTACAAGGTCGTCTTTGTCAATGGCGTGATGATTCCCGAAGCCAGTGAATTCCCGGACTTTGACGGAATTTCCATCCAGAGCTTCCGGGATCTGAATTCCGGGGATGCCGAAGCCGCCGCCCAGCAGCTCGGCAGCACACTGGATCACGACCAGGCGCAGTTTGCCCGGCTCAACGGCGCCCGTTTTGAGGACGGCCTGTTGATCCGGCTGAAGCCCGGTGCCGTTCTGGATCAGCCACTGTTCATCATCCACGAGACCTATGGTGATGCCAGCGGTTCGGCGTATCCACGTGTATTGGTCGACGCCGGAGCCAACAGCCAGATGACCCTGGTGGAAGAATACATCTCCAGTGGTGATGCCCAGGTACTGGTTAATACCGTCACCGAGTTCTCCCTCGCGGAAGGCGCGAACCTCACCAGCATCCGCCTGAACATGGAAGGCGAAAATGTACAGCATGTTGGCGCCACTGGTGTTGTTCAGCAGCGCAGTTCCCGCTTCGAGAGCCATTGTGTGGGTTTCGGCGGCCCGCTGCGCCGGCACGATCTGCAGGTGCGCCTGGAAGGCGAAGGCGCCGAGACCAAACTCAATGGCGTGGTGGTAACCCAGGGCAAGCAGCACTACGATAACCACACGTCCATTGACCATGTGGCTGCTCACTGCAACAGCGAAGAAACCTATCGCAACATTGCAGCGGACAAGTCCCATGCCGTGTTTAACGGGCGGATTCATATCCATCAGGATGCCCAGAAATCCAACGCAGACATGAACAACAAAAACCTGTTGCTCAACAGCGGCGCGGAGATCGATACCAAGCCTGAGCTGGAAATCTACGCAGACGACGTAAAATGCGCCCATGGTGCGACCACCGGCCAGCTGGATCCGATTTCTGTATTCTATCTGGTGTCCCGCGGCATTGGCCGTCGACAGGCCAACGTACTGCTGACCATGGCGTTTATCAACGAACTGGTCGAACAGATTCCGGTGGAAGCCGTGCGTGAAACCGCACAGACCCGACTCAACGCATTCTTCGATCAAACCTTCAAGGAGGCCTGAAGGGCATGAGCGATTTGTCCACGGCAAACAGCACCACGAGCCCGGCGTTTGATGTTCAGGCCATTCGCCGCGACTTCCCGATTCTCGCTCAGGAGATTAACGGGAAGCCGCTGGTGTATCTGGATAACGGGGCCTCGGCCCAGAAGCCTCAGGCCGTACTGGATGCCATGGACCGCTATTACCGGGAAATGCACTCTAACGTGCACCGTGGCGCCCACACCTTGGGCGACCGGGCCACAACCGCCTTCGAAGGCGCTCGGGAAACCGTTCGCAACTTCCTGAATGCCCAGAGCACCCGGGAAATCATCTGGACCCGCGGCACCACCGAAGCCATCAATCTGGTCGCCAACGGGCTGGCGCCCCGCCTGAAAGCAGGCGACGAGATTCTGGTCAGCCACATGGAGCATCACGCCAACATTGTGCCCTGGCAAATGGTAGCTGAACGCACCGGCGCCAAAGTGATACCGATTCAGGTGACCCCTGAAGGCGAGCTGGATCTGGACTCCTTCACCAGCCTGCTGAACGAACGCACCCGCATTCTGTCGCTCACTCACGTTTCCAACGTGCTGGGCACCGTTAATCCCATCGCTCCGCTGATCGAGCAGGCAAAGAAACAGGGCGTTCTCACCGTGATTGACGGTGCGCAGGCCGTGCCCCATTTCCAGCCGGATGTTCGGGCTCTGGGCTGTGATTTCTACATGTTTTCTTCCCACAAGCTGTTCGGCCCCACCGGCATCGGCGCTTTATATGGCCGGGCAGAACTGCTGGAAGAAATGCCCCCCTATCAGGGTGGCGGCGAGATGATCGAGCGGGTGTCTTTCGAGCGCACCACCTGGAACGTACTACCCTACAAATTTGAGGCCGGCACCCCGCCCATTGCTGAAGCAGTGGGCCTGGCAGCCGCCATTGATTACCTGAACCGTCTCGACCGCCCGGCAATGGAGGCGGCTGAGAACGCCCTGCTCCAACGCGCCAATGAGCTGGTGGAAACCGTTCCGGGCATGGAAATCATCGGCACTGCCAGAAACAAGGTGCCGGTTATATCCTTCAAAATTGAAGGTCTGCACCCAAGTGACATCGGCACCCTGCTGGACCAGCAGGGTATTGCCATCCGTACCGGCCACCATTGCGCCATGCCGCTGATGGACTTCTACGGAGTACCCGGTACAGCCCGGGCTTCGTTCGCGTTCTACAATACGTTGGAAGAGGTCGAAAAATTATTCACCGGCCTGCAAAAAATTCAGCGCCTGTTTACCTGATGGAGGTGGAACCATGACAGCCGAAGTCTTCACCCCGGGCGACGTCTCCGTAACCATGACGCCAAGTGCCGCCGCGCACATACGCAAGCAACTGGACAAGAAAACCGATGCCACGGGCATTCGCCTGGCCATCAAGAAAAGTGGCTGCTCCGGTTTCAAATACGAAACCCAGTGGGTGGAAACACCCGCATCGGATGACCGTGTGTTCAACATCAGTGGCGTGGATGTATTCGTTAAAGAAGAACATCTGCCACTGGTTAACGGTATCGAGATTGATTTCGTCACCGAAGGCGTGAACTCGCTGTTCCGCTTCAACAACCCCAACGCCACGGCGGAATGTGGTTGTGGTGAGAGTTTCACGGTGGCATAGACCTGACTAGCTTTTAAAGAAGGCCGAATACGCATGCAAGAACGGGAAGTCGTCCTGACAAAACGCGAAGTGGAGGCACGGCTGGTGCCCTCCGGCACGGAAATCATGATTCCGTCAGACACCTTCGTGACCATCACCCAGTCTCTCGGTGGCACCTTCACCGTGGCGGTCAACGGCAACCTTGCCCGCATTGAAGGCCACGATGCCGATGCCCTGGGCAAGAAGCCGCTGGAAAGCAGCTTTGAAACCCCGGAAGACGGCACCGTTAACGAAAACCAGGTGTGGGAAGCCATGCGTAGCGCCTACGATCCCGAAATCCCGGTCAACGTTGTGGATCTGGGCCTGATCTACGAGTGCAAAATCGAAAATGGCACCGAAGACGGCAACCACGTTTATATTCTGATGACGCTGACCGCCGCTGGCTGCGGCATGGGACCGGTGATTACGGAAGACGTGAAACGTAAGGTGGAGCATGTGCCCAACGTGAACAAGGTAACCGTGGATCTCACCTTCGATCCACCCTGGAACAACGACATGCTGACCGACGAAGCAAAACTCGAATTAGGGATGCTATGACCGCCAGCAAACAGCAATTTCTCGACAACCCCCTGGGCCAGACAGTCACCCTGGACGATGTTCTGGACGACTTCGAGTTCCTGGACGACTGGGAAGAGCGCTACGCCTACATTATCGACCTGGGCAAGCAGCTGTCCTCCTTTCCGGAGGACGAGAGAGTGGAAGAGAACTACGTGCACGGCTGCCAGAGCCAAGTGTGGGTTATTCATCACCTGGATGAAGACAGCGGTAAACTTTTTCTGCTGATTGATTCCGATGCCCTGATCGTACGCGGGCTGGCCGCTATCATCCTGGTCGCGCTGAACGCCAGGACACCGCGAGAGTTGCTGGCTACCGACATCGACGAACTGTTCGAGCGCCTGGACCTGTTCCGCCACATCTCTCCGACACGAGGCAACGGCCTACGTGCCATGGTAGCCAAGATTCGCGATATCGCCGCGACTGAGGCGGCCTGATCACCAGATAATGGCAATATCATCGCGCTGGATATTCACCTGCCCACCCACCGTGGGCAGTCTCCCGGTACTGAAATCCGGGTGCACATTATCCAGAGTGACCGATAGCCCGGCGTCCTGAAGCTCTGGAGTTCCACCCAGTGAGTCGAAATAGCTCCGGCTACGATACACAACCAGCTCATCACCCGGGCGCAAGCCGGCCGTCGCACCAGACGCCAGCGTTACTCTGTTACCCTCCACACGGGTAATTCGGGCCATGAAAGGCTGGCATACCAGGGCGTCATTCACCTCTGCCACCATCTCATCCATCACGCGGGAAACCGCCTGCCCCCACCTGGATTTCTCGAACCCTGCCGATGCAAAGCCGCCACTGCCACTTCCTTCGGAGTCCCAGTCGGCGGATGTCGCGAAGCTTTTCTGATATACCGGAGACCCACTGAAGCCGTCAAACACCATCAGGTCCACTTCAAACCGGCGATCATTATCCGACAGGCCGATCCCTCGCTGCATGCGATCCACAATGGACGAACCCCAGGCACCGGGGTCTGCAAGCCCTATGTCCCGTATCACGCCGGAAACGACAAACTGGGCGCCCAGCTCTCTGGCCAGTTGAACAACGTTGGTGAGATGGTTGCTGGTCAGGTTGCGCTGCGAGGTGGGTGCATTCGGCAGATCGCTGAAAAGCTGCAGTCTGGTGGCACCCAACACCTGCATCTTGCCCTGCTTCTGCAAGCGGGAAATCAGCGCCTGCGGCAACTTTTCTCCGGCATCGTCCACGGCCCTGTTGCCCCCCTGGGGAGGATCAACAAGCGGGAAACCGGTAACCGCAACCCGCTTACGGAGACCGGACGCATCACCCGCCTTGCAGCTGGCACTGGACGCGCCACCTTCAGAAACTTCGGCCCGGACCGTAACCCGCAACAGGTTCCCGCTGCGATACTCATCCACAACACTGGCATTACGCACTTCCGCCATGGTGGACAGCTCTGTCCGGGAGCTCACCAGCTCGCCGTTTTCAACCCGGTCATTGCTGCTCACCCGGGCCTCAAACTGCAAAGCTAGGTCACGCATGGCGGCCTTTCTGGCTTCCGCGCGGGCCTGATCAATATTGTTTTCACGGATATTCGCGTGGCCCACCCCTTCAAGCACGGCGGCCCCCGCTATTCCGGAGAAAAACAACAGGCACAAAAGAACGACGTATTTCATAATTCTCCCGCAAGTTGCATCGGGGCAACTCAGTCCAGGTAATACAGTGAGTCAGAACGTGTATGTGTAGCCTCTACGTCGCCTTTACGGTCGTTATACGTGGGCATGGGAATCGGGCAGGCATCCTGCACCTGATCATCGGCAACGCCGGTTGCGCAGGCCAGAAATGCGGGCTCGAGCTCCAACTCCATCACGGTTTCCACTACGCCATCACTGTGTTCATTCACTGCCACGGTCCGCGCTCCGCGAACATAGCTATCCACATAAGTCCGGAAACTGTCATTACGCAATACAAAATCGTTGACGGTAGAGCTGCCAAAAATAACGGTGCCATACACCCGCTCTGCCAGATTACGATAGGCATCGAGCTGCGACGCACGCCGCACCATCAGCCGCTTACGGGTATCGGTGCGCTCCTCTTCAGCATTGGCGTAGGTGCCATAGCCGCTGACACGCACGGTAATGGGGTCGATTTTCTGCAACTCGTCCTCCTGACCACTCTGACCGGATGCACAACCACCCAGGCCAACAGCCAGAAAAGCAACAAGGATCCAGCGCAGCATCATTATCTGTTCTCCAAAAACACTTTCCGTATCACCATGAAAGAATCACGCCAGAAACCCCAAGGCGCTGATTTAAGGTCCAATATACAAAATAAACACAGCCTTTTCCTTGCAAGCGGCAAAAAACTGCCAGCACCGGCATTTGCCTCTTCTCCACCCCGGCCGGATAATCACCCGACAACCTTCACACGGAATAAAAAGGAAACACCTATTTCATGCAAATCTATCTGGTAGGCGGCGCTGTCCGGGACAAGATGCTGGGCCTGGACGTCAAAGACCACGACTGGGTCGTGGTCGGCGCTACGCCAGAGGAAATGCTGGACCGGGGCTTCAAGCAGGTGGGGGCGGATTTCCCGGTGTTTCTTCACCCTGGAACCAAAGAGGAATACGCCCTTGCCCGCACCGAGCGCAAACAGGGTCAGGGTTACCACGGTTTTTCGGTTTACAGTGCGCCGGATGTCACCCTGGAAGACGACCTCAAACGCCGGGATCTTACCATCAATGCCATGGCCGAAACCGAAGAGGGCCAACTGGTAGACCCGTTTAACGGCCATGAAGATCTTCAGAACCGTACCCTGCGCCATGTATCCGAGGCGTTCTGTGAAGACCCGCTGCGCATTCTCCGCACCGCCCGCTTTGCCGCTCGCCTGGCGCCCATGGGCTTTCACGTGAGCGAGGAGACCATGGCGCTGATGCGCAGCATGGTTAACGATGGTGAACTGGAACATCTGGTCCCCGAACGGGTATGGCAGGAAGTTCAGCGCGCCCTGCACGAACAGGCACCGGGCGTTTTCTTCGAGATCCTGCAGGAACTGGGCGCGCTTGCCGTTCTGATTCCCGAACTGTCAGAGCCGGAAGCGCTACGCTCAGGCCTGAAGGCTTTGCATTGCGTACACCAACAAGACGGTAGCACTGCCCAGCGTCTGGCCGCGCTATTCTCTGTTCTTTCGGAGTCTGCAGCAGTAAACAGGGCCGCCGCGATGAAAACGCCAAACGAATGCCGGGACATGACCCGCCTTTTAGGCCTGTTCATGGCGGAGCTTTCTGAAACCACAGTTACAGCTTTCAGCCCCGATACAGCTCTTTCACTGTTGGACAAGGCCGATGTCTGGCGTCGGGCAGATCGTTTTGGTGCAATGCTGCGGGTTCTCGACTGCACAACCCCCGAATCACAACGTCCAGTCATCAATCAACTGCGAATAGCCGCCGATGCCGCTAGTGACGTCTCTCCGAAAGCCCTGCTGGCACAGGGCCTTACCGGCAGGGAATTAGGAGCCGCAATTCACCGTGAGAGGCTGGACCATATCAGTCGTGCGCTGGGCAAGAATTGACAAGAATTTGTTGATCGCAGCCGGTACCTTAACGCTACAATGGCTGCCAATTTAGACTAAAGTTGCAGGCAGCCTCGCGGCTGCCCATGGATTACGGAGAATTTGCATGCAAGATGTCGTGATTGTTGCCGCCAAACGGACCACTATTGGCAGCTTCGGTGGCGGGCTTTCCAGCCTGCAGGCCGATCAGTTGGGCTCGGCCGTTATTAAAGCACTGATGGAAGAAACCGGCGTTGCCGGCGAACAGGTCGGTGAAGTCATTCTCGGCCAGGTGCTTACTGCAGGTTGTGGCCAGAACCCGGCGCGCCAGTCTGCCATCAACGCGGGCCTGCCCGCCTCCGTGCCGGCCATGACCATCAACAAGGTGTGCGGTTCAGGACTGAAAGCCGTTCACATGGCAGTGCAGGCCATCCGCTGTGGCGACTCCGACCTGATGATTGCCGGCGGCCAGGAAAGCATGAGCCAGGCGCCCCACGTTCTGCCCAACAGCCGCAAAGGCCAGCGCATGGGCAACTGGACCATGATCGACACCATGGTCAATGACGGCCTGTGGGATGCCTTCAAGGATTACCACATGGGCATCACCGCCGAGAATATCGTGGAAAAATACGGTATCAGCCGGGAAGAACAGGACGAGTTCGCTGCCGCCTCCCAGCAGAAAGCCGTTGCCGCCCAACAGGCCGGCTATTTCGACAGCCAGATTGTTCCGCTCAGCATTCCCCAACGCAAGGGCGACCCGCTGATTGTCGATAAAGATGAAGGCCCGAAAGAAGGGGTAACCGGCGAAACGCTCGGCGGCATGCGCCCGGCTTTCAAAAAAGACGGTACCGTAACGGCCGGCAATGCCTCGTCGCTGAATGATGGCGCCGCAGCAGTCATGGTCTGCAGCGCCGAAAAGGCCCGGGCTCTGGGGCTGACGCCACTGGCCACTATTAAAGCTCATGCCAATGCCGGCGTAGATCCCACCATCATGGGTACCGGTCCGATTCCGGCGAGCCAGAGTTGCCTGCAACGGGCAGGCTGGACCGTTAACGACCTGGATCTGATCGAAGCCAACGAAGCCTTCGCTGCCCAGGCCATCTCGGTAAACCGCGACCTGGGCTGGGACACGAGCAAAGTGAACGTCAATGGCGGCGCTATCGCTCTGGGCCATCCGATCGGCGCATCCGGCTGCCGTATTCTGGTATCGCTGCTGCACGAAATGGCTCGCCGGGATGCCCACAAGGGTCTGGCGACTCTCTGCATCGGCGGCGGCATGGGTGTTGCGCTGGCCGTGGAGCGTTAAGCCCGTGCTGCATGTCGTTCTTTACGAACCGGAAATACCACCGAATACCGGCAACATCATCCGGCTATGCGCCAACACCGGCTGCCAGCTGCATTTGATCGAACCGTTGGGGTTTTCCCTGGAAGACAAGCAGATGCGGCGGGCCGGACTGGATTACAGTGAATACGCCACGGTAAAGATCCACCCGGATTACGCCAGTTTTCTGGACACCGAGCAGCCAGCGCGGCTGTTCGGACTGACCACCAAAGGCTCGCAGCACTACCATGAAGTGTCGTTCCAGGATGGCGACTACCTGATGTTCGGTCCGGAAACCCGGGGCATCCCCCCGGACGTTCGGGATGGCTTGCCGCCGGAGCACCGCTTGCGGGTGCCCATGCAGCCCCAAAGCCGCAGCCTCAACCTGTCCAATACCGCGGCGCTGGTGGTTTACGAGGCCTGGCGGCAACTCGGGTTTTCCGGCTCGATCTGAGTTTCTTGCAGGCGTAAAAAAACCGGCCGGAGCCGGTTTTTCTGAAAGCGGATACAGGCAAATATCAGTGAGTCTGCTCGCCCTGAGTCTCGCCTGCCGCTTCTTCCTGCTTGCGCTTGAGCGCCTGGGCATAGATGGCATCGAAGTTCACCGGCGCCAGCATCAACGCCGGGAAGCTACCCTTGTTGACCACACCATCAATGGCTTCGCGGGCATAGGGGAAGAGTACCTGCGGGCAGTAGGCTCCGAGCATCTGGCCCAGTTGAGCACCTTCAACACCAGACACCATGAAAACGCCGGCCTGCTGGATCTCAACAATATAGGCGACCTTTTCCTCAACTTTCGCGGTAACCGTCAGAGACAGGATCACTTCGTATTGATTGTCACTGATTTTGTTGTGTGACGTGTTCAGGTCCAGACTTACTTGCGGCTTCCACTGCTCCTGAAACACAACCGGTGAGTTCGGAGATTCAAAAGACAGATCCTTCACATAAATCCGCTGAAGGGCAAACTGAGGTTGGTTCTGATTTTCGTTGCCTGCGGCTTGCTGATTTTCAGCCATGTTCAATCCTTTTTATCCTGAAGCGGGCCAGGCCCGGTTGTTATGTACCATTACATTGCGGCAGATCCGCAACCGGATCAAGCCGTGTTACTTCTTGACCAGCGGCAGATTTTCACCTTGCCAGTCGGCAATACCACCATTCAGGCGAACCACATTGTCATAACCTTCGGCGTTCAGCTGCTTTACCGCCATGGCAGAATGTTGCCCCATCTTGTCGACTACCACAATCTGCACGTCTTTATCCTTGAACTTGTTCAGTTCGTTAGCGCGACTCTTGACACTATTCAGCGGAATGTGGAGAGAACCGGTGATGTGACCCTGGGCGAAATCCTTGCGGTCGCGAATATCCACAATAACGGCCTCGTCTTTGTTCATCAGACTTACCAGGCCCTGGGAAGACACCTTGGCGCCACCACGGCGGGCTTCCAGTACCAGAATCGCTACCAGAAATGCCGCAAACACCGACACCAGAATGTAGTGATTAACAATAAATTCAAACAAGCGGTCCATGAAACTACCCTGCAAATTGGTTTGGCCGGATTATACACACCCACACCCGGTCAAAGAAGGCAGGCCGAAGGATCACTATGGCTATCCTCCATGGCCTGCACAAATGAAAACGGTTACAATCTGAGCTCTCTTTGATCCTGTTATTTCCACAACCAACCGGACGGAATGATGACCGAGACGCGCAAGCCCACTGCACTGATTATTCTCGACGGCTGGGGCCACCGTGACCCGGCTGAAGACAACGCCATCTCCAACGCCCAGACACCCTTCTGGGACAAGCTCTGGCAAAATCAGCCCAGAACCCTGATCAACACCTCCGGCATGTTCGTCGGGCTACCCCAGGGGCAAATGGGCAATTCCGAAGTGGGCCATATGAATCTCGGCGCCGGCCGGGTGGTTTATCAAAGTCTGACGCGCATCGACAAAGACCTGCAAGACGACAACTTCCAGTACAACGAAGCCCTGTGCACCGCCATCGACAAAGCCACCGGCAATGGCAAAGCCGTGCATATTATGGGGCTACTGTCTCCGGGCGGCGTACACAGCCATGAGAACCACATTCTGGCGGCTGCTGAACTGGCCGCCGCCCGCGGTGCCAAAGAAGTCTACATCCATGCCTTCCTCGACGGCCGCGACATGCCTCCGCGCAGTGCACGCCCTTCTCTGGAGAAAGCCGCCGCAAAAATGAAGAGTCTGGGTGTTGGCCGGGTGGCCACCATCGTCGGCCGCTATTTCGCCATGGACCGGGATAACCGCTGGGAGCGAGTAGAGTCCGCCTACAATGCCATGACACTGGGCGAAACTGAATTTACCTTTGACGATCCGTTAACCGCACTGGACCAGGCTTACGAACGCGGTGAAAACGACGAGTTTGTAACAGCCAGCCATATTCGTGCAGAGGGCGAGCCCGAGGGCACCATCAACGATGGCGATGCGGTTCTGTTCATGAACTTCCGCGCCGATCGCGCCCGGGAAATGACCCGCACCTTTGTCGAGCAGGACTTCGATGGTTTTACCCGCCGCAAGCACCCGCAACTGGCGGATTTCGTGATGCTCACCGAATACGCGGCCAACATCAAAACCTCATGCGCCTATCCGCCCGAGCAGCTTAGCAACGGCCTGGGTGAGTACATGGCCTCGCAAGGCAAAACCCAGCTGCGCATTGCCGAAACGGAAAAATACGCGCATGTGACCTTCTTCTTTAACGGTGGCATGGAAACCCCGTTCGAAGGCGAAGACCGCATTCTGGTGCCCTCGCCAAACGTGGCCACCTACGACCTGCAGCCGGAGATGAGCGCACCGGAAGTGACCGACAGACTGGTAGAAGCCATCAAAAGTGGCAAGTACGACCTGATCGTATGCAACTATGCCAATGGCGACATGGTTGGCCATACCGGTAGCCTGGAAGCCGCCATCAAGGCAGCGGAATGCATTGACCAGTGCGTGCAGCGAGTGGTTGACGCTCTGGACGAAGTGGGCGGCGAATCACTGATCACCGCCGATCACGGTAACTGTGAACAGATGACGGACCCCACTTCAGGGCAACTGCACACATCCCACACCATTGGCCCGGTGCCGCTGGTCTATACCGGCCCCCGCAAAGTCAGCCTGAAAGATGACGGCAGCCTGAGCGACATTGCCCCGACCCTGCTGACCCTGATGAATGTGGCGCAGCCGAAGGAAATGACCGGCCACAACCTGGCAGACATTTCCTGACCCGGCCCGAGCGGATATTTTGAACGTTCTTCTGATACTGGCGCTGGCCCTCATTCTGGGGGCCTCGCCAGCCTATTCCCAGCAGCAGGTAACACCGGCACAGGTCGAGGCACTGAAAGAGCAGATCGCCGACATTGACCAGTGGCTGGCCGATGCCGAAGCAAATCGATCCTCCCTGGAAAAACAGCTTGCCGATGCCGAACGCCGCATCAGCAAGCTGACCCGGGAGCGCCGGGATCTGAGACAAGAGGCCGAAGAACAGAAACGGAAACTGAAAGAACTTCGGGCAGAAGAACAGGAGCTCTCCAGCACTCTGGAAACCCAGCGCAAAGGCCTGGAGAAACAGATTCGTGCCGCCTGGATGGAAGGCGATGCCCCCGCGCTGAAGATCCTGCTCAATGAAGTCGAGCCGGGCAATATCGCCCGCACCATGACCTACTACGAATACCTCAGCCGCGACACCGTCAAACGGCTTGAGGCATTCCAGAAAAGCCTTCAGGAACTCAAAGCGGCTCGTAATCAGGTACAGGCCACCCGAACGCGCCTGGCCCGTACAGAAGCCGGCCTGGAACAACGCCAGCAGGAGCTGTCTGACACCCGGAAAAAACGGGAGCAGACCCTCGCTGAGCTGAAAAAAGACATCAAGAGCCGCCGCGATGAACGGGAAGAACTGGTAGCCGACCGGGAGCGCCTGGAAAAGCTGCTGAAAGAAGTACAGGAAGCCATTGCCAATATTCCTGCCCCCAACGAACAACAACCCTTCAAGTCCTTGCGCCAGAAACTGCCCTGGCCGGCCGAAGGCCGCATTGTTACCAATTACGGCAACCAATACGCCGATGGCAAACTCCGGCGCAGCGGCATCATCATGAACACCTCAGAAGACGCAGACGTAAAAGCCGTCCATTACGGGCGGGTTGTGTTCGCCAACTGGCTTCGCGGTTTCGGCCTGATGACCATCATTGATCATGGCGACGGCTACATGACCCTTTATGGGCACAGCAGCAGCCTGTTCACCGCGCCCGGCGACTGGATCCGGGCAGGTGAAACCATTGCCCAGGCAGGCCGCACCGGAGGCACTGAAGACCCCGCGGTCTATTTCGAGGTTCGCCAGAACGGAAAACCCGTCAACCCCCGCAACTGGCTGGGCAAACGCTAGTGATCATCCCCAAGGGCTGACAAACCCGCCAGCGGGCGCCATACTGTGACGATCATGCACCTGACCCAACTGTCGGAAAGCAAACAGGATAAATGAATGAAAATGGCCAGCTGTACTCTCCGGATCCCGCTACTGCGCTACCTTGCACTGGTTACCTGTTTTTCAGTTCTGTCCGGACCGGCGCTGGCACAGGATCAGAACGATCAGACCCAGCAGATTCTTGACGACATTCACAGCGGCGAACAAGCCGATGTGCAACGTCCGGATCAGAGACAGCAGCTACCCCTGGAAGATTTACGGAAATTCACCGAGGTTTTCAGCCGCATCAAAGACGCCTACGTGGAAGATGTATCTGACCGGCAACTGCTGGAAAGCGCCATCAAGGGCATGCTGTCAGATCTGGATCCCCACTCCACCTACCTTGCCCCGAAAGACTATGAAGAGCTGGAAGAGAGCACATCCGGTAAATTTGGCGGCCTGGGCATTGAAGTAGGCATGGAAAATGGCTTCGTGAAAGTCATCGCCCCCATCGACGACACGCCCGCCCAGAAAGCAGGCGTACAGGCCGGCGATCTGATCATCAAACTGGATGAAAAGCCGGTAAAAGGCATGTCACTGGAAGAAGCCGTTAACTTGATGCGCGGCGAACCAGGCAGCGTGCTGACTTTAACCATTATGCGCGAGGGCGAGAGCGCACCTATCGAAATTGATGTTACCCGCGACATCATCAAGGTAACCAGCATCAAATCCCGCATGGTTGATAATGGCTATGGCTATGTCCGCATTACCCAGTTCCAGGGCGACACCGGCAGCCAGTTCAGGCAGGCCCTTCAGGAGCTGGAAGACAAGCACGGCAGCGACCTTGACGGGCTGATCATTGATCTTCGCAACAACCCGGGCGGAGTACTCCAGGCGGCTGTCGACACGGCCGATGCCCTGCTCGATGAAGGCCTGATTGTTTACACCGAGGGCCGCATCCAAAGCTCGCGTCTGCGCTTTAACGCCAGGGCCGGCGACCTGATGTCAGGAACGCCCATCGTGGTTCTTATCAACGGCGGCTCCGCTTCCGCTTCGGAAATTCTGGCCGGAGCGCTACAGGATCACCAGCGCGCCGTTGTCATGGGCACACAGTCATTCGGAAAAGGCAGCGTACAAACCGTTATCCCGCTGGATGAAACTCACGCCATCAAGATGACCACCGCTCGCTACTACACTCCGGATGGCCGCTCTATCCAGGCTTCAGGTATCAAGCCCGACATCGAGGTGAAGCCTGCAGAGCTGACAGAGCTGGAAAGCCGGGCCCGGTTCTCGGAAGCAAATCTGAGCGGGCATCTGGAAGGTGAAAACGAAGAAAAAGCACGCGAAGAACGTAAGCGTGCGGAAAACGAAGAGGCGTCACCGGAAGACCGGGATTATCAGCTGCGCTCGGCACTCAATCTGCTCAAGGGCTTACATATACTCGGTCGCAAAAATGCCGAAGGCTCACAGGGTGACAACCGGTGAGGTTAAAAAGGCTCATAATCGGAGGGCTGGTTCTGGCGCTCGCCTCTTTGTCGGCGAAAGCCCAAGAGACCGCAGAACCTTACCCACCGACAATCGCCATTATCATTGATGATATGGGCTACAACCTGCATGAAGGCCGACGGCTGGCCGAGCTTGACCAGCCACTCACTCTGGCCTTCCTGCCCTTTCGCCAGCATACCGCGCCTCTGGCCAGGCTTGCCCATCATCACTCCAAGGAAATCATGCTGCATGCGCCCATGGCCAATACCCGCAACATTGGTCTGGGCGCGGGCGGGCTGACTCCAGCCATGGACGAACCGACACTGGCCAGAACACTGCGCCGGGCGTTGCAATCCATTCCCCACGTGCGCGGCGTGAACAACCACATGGGCAGCCTGCTGACCCAGCAACTCCAGCCCATGGCCTGGGTCATGAAAGAGCTGGACCGCTACCCGCTGTATTTTGTCGACAGCCGGACCATTGCCAGTTCCATTGCCGGTAGAGTGGCCAAGGCGTATAAAGTGCCGAGCCTCACCCGGGATGTATTTCTGGACCACGAACAAACCGAAGAGTTTGTCGACCAACAGTTCAAGTTACTGATTCAGAAAGCGAAAGAGAAAGGCACCGCAATCGGCATCGGCCACCCCCACAAGGTAACCGTGGACTACCTGGCCAAACACCTGCCAACGCTGGACGAGCAAGGCATAGCCGTGGCCACCGTCAGCGGCCTGTGGGCCATGCGCAATGGCAATCGCCTGATGTTCGCCGAGGGGGAGAAGCAACTCATTGTGCCGATGGTGGCTCGGAGTAAAGAAGACTAAGGTTTTTCAGTCTCTTACCTCGATACCCTGACCTTTCATGAACGCCTTCGCTTCATGAATATCATGCTGGCCGAAGTGGAAGATGGACGCTGCCAGCACCGCATCCGCGCCGCCTTTCGTGACGCCATCAGCCAGATGCTGAAGTTCGCCCACACCGCCTGAGGCAATGATCGGCACACTCACCGCATCGCTGATGGCGCGGGTCAGCTCAATATCAAAGCCGACTTTGGTGCCGTCCCGGTCCATGCTGGTCAGCAGCAATTCCCCTGCCCCCATGTCCACCATTTTCCGCGCCCATTCAATGGCATCCAGCCCGGTCGGTTTGCGGCCACCGTGGGTGAAGATTTCCCAGCGGGGCGCTTCGCCTTCACTGCTGACTCGTTTGGCGTCGATGGCAACAACGATGCACTGCCGGCCGAAGCGTTCAGCGGCTTCTTTGACGAATTCCGGGTTGAATACCGCGGCGGTGTTGATTGACACCTTGTCAGCACCGGCGTTCAGCAGTTTGCGGATATCGTCCACCGTGCGCACACCGCCGCCGACGGTCAGCGGGATGAACACTTCCGCAGCCATGCGTTCCACCGTTTCATAGGTGGTGTCCCGGCTTTCGTGGCTGGCGGTGATGTCCAGGAAGGTGATTTCGTCAGCACCCTGCTCGTTATAGCGGCGGGCCACTTCAACGGGGTCGCCGGCATCACGGATATCAACAAAGTTCACGCCTTTAACCACGCGGCCTTTGTCGACATCCAGGCAGGGAATGATGCGTTTTGCCAGTGCCATGGTGTTCCTCAGTTTTTCAGGGTGTCGCAGTAAGCCTGGGCTTCGCTGACGTCCAGGGTGCCTTCGTAGATGGCGCGGCCGGTGATGGCGCCTTGAACGCCTTTGTCGGCGACGGTGGCCAGGCGTTTGAGGTCGTCCATGTTGGTGACACCGCCGGAGGCGATCACCGGAATACCGCCCTCTTCGGCCAGTTTGGCGGTGGCTTCCACGTTCACGCCCTGCATCATGCCGTCACGGCTGATGTCGGTGTAAACAATGGCTTCCACGCCGTCGTTGGCAAAGCGTTTGGCCAGGTCTACGGCTTTTACTTCGGAAACTTCGGCCCAGCCATCGGTGGCTACGAGGCCGTCTTTCGCGTCCAGGCCGACGATGATGTGGCCGGGGAAGCGTTTGCACATTTCGGTGACGAATTCCGGCTCTTTCACGGCTTTGGTGCCGATAATCACCCACTGCACACCGGCCTTGAGATAGGCTTCGATGGTTTCAGCGGAGCGGATGCCGCCGCCGATCTGAATGGGCAGGTCTGGATATTTGGTGGCGATTTCTTTGACGATTTCGCCGTTCACCGGTTCTCCGGCAAACGCGCCGTTCAGGTCCACCAGGTGCAAACGGCGGGCGCCGGCTTCCACCCACTTGGTGGCCATATCAACCGGGTTGTCACCAAACACGGTGGAATCATCCATGCGGCCCTGGCGCAGGCGAACACATTTGCCGTCTTTCAAATCAATTGCGGGGATAATCAGCATTTTCCGTCCCAGTTCGTAAAGTTTTCCAGCAACTGCAAACCGGCCCGAGCACTCTTCTCCGGGTGGAACTGCGCTGCAAAAATGTTGTCTTTGGCCACGGCTGCTGCCAGGTCTACGCCGTAATGGGTGCGGCCGGCCATGTCGGCATTGCCGGCGGCTTCGGCGTAATAACTGTGCACGAAATAGAAGCGGTCACCGTCCGGAATATTCTGCCACAGCGGATGATCCATGCTATGCCACACCTGGTTCCAGCCCATGTGGGGAACTTTCAGGCGTTCGCCGTTTTCGGTGAGGTTGTCACCGAAATAACGGACTTCCGACGGGAACAGGCCGATGCCTTCCACGCCGCCGTTTTCTTCGCTGCGAGCCATCAGCGCCTGCATGCCCACGCAGATACCCAGGAAAGGGCGGTCCTGTGAGACTTCTTTGACCAGTTCCACAACGCCCAGGCGGTGCATTTCGGCCATGCAGTCGCGGATGGCGCCGACGCCGGGGAGGATTACCCGGTCGGCTTCGCGGATTTTGGTGGCATCGTCGGTGACCAGCACGGTGCAATCAGGGGCCACGTGCTCCACGGCCTTGCGGGCGGAGTGCAGGTTGCCCATGCCGTAGTCGATAATGGCGACGGTGTTCATGGTGTGTCTGTTTCCTTTCGGTAACCGGTTACAGGGCGCCTTTGGTGGACGGGGTGATACCCGCCATGCGCTCGTCCATCTCGACTGCCACACGCAGGGCGCGGCCGAAGGCTTTGAACACGGTTTCGATCTGGTGGTGGGTGTTCTTGCCCTTCAGGTTGTCGATATGCAGGGTCACCATAGAATGGTTAACGAACCCCTGGAAGAACTCCGCGAACAGGTCGACGTCGAAGCCACCCACAGAAGCGCGGGTATACGGCACCTCCATAGCCAGGCCCGGGCGACCGGAGAGGTCGATTACAACACGTGAAAGTGCTTCATCAAGCGGCACATAGGCATGGCCGTAACGGCGAATGCCTTTCTTGTCGCCCACCGCCTCCTTGAAGGCCTGGCCCAGGGTGATGCCGATGTCTTCCACGGTGTGGTGATCATCAATGTGCAGGTCGCCCTTGCAGACGATGTTCAGGTCGACCAGGCCATGCCGGGCGATCTGGTCCATCATGTGTTCCAGGAAGGGCACGCCAGTGTCAAAACTGGACTTGCCGGTGCCGTCGAGGTTGATGTCGACGGTGATCTGGGTTTCAAGGGTATTTCGCTCTACCCGAGCCTTACGTTCGGCCATGGAGACTCCGTATGAAAACTGGCTTGCTACCAAAAACTTTGTGTCCGATTATACCTGTTAACAACGGCTGAGTCCTACAACCGGCTCAATCACCTGCAAAAGGAATGTTTATCATGAAAGTTGTTCGCTATGCGCTCTACGCCATTGTTGCACTGATTGTGCTGGCGGTAGTTGCGGTTGGCATCGCGGTTGCCGTGATCAACCCCAACGACTACAAGCCACAGATAGAAACAGCGGTAGAGAAGCAAACCAACCTGGACCTGATTCTGGAGGGCGACATCAGTTGGTCGTTCATACCGCTGGGCCTGGAACTGAACGCTGTTGAGGCAAACCTGGATGGCGAACGGCTGGTGGCTCTGGAACAGCTGATTGCCCAGGTTAATTTCTGGTCGCTGATTACCATGTCGCCGCAGGTGGACACTTTCCTGCTGAACGGCCTGGATGCCCGGTTGGAAGTGAATGAACAGGGTGAAGGTAACTGGACGCGGATCATGCCGGAGCAAACGGCTTCAGACAAAGACACTGAGCAGGCTCAAGCTCCGACAGAGGCCGCAGAGGACACAGGTGGCGAAGCACTCAACTTCAATGTTAATAGCGTGGAAATCAGCAACGCCAGCGTGCATTACAATGACCTGAGCACGGGACAGTCGGTGACTCTCGAAGACTTCAATGTTTCCGCCAGCGACATCACGCTGGGCTCGGCCTTCCCTCTGGACATCAGTTTCCGGGTTGAAACAGCCCAGCCTCAGTTTGCGGTGGATGGCAACATCAGCGCGCAACTTCAGGCCAACCAGGCGCTTAACGAATTTGCCATGACCGGCCTGAACGCCGTATTCGATATGACCGGCGAGCCGTTTGGCGGCGAATCTGTCACTGCAGAAATGGGCGGTTCCCTGACGGCCAACCTGGAAAGCGAGACCGCAACACTAAGCAACTTCACGGCCAGCCTGGCTAACCTGAACCTCAGCACGAACCTGAACGTGCAGGGCTTTGGTGACCAGATGAAGCTGGACGGCCGGATGGAAGTTGCCGAGTTCTCGCTCAAACAACTGCTGAGCAATCTCGGCCAACCGGCGATCGAGACTGAAGACGCGGACGTGCTCAAGCGCGTAGCCTTCGCGACCGACATCGGCGGAGACGCAGGCACTGCTGCTCTTTCCGGGCTGACGATCACCCTTGATGACACCACCTTTACCGGCGGCGGCAGTTATAACCTGGCCACCGGAGGCCTGGTGTTTGATCTGGACGGCGACACACTGAATGCCGACCGCTATCTGCCGCCTGCCAGCGAAGAAGAAGCCGCGAGCTCAGAAAGCAGCAGCGATACCGCTGAGACCGCAGGTTCCGGCCAGCCGGAAACAGATCTTCTGCCACTGGAAACCATTCGCTCGCTTCTGCTGGACATCGATCTTGGCCTGGGCGAGCTGATCGTCAGCAACCTGACCATCAAAGAGCTTAAAGCCAGCACCATGGCGGAAAACGGCGTAGTGAACGTCGATGAGCTCAGCGGCAAGCTGTATGACGGCGGCTTCGGCGCCAACGCCACAATTGATGCCCGCAGCGACAACCCGAAATGGCGCCTGCGTTCGAACGTCACCAACGTGCAGACTCTGCCGCTGCTGACCGATCTTGCAGAAGTGGAAATGCTGTCTGGCGGCGCCAATATGGACGTAGCCGTAGACACCACCGGCAACCGCATTTCCACCCTGCGCGAGAACGCAAAAGGTGACGTCAACTTCAACCTGGCGGAGGGCCAGTTCCGCAACATGAACCTGACCCGC
>Ga0136557_1000191_pt1 | contig 51177 bp, 43 predicted proteins | sample AntRauTorckE6832_FD_104796 | JGI IMG/M metagenome (GOLD analysis project Ga0136557, IMG submission 104796) | Saline lake microbial communities from Rauer Islands, Antarctica - Metagenome Torckler E6 #832 | ecosystem: Environmental > Aquatic > Non-marine Saline and Alkaline > Saline | place...
CCGCACCCGTGGCGGTGTCTCCCTGCGTCCGGGTGACGGCATCATCCACTCCTGGCTGAACCGTATGCTTCTGCCGGACACCGTGGGTACCGGTGGTGACTCCCACACCCGTTTCCCGATGGGCATCTCCTTCCCGGCCGGTTCTGGCCTGGTGGCCTTCGCCGCTGCTGCTGGCGTTATGCCGCTGGACATGCCGGAATCGGTACTGGTTCGCTTTAAAGGCGAAATGCAGCCGGGCATCACCCTGCGTGATCTGGTACACGCCATTCCGCTGTACGGCATCAAGCAGGGCATGCTGACTGTTGAGAAGAAAGGCAAGATCAACGAGTTCTCAGGTCGTATCCTGGAAATCGAAGGTCTGGAACACCTGACCGTTGAGCAGGCGTTCGAACTGTCTGACGCCTCTGCCGAGCGTTCTGCAGCCGGTTGTACCATCAACCTGTCTGAAGAATCTGTGGCTGAGTACCTGCGCTCTAACATCACCATGCTGCGCTGGATGATTGCTGAAGGTTACGGCGATCCGCGTACTCTGGAGCGTCGTGCCCAGAAGATGGAAGAGTGGCTGGACAACCCGAGCCTGATGCGTGCCGATAAGGACGCTGAATACTCGCACGTTGTTGAAATCGATCTGGCCGACATCAAAGAGCCGATCGTTTGCTGCCCGAACGACCCGGACGATGCCCGTAAGCTGTCTGAAGTAGCCGGCGACCAGGTAGACGAAGTGTTCATCGGTTCCTGCATGACCAACATCGGTCACTTCCGTGCCGCAGGTAAGCTGCTGGCGCAGAACAAGGAACCCCTGAAGACCCGTCTGTGGATGTCTCCTCCCACCAAGATGGACCAGGAGCAGTTGATGGAAGAAGGTTACTTCAACATCTACGGCACCGCCGGTGTTCGCACCGAGATGCCGGGCTGTTCACTGTGCATGGGTAACCAGGCGCGTGTTGCTGCCAAGAGCACCGTGCTGTCTACCTCTACCCGTAACTTCCCGAACCGCCTCGGCGATGGTGCCAACGTGTATCTGACCTCTGCGGAACTGGCAGCTGTGGGTGCGGTTCTGGGTAAACTGCCGTCTCCGGCTGAGTACATGGAGTACGCCAAAGACCTGAACAGCATGTCGAAAGAGATCTACAAGTATCTCAACTTCGACCAGATGGAGGACTACACCAAGAAAGCCTCTGAGGCCGATGTTGCCTGAAGCGCTTCTTGAGTAAGCTCTGGTAAAAACGCCAGCCTTCGGGCTGGCGTTTTTTTATGTCCGGACATTTCTCTGTGAATTAAAGCGCCCTGCACAACTCCATCCACCGGTCGATGCCGGCACTGCGGTATTTCTGTTTATGCAGAATGAAGTAAAACTGCCGCTCGAAGGTGCGGTGCTCCGGCAGTGGCAGCGGTACCAGGCTGCCGCGCTTGAAGGCGTCCGCCAATACCACTTCCGACAGGCAGCCTATGCCCAGGTTGGCCTCCACGGCCCGTTTGATGGCCTCGGTATGTTCCAGTTCCAGAAGAATGTTGAGATCCGGCAGCAGGCCATGCATGCCCCGTTCAAAGCTCTGACGGGTGCCGGACCCCTGTTCCCGCATAATCCAGGTGGCTTCCAGGAGGTCGTCGTCGGTCAGCTGCTTACGCCGGGCGAGGGGGTGCCCGGGCGCGCAGAATGGAATCAACCGGTCATGGCGCCAGGGAATCACTTCCAGGTCTGATGACTGGAGTTCACCCTCAATCATGCCGATATCCAGTTCGAAATCTTTTACCCGATTGGCGATGCTGTGGGTGTTGGCGACTTCCAGTGCTACTTTCGGGTGGGTAGGGGTATTCATGTATTGGGCCATCACGCCTACGGCCAGATAGTTGCCAATAGTTAAAGTGGCGCCGACTTTCAGGGCGCCCACCTCGGAATGTCGGCTCAGGGTCTGTTCCAGTTCCTGGGCCTGCGCCAGCAGCGCTTCGGCTTTTGGCCGGTACAATCGCCCCAGTTCATTCAGCTGAAGGCGTTTGCCAACGCGGTCAAAAAGCTGGATATCGAACTGGTTTTCCAGCTCTTTGAGGGCACTGCTGGCCGCAGATTGAGACATGGCCAGGTATTCTGAGGCGCGGGTAATGTTCTGGAAGCGGGCGGCGGCCAGAAAAACTTCAAGTTGGCGAAAGCTGAATCTCATAAGCAGACCTTTGAAATCGATTTTCTCGAATAAGGTTATGGGTATATCCCATTTCATCGATAGGTTAGCTTCAGGTTATACTTAACGCAATTGATATTCACTTTTTGCAAATTCCGTTCTTTCGGATGAGGTCACTATGAGCAACCTGATTACAGAAACCGTGACAAGCGTGCACCACTGGAACGACACTCTGTTCAGTTTCAAAACCAGTCGCGACCCCGGTTTCAGGTTCAAGAACGGTCACTTTGTGATGATCGGTCTGGAAACCGATGGTAAGCCACTGATGCGTGCCTACAGTATCGCCAGTGCCAACTACGAAGACGAGCTGGAGTTCTTCTCCATCAAGGTGCCGGACGGGCCGCTGACATCACGCCTGCAGAAAATCCAGCCGGGCGATGAGATTCTGTTGAGCAAGAAACCTACAGGTACGCTCGTGCTGGATCACCTGCTACCGGGCCGTAACCTCTGGCTGATCAGCACCGGCACCGGGTTGGCACCGTTCATGAGCATCATCAAGGATCCGGATGTATACGAAGCCTTTGATAAGGTGATTGTGACCCATGGTGTTCGCTATGTCTCCGAACTGGCCTATCAGGAGGAAATTGAAGCTCTGCCGAAGAATGAATACTTCGGTGAAATGGTCGAAGGTAACCTGCTTTATTATCCGACGGTAACCCGGGAGCCATTCCGTAATGAAGGGCGGCTGACCGACGCGGTAGAATCGGGTAAGATCACCCGGGATCTTGGGCTGCCGGATTTTGATATCGAGAATGACCGCTTCATGATTTGCGGCAGTCCGAGCATGCTCAAGGATACCTGCGCTATTCTGAATAACATGGGTTTCAAGGAAGCCCGAGGTGGTGATCTGGGCCACTATGTTATCGAGAGGGCCTTCGTGGAACAGTAAGGATGATCCGATTTGCCGCGACTATTGCTTCTTTTCGTTCTTTGCATCTCGTTTGTGGTGGCGGGCTGTAGCTTCGGCCCCACTCAGAAGCCCAGTGAACCGACGCTGCAGCCAAAGCCGGCTGACGCTGAACGCCCTGCTGCGGAAGAACAGGCAGAGACGGGCGATACAGAAGAGAAGCGAGAGGTCGAGGCGGCCCCGGAGGCAGATCCCGAACCTGAAATTACTCTGGATCTGACGCCGGCCCAGCTCGACTGGGTTGGCGGGCAGATCTATCTGAACGAGTGCGCCGGACGATTCCGTTGCCTCGTGCACTGGAATGAAGGCGAGGCTTTCCCGTCATTGGGGATCGGCCACTTCATCTGGTATCCCCCCGGTGTTTCAGGCCGATTTGTGGAGAGCTTCCCGCATCTTGTGAGCTATCTCCGGCAACAGCAGGTTGATGTGCCTGCATGGCTGAACAATCTGGAGCCATTCGATGCACCTTGGCAGGATCGCCGGGCCTTCTTACAGGCAGAAAACTCGGGCCGGATCCAGTCACTCCGTAACTTCCTGTCCGAGACCAAGGGCGAGCAGGTGCGGTTCATTTTCTTGCGGGCCAGAGTGTCGCTGAACAAAATGATAGAGGCTGCACCGCCAGAGGATCGGGGTCGGGTTCGTGGCTATCTGGAGAAACTGACGGCAACCCCGGGTGGCGCCTATGCCTTGATGGATTACGTTAACTTCAAGGGCGAAGGCCTGGCGGAATCCGAGCGTTATCAGGGCGAAGGCTGGGGGTTGTTGCAGGTTCTGATGGCGATGTCGCCGGAGCCGGAACAGCCGGCGCTGGACGCTTTCCGCAAAGCGGCAGGCCGGGTGCTGACCCGCCGCGCTGAAAATGCTGAAAATCCGATAGAGCGCGAAAGCTGGTTAAGGGGGTGGCTGGTGCGCCTGGAAACCTACCGGGAACCACCCCAAGGGCCGCTGTTATAGCGGCTCTTTGTGCAGCTCGGGTTCTTGCCCCGGCTCTACTGTCAGCCACCAGACGTTTTCGTCCCAGTCTCCCAGTACAACCCGACGAGCGCCTTTGCCGTTAGCTTCCAGTTCGTGAATGGCCGGCCGGTGGGTGTGGCCATGAATCAGCCGCTGTACCCCGTGAGCTTCGATTTCCCGCACCACTTCTTCAGGGGTGACATCCATGATGGCTTCCGCCTTGCCCTGGTTTTTTGCCATGGACATGTCCCGCAACTGACGAGCCATCTTCTGCCGATCTTCCAGCGGACGGGCGAGCATCATTTTCTGCATTTGCGGGTTGCGCATGTTGGCGCGGAATTTCTGGTATTCCTCGTCGGCAGTGCACAAGCTGTCGCCGTGCATCAACAGGGTAGGTGTACCGTACAGATCGACCACCGTAGGGTCGTCCAGTAGGGTGGCACCAGCACGGTGGCAGAAATCTTCGCCGATCAGGAAATCCCGGTTGCCATGCATCAGGAATATGTCGGTGCCGCTGTCGGCAAGCGCTTTCAACGCGCCGGCCACCTGTTCCTGTAGCGGAGTTTTTTCGTCGTCACCGATCCAGGCTTCGAAAAAATCCCCCAGGATATACAGGCGTTCGACACCCATGGCCCGGTTTTTCAGGAAGGCGAAGAATGCGTCCGTAATGTCCGGACGCGATTCTTCCAGGTGCAGATCCGAGATAAACAGCGTAGTCACGCGTCCTCCAGTACCTCGGCCTTTTCAATGATGACGTCCTGTTGCGGGACATCCTGATGGCCTTCGCTCATGCTGGTGCGGGTGGCCCGGATCTTGTTCACGGTGTCCATGCCTTCCACTACTTTACCGAATGCGCAGTAGCCCCAGCCTTCGGCGTTTTTGCCGCTGTGATCCAGGAAGCCGTTGTCTTCAACATTGATGAAGAACTGGGCGGTGGCGGAATGCGGGTCCATGGTGCGGGCCATGGCGACAGTGCCCGCTTTGTTGCTCAGGCCCTTGTCGGCTTCGTTCTGGATAGGCTCGCGGGTTTTGCGCGGTTTCATGCCCGGCTCGAAACCACCGCCCTGAACCATGAAGTTGCTGATTACGCGATGAAAAATCAGGCCGTCATAGAAGCCGTCACGCACGTACTGTTCAAAGTTTTTGGCGGTTTCCGGGGTCTTGTCGTAGTCCAGTTCCAGTTTGATGTCACCGAGATTGGTTTGCAGCAGAATCATCAGGTTTCCTGTTCGTTGGGTGAAAGCGGGTATTGTACTCAAGAGTTTCCGGGTATGCATGAGTCCGGCGTGCATTTGTGAGTATAATAGACGGTTTAACGGAGCCTCCGGATAGCTCCCATGATTCATTCCCTGCTGACAGAGATTGTATGAGCGCCGAGTCGAAGAAAGCCCATAATTTTATTCAGAGCCTGATCGAAGACGCTATCGCCAAGGGCGAGCACACCGGCAAGGTGGTGACTCGTTTTCCGCCGGAGCCTAACGGTTACCTGCACATTGGCCATGCCAAATCCATTTGCCTGAATTTCGGCATCGCCGAAACCTTCGGCGGCGAGTGTAACCTGCGCTTTGATGATACCAATCCCGAGAAGGAAAACCTGGAATACATCAATGCCATCAAACAGGATGTGGAATGGCTGGGTTACCAGTGGGCCGGTGAGGCTTGTTATGCCTCGGACTATTTTGACCAGCTGTATGCCTTCGCCGAAGAACTGATTGAAAATGGCAAGGCCTATGTCTGTGCGCTGGGCGCCGCGGAAATGACAGCGTACCGCGGCTCTCTGAAAGAGCCGGGTAAAAACAGCCCGTACCGTGACCGCCCGGTACCAGAGAATCTTCAGCTGTTCCGCGACATGCGTGCTGGCAAGTACCAGAACGGTGAGTTGGTTTTGCGGGCAAAAATCGACATGGCTTCGCCGAATATCAACCTGCGTGATCCCATTCTTTACCGCATTCGTTACGCGGATCATCACCAGACGGGCGACAAGTGGTGCATCTACCCGATGTACGATTTTACCCATCCGATTTCGGACGCACTGGAAGGCATTACCCATTCCCTGTGCACACTGGAATTTGAAGACCACCGTCCCCTTTACGACTGGGTGTTGGACAATATTTCCGTACCCTGCCACCCGCGGCAGATTGAATTCGCCCGACTGAACCTGAACTACACCATCACCTCCAAGCGCAAGCTCAAGCGTCTGGTGGATGAAGGCATGGTTGATGGCTGGAACGACCCCCGCATGCCGACTATTTCCGGTATGCGCCACCGTGGCTATACCCCGGAATCCATTCGCACCTTCTGCGACATGATCGGGGTCAACAAGGCCGGCGGCACCGTGGATGTGGGTATGCTTGAACATGCCATCCGGGAAGACCTGAACACCCGTGCGCCCCGCGCCATGTGCGTGATGCGCCCGCTGAAAGTAACGCTGACCAACTACCCGGAAGGCCAGACCGAAACCCTGAGCCTGCCGGTACACCCGCAAAACCCGGACATGGGCCAGCGGGAAGTGACCTGGAGCCAGACCCTGTACATCGATCGGGAAGACTTTGCCGTGGAGCCTCCACGCAAGTGGAAGCGCCTGGCGCCGGACCAGGCGGTGCGCCTGAGGGGTGGTTACGTGATGACCTGCCGGGAAGTGATTCGCGACGACAGCGGCGAGATTGTCGAGCTCCGGTGCGAATACGATCCGAACACCCTGGGCGTGAACCCGGAAGGCTACAAGCCCAACGGCGTGCTGCATTGGGTTTCAGCGACAGACAGCCTGGAAACGGATATCAATCTGTACGATCGTCTGTTTAATCACGAAGCGCCGGACAGTGACAAGGAAGGTGACTTCATGGACCACCTGAACCCGGATTCGCTGGTGGTTCTCAAGGGCGCCCGGGTTGAGAAAAGTCTCGCTGAGCCGCGCACCGATCTGCCGTACCAGTTCGAGCGGGAAGGCTACTTCTTCTGTGATCCGGCCAAAACCGGACAGGCCGGCAAGCCGGTGTTCAATCGTACCGTCACCCTGCGTGATTCCTGGGGTAAGGGGGGCAAATAATGCGTATCTACAATACGCTCACCCGTCAGAAAGAAGATTTCCGGCCTATTGATCCCGGCAAAGTGCGCATGTATGTGTGCGGCATGACGGTCTACGACTACTGCCACTTGGGCCATGCCCGGGTTCTGGTGGCGTTTGATGTCATCACGCGTTACCTGCGCCACCGCGGTTACGATGTACATTACGTGCGCAACATTACCGACATTGACGACAAGATCCTGCAGCGTGCCGATGAAAACGGTGAGAGCTACAGCGAACTGACGCGTCGGATGATCCGGGCCATGCATGAAGATGAAGCGCGCCTTGGCGTGCTTTCTCCGACTGAAGAGCCCTGTGCGACCGCGTACATTGACGACATCATTGCCATGATCCACAAACTGATAAGCAGTGGCCATGCCTACGAGGCAGACAATGGCGATGTTTACTTTGCCGTCGACTCTTTTTCGGATTACGGCAAGCTCAGCAAGAAAAAGCTGGAAGATCTGCTGGCCGGTGCCCGGGTAGACGTGCAGGAAGCCAAGCGCAGTCCTGCGGATTTTGCCCTCTGGAAAGCCGCCAAACCCGGCGAAGTCAGTTGGGACTCGCCCTGGGGCGAAGGTCGCCCCGGCTGGCACATTGAATGCTCTGCCATGTCGACTCGATGCCTGGGTGATACCTTCGATATCCACGGTGGCGGCCCGGATCTGCTGTTCCCTCACCATGAGAATGAGATTGCCCAGTCTGAATGCGCCACCGGTCATCCGTTCGTGCACACGTGGATGCATGCTGGCGCGATTCGTGTGAACAAGGAGAAGATGTCCAAGTCTCTGGGCAACTTCTTCACCATTCGCGAGATTCTGGAAAAGTATCCGCCTGAAGTGGTGCGTTACTTCCTGGTGTCCAGCCATTACCGCAGCCAGGTGGATTACTCCGAAGAAAATCTGGAAGAGGCCGGGCGCACACTGACCCGCCTCTATCACGCCTTGCGCGGCGTGACACCGGCCAAAGCCGGTGAGGTGGCGGAAACCGACCATGATCGTGCTTTTGCTGATGCCATGGATGACGATTTCAATACAGCAGGTGCGATAGCAGCGTTGCACGCGGTGGCGAATGAGATTAACCAGCACCGTCGGGATGGAGTTGAGGATCAGGCCAGGCAAAGTGCCGCGGTGCTTGTTCGTTTGGGGGCAGTGCTTGGCTTGTTGCAGCAGGATCCGGAAGCGTTTTTCCAGGCCGATGCCGGCGGTGAACTCAGCGCCGAAGACATTGAAGCCATGATTCAGGCCCGCGCTGATGCCCGCAAGGCAAAAGACTTCGCCGAAGCTGACCGCATCCGGGATGAGTTGGCCGGGCAGGGCATCATTCTGGATGACTCCCGGGCCGGGACCACTTGGCGGCGGGGCTGAATACCCTTAAAAACAGTACGGCGCCCTGTCGTGGGGCGGGAATGACCTTGTAAGGAAATTCCCGTACAATACGGCGCTTGAATGACAACGCCCCCGTGCCGAACGGCGCAGAAGGGGAAAGGGAACGACAAACCCATTGAGGCAGACAACAATGACAGAACGCGTAGACATTGGCGGCATCCAGGTCGCGAAAAATCTCTATGATTTTGTGAATAGCCAAGCGATTCCGGGCACTGGTATCGACCCTGACAAATTCTGGGCAGAATTCGACAAGATCGTGAACGAGCTGGCGCCGCGCAACCGTGAGTTGCTGGCCAAGCGTGATGACATTCAGGAAAAAATGGACAGCTGGAACCGTGAGCATAAAGGTCAGAAGCTGGACATGGCCGAATACAAGGCTTTCCTGAAGGAAATCGATTACCTGGTCGACGAGCCCGCCGACTTCAAGATTTCCACCACCAATGTTGATCCGGAAATTGCCACCATGGCCGGCCCACAGCTGGTTGTGCCGGTAATGAATGCCCGGTTTGCGCTGAACGCGGCAAACTCTCGCTGGGGTAGCCTGTACGACGCTCTTTATGGCACTGATGCCATCTCTGAAGAAGATGGTGCGGAAAAAGGCAAGGGCTACAATCCCGTCCGTGGCGCCAAGGTTATCGAATGGGCCCGCAAGCTGCTGGACAGCTCGGCACCGCTGGCCTCCGGTAGCCATAAAGACGCCGCTAAACATTACGTGGACGGCGGCAAGCTGGCTGTAAAACTGCAGAACGGCGAAGTCGCTGGCCTGAAAGATGAAGCCGGCTTCGTCGGTTACACAGGCGCGGCTGACGAGCCCACCGGTGTTCTGCTGGTCAAGAACGGCATGCACTTTGAGATTCAGATCGATGCCAGCCATCCGATCGGCAAAGACGACGGTGCGCATGTAAAAGACGTGGTACTTGAGTCGGCCCTGACCACCATCATGGATTGCGAAGACTCTGTAGCAGCCGTTGATGCCGAAGACAAAGAGCTGGCCTACAGCAACTGGCTGGGCCTGATGAAGGGTAATCTTCAGGAAACCTTCGAGAAAGGCGGCAAGTCCCTCACACGTCGTATGAATCCGGACCGGGTTTACACTGCACCGGATGGCAGCGAGCTTAGCCTGAAGGGCCGCAGCTTGCTGTTCGTGCGTAACGTGGGTCACCTGATGACCAACCCCGCGGTGCTTCTGAAAGACGGCAGTGAAGTACCGGAAGGCCTGATGGACGGACTGATCACGTCTCTGATCGCTATCCACGACCTGAAGAACGACGGCGACTACCAGAACAGCACCAAGGGTTCTGTTTACATCGTGAAGCCGAAGATGCACGGGCCTGAAGAAGTGGCCTTTACCAATGAATTCTTTGGCCGTGTTGAAGATGCTCTTGGCTTGCCGCGCTTCACTCTGAAAGTGGGCATCATGGACGAGGAGCGCCGTACCACGGTGAACCTGAAGTCCTGCATCCACGCAGCCAAAGATCGTGCCGTGTTTATCAATACCGGCTTCCTGGACCGCACCGGTGACGAGATCCACACCTCCATGGAGCTGGGTCCGTTTATCCGTAAGGCCCAGATGAAGCAGGAAGCCTGGATCAACGCTTACGAGCAGTGGAACGTGGATATTGGTCTGGAAACCGGCTTCTCCGGTGTTGCCCAGATCGGTAAGGGTATGTGGGCCATGCCGGAGCTGATGGCGGGCATGCTGGAAGCGAAGATTGGTCACCCGAAAGCCGGTGCCAACACCGCATGGGTTCCGTCTCCGACGGCCGCTACTCTGCACGCCACTCACTATCATCAGGTGAATGTGTTTGACGTTCAGAAAGAGCTGGCCAACCGTCAGCGTGCGGCTCTGGAAGACATCCTGACCGTGCCGGTGATGGAAGATCCGTCCAAGCTGACCGCTGAGGAAATCCAGGAAGAGCTGGACAACGATGCACAGGGTATCCTGGGTTACGTTGTGCGCTGGGTAGAGCAGGGTGTTGGTTGTTCCAAGGTTCCGGACATCAACGACGTTGCTCTGATGGAAGATCGCGCAACCCTGCGTATCTCTTCGCAGCTGCTCTGCAACTGGCTGCACCACGGCGTCTGCTCTGAAGAGCAGATCATGGAGACCATGAAGCGCATGGCGGCCGTGGTCGACAAGCAGAACGAAGGTGACCCGGCTTACCGCAACATGGCACCGAACTTCGACGACAGCATCGCGTTCCACGCGGCTGTGGATCTGGTTCTGAAGGGTCGCGAGCAGCCGGCCGGTTATACCGAGCCGCTTCTGCACGCCTACCGCCAGAAGGCGAAAGCCAAGTACGGTCAGTAAATCGACCGGACACAAAAAACCCCGCCTCGGCGGGGTTTTTTAATGCCTGTAAAGAAGTTTTGCCACTAAATCCACGAAAGAACACGAACAAAAGAAAAGCCAAAAAAGGGTTATTTTTTAGTGTTCTTTCGTGGATTTAGTGGCTGAAAAAAATCTGTTCCTGACCTGCCGAAAGGGACAGGCCAGCCTTATATCATTGCTCTTCGGTGTGCAGCTCATTCGCCGCGTACAGTGTGTTCTCCAGCAGGGTGGCAATGGTCATCGGCCCTACGCCGCCAGGTACCGGAGTAATGTAAGCTGCGCGCTCGGCGGCTGCGGCAAAATCAACGTCACCGTGGAGTTTTCCGTCTTCCATCCGGTTGATGCCAACGTCAATGACGGTGGCGCCCGGCTTCACCCATTCGCCCTTGATAATGCCCGGCTTGCCGACAGCGGCGATCAGGATGTCTGCTTCACTGACAAACTTTTCCAGGTTGTCGGTAAAGCGGTGACAGACGGTCGTGGTCGCACCCTTGAGCAGGAGTTCCATGCTCATGGGTCGGCCGACAATGTTAGAAGCGCCCACAATGACCGCGTGCTGGCCTTTGTAGGGGGTGTTAATGGAGTCGAGCAGGGTGATGACGCCGGCGGGCGTGCAGGGGCGCAGAGTAGGCTTGCGTTGCATCAGGCGGCCGATGTTGTAGGGGTGAAAGCCATCTACGTCTTTATCAGGGCGAATCTTCACAAGAATCGGGTCCGGGTCCAGGTGCGGGGGTAGTGGCAACTGAACGAGGATGCCATCGACGGCCGGGTTTTCGTTAAGCTCGTCCACCAGGGCTTCAAGTGCTTCCTGGGAGGTGTCTTCCGGCAGATCGTAGGACAGCGACATAATGCCGGCTTGATCGCAGGCCTTGCGCTTGTTGCCAACATATACCCGGGAGGCTGCGTCCTGGCCTACCAGAACGACTGCCAGTCCCGGTGCCCGCAGCCCCTTCTGGGTTCTGGCTTCAACCCCGGCAGCGACCTGCTGCCGGACCTGGGCGGCAATCTCTTTTCCGTTAATCAGTTTGGCGCTCATGTTTGTGTCTTGTCGGTTAGGCGTGAATAAAAATGGAGGTGTATGATTGTCTCATGGTTCGGCATGAAGGCCAATGTGGCGGAATATTTGAGAAATTTTAAAATCGTTGTTGACGGACCGCTCTGCCGCGGGTAATATGCGCGCCAACTTTGCTGAAGCACTTGTTGTTCAGTTTGTACGGGGTATAGCGCAGTCTGGTAGCGCGCCTGCTTTGGGAGCAGGATGTCGGGAGTTCGAATCTCTCTACCCCGACCATTATTCTGAATGTTCAGGTGGGCGAACGGTCAAGCGCCCGTAGCTCAGCTGGATAGAGCACCCGCCTTCTAAGCGGGTGGTCGCAGGTTCGAGTCCTGCCGGGCGCGCCATAACGCTTGTTTATGGTTTGTACCGGGCTCGCCGAAGCAGCAAAGTTGATGTCAAATGTGTGCCGTCAGGCACCTCCTTGATATGGTGGACGTAGCTCAGTTGGTAGAGCTCAGGATTGTGACTCCTGCGGTCGAGGGTTCGATCCCCTTCGTCCACCCCATTTCCCCTTTTAGTCGTTTGCAAGACCGGTTTTCTGGCCTTCGCGGTAATCTTGTTGCTCGGGTGGCGAAATTGGTAGACGCGCCAGATTTAGGTTCTGGTTCCGAGAGGAGTGGGAGTTCGATTCTCCCCCCGAGCACCATTATCTTTTCTTTCCTTCTTTCTCCCTTTTAATTTTCTGCATTGCCCCCATTGTCATCCCATGAAATTTTAGCGGTGAACGGTGACAAACCGTTATTCCTGCGTGTCGGGTGATTCTCTCGGCAGGGCAAACCGTGATAAACTGCTGCCTTTTAATTTTGTGTCCCTTTGGGGTGAGCAGCCCCTGTCGGGATTTTGTTTTAATTTTCATTCACATACAGAATCTGTAATTTGAGGATCTTCCATGCAAGTGTCTGTTGAAACGACATCTAACATCGAACGTCGGATGACGATTGGTGTGCCCGCCCAGGAAATTGACCAGGCGGTTCAGAAACGCCTGCAGGAAACTGCACGTACTGTTCGTCTGAACGGTTTCCGTCCTGGCAAGGTGCCCATGAGCGTGGTCAAGCGTCGTTTCGGTGACAGTGTTCGCCAGGAAGTGGTTGGCGAAGCTATGCGCGACAACTACATCAAGGCACTGCAGGAGCAGGACATCAATCCCGCGGGCTGGCCGCAGCTTGAGCCGAAGACCGTGGAAGAGGGTAAAGACCTCGAGTTCGTGGCAATCTTCGAAGTGCTGCCGGAAATTGAACTGGGTGACCTGAGCAAGATTGAAGTCGAGAAGCCTGCGTCTGAGGTGACTGAAAAGGATATCGACAAGATGATCGATAACCTGCGTCGTCAGCACGCCACCATGAAAGAAGTCAAGCGCAAGTCCAAGAACAAGGATGTTGTGACTCTGGACTTCAAAGGCTATGTCGACGGTGAAGAGTTTGAAGGTGGTTCCGCGGAAGATCATCGCCTGACTCTGGGCTCCGGCCAGATGATTCCGGGCTTTGAGAAGGCCATCGTGGGCGGCAAGACCGGCGAAGAGTTCCCGATTGAGGTGACCTTCCCGGAAGACTACCAGAGTGAAGATCTGGCTGGTAAAGACGCCAAATTCGACATCAATATCAAGAAGGTGGAAGAGCCGCAACTGCCAGAACTGACGCCCGAGTTCTTCCAGCAGTTCGGTATCGAAGCTGAAGATGAAGAAACCTTCCGTGCCGAAGTTAAAAAGAACATGGAACGCGAGCTCAAGCAGGCTGTATCAAACAAGGTCAAGAACGACGTTGTTGAAGGTCTGCTGGAAGTGACGGAACTGGAAGTGCCGACTGCACTGGTGGATCAGGAAATTGATCGCCTGCGTCAGGACGCGGTTCAGCGCTTTGGTGGCCAGGTGGATTTCCAGCAGCTGCCGAAGGAAATCTTCCAGGATCAGGCAACCCGCCGGGTCAAAACCGGTCTGCTGTTCCAGGAAGTGGTCAAGGCCAACGATCTGAAAGCGGAGCCGGAGCAGGTGGAAGAGAAAATCCAGGAGATTGCTTCCACTTACGAGCAGCCTGAAGAGGTTGTCGAGCACTTCAAGAATAATCCGGACCAGAAGTCTCAGATTGAATCGTCTGTCCTGGAAGATTCCGTGGTTGACCATGTGCTGGGTCAGGCCAAGGTGAAAGAGAAGAAAATGAAATACGAGGAAGCGGTTCAGGCTGGTCAACCCCAGCGTTGATATGCCTCCGGCTTTGTCCGGAATCGCTTTCTGGAAACAGCCGGCGCGTCCGGCTGTTTTCATCTGGGCTTAGCGGTGGCAGAGTAGGTCAGCATTGAGAGATGTTGACCGGACAAGCCGGCCGCACAAGCCCAAGACCATTGTCTACGAGGAGTTCAGGCGCACATGACGCAGAAACCGATTGACGGCCCAACGATGATAACCAGCTCCGGTCTGGTGCCAATGGTTATCGAGCAAACAGCACGCGGCGAGCGTTCTTTCGATATTTATTCACGTCTGCTCAAAGAGCGGGTGATTTTTCTGGTTGGCCCGGTTGAAGACCATATGGCCAACCTGGTGGTTGCTCAGTTGCTGTTCCTGGAATCCGAAAATCCGGACAAGGATATTCATCTTTATATCAATAGTCCGGGCGGTTCCGTCAGTGCCGGCATGTCCATCTACGACACCATGCAGTTCGTAAAGCCGGATGTGGCCACCCTGTGTATCGGTCAGGCGGCTAGCATGGGGGCGTTCCTGCTGGCTGGCGGCGCGGAAGGCAAGCGTGCCTGTCTGCCGCATTCCCGGGTGATGATTCATCAGCCGCTCGGTGGCTATCAGGGGCAGGCGTCGGATATTGAGATCCACACCCGTGAGATTCTCAAGATCCGCAACACCCTGAACTCATTGCTGGCCCGGCATACCGGCCAGGAGCTGGAGACTATCGCCCGGGATACCGATCGCGATAATTTCATGGATCCGGACCAGGCCAAGGAGTACGGGTTGATCGATACGGTACTTGATAAGCGCGTGTCGAATACCTAATACTGAAAGTCATCGCACCATCCCTGGCTGGCGTATAAGCATGTGTCCGGCCAACGAAGAACAGAGGTATTTCAATGGCAGATGAAAGAAACGGCAGAGGCGACGATAACGGCAAGTTGCTGTACTGCTCGTTTTGTGGAAAGAGCCAGCATGAAGTCCGTAAGCTCATTGCAGGGCCCTCGGTGTTCATCTGCGACGAGTGTGTCGACCTGTGCAATGACATTATTCGGGAAGAAATTCAGGAAAATGCCCAACAAGAAGCCAGCGATCGCCTGCCGACGCCAGCTGAAATCCGGGAAACCCTGAACGAATATGTGATTGGCCAGGACCGCGCCAAGGTCGTGCTTTCGGTAGCGGTGTATAACCACTACAAGCGTCTTCGCTACGGTGAGGGCAAGACTGACGTCGAGCTGGGCAAGAGTAATATCCTGCTTATCGGCCCCACCGGCAGTGGTAAAACCCTGCTGGCAGAAACTCTGGCTCGCATGCTGAATGTGCCGTTTACCATTGCCGACGCCACCACGCTGACCGAAGCGGGTTATGTGGGCGAAGATGTCGAGAACATCATCCAGAAACTGTTGCAGAAGTGCGATTACGATGTCGACAAGGCTCAGCGTGGCATTGTCTACATTGATGAGATCGACAAGATTTCTCGCAAGTCTGATAACCCTTCCATCACTCGTGATGTGTCAGGTGAGGGCGTGCAACAGGCGCTGCTGAAGTTGATTGAAGGCACCGTGGCTTCTGTTCCTCCACAGGGCGGTCGTAAGCATCCGCAGCAGGAGTTCCTGCAGGTAGACACCACTAACATGTTGTTTATATGTGGTGGTGCTTTTGCGGGTCTGGAAAAAGTGATTCAGGAGCGTTCGGATCGTAGTTCTATCGGCTTCTCGGCAAAGGTGAAGAGCCAGGACGATAGCAAGAGCATTGGCGACATCGTCCAGAATGTGGAAACTGAAGATCTGGTCAAGTTTGGTCTGATTCCCGAGTTCGTCGGTCGTCTGCCGGTTGTGGCTACGTTGACCGAGCTCGATGAAGATGCGCTTATCCAGATTCTGACCGAGCCGAAGAACGCGCTCACCAAGCAGTATCAACAACTGTTTGATATGGAAGGTGTCGAGCTGGACTTCCGTGAAGAGGCACTGCGAGCGGTTGCACGTAAGGCCATGGAGCGCAAAACCGGTGCCCGGGGCCTGCGTTCAATCATGGAAGGAACGCTGCTGGATACCATGTACCAGATTCCTTCCGAGCCTGACGTCACCAAGGTAGTGATCGACGACAGCGTAATTCGCGGTGATTCTGAGCCGTTCAAGATCTACGCAAACAATGATCACGCTAAGGCCGTTCCGGAAGACTGATTTTCCGGTCAACCGACAGGCAGGTAAAAAGGGGCGGCAACGCCCCTTTTTATTTAGTCTGAGCGGCACCCCCGCCCGTATTTTCCTGACAGGGACGATTGCAATTCCCGTCAGCGCCCCAACAAAGAATGATATGCTCAACGAAAGACCGTCAGAGGATTCCCTATGACCCGTACACCCGAACAAACCGTGCAAGAATACCCGCTGTTGCCGTTGCGCGATGTGGTGGTATTTCCGCACATGGTGGTACCGCTGTTTGTGGGCCGCGACAAATCCATTCAAGCCCTTGAGGCAGCGATGGAGGGCAGCAAGGAAATCCTTCTGGTCGCCCAGAAAGACGCTGCAACAGACGAACCGGGTCCCAAAGATGTCTTCAGCATGGGTACCCTGGCTACGGTATTGCAGATGCTGCGTTTGCCCGACGGCACAGTAAAAGTGCTGGTGGAGGGCAATGCCCGTGCCAGCCTTGATGCCATCGAGAGCGACGGGTATCTGACCTCTCACGCCATCCTGATGGATGAAGAAGCGTTGCCAGAGCAGGAAGAGGAAGTGTTGACCCGGACGCTGATGGATGAGTTCGAGAAGTATGTAAAACTCTCGAAGAAGGTGCCGTCGGAAGTCTCCAATGCGTTGACCGGGATTGATGAGCTGGACCGCTTGGTGGATACCATGGCATCGCACCTGGAGATGCAGATTCCTGAAAAGCAGGAACTGCTGGAAGCGCTCGATGTTCGCAAACGGGTGGATTTACTGCTGGGCAAACTCGACAGTGAGATTGATCTGATCGAAGTCGAGAAGCGCATCCGTGGCCGGGTCAAAAAGCAGATGGAACGCAGCCAGCGCGAGTACTACCTGAATGAACAGATGAAAGCTATCCAGAAAGAAATGGGTAGTCTGGGCGAAGGCAACAACGACTTCGAGGAGCTTGAACAAAAGCTCGAAGAAGCCAATCTGCCAGAAGAAGCCAGAAAGAAAACCGAAGCGGAGCTGAACAAGCTCAAGATGATGTCGCCGATGTCCGCAGAAGCAACGGTGGTGCGTGGCTACATTGACTGGATGCTGGCCATTCCCTGGAAAAAGCGCAGTCGTGTCCGGCACGATCTGGAAAAGGCCCGCGATATTCTCGATGAGGACCACTACGGCCTGGAAGACGTCAAGAAGCGCATTCTCGAGTACTTGGCCGTACAGAGCCGGGTGAAGAAGATCAAGGGGCCGGTATTGTGTCTGGTAGGACCTCCAGGCGTTGGTAAGACGTCTCTGGGGCAGTCCATAGCGCGTGCGACCAATCGCAAATACACGCGCATGGCCCTGGGCGGTGTGCGTGACGAGGCGGAGATTCGTGGTCACCGCAAGACCTATATCGGCGCCCTGCCGGGCAAGCTGATCCAGAAGTTGTCCAAGGTCAGCGTGAAAAACCCGCTGTTCCTGTTCGACGAGATCGACAAGATGGGTATGGACCACCGTGGTGATCCCGCTTCAGCCTTGTTGGAGGTTCTGGATCCGGAACAGAACCACACCTTCAATGATCATTACCTGGAGGTGGACTACGACCTGTCTGATGTGATGTTCGTGTGTACATCCAACTCCATGGATATCCCGCCGGCCCTGCTTGACCGCATGGAAATCATTCGTATTCCGGGTTACACCGAGGACGAAAAGGTCAACATTGCCATGCGTTACCTGCTGCCCAAGCAGGTAAAAGCCAATGGCTTGCGCAAGGATGAGCTGGTGATGCCGGAAGAAACCATGCGGGATCTGATCCGCTATTACACCCGCGAAGCCGGTGTGCGTGGTCTTGAGCGTGAAATCGCCAAGATCTGCCGGAAAGTGGTGCGTGAGAACGTCGAAGCCAAAGACAAAACCTCGCTGACCCTGAAGCCGGACATGCTGGAAGATTATTCCGGGGTGAAACGATTCACCTACGGCCTGGCGGAGGAAAAGAACCAGATCGGCCAGGTTACCGGTCTGGCGTGGACTCAGGTGGGTGGTGAACTGCTGACCATCGAATGTGCACTGACTCCGGGTAAAGGTCGGGTGGTCAAGACAGGGTCGCTGGGCGATGTCATGCAGGAGTCTATTCAGACAGCCTTGACGGTGGTCCGTAGCCGTGCGGCCGGCCTTGGTGTGCCTGATGATTTCCACGAAAAGCAGGATCTGCACGTGCACGTACCCGAAGGTGCAACGCCGAAAGACGGCCCCAGTGCCGGTATCGGCATGTGTACCGCACTGGTCTCAGCGCTGACACGAATTCCGATCCGTGCAGACGTCGCGATGACCGGTGAGATCACGCTCCGTGGTCGGGTTCTGGCTATCGGCGGGCTCAAGGAAAAGCTCCTGGCGGCTCACCGTGGCGGCATAAAAACAGTCTTGATTCCCGATGAAAATGTTCGTGATCTCAAAGAGATACCGGATAACGTAAAGGAATCTCTGGAGATTCGTCCGGTGAAATGGATTGACGAAGTTCTGGACATTGCACTGGAATATCCGCCTGAGGCACATTCGATTGAATCGGCGTCTGAGTCCGGTTCTTCCAAGACCAGCGAAGACGGTTCAGATGCGGCTGAACGCATAAATACACACTGAGAGTGATCGGAGTTATTGACACATCAGAGAGCCCGTTGGTATAACTGTTTCGCCGTGAAGCAGCCATTATCAAGGGCTCCCGCGTAGTAAGTGCCTATTCCGAACACCGGTGTCTAGCCGAAAGGAATAAAAAAAGGGAGGAATGGAATTCTCCGACCGCTTATGCGATAGTCGGGAACGTCCGCGAATATAATCCGACCCATAACATCTTCAACCTGAAATCGAAGGGGTTTAGTGTGAACAAGTCCGAACTTATCGATGCAATTGCCGAGTCTGCAGACATCTCCAAAGCCGCCGCTGGCCGCGCTCTGGATGCCATGACCGACTCTATTACCGGTGCTCTGAAAAAAGGTGATCAGGTTACTCTGATCGGCTTTGGCACCTTTTCTGTAAAAGAGCGTGCTGCCCGTACTGGTCGCAACCCGCAGACTGGCGCAGAGATTCAGATTCCGGCCTCTAAAGTGCCTGGATTCAAGGCAGGCAAGGCCCTGAAAGACGCCGTCAAGTAAAGGCTCTTTTGCAGTTCTCTGTAGTGGGAGCTGTTGCAGGAATTCAAGGCGCACACCGGTAAGGGTGCGCCTTTTTGCGTTAAATAGATGTCTCACCTGGAGCGCCTCCAGGACCTTGAACAGGGATTCAGGAACAACATGCTTCAAGATATTCGGGATAATGCCCAGAGTACTATCGCCAAGGTTATCGTTGGCCTATTGATCGTTTCACTGTCGATCTGGGGGATGGATGCCATTATCGGCGGCTTCTCCGGCGAGCCATCAGTGGCAACCGTCAACGGCGACGACATTACCGAGCGTGAGTTCTTGCGCTCTGTTCAGATGGAGAGCCAGCAGCGTCTTAGACAGATGGACGAGCCCGACGAGTCTCTGATCGACGAAGATCAGATTCGTAAAGACGTCCTGGCAGGCCTCATTCAGGAAACCGTATTGGCGCAGGATGCCCAGAATCAGGGGCTTGAACTTTCCGAAGCCGATATCGATTCGCTGATCACCCAGATGCCTCAGTTCCAGGTGGATGGCCAGTTCAATCGCGACCGCTTTGTTTCAACGGTGCGCAATATGGGCATGGGCGTCACCGAATTCCGTGAGATGATGCGCAAGAGCTATGTCGTGAACCAGATTCGCGCAGCGATTGCCCAGAGCGGATTGATTGCTCCGGAAAACGCAGCACAGTTATTGGCGATTCAGAATCAGACCCGTGACTTCCGGGTGCTGACAGTGTCTCAGGAGTCGGTGGCTGATCAGGTCAACGTGACCGAGCAGGATATCGAAGAATACTACGAGCAAAATGGTGATCAGTTCCGGAAGCCTGAGCAGGTCGATGTCGCCTATATCAGGCTCTCTCAGGAGTCACTTGCAGAGGCAACTGACGTTTCTGATGAAGATGTGCGCGAGCTCTATCAGGAAGAGGCTGAAGACTATGCCCGTGAAGAGCGCCGGGCCGCGCATATCCTGATTGAAACCGGAGAAGGCGCTGAGGAAACCATTGCCACTATCCAGGAGCGTCTGGCGGAAGGCGAGTCGTTCGCGGATCTGGCGAAGGAATATTCGACAGACACAGTTTCTGCCCGGGAAGGTGGCGATCTTGGTTATGCTGGCCGGGGCGTGTTTGACGAAACCTTCGAACAAGCGCTGTTTGCGCTTGATGAGGGGGACGTGTCAGAGCCGGTCGAGACCGATTTTGGTGTACATTTGATCAAGCTGGAAGAGGTGCGCCGGTCAGATCCACCTGCGTTTGATGAGCTTGAGGACGAGTTGCGTCAGCAGCTGGCCCAGAGCCGGGCCAGTGAACGTTTTGCCGAAGTGCGTGCGGAACTGGCAGATGCTGCGTACGCGGCTGATGATCTGGCCGGTCCGGCTGAAGAGCTCGGGCTGACGGTTCAGGAAGTTGAGGGAGTTACCCGTGACGGTGGCCCCGGGCCTTTCGAGCACGCCGGTCTGCTGCGTCAGCTGTTTTCTGAGGATGTGCTGGAAGCCGGTTATAATACCGAGCTTATTGATGTCTCCGATGAGGTCTCAGTGGTTGCCCGTGTTCGCGAATATCATGAGCCCCGACAGCTTGAACTGGCCGATATTCGTGATGAAATTCGACAGACTGTTCGGGCCCGCGCTGTTCGCAAGGCTCTGGACGCCCGGGTTGATGAGCTGGCAGCCGTTGTTGAAGCCGGAGAGCAGCCTCAGCCTGAGCAATGGCGTAGCTTTGAGGATCAGGCTCGCAACACCGGTGGCGTGAGCCCCTATGTGGTTCAGAAGGCGTTTTCTCTGGAACACCCGCAAAATGGTGATCCCGTGATTGGCCAGGTGGTGGCTGATGGCGAGGCCGCAGTTATTGTTCTGGAGGCAGTCCATGCCGGGGAAGTCGACCGGGATGGTCGCGAATATGAGCAGCTGTCCCAGTTCCTTGCGCAACTGGAAGGCCAGCGTGAGTACCGGGCGTACCAGCAGTATTTGAGAAATAACGCCGAGATTGACCGTAATTGAGAAGGTCTGTCCGGTAGAAAAAGGGTGCCCACGGGCACCCTTTTTTATTGCCTGTTTTTTGCTGACGGCTACTTCAGCGGGAAACGCGTGGCTTTCAGGCTTTCCTTGATCTTGCGCAGGTGTTCCAGGAAGTCAGGGCCGCGCTTGAGTGTCACGCCGGTTGCCAGAATATCGATGACCGTCAGGTGGATAATCCGGGACGTCATGGGCATATACACTTCGGTGTCTTCCGGCGCAGTGACGCCCAGAACCGCAGTGCAGGCTTCCGCCAGAGGTGAATCCGGATTGGTGATGCCGATTACGGTTGTCCCGTTGGCGCGCGCCAGGTGGGCAATTTCGACGGTTTCGCGGGTACGGCCGGTGTAGGAAATCAGCACAATGGCATCGCCGACACTTGAGCCGGCTGCAACCATTCGTTGCATCAGGATATCGTCATAGGACGAGACCGGAATATTGAAGCGGAAGAATTTATGTTGGGCGTCCATGGCAACGGATGCCGATCCTCCCGTGCCGAAAAAGCTGATCTGTTTGGCCTGAATCAGGTAATCGATAACGGTCGCTATGGCTTCCGGGTCCAGTGACTGGCGCGCTTTGTCCAGGCTGGCGATGGTGGTGAGCATGATCTTGTCGGAAAATTCCGCCGCCGTGTCATCCGGCTCGATATTCTGACCGATATAAGGGGTACCGGTGGCGATACTCTGCGCCAGACGTATCTTGAAATCCGGGAAGCCTGTAGCCGAGAACCCCCGGCAAAACCGGTTCACTGTCGGTTCACTGACATCTGCTGCGCGGGCCAGGGCGGCGATGCTGTAGCGTGTGGCAGCACTCGGATCCCGCAGGATGGCCTCGGCTACTTTGCGCTCGGATTTGTTCAGTCTTTGCAGGCGGCTCTGAATCTGTTCGATCAGATTGTCGTCTCTGCGCCCCTTGTTATCCACCATCGAGGTCAGGCTCCCTTGTATTGCATTCGATACAGGACAGTATAACCTTTTAAGGCAGTGATTCGGGTAGTAAATGTGTCAAATGTCCGATCCGGCCTTGGTTTAACAAAAGATTGGTGTCATTATTTGGTTAAAGTTACAACATGACGGCAGCTATGGCCCGTCTGTAACCAGGAGAAACTGATGGCCGATAAAAGCGCGACCTCATGCGATCTGATGGTGTTCGGAGCGCTTGGTGATCTGGCTCAGCGCAAGTTGTTCCCGGCCTTGTTTCAGCTGGACAGAGCAGGCCTGCTGGCACCGGATAATCGTATTCTGGCGATTGCCCGCCGTGATCTGACGACAGATCAGGTACGCAAGGCATTGGTAGAGGATCTGGAAGCAGAAACCCGGTCTGGTGACTTCGATGCCGAAGTGGCCCTGCGGTTTGTTCAGCGCGTTGATTATTGCCAGCTCGACTTTACCGACACCGAAAGCTTTTCAGAACTCAATGGCTGGCGCACCCCTGGCAATCAGCTGATTGTTTATATGGCTACACCACCGGCCATGTACGGCATTATTGCCCGTAACCTGCGGTCCCAGGATTGCTGTACTGACCGTACCCGCGTCGTGGTAGAGAAACCTATTGGCCATGATCTGGACTCATCCAGGATAATCAACGATGAGCTGGCCGAGGTCTACCAGGAAAGCCAGCTGTTCCGCATTGATCATTATCTGGGCAAGGAAACCGTGCAGAATCTCATTGCCCTGAGGTTCGCCAATAATCTTTTTGCTTCCCAGTGGGATCAGAACCACATTTCCCACGTGGAGATCACTGTTGCCGAAAGTGTCGGTATTGAAGGGCGCTGGGGGTATTTCGACAAAGCCGGGCAGTTGCGGGACATGATCCAGAGCCACCTGTTGCAGCTGCTTTGCCTGATCGCCATGGATCCCCCTTCTGATCTGTCGGCAGACAGCATTCGCGATGAAAAGGTAAAGGTGCTCAAGGCGCTGAAGCGGGTCACCCCGGATATGATGGAGCAGTATGTGGTGCGTGGTCAGTATACCGCCGGTACCAGTGAGGGGAAGCCGGTTCCGGGCTACCTGGAAGAGGAAGGGGCCAATCGGAAAAGTGAAACTGAAACCTTTGTGGCTCTGAAGGCGGAGATTGATAACTGGCGCTGGGCGGGCGTGCCTTTCTACATTCGCACGGGAAAGCGCTTGCCGGAAAAGTACTCGCAGATTGTTATTCACTTCAAACCGGCGCCCCATTACATTTTCGATCCTGACCAGAAACACCTCGCCAACAACAAACTGATCATCCGTCTGCAGCCGGACGAAGGCATGGCGCTGAGAATACTGACTAAGGATCAGGGCCTGGACAAGGGCATGAGGTTGCGTCAGGGGCCGCTGGAACTGACCTTTTCAGAAACCTTTGATGCCGAAAGAATACCGGATGCCTACGAACGCTTACTCTGGGAGATTATGCGTGGCAACCAGTACCTGTTCGTGCGCCGGGATGAAGTTGAACACGCCTGGCGCTGGGTAGACCAAATTATTCAGAACTGGCATGACTGTGGTGAGCCGCCCAAACGTTATGCCGCTGGTACCTGGGGGCCTGTGGCCTCAATCGCCATGATCACCCGCGATGGCCGAAGCTGGTACGAAGATGCCTGAGCCGGTACTAGCCGAAGGTGTTGAAGTGGTTCGCCGGGAAACCCCGGAGGAAACAGCCCGGGCGCTGGCTGAAGCTGTGGCTGACGTACTCCGACAGCGGCTGGCGGAAACCGGGCGGGCCTCCTTGGTAGTTTCCGGTGGCTCCACCCCGGTTCCGTTTTTTGACCACCTTTCCAAGGCAGATCTGGACTGGCCCCGCGTGACCGTTTTGCTGGCGGATGAGCGCTGGGTGCCGGAGAGTGACCCGGCCAGCAATACCAGGCTGGTGAGAACTCATCTGTTACAGAATGGGGCCGAAGGGGCCGGCTTCCTGTCGCTGAAAACGCCCGTGCCGGATCCTGAACAGGCGCTGGCAGATATCGAGCGCCGGCTGGCAGAGCTTGAGTTGCCTCTGGATGTGTTGGTTCTGGGCATGGGAACCGATGGCCATACTGCTTCGCTATTTCCGGATGCGCCTGAATTGCCTCTGGCTCTGAAACCGTGCGGCGGGCACAGGGTGGCTTTGATGACGCCGCCTTCACAGATGCATTCACGCATTACGCTGACACTACCGGTACTGGAAAACGCGCGCTTTACTGCCCTGCATCTGAAAGGGGCGGATAAGCTGGACACCCTGGCCAGCGCTGCCGCCAATCCGGATGACTGGCAACATATGCCCATACGTGCCTTCCTCAGACCTGGCCTGACCATTTACTGGAGCCCGTAACCGGGCAGGCGAACCGAAGCGGAGAACTTTCATGTCACAGCTTTCCCCGGAGCATGAGCAACAGATCCGCCAGGTTTTGGCGGCGTGTCCACTGATGCCGGTCATTACCATTCATGATCCCGACGACGCAGTTCCCTTATGCCGGGCCCTGGTTGAGGGCGGTATCGGGGTGCTGGAGATCACTCTAAGAACCCGGCATGGTCTTGAAGCTATCAGGGAGGTACGGCGGGCAATACCAGAGGCTCTGGTGGGGGCGGGCACTGTTACCAGTCTCCGACAGTTCCGGGAGGTTGAGTCTGCCGGCGCACAGTTTGTCATTACCCCGGGGGTGACCGAGGCAATACTGGATTTTGCAATTACCGCCACGGTCCCTTTGTTGCCGGGTGTGGCGACCGCTTCTGATCTGATGCTGGCTTATAGCCGCGGTTATCGGCAATTCAAGTTTTTCCCGGCGGAAGTGGCCGGAGGAACCGGCGCCCTGAAGGCATTCGCCGGGCCATTTCCGGATGTCATTTTCTGCCCGACCGGTGGTATTCGCCAGAACACTGCAGCGGAGTATCTGGCACTGGACAATGTGGTGACCGTCGGGGGCACCTGGCTGACGCCCGCCGATGTGATTGCCCGGCGGGACTGGCCAGCCATTACCAACATTGCCCGCGAAAGCCTGGGCAGCCTTCAGGGCTATGGATAGGTCAGGATCAGCAGATTTCTGTGCCGACCCGAACGATTTTCATGCTGTTGGTACCGCCCTGGGCATTGGCGTAATCTCCTTTGGTAATAATGACCAGGTCGCCGTCTGCGATAACCCCTTGTTCTTTGAGCTTTTCCACCGCCAGTGCATTGACGTGTTCATTGGCCAGCTCAAGGGAATCAAACGGTATCGTCTGTACGCCGCGATACAGTACCACCCGGTGCTGTGTGCCGTGGTTCCTGGAGAAGGCAAAGATCGGCAGGCTGGATTTGATTCTGGACATCAGTCTCGGGGTGGAGCCGGTTTCTGTCAGGCAGATAATCGCTGAAACACCCTGTAAGTGGTTGGCGGCATACATGGCCGACAGGGCGATGGATTCATCTATCTGAACCATGTCCTGATGAATGCGGTGCTGGGACTGATGCATGGACGGGTGGCGTTCAGCTCCCACACAAACCCGGACCATTGATTCGACAGCCTCCAGCGGGTAATCACCCACGGCGGTTTCTGCCGACAGCATGACGGCGTCGGTATAGTCCATCACGGCGTTGGCAACATCAGACACCTCGGCACGGGTGGGCATCGGATTGTTGATCATTGACTCCATCATCTGGGTCGCGGTAATCACAGCCCGGTTGAGAACCCGCGCACGTGCGATGATGTGCTTCTGCACGCCTACCAGTTCGGCGTCACCAATTTCCACGGCCAGATCGCCTCGAGCGACCATGACAGCATCCGAGGCCCTGATAACGGCATCCAGAGCATCGTTGTCGTGAGCCAGCTCGGCTCTCTCGATCTTGGCCACCAGGCCGGCATCAGAACCGGCTTCTCTTAATAGTTGCCGGGCAATGTGGATGTCGTCTGCCGTACGCACAAAAGATACCGCGACATAGTCAGCGCCCAGGCGGGCGGCGGTTACGATATCCTGCTTGTCTTTCTCTGTGAGGGCCTCCGCTGAAAGGCCACCGCCGCGCTTGTTCAGGCCCTTGTTATTCGATAGAGAGCCGCCAATCAGAACTCTGGAAGTGATACTGTGATCTTCGACGGCCGTCACTTCCATTTCGATTCGGCCATCGTCGAGCACCAGAACGTCACCGGGGCTGACGTCATTGATCAGGTCTTCGTAATCAATGCCAACACGTTCCTCGGTGCCATTTTCTTTATCCATGGTGGCGTCGAGCACAAACGTCTGCCCACGGCTGAGGGTGATTTTGTGATTGGCGAAACGGGCAATGCGGAGCTTGGGGCCCTGGAGATCCGCAAGCAGCGCCACGAACCGGCCCTGGCTTGTCGCGGTTTCGCGTACGAGTCGGGCTCGTTCGATGTGATCTTCGGCGCTGCCGTGAGAGAAATTGAGGCGGGTTACATCCACTCCCGCTGCAATGATGGCGGCTAGCGCCTCGGGGCTGTCGGTTGCGGGTCCCAGGGTGGCGACGATTTTGGTACGCCTTAGCATAGATGTTGTCCTTGAAGCTGTCTGATCATTAAACAATTGAGCCTGAAAGCTGGTTTTAAAGACAGTAAACTTGAACCAGTGTCCCTATGATGACCGGAGAGATTGCATGCATCCTACAATCCAGCAAGTGACTCAGCGGATTATCGACCGGAGCGACGCCACTCGTCAGGGTTACCTGACCCGGATGGATGCGCTCGGGAGCCAGGATCCCCATCGGGGAACTCTCTCCTGCGGTAACCTGGCCCATGGCTTCGCTGCCTGTCAGCAGGGTGACAAAGATACCCTGAAACTCATGAACAGGGCCAATGTCGCCATGGTTTCTGCCTACAACGACATGCTCTCGGCCCACCAACCGTATCACCGGTTCCCGGATGTTATCCGGGAGGCTGCCCATGGCATGGGTTCCGTGGCCCAGTTTGCCGGCGGTACTCCGGCAATGTGCGACGGCGTGACTCAGGGCCAGCCTGGTATGGAACTGAGCCTGTTTTCCCGGGATACCATCGCCATGAGCACGGCCATTGCGCTCAGTCACAATATGTTTGATGCCATCATGCTACTGGGCATTTGTGACAAAATTGTGCCCGGCTTGCTGATTGGCGCCCTGAGCTTCGGGCATTTGCCGGCGATTCTGGTGCCTGCCGGCCCCATGCCTTCCGGTCTTCCCAACAAGGAAAAACAGCGTATACGCCAATTGTATGCGGAAGGCAAAATCGGCCGGGATGAACTGCTCGAAGCCGAGAGTCAATCCTATCACAGCCCGGGCACCTGCACGTTTTACGGAACGGCGAACAGCAACCAGTTGCTGGTCGAAGTTATGGGATTGCACTTGCCGGGCGCGGCTTTCGTTAACCCGGGTACCCCCGTGCGTGACGCCCTTACACGGGAAGCAACCGAGCAGGTTATCCGGCTTTCCAGACCTCATGGCGGTAAGCTGGGGCTGGGGCAGATGGTGGATGAGAAATCGATAGTGAATGCGCTTGTGGCATTGCTGGTAACCGGTGGTTCGACCAATCACACCATCCACTGGATCGCCATTGCCCGGGCAGCCGGCATTATCATCAACTGGGACGATTACACCGACCTGTCTGCTGTTGTGCCGGCAATGACCCGGATCTATCCCAATGGCCAGGAAGACATCAATGCCTTCCACGAGGCAGGAGGCACCGGCTACCTGATCCGGGAATTGCTGGCGGGCGGGTTCCTGCATAACGATGTTCACACGGTGGCAGGGTTTGGCCTGGAGCATTACACCCGGATGCCACAGCTGAAAGACGACAAGCTGGTCTGGGAGCCTGCCGTGTCGCAAAGCGCCAATCCGGAGGTGCTGCGCAGTGCGCAGGAGCCTTTTGCCGTGGGAGGTGGCCTGGCGGTGTTACAGGGCAACCTGGGCCGTGGCATTATCAAAACATCGGCGGTGTCTCCGGAGCATCATCGGGTGGAAGCACCGGCCATAGTGTTCAACGATCAGAACGAATTAAAAGCTGCATTTGAGGCCGGTGACCTGGATCGGGACTGTGTCGTCGTTGTGCGCTTTCAGGGGCCCAGAGCCAATGGTATGCCGGAGTTGCACAAGCTGACACCTTATCTGGGCGTGCTTCAGGATCGCGGGTTTCACGTGGCGCTTGTGACAGACGGCCGCATGTCTGGCGCATCAGGCAAAGTCCCGGCGGCGATTCATGTCTACCCGGAAGCCTTGAACAATGGCCCCCTGGCGAAAGTCCGGGATGGGGATGTCATTTGTGTGGACGCGGTTAACGGTGTGCTTTCGGTCAATCTGCCAGAACCCGAGTTGTCCGCGCGGGAGCCGGCGGAGGTGGATCTGTCTGGCTCCCATAGTGGCTATGGTCGCGAACTTTTTGGCTGGTTCCGTGGTGCCGCCAGCAACCCGGAAGAGGGTGCCAGTTTTTTCTGGAATCATAGATCATAAAGGGTAGGGGGAGCATGCAAGATACATTGGCGGAGCTTCCATTTGCTGAACTGGTCAGGCAGGTGAGAGCCTGTCAGATATGCCGTGAGGTGTTGCCCCACGAACCACGCCCGGTGATTCAGTTAAGCCGGTCATCGAAAATTCTGGTGGTCGGACAGGCGCCGGGGCGTCGGGTACACGAGACCGGGCTGCCGTTCAATGACCCGAGCGGTGACCGGCTTCGGCAGTGGATGGGCGTCACCCGCGATACTTTCTATGATGAGCAGAAGCTGGCCATTCTTCCCATGGGGTTTTGCTATCCCGGCAAGGGTAAGTCCGGGGATCTGCCGCCTCGTCCGGAGTGCGCGCCGGCCTGGCGGGAGGCCCTGCTGGCAAGGCTTGAAAGCGTGGAACTCACCCTGGTGATTGGCCAGTATGCCCATGCCTGGCATCTTGATGGCGCCCGCAAATCGGTGACCGATAATGTCCGGAACTGGCGGCAATACTGGCCCCGGAATATTGTGCCCATGCCCCATCCCAGCCCTCGCAATAATCTCTGGCTGCGCAGAAATCCCTGGTTTGAACAGGAGGTAGTGCCGGCGGTGCAGGCAAGGGTGGTTGAGTTGCTTGGTTGACCCGGGGCGCAGAAAGGTACAAAAAAGGCACCCGATCGGGTGCCTTTTTAGATCCAAAGAGCCGTCGTTTTACAGAGTCAGCGGTTTGCCTGCTTCGCGGCGACGCTGTTCCCATTCTTCACGGGTCTGAACTGCTTCATCGCCCGGCATGGAATGAATGATCTCGAAGTAGTCGGCGGCGTATTCGTCATCGACGATCGTGTTCCTGGGCTTGATTCTGACCACGTGAACGGTCTGCACGTTCTGATGATCAAATTCGCGCCAGTATTGTTCGTCTTTCAGGAACGAATACCGATGGCCTTCCAGTTCTTTGATGATCGTCCGGGTATTGGTGGTACCGGCCCGCTCCACGGCATCCTTGTATTGATAGAGGATGCTGTAAGCCGACGCTGCCGATGAAGACGGCCGCATGGAATACCGGCTGGAGAAAGCCTCGACAAATTCCTTGCCGCGCTCATAGTCCTTCTCGTAGGGCAGGCTCCAGACCCAGGGTGCGCCGCCAACAATGCCTTCCATTACCGTAGGCCCGACCTGTGCTGCCATACCCAGGGTCAGGTTGGGCACAACTACCTGCATGCGCTTGGTCAGGCCCATGTCGTAGGCGACATCCAGGGCGCGCACCATGTCGTCACCGAACAGCACCAGCATGAGGACTTTGGCGTCGCTCTGTTCTGCCTCTTCCAGGGCTCTTCGGAAATCGGTAATCAGAGCTCTGGGAAAGGGCGTTTTTGTACCCTGGTGTTTTTCGGTGTCCTGCGTGTCCGAGAACCGGCGTACCGACTCTTCCACCGACCAGCCCCAGGTATAGTCCGCCGTTACGTAGAAGTACTCTTCGTCGGCATGGTTTTCTTTGAGATAGCCACTGAGCGCTTTGGCCGTCATCCAGGCGTTGTAGGGTTCCCGGAACATGTGGCTGTGACCTTCGCTGCCGGTTGTGGCGTTGGAGTAGGTCAGAGTGCCGAAATAAATGCGGTTCCGGTCACGGGCGGCTTTGCCTGAGGAAATGGCGACGGCACTGGATACGCCCCCGAACACCATCTGCACGCCTTCCCGGTCAATCAGTTCGGCCGTGTTCTTGGCGCCCAGGTCCGGTTGGCCACGACTGTTGCGAATAACCAGCTCGACAGGCTGGCCGAGAATGCCGCCGGCTTTATTGATTTCGTCAACGGCAAGGAATGCGCCTAGCCGTTGCTGCAGGCCCTGCTCCTTGTAGCGGCCCGTCTGTGGGTAGTTCAGCCCGATCTTCAGAGTCTCAGCGGACACAGTGGTGCAGCTCAGCAAAAGCAGGCTTGCCGAGAGCAGGATTTTCCTGAAATTCATTACGGTTGGCCTCCGATGTCATTAATACCGCTATAGCGGGCTCTTATTATTGTTAACCCGGGTAATGGGTAAGTGTCCGCCGAAGGTTAGCACGCAACAATGGGACTAAAGTGTGAGACAAGTCAGGAATTTGCGTGTTCTTGATGCACGTCAGCGGCTTCTGGCTGGCTGCAAGCCTGGTTCATCGACTCAAACTCGTTGCGCTTTTCTGGTGCGGATACGTTCCGGGCTTCTCGATTATGCCCCAAAACGGACGCCTGTCCGGCTGATTGGCAGGCAGAAGCCTTACCGGTGGCTGTCTGCGGCGTCATGCACTGTTTCGGGCCCGATCCTTGCTTAGTGAGTTAGCTATTGATCAATGAGTGCTCGTTTTCGATGTACTCCGGTGACTCAAGCCAGGAGAGGAAAAGATGGCCCTGAAAAGTGATCTGATGAACCTGACTGACAAAGAACGACGTTGGCTGCCCTGGTGGGGTGGTAGTGGAAAGTTGGCCATGGGGTGGTCGTGTTATCTCAATCGCGGCATGTATGAGACCAACGAACAGATTTTTGAGAACCTGGCGAGAACCCGAAAAGACGCGCTGACCAACTGGGCAGAACACAAATGGGCATTTCTGGAAACACTTGCGACCCGGCTCAATGACGCCTCACTGGAGACGGTAAGGACGGAAATTGACCGTAACACCGGGCGCCTGCGAGAGATATCCGAGATTTTTATCATTGCTGAAAGTGGTGAGGTGCTGGCCTCTTCCTCGGTGGCCCGAGTTGGTAAGAATGATATGCCGGCCCGGGCTGTGCGGCAGGGCGTTGGCGAACGGTTTCTTCATGGACCCTATCGCGACCCCGTTACCCTGGCCATGGGCAAAACCACCAGCCGGTTCCATGATGCCGTTACCCTGATGTTCTATGAGCCGGTGACACTGGCGGATGGCGTGAGGGCCGCAATCTGTGCCCGAATCCCCAATGATGTCATGAGTGACCTGATTCAGCGTGAAGCAGGCCATGTATTTGAGGAATCCGGTGACAACTACCTGTTCATGATTGAGAGCCGCTTTGATTCCTCGATCCAGACGGGTACGGCCTTGTCTCGTTCCCGCTTTGAGGATTCCACGTTCAGCCATGGCGACAACCTTAAACAGGGCATTGATACGGGCTTCGGCACCGTGGGCGTGCGTGAACACACCGAATTTGAAATTCGTTTTACGGATCCGGCCACGGGACAGTTACATCCCGGCGTGCGGGAAACCATCGCCAAGGGCGAGAATCTGTATGTGAAATACCCCGGCTATTCCGATTACCGCCACATACCGGTTATCGGCAAGGGCATCACCTTCCGTATGCCGGGTTCCCCGGATCTCTGGGGAATGATGTGTGAGGGGGATCTTGAAGAAGTCTATCGGCGTCGTTCGATCAGCTGGCGACTGTCGAGCCGGCTGACTGTGCTGGCCAGCATGCTCTGGATGATCAATCTGGCTCTCGCGCTCAGTGGCGTGCCGATCTGGGCGGAGGCGGCCATCAATGGTTTTGCGATCATGGCGATGGTGTGGTTTTTCCGCGCGACCGGAGTAAAACCGATTTCGAACCAGTTGGGGCGCATGGCGGATATTATCCGGGATATCGCTGAAGGTGGTGGTAACCTCAGCCAGAGGATCGAACTGTCTGGTACCCGGCGTGATGAGACCGGCGACCTGGCGCGCTGGATCAACAGTTTTATTGACAGCCTGGATGGCATGGTGGGCAAAGTGCTGTCACTGGCGTCTGATTCCGGGCAGACCAGTGAGCAGATGATGAAGCACAACCTGCTGGCGTACGATAGGGTTCATGCCGTGCTCAGTCACATTGATGACATGGTTGATGGTGCCAAGGCTCAGGAAAACGAGATCGGCAACGCCTCGACCACGGCGCAGGAAATGCGTTCAGGCATGGAAGACGTGGTAGAAAAAGCACGAGCGCAGTTTTCCCGGGTGAACGAGGAGGCCCGCAGCATTCGTGATGTGATCAGTCGCTCTGCGGACGGCATTCGCACTGCCAACGAACGCACCGGCGAAATCAGCAAGACCGCCCTGGTGATCAATGACATTGCCGCCCAGACCAATCTGTTGGCGCTCAATGCGGCGATTGAGGCAGCGCGGGCTGGCGAGTTTGGCCAGGGCTTTGCGGTGGTGGCGGACGAGGTCCGGCAACTGGCAACCCGCACAGCCAGGGCCACAAACGAAATTGGCGAACGGCTCGAAGGGGTGCGGGAAGAAACCCAGCGTGCAGTCGCGGTGATGGAAGCCGGCATGTCGGAGATGGAGGAGCGTCTGCAGCATGCCGAAATGGCAGCTGATGACAATGAAGACCTGCACCACATGGTTGAAAAGCTGTTCCGGGCCATTTCCGGTATTGAGCAGACCAATCGCGACCAGAGCAAGCAGACCGAGGGCGTGGCAGACAGTGCCGCGGACATGCGGGATGTGGTTGAGCAACTGGTCTACAGTGCTGAGCGTACCCGCAGCGCGTCGACCAAGCTACAGCGGCTGACCGGCCAGTTCGAGGTGTCAGAAGAGGTGGCCTGAGGCCGAATGGCTTCAGGCGGTGTCGGATACTTTCGGATTGAACAAGTGGTAGCGGTTGCGGCCATCGCGTTTGGAGCGGTACATGGCCACATCCGCGCCGTTGATCAGCTCACCAACGGTGCTGCCATCTTCCGGATAGAGGCTGACGCCAAGGCTGGAGCCGATTTTCAGGCTGTTGCCGTGCGCAAGGTAGGGTTGATCGTTGATCCCGATCAGCCGCTCCGCCACCGCCATCACATGATCCAGGTTTTCCATTTCGGGCAACAATACGATGAACTCGTCACCACCGAGACGGGCCAGGGTGTCGTCTTCGCGCAGGCAACTACGAACTCGGTGAGTAAACTGAAGCAGCAATTCGTCACCCACGGCATGTCCGAGCGAATCGTTCACTTCTTTGAATTCGTCCAGATCCATGAAAATCACAGCCAGCAACATGCCGGTTCTGTGGGCATGACGGATGGCATGCTCGAGCCGGTCTTCCAGCAGGCGACGGTTGGGAATGCCGGTGAGGGCATCATAGTAGGCCAACTGGCGAATCTGCTCTTCGTTGCGTTTGTCCTGGGTAATATCGGTAAACAGCCCGGCGTAGTGGGTTACCTTGCCTTTATCATTCGTGATGGACGTAATGGTCAGGAGCTCCAGGTACAGCTCGCCGGTTTTCCGGCGATTCCAGATTTCGCCCCGCCAGTAGCCATGGGTCTGCAAGGATTGCCACATGCGCTGATAGAACTCGGCATCATGGCGCCCGGATGAAAGCAGTTCCGGGGAGCGGCCGATGGCTTCTTCAGCCGTGTAGCCGGTCAGTTGGGTGAAGGCAGGATTGACGAACTCAATCCGGACATTCTCGTCCGTTACGATGATGCCCTCAAAGGAAGATTCGATCACTCTTTCCGCCAGTTGCAGGGTCTGGCGTGATTTCGCCAGGGCCTGGTCCCGTTGCTCCAAAGCTTGTCGCAGATCATCCACGTACATTTGCTCGGCGCCGGCGAGCATGTCGTTGTAGCCGATCAGTCCCGTTACCTCACCAAGTTCGTTGGTCACGGCCAGGTGACGAATGTGGTGATCAATCAGCAGATCTCTGGCATGGATTAGCGGTGCATTCTCGTTCACCGACAAAAGCGGTCGGGTTGCCAGCTCCCGCACCAGTGTGTTGCTGGTATGGCGGGCAATAAAGCGGACCATGTCCCTTTCGGTAAGAATGCCGAGTTCGGAGTTACCGCAATCGACAACCGTCGCATCGGCATGATGTTTGTGCATTCTTACGGCCACTTCGGCCAGAGAAAGGTTGCCATCGACCAGAAGCGGCGGCCGGGCTACGGCGGCACGGACTTCCCGCAGACGAAGATAGGGCTCAAGCCCCTGATTGAGTGCCAGGTCGGTTTGGGAAAGGATGCCGATGGGCCGGCCGTTTTCATCTGTGACCAGGAAATGCCGCTTGCCGGTGGCACGGAGTTGCATGGCGGCTTCGCCAACGTCTGTGTCCCCCGGCAGTGACAAAATCGGCGCGCTCATAACGGTACCAACCGGTTTGTTGAACTCGTCCGGGTCGGCAAAATTGACGGCCAGGGCGTCGTGTTCCGTCCAGATACCGACAACATCCTCGTGGTCAGTGACCAGTATGGAACTGACGGACGTTTCCGACATTCGCGCAGCAGCATTGGCAATGCTGGTGTCCGGACTGCATGTCAGTAGCAGTCCGCCGTGCATGATGCGTGAAATCGGAAGCGGTTGCCCCATGGAGGCTCCTGTTGTTTTTAGCCTGGTTTTTGTGAGTCTGCTTGCCATTCTATCAAGTCAGGACTGCTGATGCCTCTATAATGAGTAAGTGGCTACCAAAAGGGAGCAGGGGGCAGAAATGTAACCGGAGCGTTTTTGACAGGCGTCAAGCACAACTGCAGCATACCGACTATGTTATGAGTCCATTAATGAGAGGTTGGAGTAACCATGACTGATCGCAAATCCGAACTTGAAACCCTGAAAGCGGATCTGGAAGCGAGACTGAATCGCTACCACGCCCATCAGCACCGTGAAGACGGACCGCTGGAAAAAGATTTTGAGGAGCAGGCGACACAAACCCAGAATGATGAAGTGGTCGATTCCCTGGAAAACGAAGCCCGGGAAGAGTTGGCCCAGGTTTCTCATGCCCTTCAACGGATTGAAGAAGGTGCCGGAGATGAGTGTGAGGCATGTGGTGAAATGATCGACCCGCGACGTTTGCAGGTACTGCCTTATACCACAGTTTGTGTGAATTGCGCCGCTGACTGAACCCACTCCGCAACACCGGACATTCCATGACACCACCACTGGCTGGAAAGAGAGCCCCCCGGGGGCTGCCCAAAAGCCAGATCATTGGTTTGACGTTTGGCGCCGTGTTCCTTTTGATGACCCGGGTTCTGCCAGCACCTGAAAGTATGGGGTCTGAAGCTTGGGCGGCGCTGGGGTTAATGTTGCTGATGGCCACCTGGTGGGCAACTGAAGCCATCCCCATTCCTGTTACAGCACTGCTGCCCATTGTGTTGGTGCCAGCCATGGGCCTTGGAAGCATCTCGGAAGCCACCTCGTCGTATGCGCACCCCATTATTTTTCTGTTCCTCGGAGGATTTACTCTGGGGCTGGCGATGCAGCGATGGAACCTGCACCGGCGCATCGCCTTGTTGACATTGCGGACTGTCGGTCACAGACCAAAGCGCCAGATTGCCGGGTTCATGCTGGCAACTGCATTTCTCAGCATGTGGGTAAGCAATACCGCGACGACGATTATGATGCTGCCGGTTGGCCTGTCGGTGGTGGCCATGATGGAAGCTTCGGAGCCCGAGGCTGTTCGGCGCTACGCTACTTCTCTTTTGTTGGCCATTGCCTACTCGGCGAGTATCGGCGGCATCGCGACACTGATCGGAACTCCACCCAATGCCTTACTGGCGGCCTATCTGAGCGAAAGCCAGGGTGTGGAGGTCGGTTTTGCCCAATGGATGCTGATGGGCGTGCCGGTGGCAGTGGTTATGTTGACCCTGGTGTGGTGGCGGCTGACGAGGCAGGATTTTGCGCTTGGCGAGGCGGCCGGAGGTGGTCAGCTGATTCAGGATGAACTTGCCAGGCTTGGCCCGATGAGCCGAGGCGAAAAGCTGGTAACTGCGGTGTTTCTGCTGACCGCCGCGTGCTGGATTTTTCGCCCCTTGCTATCAGTGGATCTTATGCCCTGGCTCAGTGATACCGGTATCGCGATTGCTGCCGCTATAGCGATGTTCCTGATTCCGGTAAATGCTGCTGAAAGAACTTTCGTGCTGGATTGGGAATCGGCCAGCAAACTTCCGTGGGGCGTATTGTTGTTGTTTGGCGGTGGCCTGGCTATGGCGGGCGCTATTGGCAGTTCGGGACTGGCAGACTGGATTGCTCAGGCACTGTCGGTCACCAGTAGCCTGCCACTGATCGCGATGATGGCGTTGTCGGCGGCAGCGGTTATCTATCTCACGGAAGTGACCAGCAACACAGCAACAGCGGCAGCGTTTCTGCCGCTGTTGGGTGCATTGGCGGTGTCTCAGGGGCTGTCGCCGCTGCTGTTGACGGTGCCGGCTGCCATTGTTGCAAGTTGCGCCTTCATGATGCCGGTTGCCACGCCGCCCAATGCGATTGTGTTTTCCAGTGGCCATCTGCAGGTTTCCGATATGATCCGGGCGGGTTTTCCGCTCAGCATTGCCAGCATTATCGTAGTGACGCTGATGACTTACGCCCTGATCGGCCTGGTGTTTACTCTTTAGTCAGGCGTTCAGTCTTCCGGAGCGTCCAGATTCAGCCATTGTTGTGACAACCAGTAGAAGCTGCCGTCGCCGGCTGGATGGGTGCAGTTGTACCGAAAGCGCCGGCTGGTGATTTCTGAGGGTGCCTGTACCACAACCTTGCCGTCATTGATGTTCAGATCAATGCGGCCAAAGCCTGAGGCAAAACAGGTCAGTCTCGCAGGTGACAGCTCCTCTCCCAGTGCAAAGGTCAGTGTTGGTGGGTTGTTTTCAACGATGCCATCCGGCAGTTCGCTGGCGGGAACCGGGAATGCCCTGCTCAACAGCTTGTCCTGCAGGCTCTCAAGCTGGCCATACGCATCGGCCATGGGGAAACGGGGAAGGCGGGTCTCATGGGAGTAACGGCCGATAGCGCCGGAGTGCTGGCCGAAACCAAGCCAGTCGCGGGTCGCCAGTTTTTCTTCCAGGGCCTGGTCAAATTCACCGTAAGGGTAAGCAAACATCGGGTTGGTCGACCCAAGCTTCTCACTGATTGTCTTCTGGGCCTGGTCCAGGCTTTGTTTTGTCCTTTCGTGCCAGTGCTCCTTGCTTTCATCCGGCTTTCTCGCCAGATGTCCATGATCGGCGCTGTGGTTGGCAATGGTGGCCAGCTTTCCGTTAGCCAGTTCTTCCAGTTGCGCCCAGGTCATATAGCCGTGACCGCCCACAGCGTCGGTGTTGACGAAAATGGTGTAGGGCAGCTCCAGCTCTGACAGCAATGGCGCAGCGGTGTGGTAGACTGATTCATAGGCGTCATCAAAGGTAATGGCAATATGGTTGCTGTCTGACACCTCGCCATTCAGTGCCTGGCGGGTTCCGGATAGCAGCGGCACCACTTCCAGATCCAACTCGAGAATCATGTCGAGTTGATCCCTGAACAGCGAGGGGGTGGTGCTGGTGGCTCGTGGTGTGCTGTCATCAACATGATGATATTGCAGCACAACCAGATCTGCGGACACGGAGGTGGCAGCAAGGCACAGGGCCGCCGTGGCAGGCGCGACGATGGATCTGAAAAAACGGGTCATGGCAACGAACCTTGTGTCTGTTGGTGTCAGGCGTAGTGGGCTTTGAGTACGGAGAAGGCTTCATTGAGTTCCTGCACGGCTTCGGTACTGCCGCCGCGATCAGGGTGGGCCTGCATGACCTGTCTCCGGAACCCCTGTTTTACCGTGGTGAAGGTGTCAGGCAAGTCATCGAAGCCCAGTGTTTCCGCGGCTCTGGCGGCGGCATCCGAGTCCGGGCGTAAGGAAGGTACGCCGGCCCAGAAGTTGTCCATCATGCCCTGTATGTCGCCGTTCGACATGAAGTACTGGGACAAATCCAGGTAGAACTGCCGAAGCTTGTCTTCCTCGTCGGGCAGAGTCTGGCCAGCATGTTCAGGTTGAGGCAGGATGCTCAGGCGAAGGGGCGAGATGATCAGGGTTTCGTTGTCTTCTGCCAGCTGGTCACGGAGCCGGTAGAGTGTGTGGAAGAGCAGAAAGTGTACGGGATAGAGTTGATCCGGCTCCATGAAGTTGACCGGCCCGATCAACTGCCAGCGCTCGCTCTGCAGCGCCCGGATCAGGTCCAGCTCGCTCAGCCCCAGCGGCCCGCGGGCGCGTAGTTCGTGTTCGGCAGCGACGAGCAGGTGCTGTACCTGTTGCTCGAGCCAGGTGGCACTGGCCTGGTCGGCCCGATCCTGATCTGAAGATTGGGGTGTCTGTGGTGAATCTGTCATAGCGATTATGGTATGTCAGCCGGCTGCTGCTTGAAAGTGCCGTTGCCCACGTAATGAGCAATATCCTGTCCCTGACGCTTTCGCACGCGTATAATTGCCGGCCCGAAATCCCCAAGCGTGCAGGAGCAGATCCCGAGCGATGACAGCCAATGCCCAACAAACACCGGTTTCCGAACAAGAGCGCCGTCAGAAACTGGAGCTGAATAAACTGCAGAAACGCCTGCGTCGCGACGTCGGGCAAGCCATCGCCGATTTTTCGATGATCGAGGCGGGCGACAAGGTGATGTGCTGCCTCTCTGGCGGGAAAGACTCCTACGCGATGCTCGATATTCTGCTGAACCTGCAGAAGAGCGCGCCGGTGGATTTTGAGGTGATCGCGGTTAACCTCGACCAGAAGCAGCCGGGCTTTCCGGAAGAAATCCTTCCGGAGTATCTGGCATCCATGGGCGTCGAATATCACATCATCGAGAAAGACACCTACAGCATCGTCAAGGAAAAGGTGCCGGAAGGCAAAACCACCTGTGGTCTGTGTTCGCGTCTGCGCCGGGGCATTCTGTACAACTTTGCCGAAGAGCATGGTGTTACCAAGATCGCCCTGGGCCACCACCGGGATGATTTGCTGGAAACGCTGTTTCTGAACATGTTCTATGGCGGCAAGCTGAAAACCATGCCGCCGGTGCTGCACAGTGATGATGGTCGTAACACGGTGATCCGGCCTCTGGCCTACGCCCGGGAAAAAGACATTGCCCGCTATGCGGCGTTACGGGAATTCCCGATTATTCCGTGTAACCTGTGCGGCTCCCAGGAAAACCTCCAGCGGCAGGTGATCAAGGACATGTTCCAGACCTGGGACAAACAGCACCCGGGGCGTCTGGAAACCATGTTCAAGGCGGTGTGCAATGTTGAGCCATCACACCTGGCTGATCCGGAGCTTTATGATTTCAAAGAAGGCAGGCGCCTGGGTGGCAAGCGCCAGGCGGTGGTTCAGGCGGCAGAACCTGAGCAGAACTTTGACCGCCTGGATGTGCTGAATATCTGAAGGGTCAGTGCATGAACAGGGCTTGCAGGGGCATGGTCCACAAGCCAAAGAGAATCAGCAGAACGCCGCTGAGTTTACGAAAGCCCTGGTTGCCTTTGAGGTTGCGGATCCAGTTGGCGGCATAGCCGGTGGCGAGCATGGATGGAAGGGTGCCGAGGCCGAAAAATACCATGGTCAGAGCCGCAGATGGCACGGTCGGTTGCAATGCTGCCCAGCCCAGCGTGCTATAGACCAGCCCGCAAGGCAGCCAGCCCCAGAGCGCTCCCAGAGCCAGGGCCTGCCCGGCATGGTTAACCGGCAGCAGCCGTCTGGTGAGCGGCGAAAGCCTTTGCCAAACCGGGGCACCCACCTTTTCCACCATGCGTATGCCCTGCCACCACTGTCCCATAGAGAGCCCCATGAAGATCAGCAACAGGCCTGCGAGCGTCATCAACAGCATGCCGGCAATCTTTGAGTGTTGGGCAGCATTGGTGCTGACCAGGGCAACCAGGGCGGCAATCAGGGCATAGCTGCCAATACGGCCAAAGTTGAAGGTCAGCAACAGCAGGCTCTGACGCAGGCGGAAGCCCTTGCCCACCGGTAAAGCCATCGATAACGAGGCGCTGATGCCGCCACACATGCCCAGGCAGTGGGTGCTGCCAAGCAAACCGATAATGAAGGCGCTGGAATAACTGAGGTAAAGCTCTGGTTGCACGGCCTGTCAGCTCTTGTCGGTGGGTGGCTCTTCTTTCTCGCTGTCGGTTCCGGCGGTAGTGTTGTCGGTGTGCTTTTCCTTGTCGGTACGGGCTTCGTCCGGAATCATATCCTTGTCGTCATCGTACAGGATGCGGTGGGCCGGACCGTCCAGGTCATCGTACTGTCCGTTGCGGACCGCCCAGGAGAACAGAACCAGCCCGAACGCGACAAGAATCAGCATCAACGGAACCAGTATAAAGACGATTTTCACGCTACCTCCTCAAAAAGCAGAGCGGTTATGTGTCACGCTGCGGTTGCAGGTGTGTGTTGTACCTGTAAAGGCTTGCTCTTGCCAGGTGGTTTGCTGAGACGCAGCGCATTGAGCACCACAATCAATGAACTGGCTGACATGCCGATGGCGGCCAGCCAGGGCGTTACAAAGCCGGCGGCGGCCAGGGGCAGGGCGAGAAGGTTGTAAACCAGCGCCCAGGCCATGTTCTGCCGGATAATATCCCGAGTCTGGCGGCTGGTTTTCATGGCTTCAAGCAGTTGCATCAACTGGCCATTCAGCAAGACTGCATCGGCCTTGAGCTGGGTAAGGTCGGCCGCTGTGCCCATGGCGACAGAAAGACCGGCGCCGGCCATGGAGGGCAGATCGTTCAGGCCATCGCCTACCATCATCACCTGATGTCCCTGCTCACGCAACTTGTCCAGCACCTCCAGCTTCTGTTCAGGGGAGGCTTCGCCAATGGCGCGGTCGATGCCCAGTTGTTGGGCAACCTGTTGAACATGTCCGGACCGGTCGCCGCTGAGCAGGATAGTTTGCACCCCGGCTTGCTGCAGGGCTTTGACGGCTTCAGCTGCGTCGTCACGAACCCGGTCATCCAGCCGGAAGCTGGCCAGCCATTGCTGATCGGTCGCCAGCCAGATTTCCATACCTGGCGGCTGATCGGTTTCAGGTGGCTGGGCCCGGGTCTGGCTGGCGACAAAAGTCTTGTGGCCGATATAAATATTCTGTCCGTCCAGTTTGCCGGACAGGCCGCCACCGAGGTGGTTGGTGACGTCGGTGACGGTTACCGAGGGTTCTTCGTGAAATACCCTGGCAATGGGGTGTTCCGAATGTTTTTCCAGCCCCGCCGCAATTTTCCGGCAGGTGTCGATGTCGCTGTCACCGAAAGTCAGAGTATCGGTTAAGGAAAGCTCGCCGCGGGTCAGGGTGCCGGTTTTGTCGAAAACGACGGTATCAATGGTTTTCATGGATTCCAGCGTGTGGCCGCGGGTTGGCAGAAACCCGAGCTTGCGTAGTCTGACTGTGGCAGCCGTGATGGCTGTGGGAGTTGCCAGGGACAGGGCACAGGGGCAGGTCACCACGAGCACGGCCAGGGCAATGTCGAAGGCATTGTCGGCGCCGGCAAGCCACCAGCCGCCCCAGACAATGGGAGCCAGAATCAATACCTGCTTGATAAATTTACCTGCAATGCGGTCGGCCAGGCGAGCCACGGGCGGCTTTTCTGCCTGCACCCGGTCAAGTACCCGCAAAATGCCTGACAGGCGAGTCTGGGCGCCTGCACGCACAACGCGAACGTTGAGCGGGTTCTCGCCGTTGACGCTGCCGGCATGCACAGTGTCGCCCGGCCGGCGGGTTTCAGGCAGATATTCGCCGGTGAGTGCCGCCTCGTTGAGTGTGGATTCACCGGAAACAATTTCTCCATCCACCGGTAGTGTCTCTCCGGGGCGAACCCGGATGATATCACCGGGCTTGATGTTATGGATCGGCACGATATCCGTTTCGCCATCGCGCATCAGCGAAGCAACCGATGGCTGGAAGCCTGCGAGGGCATTACCGGTCAGCCCGGCCCGGTAGCGGGCCTGTACTTCCACATAGCGTCCAAGTAACAGGAAGAAGGTGAACATGCAGACTGATTCAAAGTAGACCTCTTCACCTCCGAATACAGTGACCCAGGCACTGGCAACATAGGCAATGCCGATGGCAATGGCCACGGGCAGGTCCATGGTGAACTGGCGGGACGTGATGTCTCGCAGGGCATTGCGGAAGAATGGCCTGGCGCTGTAGAGCACCACTGGCGTGGCGACCAGCAGGCTGATCCAGCGAAAGAAACCGATGAATTCGTTCGACAGGTCGCTGATCAGCTCGAAGTACAGAGGGAAGGCCAGCATCATGCTCTGGAAAGAGCCTATACCGGCTACCGCCAGGCGAATCAGCATCGAGCGGTGTTCGGCTTTCAACGCTTGTTCGGCTTCGTCCGCCTGATAGGGGCGAGCGGTATAACCGAGCTGGTGAATGGCGATGAGCAAATCACTCAGACGGGCCTCGCTTTTGGTCCAGACCAGGCGGGCCCGCTGCGTGGTGTGATTCACGGAGAAGCTGAGCACGCCGGGCTGCTGCTTAAGGTGATTTTCCAATAGCCAGATGCAGGCCGCACAGGTGATACCGCCAATCAGCAACTGCGCTTCTTCACCACCTTTGACCGGAGCCACGAACGATTGCTGGACCAATGGGTGGTCCAGCTCGCGCAGGCGCTCAAGCTCGGAACGAGTCAACTCCCGGGGCGTAACAGCAGGTTCGGTGCGAAAGTCGTAGAAACCGGTAAGACCTTCCTGGCGGATGGTCTGGCATACGGCTTTACACCCCTGACAACAGAAATACTGCTGTTTTCCGTCTAGCTCAAGGGTGATCGGGGGATCGCCGTCCGCTGGCTCCCCGCAGTGAAAGCAATTCAGGGTGGTCACCCTTTCGCGGTGTCGTCTATGGCCTTGATCACAATGCTGTCTTTCGACGGCAGTCTGAATTCACCTTTTACGCGCCAATCACCACTTGGGCCCTGAAGATCGTAATACCAGCGACCTTCGAGTTTTTCATGAATCTGGCCGGCGTACTCGCCGTTTCCTCTTTGCTGAAACTGGACAATGCGGTCCTGGCTCGATTGTGTCGGGTGATAAAGGTTCAGCACCAGATACGGGAAGTCTGCAGGGCCGGCTTCAGTTTCCAATAGCAACTCAGCTGAGCGGTCTTTAACAGACAGGCTACCAGCCACCTGCATTTCCCGTGCAAGTGTGTCCCGGGCAACCGACATGTTGTAGCCCCGGCCCTGTTTTGCGTAGTCGTCCGTGACCATCGACGTATCAAGGCTGGATGCAAAAATCAGCATACTCAACCCCCAGATGATTGCTGCCATCGGGAAGGCAAGCAGAAACCACAGCCAGGGCTGGCGGTACCAGGGTGCAACAATTTCGTTTTCACTCATTACTATTCAATCTCGATTGATGAATGCAGATTCGGTCAGCGCGGCTTTGGACCGACAAATCGGCTTTCAGTTTCCAGAATCAGTGAAGAATCTGTTTGTGATTCTGCAAAGAAGCGGATTTCGTTGTTGGTTTCAGGCAGAGACTCCGGTGGTACATCGACCACGGTTGGCAAAGAGCGGTTCTCGCCACTGTCGACTGTTACCGTTGTGTCGGTGATGAACCGGATATCATCAAGGCCCTGAACGGACAAATCGAAAGTTTGTGGCACTTCCGACATGTTCTGGATCTTCAGTGTGTAAGAGTTCTCGATGCGACCCTCACCATTAAAGCTGAACAAGGCACCACGGTCCCTCAGTATATCCATCTGCGCCGGTACCCGGTTCGCAATGATGTAAATAACCGCAGAAACCATCAGAATCATCACCAAGCCATACCCGAACGTTCTCGGGCGGAGCAGTTTGGATTCCTTGCCTTCCAGTTCGTTTTCTGTGGTGTAACGGATCAGGCCCCGGGGATATTCCATTTTGTCCATAACCTGATCACACGCGTCGATACACAGGGCGCAGCCGATGCATTCGTACTGTAAGCCGTCCCGGATATCAATGCCTGTCGGACACACCTGGACACATTGCTCGCAGTCAATGCAGTCGCCAAGACCCAGCTCGGCCGGGTCTACCCCTTTTTTACGCTTGCCACGTGGCTCACCGCGATTCGGGTCGTAAGAGACGATGCGGGTATTGGGGTCGAACATCACTGACTGGAAGCGGGCATACGGGCACATGTACAGACACACTTGTTCGCGCATCCAGCCGGCGTTCAGGTAGGTGGCCACGGTAAAGAAGCCAATCCAGAAATAGGCCCATCCGTTGGCCTGTAACGTGAACAGGTCAACCAGCAACTCCCGGATGGGGTAGAAATAGCCCACAAAGGTCAGGCCGGTTGCAAAAGCAACAAACAGCCAGAGTGCATGCTTGATGCTTTTCTTGACGATTTTATCCCGGGTGTTCGGCCCCTTGTCGAGCTTGATCCGCTTGTTGCGGCCGCCTTCCACCTTTTCTTCAATCCACATATAGACGAACGTCCAGACCGTCTGTGGGCAGGTATAGCCGCACCAGACGCGACCGAAAAGGGTGGTGACAAAGAACAGACCAAAGGCGCTGATAATCAGCATGCCTGAAAGCAGGAAGAAATCTTTCGGGAAGAAAGTCATCCCGAAGAGGTGGAACTCTCGTTCCGGCAGATCAAAGTGAATCAGCGGCTGGCCATCGAACGTCAGCCAGACGAACAGGAAGTACATGCCCATGAGAACCAGGAGGCTGACATTCCGTATCCTCTGGAAAAAGCCTTTGATTTCCTTGACATAAATTTTCTTTCTGCTGGCGTAAAGCTCGACCGTTTCGGGTTGTTTCTTTTTATTGGAGGAATCGGAAGACGGGTCAACCTGCTTGACCGGTATCTCGTTGCTCATGGGTACCTCCCGGAGAATGGTAATGCTGGGAGCGGGCCTCGGTGGGTCTGCTGATCCCCTCAAGCCTGTACCCGCAGGGCAGATACAGGGTTGAGAAGACCGGGCCGGGATTGCCCCGGCCGGGTCTGATTCAGTCGTTCGAGAGGCTGTAAACGTAAGCCGCTACAATCTGAATCTGGTCTTCGGACAACAACCGGTCCTGTGCAGGCATCTGGTTCTGGCGACCATTTACAACGGTCTCCTTGATCCACTCGTAAGTGGAACCATACAGCCATACATTATCAGTCAGGTTCGGAGCGCCCATGGCTTCCATGCCCTTGCCTTCCGGTCCGTGACAGGCGGTACATGCCTGGGCAAAGACCTGGGCACCAGCTTCCGCAGCTTCGGCGTCTTTTTCCCGACCACTGAAGCTCAGTACATAATTGACCACCTGGTCAACCTGCTCGCCGGTCATGTTCGGCATGACGCCTTTGGCCGGCATGTTGCCGTTACGGCCATTCTTCAGTGTGTGCAGAATCTGTTCCGGCTCTCCGCCCCACAGCCACTCGTCGTCAGTCAGGTTGGGGAAGCCTACCTGGCCGCGAGCTGCAGTGCCGTGGCACACAGAGCAGTTATTGGCAAACAGACGCTGACCAATTTTCATGGCATCTTCGTTCTTGGCAAGCTCGGGAATGGCGGTGTTGCCGTACTGGGCGTAAATCTCGCCGTACTTGTCATCTGCCGCTTCCATTTCAGCTTCCCACTGGCCGGTGGAAGTCCACCCCAGAAGGCCCTTGTAGTTGCCCAGGCCCGGATAGAGCGCCAGGTAACCCAGGCCAAAAATGCAGGTTGCCAGGAATAGGTAGAACCACCACTTGGGCAGTGGGTTGTCGTATTCCTCGATGCCATCAAAAGAATGGCCCATCGTACGTTCGGTTTCACTATCGGTCGTCTGGCTCTTGCGAGTTGCATAAAGCAGCCACCAGCAACCAAAGATGGTACCGAGCACGATCACACTGATCCAGATGCTCCAGAAGGTACTCATTGTTTCTTCTCCGTTTTTTCCTGTTCGAGAGTACGCTTTTCCACTTCGTCATCCTCGAAGGGCAGGTGAGCTGCCTCGTCGTTGGCTTTCTTGCGGCGGGCACTGTAGGCCCACCAGACGATTCCGAGGAAGACCGCCATTACAAGAAGGGAGTGAACACCGCGTAGCTCGTTGATATCCATGGGATCACCGTTTCTCTGAAATCACAGTACCCAGCTGTTGCAGGTATGCGACCAGTGCTTCGATTTCGAATTTGCCACGAATCTCTTCGGAGGCATTCGCTACCTGTTCGTCTGTGTAAGGTACGCCGAGTGTCTGAAGCGTTGCCATGCGTGCTTCAATGCTCTCGTGGTCTACACGGTCGTCGAACAGCCAGGGGAATGCCGGCATGTTGGACTCGGGCACTACACTGCGAGGGTCGTACAGGTGCTGGCGCTGCCAGGCATCGGAGTAACGCTCGCCAACGCGGGCCAGGTCAGGACCAGTGCGCTTGGAGCCCCACAGGAACGGACGGTCGTAAACGAACTCGCCTGCAACGGAGTAGTGGCCATACCGCTCGGTTTCCGCACGGAACGGACGGATCTGCTGGGTGTGGCACACGTGGCAGCCTTCGCGGATGTAGATGTCCCGGCCTTCCAGTTCCAGCGCATTCAAGGGCTCAAGGCCTTCAACGGGCTCGTTGACACTCTTCTGGAAGAACAGAGGCACTACTTCCGCCAGGAAGCCACCACTGATAGTCAGAACGATCAGTACGATCATGATACCAATGTTCTTTTCGATAATTTCGTGTTTCATCTGGTCTCTCTCCCCTTATGCCGCCTGGACAGCTGCATTGTCCTCTGCAGCTGCTTCTTTCTGGCGAATAGTCATATAGACGTTGTAAGCCATGAGAAGCATGCCGACCAGGAATATTGCGCCACCAACGAAGCGGACAAAGTAGCCTGGGTAAGAGGCTTCCAGGGATTCCACGAAGCTGTAGGTCAGTGTGCCGTCGTCGTTGACCGCGCGCCACATCAGGCCCTGCATGATGCCGTTAACCCACATGGATGCGATGTACAGAACAGTACCCACTGTCGCCAGCCAGAAATGCACGTTGATCCACGAAGTGCTGTACATTTCCTTCAGACCCCAGAGTTTCGGGACCAGGTGATAGATGGCACCGATACTGATCATGGCAACCCAGCCCAGCGCACCGGAGTGCACGTGACCAATGGTCCAGTCAGTGTTGTGGGACAGAGCGTTGACGGTCTTGATGGACATCATCGGACCCTCGAAGGTGGACATGCCGTAGAACGACAGGGATACCACCAGGAAGCGCAGGATCGGGTCAGTGCGCAGTTTGTGCCACGCGCCAGACAGGGTCATCATGCCGTTGATCATGCCGCCCCAGGAGGGTGCCAGCAGAATCAGGGACATAACCATACCTGCGGTTTGCGCCCAGTCTGGCAGTGCAGAGTAGTGCAGGTGGTGACCACCGGCCCATACGTAGGTCGCAATCAGTGCCCAGAAGTGCACGATCGACAGACGGTAGGAGTAAACCGGACGGTTGGCCTGCTTGGGGACGAAGTAGTACATCATGCCCAGGAAGCCGGCCGTCAGGAAGAAGCCTACGGCGTTGTGACCGTACCACCACTGCATCATCGCATCGGTAACGCCGGCGTAAGCCGAGTACGACTTGAAGGCAGTCGCTGGCAGTGCCAGATTGTTACCAATGTGAAGAACGGCAACGGTAATGATGAACGCGCCGAAGAACCAGTTCGCGACATAGATATGTGGCGTGCTGCGTTTCATGATGGTGCCGAAGTACACCAAAGCGTACACGACCCAGACCACGGCGATGGCGATATCAATCGGCCATTCCAGTTCGGCGTACTCTTTCGAAGTGGTCAGACCGAGAGGCAGGGTAATGGCAGCAGATACAATGATTGCTTGCCAGCCCCAGAATGTGAATGCCGCCAACCCGCCGGAGAACAGACGAGCCTGACAGGTTCGCTGTACTACGTAGTAGGAGGTGGCAAACAGGGCACTACCACCAAAACCGAAGATAACGGCGTTGGTATGCAACGGCCGCAGACGGCCGAAGTGCAGGTGCAGGAAGGACAGGTCGAGGTTGAGGGATGGCCAAACCAGTTGTGCCGCAATCAGCACACCCAGAGCCATACCAACAATACCCCATACCACTGTCATGATGGCGAACTGTCTCACCACCTTGTAGTTGTATGTCAGGTTTGTATTTACTGTGCTCATAGCCTTACCAATGGGTTCAGGATGGGGAATTATGCGGAAGCAAGTATGGAGAAAGCATTAGGCCTTTGCAATGATTCAGGTCAACTCCTGACATCCGTCAAATCCGCCGGAATCAGCAACCTGGCCAGCAACTTGCAAGTGCTAAAGTATTAATTTCAAGGGTGGTCAGAGGGATTGAAGATTCCTTCCGAGTCGCGAATTATAACGCTTCTATCCAGGTAAAGCAGGCCGCTATGAATAGCAATATGATTAAAGCGTATGGTGCAGGCTGTCGGAACCTCATGATTCTGGCTCATGGCGCGGGAGCGCCGATGGATTCCTCCTTTATGGAAGAGCTGGCAGAAGCATTGGAGGCGCAGCAGATCGCCTGCGTGAGATTCGAGTTCCCCTACATGCAGAAGCGGCGTGAGGATGGCAAAAAACGCCCGCCTGATCGGCAACCGGTTTTGCTTGAGCATTTCCGGACAGTTCTCGAGCAGGTGCGCGCGAAGGTTGGCCCGGATTGCAGGGTACTGATCGGCGGCAAGTCCATGGGTGGTAGAATGGCGAGTTTGCTGGCCAGTGAAGATTCAGGAGGCATCGATGGTGTGGTTTGTTACGGCTACCCGTTTCACGCGCCGGGCAAGACCGATAAATGGCGGGTTGATCATCTCCCGGAGGTGCAGTGTCCGCTGATGGTGATTCAGGGTACTCGTGATCCTTTTGGTAAACGTCAGGAAGTGCAGGAGCGAGGCGCAATTGCCGGTCTTTCCCGTCTGATCTGGCTGGAAGGCGGCAATCATGATTTTCAGCCGCTGAAAAAACAACCTGAGACCCAAAGGCAACTGATAGAAAGCGCTGCGCAGGCCACCCGTCGATTTGTCGATGAGTGTATAGTCGGCGCCTGAGCTGTTTTACAACGCAGGTGATAGATGCAACAAGTAATGCTGGTATGCCGTCCTGGCTTTGAAAGCGAAGCCGGTCAGGAACTGACCGATCAGGCCGCCGCTGTCGGCGTGTTCGGATATTTCATGCCCGGTAAAGATAACGGTCTGGTCCGGTTTGTTATTGGCAGCGACGAGACCGGTGAAGAGCTGATGAACCGGCTTGGTCTGGATGATCTGGTGTTTATTCGGGACTGGTTTGTTGTTCTTGGCGATTGCCCGTTGCCGGCTGAAGATCGGGTCGGTGCTGTGATTGAGTGTCTGCGGGAGTTGGGTTGGCAGGGCGAAACAGCGGCCCGCGTGGAAGTCCGGCTGCCGGAAACCAACGATGATCGGGATCTGGGTAATTTCGCCCGGAAATGGGTGTCGCCACTTTCAAAAGGTTTACGGGGCGCCGGACTGTTAAAGGAAGGAAGACATCCACCCGCGCAACTGGAAATTCTTCTGCTGGATTTCAGTACTGCTGTGATCGGCGTCAGCCTGGCGGGAAATCGTTCACCTTTTATTGGAGGTATTCCTCGTTTGCGTTTACCGGCATCGGCGCCGAGCCGTTCAGCTCTGAAGCTTGAGGAAGCCTGGAAAGTGTTTATTCCCGAGGCGCTCTGGCTGGATTATCTGGGCGGTGGCAAGAAAGCGGCAGACCTGGGTGCGGCCCCCGGAGGATGGACCTGGCAATTGGTCAATGAGGGCATGCTGGTAACTGCCGTGGACAATGGGCCGATGAATCCGGAATTAATGGCCTCGGGGCAGGTGGAGCATGTGCGGGCAGACGGATACAACTGGCGGCCGAAGCGCGCCATTGACTGGATGGTTTGCGACATTGTCGATCAGCCCAGAAAAACCGCAAGCATGGCTGTGGACTGGGTCGGCCAGAAGCTGTGCCGGTATACCGTTTTCAATCTGAAGTTGCCGATGAAGAAACGGTACGAGGAATGGCTGATCTGTCGGGAAATGATTGAGGAAGGTCTGGAGAAAGCGGGCGTTGGCTATCGGCTGAAGGCCCGCCATCTCTATCATGACCGGGAAGAAATTACCTGTTTCATTGAACGGCTGGTCTGAAATCAGACTGAGTTCTGCTCCAGGATCATGATGGTTTCTTCTTTGTCCATCATCGGGATAAGCTGCGCCATGAGCTCGCGGCGTTCTCTGGATTTGTACCAGCGCTTCCAGTCGGCCTCAGAGCGCCAGTTCGACAGTGTGATCCGGTGGTTGCGGTCATGCTTGTCGACCAGGGTTTCGCCGGAAATGAAACCCGGTTGAGCCACAGAGTGCTGCAGGACCGTCCGGGACCGTTGTTCGTAGGCTGATTCCAGAGATTCGGCAATATGTCGCTCGATCAAAACGCGTATCATGGTCTGTCTCCAATATTTTTAACTGCTATAAACAATAAGTTACCATGGAATGACTGAAATAACCTCACTTCAGAAGGAGATTGTGCTTGAGTATCACCGAGTTTGATGCCAAGTTGGACGCCCGGGGACTGTACTGTCCGGAGCCGGTGATGATGCTGCATAATCGGATTAACGATGTGGCCCCGGGGCGCGTGCTGCGGGTCGTCGCTACTGATCCTTCAACCACAAGGGATATTCCGCGATTCTGCCAGTTCCTTGGCCACGATCTGGTGAGCGAAGAAGAGCAGAATGGTGACTACGTTTATCTGATACGGCGAGGCGCTTAACCCGGACTTCAGCCCGGGATCGATAGCTCTCTCAGGTGAGCGAGAAATTCTTCCTTATCCATTTCGCCGAGCACTCGCTGTTCCCGTAATTCTTGCCCCTGGCGGTCATAAAACAGGATGGCTGGCGGGCCGAACAGGCCCAGTTTGTTGAGCAGTACCTGTTGTTCCGTTGTGTTGTCTGTCATGTCCA